>OGSG01000114.1_pt1 | contig 46051 bp, 43 predicted proteins | sample 1573841 | NCBI WGS metagenome assembly OGSG01 (sample SAMN03295849, study PRJEB24534) | human gut metagenome | isolation source: fecal sample 2 from infant 7 | host: Homo sapiens | place: USA: Pittsburgh, PA | collected 2014-07
AAACACCCGGCACCGGCGTTGGCTTTTAATTTTCCAGAGGTGGGTGCGCTGCGCTTACCCACCCTACGCAGAATGTGAATCGGGTTTTCGTAGGGCGGGTAAGCGAAGCGCACCCGCCGTTAAATTAAATGGTGGGTGCGCTGCGCTTACCCACCCTACGCATGAGATAAACCGCCCGATTCCACCGCCGCATAACCATAAAAAAAGGTGCGCTTGCGCACACCCTTTTTACTCACCGGCCTTGTCAGGCGCTGCTAACACCTCCGTGGATTAATCCCCGGCCGCTTTACGCGGCGCGCGACGGGTGCGCGGTTTGTTGCCTGCCGGACGGTTGCCCTCGCCCGTCGGGCGACGTGAACGTTCACCCGACGGACGATTGCCTTCGCCATCCTGACGACGACCGCGCTCACCGGCCGGACGGCTGCGTTCGCCCGATGAACGGTTACCTTCGCCGTTCTGACGACGCGGCTGGCCCTGACCACGACCGCCGCCGCCCTGACCGCCGCGTCCGCCGCGGCTCTGGCGACCGTTCACGATAGGCTCCGCCGGGATAGACGGATCCGGCTCGTAGCCCGGAATGGCCATGCGCGGGATCTCGCGCTTCAGCAGGCGTTCAATATCGCGCAGCAGCTTATGCTCATCGACACACACCAGTGACAGCGCTTCGCCGGTCGCGGCAGCGCGCCCGGTACGGCCGATACGGTGAACGTAATCTTCCGGCACGTTCGGCAGCTCATAGTTCACCACGTGCGGCAGCTCTTCGATATCCAGACCACGCGCGGCGATGTCTGTTGCCACCAGCACACGAATACCGCCGGTTTTGAAATCCGCCAGCGCGCGGGTACGGGCGCCCTGGCTCTTGTTACCGTGGATAGCCGCGGCGGTAATGCCATCTTTATTCAGCTGTTCCGCCAGATGGTTAGCGCCGTGTTTGGTGCGCGTAAACACCAGCACCTGCTGCCAGTTGCCGTCGCCAATCAGATAAGAAAGCAGCTCCCGCTTGCGTTTTTTATCCACGAAATGCACATGCTGCGTCACCTGCTCAGAGGCGGTGTTGCGGCGCGCCACTTCCACTTCTTCCGGGTTATGCAGCAATTTTTCCGCCAGCGATTTAATGTCGTCGGAGAAGGTCGCGGAGAAGAGCAGGTTCTGACGCTTCGGCGGCAGTTTCGCCAGCACGCGGCGGATATCGTGAATAAAGCCCATGTCCAGCATACGGTCGGCTTCATCCAGCACCAGCACTTCCACCTGATCGAGCTTCACCGCGTTCTGATGTTCGAGATCGAGCAGACGACCCGGCGTTGCGATAAGCACGTCCACGCCGCCGCGCAGTTTCATCATCTGCGGGTTGATGCTCACGCCGCCAAACACGACCAGCGAGCGGATGTCGAGATATTTGCTGTATTCGCGCACGTTCTCGCCCACCTGGGCTGCGAGTTCACGCGTCGGGGTCAGGATCAGCGCACGCACCGGGCGACGGCCTTTCGGGTGCGGCTGGTTCGCCGTCAGGCGTTGCAGCAGCGGCAGCGTAAAGCCTGCGGTTTTGCCGGTGCCGGTCTGGGCGCTGGCCATCAAATCTTTGCCTGAAAGCACCACCGGAATGGCCTGGCGCTGGATCGGAGTCGGTTCGTTGTAACCCTGCTCGGCAATGGCGCGCAGGATCTCAGGGCTTAAGCCCAGTGAATCAAAAGACATAGTTATTCCTGACTCGTCCCGACCGCAAAGGGTGTAGTTTCAGGGAGTCTAATGGCCGTCTGGCCGGAGAAGGGACATAAACCACAATGTCGCAGAGGAACGGAGTGTAACAGTTTTTGTGAACTACCGCATAAATTCTCGCGTGTACCTGTGCATCGCGGCTTTTTTCGTCTCGACAAGGGTATTTTTTAGTCATAAAGTTAATCAATCGATTGATTAACTTTTATGGACCTCATCGATATGTCGCTCTCCGTCACGCCGCCCACTTCGCGCGGCGAACAGGCCAAAGAGAAGCTCATCAGCGCCGCGATTAACCAGTTCGGCGAATACGGCCTGCACGCCACCACGCGGGATATCGCCGCCGCGGCCGGGCAGAATATCGCCGCCATTCCTTACTACTTTGGCTCAAAAGAAGATCTCTACATGGCCTCGGCGCAGTGGATAGCCGATTTCATCCGCACCCATTTTCAGCCCCACGCCGACGCTGCCGAAGCGCTGCTCCGCGAGCCCAAGCCGTCTCCCGCCGCGATGCGCGCGCTGATTGACGACGCCTGCCGCCAGATGATCCAGTTGATGACTGCCGACGAGACGCTGAGCGTGAGCAAATTTATCTCCCGCGAGCAGCTCTCTCCGTCGCCGGCGTATCAGCTCATCCACGAGCAGGTCATCGCGCCGCTGCACCACCACTTTACGCGGCTTATCGCCCGACTGACGGGTGCCGATCCGGAGGCCACCGAAACGGTGCTGCACACCCACGCGCTGATTGGCGAAATCCTCGCGTTCCGCCTCGGGCGTGAAACCATTCTGCTGCGCGCCGGATGGCGTGGGTTCGACGACGACAAAGCCGCGCAGATCCATCGGGTGGTCACGCTGCATATCGACTGGATCCTCGCGGGTCTTTCAGGGAGCCTGAGTGATGAATAAAAAACGCGTCGCGCTACTGGCGCTGGTAGTGGTCATTATCGTTGCGGCTATTGCCGGGTGGCGCTGGTACGCCGCGCGCCACACGCCGCTGACGCTCTACGGCAATGTCGATATTCGTACCGTGAATTTAAGCTTTCGCGTCAGTGGTCGTCTGGCGTCGCTTGCCGTCGATGAAGGCGACGCGGTGCGCACAGGCCAGCCGCTCGGCGATCTCGACCCGACGCCGCAGCAAAACGCGCTGCGCCAGGCGCAGGCGAACGTCGCCGCCGCGCGCGCCAAATATGATCTTACCGTCGCCGGTTTTCGCGATGAAGAGATAGCCCAGGCCGCCGCCGCCGTGCATCAGGCGCAGGCCGCGTATGACTACGCGCAAAATTTCTACCAGCGCCAGCAGGGGCTGTGGCGCACCAAAGTTATCTCTGCCAACGATCTGGAAAACGCCCGCTCGGCGCGCGATCAGGCGCAGGCGCAGCTGAAATCCGCGCAGGATAAGCTCAGTCAGTACCGCGCCGGTAACCGCCCGCAGGAAATCGCGCAGGCACAGGCGGCCCTTGAACAGGCGCAGGCGGAGCTGGCCCAGGCGCAGCTTAACGCGCAAGACACGCGCCTGGTTTCCCCGTCTGACGGCACCATCCTGACGCGCGCGGTGGAGCCCGGCTCGATGCTCAATGCGGGCAGTACGGTGTTCACGCTCTCGCTGACCCGCCCGGTCTGGATACGCGCTTACATTGATGAGGTGAATCTGGGCCGCGCCGTACCGGGGAGCAACATCCTGATTTATACCGATGGCCGCCCCGACAGGCCGTACCACGGCCAGATTGGTTTTGTCTCGCCGACCGCCGAGTTCACGCCGAAAACGGTCGAAACCGAAGATCTGCGCACCGATCTGGTCTATCGCCTGCGTATTGTGGTGAACGACGCCGACGACGCGCTGCGCCAGGGGATGCCGGTCACGCTGCGTTTCCAGGATGAGGCGGCGGATGGCAACCGCTAACGACAGCATCGTACTCGATGGCCTGATCAAACGCTTTCCGGGCCTCGAAAAACCGGCGCTGGCGCCACTCAGCGTGACGATACGCGCAGGCAGCGTCACCGGGCTGGTGGGGCCGGACGGCGCGGGCAAAACCACGCTGATGCGCATCCTCGCGGGGTTAATGCGCCAGGACGACGGTCGCGTGCGGGTGCTCGGGCTGGACCCGATTGCCGAAGAAAACGCGCTGCACGCGGTGCTCGGCTATATGCCGCAAAAATTCGGCCTGTATGAAGATCTCACCGTTCAGGAGAACCTCAATCTCTACGCGGATCTGCGCAGCGTCACCGGCGCGGTGCGTGAGCAGACGTTCGCCCGGTTGCTGGAATTTACCGCGCTCGGCCCGTTCACCGGGCGACTCGCGGGCAAACTCTCCGGGGGCATGAAGCAAAAGCTCGGCCTCGCCTGCACGCTGGTGGGCCAGCCGAAGGTGCTGCTGCTGGATGAACCGGGCGTCGGCGTTGACCCGATCTCCCGCCGCGAGCTCTGGCAGATGGTGCATGAGCTGGCGGGCGACGGGATGTTAATTCTCTGGAGTACCTCTTACCTCGATGAAGCCGAACAGTGCCGCGAGGTGCTGCTGATGAACGAAGGCGAGCTGCTGTATCAGGGCGCGCCGCAGGCGCTCACCGAGAAAATGGCGGGCCGCAGCCTGCTGTTGCGCCCGGATAACGGCGATAACCGCGCGCTGCTGCGTGAGGTGATGCAGCGCCCGGACGTCGGCGACGCCACCATTCAGGGCGCGGCGGTGCGGGTGATTCTGAAAGAGGGTTCCGACGCTGACGCCCTGCGCGCACTGCCCGGCGCGACGCTTCGTGAAACCGCGCCGCGCTTTGAGGACGCGTTTATCGATCTGGCGGGCGGTACCGCGCTGCGCGAATCGCCGCTCGGTACCATTCTGCATGACATTCCCGGCAGCCGCGACGATGTGGTCATTGAGGCGCGCGAACTCACCAAAACCTTCGGCAATTTCACCGCGACCGACCATGTGAATTTTACCGTGCGGCGCGGCGAGATTTTCGGCCTGCTCGGGCCGAACGGTGCGGGCAAATCCACCACCTTTAAGATGATGTGCGGGCTGCTGAAACCGAGCGACGGCCAGGCGCTGGTGCTGGGCCTCGATTTAAAAACCGACTCCGGCAAGGCGCGCCAGCGGCTCGGCTATATGGCGCAGAAGTTTTCGCTGTACGGCAATCTGACCGTCGAGCAGAACTTACGTTTCTTCTCCGGCGTCTACGGCCTGCGCGGCCGGGCGCAGCAGGAAAAAATGGCGCGCATGAGCGAGGCGTTCGGGCTGAAAAGCATCGCCAGCCAGCCGACGGACGCGCTCCCGCTCGGCTTTAAGCAGCGCCTGGCCTTAGCCTGCGCCCTGATGCACGAGCCGGATATTCTGTTCCTCGATGAACCGACTTCCGGCGTCGACCCGCTGACCCGCCGCGAATTCTGGCGACACATCAACAGCATGCCAGAGAAAGGCGTGACGGTGATGGTCACGACCCACTTTATGGATGAGGCGGAGTATTGCGACCGCATCGGGCTTGTCTATCACGGCAAACTTATCGCCAGCGGCACGCCGGACGACTTAAAGCGCCAGGCGGCGTGCGATGCAAACGACGAGCCGACGATGGAAGAAGCCTTCATCCGCCTTATCGAGGCCTGGGATAAGGAGCACAGCCAATGATGAAACTGCGGCGCGTGCGCGCGCTGTGCGTGAAAGAGACGCGTCAGATCCTGCGCGACCCGAGTAGCTGGCTTATCGCGGTGGTCATTCCCCTGCTGCTGCTGTTTATTTTTGGCTACGGCATTAATCTCGACTCCAGCCGCCTGCATGTCGGCGTCCTGCTGGAGCAGCACAGCGAAGAGGCGCTCGACTTCACGCACGCCATTACCGCCTCGCCGTTTATCGCCCCGACGGTCAGCGACAACCGCCAGCACCTGATTTCGCTGATGCAGGCCGGGAAAATCCGCGGGCTGGTGGTCATTCCGGTCGATTTCGCGGCGCGGATGGCGCGCCCCGGCGACAGCGCGCCGATTCAGGTGATCACCGACGGCAGCGAACCCAACACCGCCAACTTTGTGCGCGGTTATATGGAGGGCATCTGGCAGCTCTGGCAGGCGGAGCGCGCAGAAGACCGCGGCGAGACGTTCGAGCCGCTGATTGATGTGCAGCTCCGCTACTGGTTTAACCCGGCGGCGATAAGCCAGCACTTTATTATTCCCGGCGCGGTGACGATCATCATGACGGTTATCGGCGCGATCCTCACCTCACTGGTGGACGCCCGCGAGTGGGAGCGCGGCACCATGGAGGCGCTGCTCTCGACCGAAGTCACGCGCGGCGAACTGCTGCTCTGCAAGCTCATTCCCTACTATTTTCTCGGCATGCTGGCGATGCTGCTCTGTATGCTGGTGTCGGTGTTTATTCTCGGCGTGCCGTATCGCGGTTCGCTGCTGGCGCTCTTTTTTATCTCCAGCCTCTTTCTGCTGAGCACGCTCGGCATGGGGCTGCTTATCTCAACACTCACCCGTAACCAGTTCAACGCCGCCCAGGTCGCACTGAACGCGGCGTTTCTGCCCTCGGTCATGCTTTCAGGGTTTATTTTCCAGATAGACAGCATGCCCGCCGTGATCCGCGCGGTGACGTATATTATTCCGGCGCGCTATTTCGTCAGTACGCTGCAAAGCCTGTTTCTCGCGGGCACGCTGCCAGGCGTGCTGCTGGTTAACGTGCTGTTTCTGCTGGCTTCTGCCGTGATGTTTATCGGGCTGACGTGGGTGAATACCCGACGCCGCCTCGATTAAGGAGACGCTATGTGGCACCGCTTATGGACGCTTATCCGCAAAGAGTTGCAGTCGCTGCTGCGCGAGCCGCAGACCCGCGCGATTCTGATCCTGCCTGTCGTCTTGCAGGTGTTGCTGTTTCCGTTCGCGGCGACGCTGGAAGTGACCAACGCCACCATCGCCATCTATAACCAGGATAACGGCGCGCACGCGGTGGAGCTGACCCAGCGCTTCGCCCGCGCCAGCGCATTTAGTCACGTGACGTTGCTTAACAGCGAACAGGCGATCCGCCCCACGATTGATGCGCAGAAGGCGTTGCTGGCGATCAACTTTCCACCCGATTTCTCCCGCAAGCTGGCGCGCGGCGAACCCGCGCAGTTGCAAATTCTGCTCGACGGGCGCAACTCCAACAGCGCGCAGATAGCCGCCAATTACCTTCAGCAGATCGTCAAAGATTATCAGCAGGAGCTGCTCGCAGGCCGCGCGAAGCCTAATAACAGCGAGCTGATTGTGCGTAACTGGTATAACCCGAATCTTGACTACAAATGGTTTGTGGTGCCGTCGCTGATTGCGATGATTACCACTATCGGCGTGATGATTGTGACGTCGCTGTCGGTGGCCCGCGAGCGCGAACAGGGCACGCTCGACCAGCTGTTAGTCTCCCCGCTCGCCACCTGGCAGATTTTCATCGGTAAAGCGGTGCCGGCGCTGATTGTTGCTACCTTTCAGGCCACGATTGTGTTGGCGATTGGTATCTGGGGCTATCAGATCCCGTTCGCCGGGTCGCTTGCGCTCTTTTATTTCACCATGGTGATTTACGGGCTGTCGCTGGTGGGGTTCGGGCTTTTGATTTCGGCGCTCTGCTCGACGCAGCAGCAGGCGTTTATCGGGGTGTTTGTCTTTATGATGCCCGCGATTTTACTCTCGGGCTATGTCTCGCCGGTGGAGAATATGCCGGTCTGGCTGCAAAACCTGACGTGGATTAACCCGATCCGGCACTTTACCGATATTACGAAGGCGATTTATCTCAAGGATGCCAGTCTCGATATCATCTGGCATAGCGTGTGGCCGCTGATAGTGATTACGGCCACAACAGGCTTAGCGGCGTATGCCATGTTTCGACGAAAAATTGGCTGAATCACGCTTGCGCTCTTTGGCGAGCAGTGAAAGCAGCGCAGGCCCGGCCAGGATCACCACGCCCGCCAGCGCCAGCAGCAGGTTGTTATGCAGGACGCGGGAGAGCAGCCAGAGCGCAATCAGCGCCGCGCCAAAATACCAGGTGGTGGTCAGCTCTTCGAGGAAATCCCCCACCTCGCGCCAGAGACCGTCGTGGTGGCGCTGGAACGCCAGCATCAGCACCACGGTAAGCGCATAAAGCGCGCATAATACCAGGCCGACTTTCACCAGCGACCCGCTCATCCAGCCCATCACCAGCAGGGCCACAACCGCCAGATGCAGCATAATCTGCCAGCAGCTCAGGCCCGTCACCACGCGAATATATTGTTGCCACTTCATGGCCGCACTCCTGTGGAATTTTCAACGCATTCTTCAGAGTACCGCAGTTTACGGAAAATTCCGTATCCCCGCCGCTTTTTGTGACTGAGACTACACTTTAAACACATCAGGAGAATAAGAAGTGGCTGGGGAAACATGGCAGATAATACACAGCGATTTTCATTTAACGTTTTAACGATTAATACCCACAAAGGTTTTACCGCTTTTAATCGACGCTTTATTTTGCCGGAACTGCGCGACGCGGTGCGTACGGTGTCGGCGGATATTGTCTGCCTGCAGGAAGTGATGGGCGCGCACGAAGTCCACCCGCTGCATGTGGAGAACTGGCCGGACACCACGCATTACGAATTTCTGGCCGACACCATGTGGAGCGACTACGCCTACGGGCGCAACGCCGTTTACCCGGAAGGCCATCACGGCAACGCCGTGCTGTCGCGCTACCCGATTGAACATTACGAAAACCGCGACGTCTCGGTGCCCGGCACCGAAAAGCGCGGCGTGCTGCACTGCCGTATTACCCCGCCAGGCTTTCCAAAAGCGATTCATGTGATTTGCGTTCATCTGGGGCTGAAAGAGGCGCATCGCCAGGCGCAGCTCACCATGCTGGCCGAACTGGTTAACAGCCTGCCGGAAGGCGAGCCGGTGGTGGTGGCGGGCGATTTTAACGACTGGCGTCAGCAGGCTAACCGTATTCTGCGCAATGAGGCCGGGCTTGATGAGGTGTTTACCCGCGCCCACGGCCGCCCGGCGCGCACATTTCCGGTGAGTTTTCCGCTGCTGCGCCTTGACCGAATCTATGTGAAAAACGCCTCGGCGAGCGCGCCGACCGCGCTGCCGCTGCGTAACTGGCGCCATCTTTCCGACCATGCCCCGCTGGCAGTGGAGATCCATCTATGAAAACGACCTGGCGTGACGGAAACCATATTGAGCTGTTAGAGAACGGCGACGAGTTTTATCCCGCCGTGTTTGACGCCATCGACAAGGCGCGCAGCAAAGTCATCCTCGAAACCTTTATCTGGTTTGACGATAACGTGGGCCGCCAGTTGCATGACGTCATCCTGAATGCCGCCCAACGCGGCGTCAGCATTGAAGTGCTGCTGGACGGCTACGGCTCGCCCGATCTCAGCGACGAGTTTGTCGGCACGCTGACCTCGGCGGGCGTGATGTTCCGTTATTACGATCCGCGCCCGCGCACGATGGGCATGCGCACCAACGTGTTCCGCCGTATGCACCGCAAAATCGTGGTGATTGACGGCGAAGTCGCGTTTGTCGGCGGCATTAACTACTCCGCCGAGCATATGAGCGATTACGGCCCGGAGGCGAAACAGGATTACGCGGTACGCGTCGAAGGGCCGGTGGTGCAGGATATCTACCATTTTGTGCTCAGCAATCTTGGCGAAGAGCGCGTGAGCCGCTGGTGGCAGCGTCACTATCAGCAGGCGGTGGAGAACACGACGCCGGGCGAGGCGCAGGCGCTGTTTGTCTGGCGTGACAATAACGATCACCGCGACGATATCGAACGGCATTACCTCAAGATGCTGGCGAACGCCAAAAAAGAGGTGATTATCGCCAACGCCTATTTCTTCCCCGGCTACCGCCTGCTGCACGCGATGCGCAACGCCGCCCGCCGCGGCGTGAAAGTGAAGCTGATTGTGCAGGGTGAGCCGGATATGCCTATCGTTAAGGTAGGCGCGCGCCTGCTTTATAACTATCTGGTGAAGGGCGGCGTCGAAGTCTACGAGTATCTGCGTCGCCCGCTGCATGGCAAGGTGGCGTTGATGGACGATCACTGGGCGACGGTGGGCTCCAGCAACCTGGACCCGCTGAGCCTGTCGCTTAACCTGGAGGCGAATCTGATTATTCACGACACGCAGTTTAACCAGACCCTGCGCGATAACCTGACGCGTCTGATTCGCGAAGACTGTAAACAGGTGGATGAGAGCATGATGCCAAAGCGCACCTGGTGGAATCTCGCCAAAAGCGTCATTGTGTTCCACTTCCTGCGCCACTTCCCGGCGATGGTGGGCTGGCTGCCCGCGCATACGCCGAAGCTCGCGCAGGTGCCGCCGCCGGTACAACCTGAAATCGAAACCCAGGACCGGGTGGAGACTGAAAATCCGGGAGTGAAACCGTAATGGCGAAATCGCATCCGAAGTGGCGCATCGCGAAGAAAATCCTCACGTGGGTGTTTTTTATCGCCGTCGTCGTGCTGATTGTGATGTATGCGCAAAAAGTCGACTGGGAAGAAGTGTGGAAGGTCATTAAGAATTACGACCGCACCGCCCTGCTTATCTCGGTGGCGCTGGTTATCCTGAGTTATCTGCTCTATGGCTGTTACGATCTACTGGGGCGCGCCTATTGCGGCCATAAGCTTGCCAAACGGCAGGTGATGCTGGTCTCGTTCGTCTGCTACGCGTTTAACCTGACGCTCAGCACCTGGGTGGGCGGCGTGGGGATGCGCTACCGGCTTTACTCACGCCTCGGGCTGCCGGGGAGCACCATCACGCGTATTTTCTCGCTGAGTATTACGACCAACTGGCTCGGTTATATCCTGCTCGGCGGCGTGATTTTCACCTTTGGCGTGGTGAAGCTGCCGGCGCACTGGTATATCGACGAGATGACGCTGCGCATTATCGGCATCGCGCTGCTCGCCGTGATCGCGGTGTATATGTGGTTTTGTGCGTTCGCGAAGCGCCGCCATGTGACGATCAAAGGCCAGAAGCTGGTGTTGCCGTCATGGAAGTTCGCTATCGCGCAGATGGTGATTTCCAGCGCCAACTGGATGGCGATGGGCGCGATTATCTGGCTGTTGCTGGGCCAGGAGATTAACTATTTCTTTGTGCTGGGCGTGCTGCTGGTGAGCAGTATCGCCGGGGTGATTATTCATATTCCGGCGGGCATCGGCGTGCTGGAGGCGGTGTTTATCGCGCTGCTTGGCGGCGAGCATGTGAGCCACGGCGCGATTATCGCGGCGCTGCTCGCCTACCGTATGCTCTATTTCTTCGCTCCGCTGCTGCTGGCTATCGTTATCTATCTGGTGCTTGAGAGCCGCGCGAAGAAGCTGCGCGCCAAAAACGAGCAGAAGCTCGCGAAAGCGCAGGGCAGTGACAGTGTGCGTGAGGAGGATAGAGAGCCTTCACTCAGTCTCGCGAAGGAGAAGTGATGTGATTGGGGATAACGGTGGGTGCGCTGCGCTTACCCACCCTACACAGGTCAAAATTAACCTCATCACCGTAGGGCGGGTAAGCGCCAGCGCACCCGCCATGCAAAACCGGACATTAGCCTCATCACCGTAGGGCGGGTAAGCGAAGCGCACCCGCCATGCTCCCAGGCCCCGCCCATAAAAAAACCCTCCGCAGAGGGTTTTTATTGTTTCAAATCCGGTTAGCGGCGGTTGCCGAAAATCCGCAGCAGCATCAGGAACAGGTTGATGAAATCGAGATACAGCGTCAGCGCGCCGAGAATCGAATATTTGCGCAGATTTCCGTGGTCGTTCACATCAATCTGCTCGCCCAGCGCTTTCAGCTTCTGCGTGTCATACGCCGTCAGGCCCACAAACACGATAACGCCGATATACGTCACCGCCCACATCAGCGCAGTGCTTTTCAGCCAGAAGTTCACCAGTGACGCGATAATCAGCCCAATCAGCGCCATAAACAGGATATTGCCCCAGCCGCTGAGATCGCGCTTAGTCGTGTAGCCATACAGGCTCATCACGCCGAACATCCCCGCCGTCACCACAAATGTGCTGGCGATAGACGCGTAGGTATAGACCAGAAAAATAGATGAGAGCGTAAGCCCCGTCAGCGCCGAATAGAGCATAAAGAGCGCGGTGGCGACCGCCGGGCTGAGCTTATGCACAAGCCCTGAGAGAACAAACACCAGCGCGAGCTGGGCGATGATAAGCCCGAAGAACACAAACCGGCTGGAGAAGATATACATCATCAGGTTTTCATTGTTGGCCGAATACCAGGCGACAAAGGCGGTCAGTAACAGACCGCAGGTCATCCAGCCATACACCTGAGCCATAAACGTTTGCAGCCCGGCGCGCGGCTGCACAATGCTTTCATTTGAGCGTGGGAATCGATCCATGACGCTGCCTCATTCAGTCAGTTAACTTCTGTCGAGGCGCAGCTAACATGCGCCTCCCCGCTGTTAATCCTGGAACAAATTTCCTGTGATGTCATTACCAGCGCTTCGCCGCCGCCTGATCGCTGTCGCGCGCTTCCACCCAGCGGTCGCCTTCCGGCGTGGCCTCGCGCTTCCAGAACGGCGCGCGGGTTTTCAGGTAATCCATAATAAACTGCGCCGCATCAAACGCCTGGCTGCGGTGCGCGCCGGTCACGCCGACAAAAACGATTTCATCGCCTGGCCACAGCTCGCCCACGCGGTGGATAACCGACACGCGTTGCAGCGGCCAGCGTTCACGCGCCTCGGCGACGATCTCCGCCAGCGCTTTCTCCGTCATGCCCGGATAGTGCTCAAGCGTCAGCGCGCTTACGCTGTCGCCGAGATTATGGTTGCGCACTTTGCCGGTAAAGGTCACGACCGCGCCGTCTTCATCACACTGCGCCAGCCACTGGTACTCATCGCCGACGCTGAAATTTTCATGGCCGACGCGGATGCGGGTTTCACTCATTTCAGCCTCCGGTCACCGGCGGGAAAAAGGCCACTTCATCGCCATCGGCGATCGGATGATCAAACGGCACCAGCGTCTGGTTAACCGCCGCCAGCAGCTTGCCCGACTCCAGCGCCAGCGCGTAACGGCCGCCACGCGCTGCAAAATGTTCACGCAGCGCCTCAACGGTCGCAAACTCCGCCGCTACCCGTTCGGCGTCCACGCCGATAAGCTCGCGCACCTGCGCAAAGAAAAGCACGTTAATCATGAGCATCCACCTGAAAATCGCCCGACTTGCCGCCGCTCTTCGCAAGCAGCCGCACCGGGCCAATGACCATATCTTTCTGCACCGCTTTGCACATGTCGTAAATCGTGAGCGCTGCCACCGACGCCGCCGTGAGCGCTTCCATCTCGACGCCGGTTTTACCGGTGAGACGGCACAGCGATTCAATCCGCACGCGGCTTCGCGCTTCGTCGGCGAAAAGCTGCACTTCGACTTTGCTCAGCAGCAGCGGATGACAGAGCGGGATCAGCTCCCAGGTGCGTTTGGCGGCCTGAATACCGGCGATGCGCGCCGTGGCGAACACGTCGCCTTTATGATGGCTGCCGCTTACGATCATCGACAGCGTCTCGGGGCGCATTTCAACAAACGCTTCGGCGCGCGCCTCGCGCACCGTCTCCGCTTTACCGGAGACATCCACCATATGGGCTTCGCCCGCGGCGTTGATGTGGGTCAGTTGCGACATAACTTATTTCTTCAGATGGGGATGAAAATTACAGGGGCGCGTGCGGGCGTCGAGCTGCGGCGCGATGATGTTTTCCCAGGCGGTGCGGCAGGCGCGCGTCGAGCCCGGCATTGCGAAAATCAGGGTGTCGTTGGCCATCCCCGCCACCGCGCGCGACTGCATCATCGCGGTGCCAATCTCTTCAAACGAGAGCATACGGAACATTTCGCCAAAGCCCGCGATTTCGCGATCGAACAGCGGCTGTAGCGCCTCCGGCACCTGATCGCCCGCGGTAAAACCGGTACCGCCGTTAATCAACACCACTTGGACATCGTCGCTCGCAATCCAGCGGGAAACTTCCGCGCGAATGGCGTAACGGTTCTCTTTGACGATAGCTTTATCCACGACCTGATGGCCCGCTTCGTGAGCGGCGTCTCTCAAAAAATGGCCGGAGGTATCGTCCTCTTCCCCGCGACGGCTGGACACCGTAAGAATGGCGACGCGCGCCGGCACAAACTCTGCGCTAACCTGACTCATAGTGACTCCTTGTACGCGGCGTCAGCCGCCGATATAGGACAGATTCTGGGTGATGCCGGTGTTGCCCTGATGCAGGAAATGCGTCTGCTTTTTGCCGAGCAACGCCGTTTCGATACGCGCCATCAGCGCCGCCTGCTGCCCCTCTTCGGCCAGCAGATCGCGAAGATCCACGCCGCCGTCGCCAAACAGGCACAGGTGCAGCTTACCGACCGACGACACGCGCAGGCGGTTGCAGCTCGCGCAGAAATCTTTCTCATACGGCATGATAAGGCCGATTTCGCCCTGATAGTCGGGGTGGCAGAAGACCTGCGCCGGGCCGTCGGCGCGGCTGCGCAACTGATGGATCCAGCCGCGCTTAAGCAGTTCGTCGCGGATCGTCGCGCCAGAAATATGGTGCTTGCGAAAGAGATCGCTCCCCTCGCCGGTTTCCATCAGTTCAATAAAGCGTAGCTGGATGGGGCGGGACTGGATCCAGTTGAGGAAGGTGTCGAGCTGGTGATGGTTCACGTCGCGCATCAGCACGGTGTTGACCTTCACTTTTTCAAAGCCCGCGTCAAAGGCGGCATCAATACCTGCCATCACCTGGCGGAATTTGTCCTGGCCGGTGATGGCGTGAAACTGGCGGGCGTCGAGGCTGTCGACGCTGACATTAACCGCCGTCAGCCCGGCCTCGCGCCACTGCGCGACATCGCGCGCCAGGCGGTAGCCGTTGGTCGTCACCGCAATCTGGCGGATGGAGGGGTTTTCACGCACGGCGGCGATGATGTCGCAAAAATCGCGGCGCAGCGAGGGTTCGCCGCCGGTCAGGCGCACTTTTTCCGTGCCGAGATTCGCGAAAGCGCGCGTCACGCGACGAATTTCGTCGAGCGAGAGAAAGCCTTTGTTGGTAACGCCTGCGGGCTTATAGCCATCCGGCAGGCAATAGGTGCAACGAAAGTTGCAGACGTCAGTCACTGACAGGCGCAAGTAATAGAACTTACGCGCAAACGCATCGGTAAGTTGAGAAGCCATGTACACCTTTCCAAATCGGGAGATGCAGTCATTTCTTCCTGCACCCTGGTGGCGTTTCGCCACGGCCAGAGCACCATATTTCTTAAAAACGTAGGCGCAAAGGCTTGAGTGTCATTTTCAGGTTATTAAACCTGCCAGCGGCGATAGTAGCGCGTTATCGCGGTTTTCGCCACGCGCGATTTCGATGTATAAATTGATACATAACGGCATTTTTCGCGTAACGGGCACCAGAATACGTAAAAATCACGGTTTCACTTTGATGTGTGTCATTTTCAGCGCCAGCAGATCGTTTTTCTCGCGCTTTTCAGCTAACGTAGGCGAGTTTTAAATAATAAGGATTAGGTATGCGCAATCGCACGTTTGCGGATCTCGACCGGGTGGTGGCGCTCGGCGGCGGTCACGGTTTAGGACGCGTTATGTCCTCGCTCTCTTCTCTGGGCTCGCGCCTGACAGGCATTGTCACGACGACCGATAACGGCGGCTCGACGGGCCGTATTCGTCGCTCGGAGGGCGGCATCGCCTGGGGCGATATGCGCAACTGTCTTAACCAGTTAATTACTGAACCGAGCGTCGCGTCGGCGATGTTTGAGTACCGTTTTGGGGGTAATGGGGAACTTTCGGGGCATAACCTCGGAAATCTCATGTTAAAGGCGCTGGATCACCTGAGCGTGCGGCCTTTAGAGGCGATTAATCTTATTCGTAATCTGCTTAAAGTGGACGCGTTCCTGATCCCGATGTCTGAGCAACCGGTCGATCTGATGGCTATCGATCGCGACGATAACGAAGTGTATGGCGAAGTGAATATCGATTTGCTGAGCCATCCGCCGAAAGAGCTGATGCTCTACCCTGCCGTACAGGCGACGCGCGAGGCCGTTGAGGCGATTGCCGAAGCGGATTTGATTGTGATTGGCCCCGGCAGTTTTTATACCAGCCTGATGCCGCTGCTGCTGCTTGACGATCTCGCCAAAGCGCTGCGCCGCACGCCTGCGCCGATGGTTTACATCGGCAATTTAGGCCGCGAGTTAAGCCCGGCCGCCGCCGCGCTCAGGCTCGAAGAGAAGCTGGCGCTGATGGAAGCGCATATCGGTAAACGCGTGGTGGATGCCGTGGTCGTTGGCCCGAAGGTGGACATGAGCGGCGCGCAGGACAGAATTGTGATTCAGGAACCGCTGGAAGCGAGCGATATTCCTTACCGCCACGACCGCCATCTGTTGCGCGCAGCGCTGGAAAAGGCGATTCAGGCGCTGGGGTAAGGGCTATGGGTGCAATGGGGTTACGGCGGGTGCGAGGGTGACGGTTACGGCGGGTGCGCTTCGCTTACCCGCCCTACGGCTCCCGCAATGGGCTTTGATGATATGTAGGGTGGGTAAGCGAAGCGCACCCACCACACCACGACCCCCGTCACAACCAGAAGCACTTACGATGCGGCGATAAACAGCTCGCGCAACTGATGAAGCTTATCGCGCAACTGCGCCGCCTCTTCAAACTCCAGGTTCTGCGCGTGTTGCACCATCTGCGCCTCAAGCTGATGAATTTTCTGCTGCAACGCTTTTGGCGTCAGCGCCAGTTCAGCGGCTTCGGCATCTGCCACGGTGCGCCCTTTTCCGCGTCCTTTCGGCTTGGTTTTCGCAATATTCTCGCCAAGCGCCAGAATATCGACCACTTTCTTGTTAAGCCCCTGCGGCACAATGCCGTGCTCTTCGTTATACGCCTGCTGTTTCTCACGACGGCGTTCGGTTTCGCCAATCGCCTTCGCCATCGACGGCGTGATTTTATCGCCGTAGAGAATCGCTTTGCCGTTCACGTTACGCGCCGCGCGGCCAATCGTCTGGATAAGCGAACGTTCGGAGCGCAGGAAGCCCTCTTTGTCGGCATCGAGAATAGCCACCAGCGACACTTCCGGCATGTCCAGCCCCTCACGAAGCAGGTTGATACCCACCAGCACGTCGAACTCGCCAAGACGCAGATCGCGGATAATCTCCATACGCTCCACGGTGTCGATATCCGAGTGCAGATAGCGCACTTTCTCACCGTGCTCTTCCAGATATTCGGTTAAATCTTCCGCCATACGCTTGGTGAGCGTCGTCACCAGCACGCGCTCGTTGATGGCAACGCGCTTGCGGATTTCCGACAGCAAATCGTCCACCTGGGTCGCCACCGGACGCACTTCGATAATCGGATCGAGCAGGCCGGTCGGGCGCACCACCTGGTCGATGATCTCGCCGCCCGATTTCTCCAGCTCATAGTTGCCGGGCGTCGCCGAAACATACACCGTCTGCGGTGCCAGCGCCTCGAACTCTTCAAACTTCAGCGGGCGGTTATCCAGCGCCGACGGCAGGCGGAAACCATATTCCACCAGCGTCTCTTTACGCGCGCGGTCGCCGCGATACATCCCGCCGATCTGCGGAATGGTGACGTGTGATTCGTCGACCACCAGCAGGCCATCCGCCGGCAGATAGTCAAACAGCGTCGGCGGCGCTTCGCCAGGGCCACGGCCAGAGAGATAGCGCGAGTAGTTTTCAATGCCGGAGCAATACCCCAGCTCGTTCATCATTTCGAGATCGAACTGGGTACGCTGGGTCAGGCGCTGTTCTTCCAGCAGTTTGTTATTTTCCAGCAGCACTTTGCGGCGCTCCGCCAGCTCTACTTTGATCTCTTCCATCGCCTGCACAATGCGCTCACGCGGGGTGACGTAGTGCGTTTTCGGGTAGACGGTGAAACGCTGGATAATGGAATCGACGGTGCCGGTCAGCGGATCGAACAGCGACAGCCGCTCCACCTCTTCGTCGAACAGCTCAACGCGCAGCGCCAGCTCGTCCGATTCCGCCGGGAAGATGTCAATCACCTCGCCGCGCACGCGAAAGGTGCCGCGCTGGAACGCCTGATCGTTGCGGGTGTATTGCAGCTCCGTCAGGCGACGCAAAATGGCGCGCTGGTCGATGATCATCCCTTTGGTGAGATGCAGCATCATCTTCAGGTAGAGATCCGGGTCGCCCAGACCATAGATAGCGGAGACCGACGCCACCACCACCACATCGCGCCGCTCCAGCAGCGCTTTGGTGGCCGACAGACGCATCTGCTCAATGTGCTCGTTTACCGACGCGTCCTTCTCAATAAAGGTATCGGAACTCGGCACATACGCTTCCGGCTGATAGTAGTCGTAGTACGAGACGAAATATTCCACGGCGTTTTCCGGGAAGAACTCTTTCATCTCGCCATAGAGCTGCGCCGCCAGCGTTTTGTTCGGTGCCAGCACCATCGTCGGGCGCTGCAAATCGGCGATGACGTTCGCCATGGTGAACGTTTTCCCCGAGCCCGTCACACCCAGCAGCGTCTGGTGCGCCAGCCCGTCCTCCAGCCCTTCCTTGATGCGGCGGATAGCCTCAGGCTGGTCGCCGGAAGGTTTGAAAGCGGAATTGAGTTTGAACGGTTTGCTCATGAAGAAACACCTGATGAAGATTTGCGCGGACAGAGCGTTAATTTTACTCGCCACAGCGATTTTTGCCAGCGATAAATACTGGATATAAAATCAGTGGCAGGTTAGCGGATTTTGTTCACAGCGCATTTTTACCATCTGGTATGAAGTAAATTTGCCCCTGCGCCGGATAAAACACTATACGAGGGCGGTTATCCCCAAAATTTTTTATCCTTTAACATTTGTCAAGCGAGGCTGTGATACTTTTGTTGCAGCAGATGACACTTTTTCTTCAGTGCTTGATTTTAATTAACCTGTTAATTTTAAAGTGTTTTCATGAAAAGACGGCTTTCGCGCCAGATCGGGTGCAAGCCGCATCGGCTCTCGCTTACGGCGCGTTTTCTAACTCTAATACACAAGGTTATCCACAGGAATAGTGGATAACTGCGTCCAGCCCTGAAAGCGCGCCGCGTCGCCGCCTGGCTCGATGTGCCCGCGTCTGGCTCAGAAAAAAATTTTCCCGGCCGGTTTTGAAGAATTTCCCTTGCTTTCCGCGCGGCGCTTTGCGCGATCCTTTTCACACATTTTTGCTTTACTTTTGCGCAACGCTGCACCAAAACCACGCCCTGACCAGCACTCAAAATGTGCACGCCGCCCGGCTTTTTCCAGGATAACCCACTGCGCCTGACGCAGGCTTTCAGGTTTAGTCTCAATTTCAGGCGCGATCGAAGGGCATTTCACTGGCTGGCAAGAGAATTGCAGTATCCCGTTTACCGGAACTACACCCTCTTCCCGTCATTGGCGGGAAGCGACAGCAGGACGCACGGGCAGGCCGGGGAAGTCACTGTATATGCGGGCGTCAGAACGCATATACCCATGCTGTATTCCGATACCCTGTCTGAAGGAGAAGCGCCATGTTAAGTCTGCACGCGGTTAACCATTTTTACGGCACGCAGCACACGTTGTGGGATGTCAGCCTCGATCTTCTGCCCGGCGAGTGCACCTGCGTTATCGGCGCGCCGGGCATGGGAAAAACCACGCTGCTGAACTGCGTGGCAGGCTATCTGCCGGTTAAGAGCGGCAGCATGCTCTGGCACGAGACTGGCGCCGCGCCGCAGGAGTTAATGCGCGTCGGCCCGGACGCCCGCGCGGCGCTCGGCATCCGCTACGTGCCCCAGGAGCGGCGCTATTTTTCACAGCTGACGGTGGAAGAAAATCTGCATATCGCGCTGCGCGCGCAGCCTGAAAATGCGGCCAGCCCGGAGCCGGTGTTTGATCTGTTCCCGACGCTCTGGACAAACCGCCACACGCAGGCCGCGGGGCTTGAGCCGGAGCTGGCGCTCCAGCTGTCGCTCGCCCAGGCGCTGGTGACGCGGCCTCGTCTGCTGATCCTCGATGAACCGACGCGCGGCCTCGGGCAGGCGTTCATTCCGAGGCTTGCGGATCTGCTCACACGGCTTAGCCGCGAATGGGGAATGAGCCTGTTAGTAGTGGAGCGCCATCTGTCGTTTATCCGCCGGGTGGCGGATCGCTTCTGCCTGCTGCACCGCGGGCGCGCCGTGGCCCGCGGTAGCGCGGCGCAATTAACCGATGCGCGTCTTATGCACTGGATAGCGCCCTAGCGCGCCAGTTTGCTGAGATCGATCCACTGCGCGGCAGGCGTCACGTCAGGCTCGGCCCCCAGCCACGGAATTTCGCCGAGCATCGGGGCCGGTAACAGACGCTCAAGCGTGGCGAGATATTCCTGATGACGGCGGCCAGGCGGCTGCACATCGTTCGCCACCCAGCCCGCGAGACGCAGGCCCGCGGCCTGTACCGCCTGCGCGGTCAGCAGCGCGTGGTTGATACAGCCAAGCTTAACGCCGACCACTAAAATCACCGGCAGGCGCTCCTGCTGCACCCAGTCGGCGAACGTCGCGTCGTCAGAGAGCGGCGTAAACCAGCCGCCCGCGCCTTCCACCTGTACCCAGTCGGCGAGCGGCTCCAGCGCGCGCAGGCCAGCGGACATCACCGTGAAATCAATCGGCAGCCCCTCTTCCTGGCTTACGATATGCGGCGAGGTGGGCTCTTCGAATGTCAGCGGGTTCACCTGCTCGTAGCGCAGCGCCACGCTGCTGTGTCGCTGCAGCGCCAGCGCATCGCTGTTGCGAAGCCCTTGCGGCGTGATATCGCTGCCGGAGGCGACCGGCTTATAGCCTGCGGTGCTAAAGCCTGCGGCTTTCGCGGCTTCAAGCAACGCGCAGCTTGCGATAGTTTTACCCACTTCAGTGTCAGTTCCGGTGATAAACCAGCGTTCAGTCACGTTCAATTACTCCAGAAATCAGTTGGTAAGTCAGCGGGAAATGCCCGTCCTGACGCGGCCAGGCGTCTTCGAGCCTGCGAAGCTCGCGGCGGGTGAGCGTGCGGCTGTCGCGACCGGCGTGCAGATGCGTGGCACCGATGCCCTTGAGCGACTGCATGGCGCTGAGCGCATCGCCAAAGAGCAGCGTCACCGGATGCTGGCGCAGCGTCATGCGCGCAACAGGAGCCGCTGCATGAACCGCTTCGGCGCTCGCGAAACGGTTGGCGTGCGGGCGGTCATCCACCGCCGCCCACGCCTGATGCAGCTCGCCAAGCGAGCCGTGAGCCAGCGTGCTGAACGCCACGCGTCCGCCGGGGCGCGCCACGCGCAGCATCCCGGCGAGCGCATCTGACAGGCTCTGGCACCACTGCACCGCCAGATTGCTCCACACGAGATCAAAACTGCCGTCGGCAAACGGCAGCGCCTCGATATCGCCCTGCACGTAGCGGTGCGCCGCGCCGCGTTCGCGGGCGCGCGCCAGCATGGCCGGGCTTAAATCAAAGGCCGTCACGTCGCAGCCGCGCGCGCGCCAGTCGAGACTGCCAGCGCCGGTGCCGCAGCCCGCGTCCAGCACCGTGTTAATGCCCTGCGCGCCGCAGTGTTCAGCCAGCAACTGCGCGCTCTGGCGCTGAAGCGCCGCGAAATCGTCATAGGTTTGCGCCGCGCGACCAAACGCCGCCGCCACCGCGCGTTTATCAACGGCAACCGTCATATAACGCCTCCAGCAGCGCGTCGATGTCGTCATCCTGATGCGCGGCGCTGAGCGTCAGGCGCAGGCGCGCCGTACCCGCAGGCACGGTCGGCGGACGAATGGCCGTCACCCAGCAGCCGCGTTCACGCAGTTTTTCCGCAAGCGTCAGCGCGGCACTGTTTTCACCGACAATCAGTGGCTGAATGGCGGTCTGTGAATCGGCAAGCGTCAGCGGCAGCGACGCCGCGCCCGCGCGAAACCGCGCAATGTTGCGTGCAAGCCGCGCGCGTAAGTCGTCGCCCTCGCGAATAACCGTTAAGGCCGCGTTCAGCGCACAGGCCTGGGCGGCGGGCATCGCGGTGCTGTAGATGAGATGCCGCGCGGTTTGCAGCAGATAGTCCGCCATCGGCTCGCTGCATAAGAGCGCCGCGCCGCTGAGCCCGAAGGCTTTGCCAAACGTCGCCAGCAGCAGATCGGGCCGGATACCCGCCACATCGCAACTGCCCCGCCCTTCGCGCCCCAGCACGCCGACGCCGTGGGCGTCATCGACCATCATCAGCGTCTGCGCGGCCTGCGCGATGCCCGCGATATCCGCGAGCGGCGCGCTGTCGCCATCCATGCTGAACACCCCTTCGGTAAAGACGAGCGTCAGCCCGTCGCAGGGTTTGTCCAGCAGGGCTGCGAGCGCGCCCGAATCGTTATGCGCGAAGCGGCGCAGCGTCGCCGGGCTGTGGCTTGCGGCTTCGAGCAGCGAGGCGTGGCTTAAGCGGTCGGCGAGAATGCGGTCAGACTGCTGCATCAGCGCGGCGACCACCGCCTGATTGGCGGCGAAGCCGGAGATAAACAGCAGCGCGCGGTCAAAGCCGAGCCACTGCGCCAGCGCGTTTTCCAGCGACTGATGCGCGTCGCTGTAGCCGCTGACGTGGCCGGACGCGCCGCTTCCCACGCCATACGTCTGTGCGCCCTGTTGCCAGGCCGCGATGAGCGCCGGGTGCTGGCTTAAGCCCAGATAGTCGTTGCCGGAAAAGTTACGGTAGCGCACGCCCTGATGTACCAGCGCGCCGCCGGGCGCGGGCGTGCAGACGACGCGGCGGCGCAGGCTATGGCTGGCTTCGCGCGCGCGCAGCGCGGCATCGATTCTCGCCTGCCAGGTCATACCGCCGCCGCGTTGTAGTATTGCTGGTTATCCGCGTCGCGCAGCGCGTGCTCCAGGCGTTCCTGCTGCTCGTTATCGCCCGCCAGCACCGCTGTCTGCTGCGGGTTGAGACCCAGCTTGCGGAACAGCTGCAAATCTTTGTCCTCTTCCGGGTTCGGCGTGGTCAGCAGTTTGCAGCCGTAGAAAATTGAGTTAGCCCCGGCCATAAAGCACATCGCCTGGGTCTGCTCGTTCATCTGCTCACGGCCAGCGGAGAGGCGCACGTAGGATGTCGGCATCATGATGCGCGCCACCGCGATAGTGCGGATAAAATCAAACGCGTCGACATCCTCGTTATCGGCAAGCGGCGTGCCCTTGACCTTCACCAGCATGTTGATTGGCACGCTTTCCGGCGGCGTTGGCAGGTTAGCGAGTTGCAGCAGCAGCCCGGCGCGGTCGGTGACGGTTTCGCCAAGCCCCACGATGCCGCCGGAGCAGACCTTAATGCCCGCCTCGCGCACTTTTTCCAGCGTATCGAGACGCTCCTGATAGGTGCGCGTGGTAATGATGTTGCCGTAGAACTCCGGCGAGGTGTCGAGGTTGTGGTTGTAGTAATCAAGGCCCGCTTCGCCGAGGCGCTGCGCCTGATCGTCGCTCAGCGTGCCAAGCGTCATGCAGGTTTCGAGGCCCAGCGCTTTAACGCCCTGCACCATCTGCTCCAGATACGGCATATCGCGGTCGTTCGGGTTTTTCCAGGCAGCACCCATGCAGAAACGCGTCGAACCCGCTGCTTTGGCCTTGCGCGCGGAATCGAGCACCTGCTCCACTTCCATCAGGCGCTCGGCCTCAAGGCCGGTTTTGTAGCGCGCGCTCTGCGGGCAATATTTGCAGTCTTCCGGGCAGGCGCCGGTTTTGATCGACAGCAGCGTGCTGACCTGCACCTGGCGCGGATCGAAGTGCTGGCGATGCACCTGTTGCGCTTCAAACAGCAGATCCAGCAGCGGTTTTTCAAAAAGTTCAGTGACTTGCGACAAAGTCCAGCGTGAAAGGTGAGCCATCGGGCGTCTCCAAAGGGTTTTATTTATCTGGGTTATGGATATACTTGTAAACCTAAATCTTTTTAAATTGGTTTACAAGTCATGATAACTCCTGCCGATCTTGCCTTCGATCGTGACCATATCTGGCACCCTTACACCTCCATGAGCGCGCCGCTGCCGGTCTACCCGGTGACGCACGCCGCCGGCTGCGAACTGCATCTGGCGAGCGGCGAACGGCTGGTGGATGGCATGTCGTCGTGGTGGGCGGCCATTCACGGCTATAACCATCCGCGCCTCAACGCGGCGATGAAAAACCAGATTGACGCGATGTCGCACGTCATGTTCGGCGGCATTACCCACCCCGCCGCGATAGCCCTGTGCCGCAAGCTGGTGGCAATGACCCCGGAGAACCTTGAGTGCGTGTTTCTTGCCGACTCCGGCTCGGTGGCGGTGGAAGTAGCGATGAAAATGGCGTTGCAGTACTGGCACGCCCACGGCAAGCCGCGCCAGCGCTTTCTGACCTTCCGCCACGGTTACCACGGCGACACCTTCGGGGCGATGTCGGTGTGCGATCCGGATAACTCGATGCACAGTCTCTGGAAGGGGTATCTGCCGGAAAACCTCTTCGCGCCCGCGCCGCAGAGCCGCTTTGACGGCGAATGGGATGAGCGCGATCTCGCGCCGTTCGCCCGCCTGCTGGCCGCGCACCGCCAGGAGATAGCCGCGGTTATCCTTGAGCCGATTGTGCAGGGCGCGGGCGGCATGCGGATGTATCACCCGGAATGGCTAAAGCGCATCCGCCGTATGTGCGATCGCGAAGGCATTTTGCTTATCGCCGATGAGATAGCGACCGGCTTTGGCCGCACCGGCAAGCTGTTCGCCTGCGAGCACGCGGGCGTGACGCCGGATATTCTCTGCCTCGGCAAGGCGCTGACCGGCGGCACGATGACGCTTTCCGCCACCCTCACCACGCGGCATGTGGCCGACACCATCAGCAACGGCGAGGCGGGCTGTTTTATGCACGGCCCGACGTTTATGGGCAATCCGCTTGCCTGCGCGGTGGCGGCCGAGAGCCTGGCGCTGCTGGAAACCGGCGAGTGGCGCGCGCAGGTCGCGGCCATTGAGCAGCAATTGCGTGATGAGCTGGCGCCGTGTCGTGAGCTGCCGCTGGTCGCCGATGTGCGCGTGCTCGGCGCTATCGGCGTCGTGGAAACCACCGCGCCGGTCGAGATGGCCGCGCTTCAGCGCTTTTTCGTGGAACAGGGCGTCTGGGTGCGCCCGTTTGGCCGCCTGATCTACCTGATGCCGCCCTATATCATCACGCCAGAACAGCTCACGCGGCTCACCCGTGCGGTGTGTGAAGCGGTGAAAAACCCGTCGTTTTTCAGACAGTGAGCGCCCGGCAAGCCGTGAGGGATGCACTACACTTTCAGGATTTGCGATAAACAACCAGGAGAGCGCGATGAAGATTCTGATGGTACTGACCTCCCACGACAAACTGGGTGATACCGGGAAAAAAACCGGCTTCTGGCTGGAAGAGTTTGCGGCGCCTTACTTTGTGTTTCGCGACGCGGGGATCGACGTGACGCTTGCTACGCCGCAGGGCGGCCAGCCGCCGCTCGATCCGAAAAGCGACGCGCCCGACGCGCAAACCGCCGACACCCGGCGCTTTCGTGAAGATCATGAGGCTCAGACGGCGCTGGCGAATACCGCGCGGCTCGATGAAATCAACGCCGACGAGTATGACGCGCTGTTTTATCCGGGCGGCCACGGCCCGCTGTGGGATCTCGCCGATCACCCGATTTCTATCGCGCTTATCGAACACTACTGGGGCAGCGGCAAGCCCGTCGCGGCGGTTTGCCACGCGCCGGGTGTGCTGCGTCATGTGAAAAAGCCCGACGGCAGCCCGCTGGTGGAAGGCAAACGCGTCACGGGCTTTACCAACAGCGAAGAAGAGGCGGTCGGGCTGACCCATGTCGTGCCGTTCCTCGTGGAAGATGCGCTCAAAGAGGCGGGCGGCCAGTTTGAGCGCACCGATGACTGGGGCGTGCATGTGGTTGTTGACGGCCATCTGGTGACCGGCCAGAACCCGGCGTCTTCCGCGGCGACCGCCGAAGCGCTGTTAAAATTGCTTCATCTGTAAGCGAGGAAACAGCATGAAGTTAATCAGTGTGAATTTTAACGACGGGGATAAGCTCCCCGCTCGCCACGTATTTAACGGCATGGGTTACGAGGGCGATAATATTTCGCCCCATCTCACCTGGGATGAGGTGCCGCCCGGCACCAAAAGTTTTGTGGTGACCTGTTACGATCCGGACGCGCCCACCGGCTCCGGCTGGTGGCACTGGGTCGTTGCGAATCTGCCCGCCGATACCCGCGTGCTGCCGCAGGGCGCGGGGTCTGGTCAGGCTGACCTGCCGGACGGTGCCATCCAGACGCGCACCGATTTTGGCACCGCCGGTTATGGCGGCGCGGCCCCGCCAAAAGGGGAAACACACCGCTATATTTTCACCGTGCACGCGCTGGATGTGGAGCGTATTGACGTTAATGAAAACGCCAGCGGCGCGATGGTCGGGTTTAATGTGCACTTCCACCGGCTCGCCAGCGCCTCGCTGACGGCGCACTACATCTGAATCATTTTGAAGCCGGTTATCACAATCGGCTTCCCGTTTCGCTCAACTTAGTATAAAAAAGCAGGCTCTTGTGCGTTCCCCCATTTTAAACAGGCTTAGCAAGGAGCAACCCTTGAACACATTTTCGGTTTCCCGTCTGGCGCTGGCGTTCGCTTTTGGCGTGACACTGACTGCATGCAGCTCAACGCCACCGGACCAACGTCCTTCTGAACAACGCGCGCCGGGTACGTCGGCTCGCCCGGTGCTGTCTGCGGATGAAGCGAAAAATTTCGTCCCGGCCCGCTATTTCGCCAATATCGATCCGAATGCCGCGCCGTGGGCGCCCTCCCCGATTCGACTGCCTGAAAAAGCAGACTTCGTGGTCGGCCAGGCGGGCGAGCAGGGCGTGACTCACACCAGCATTCAGGCCGCCGTTGATGCCGCGATTGCGCGTCACGCGACGGCGCGTCAGTACATCGCTGTACTCCCCGGCACTTACGAAGGCACCGTTTATGTGCCTGCCGCACCGGGCAGCGTGACGATTTACGGCACCGGCGAAAAACCGCTGGATGTGAAAATCAGCGCCGCGCTGGACAGCGAAATGGATGCCAACACCTGGCGTCGTACCGTGAACCCGTCCGGCAAATATATGCCTGGCAAACCGGCCTGGTATATGTTCGATAACTGCCAGAACCGCCGCAACGGCAGTGTCGGCCTGATGTGCTCCGCGGTCTTCTGGTCGCAGAATAATGGCCTGCAACTGCAAAACCTGACCATTGAAAACAGCCTCGGCGACGCCGCGGGCGAAGGTCAGCACCAGGCTGTCGCGCTGCGCACCGACGGCGACCGCGTGCAGATCAACAAAGTGAATGTTCTGGGCCGCCAGAATCCGTTCCTGGTGACCAACAGCGATATTCGCAACCGCTTCACGCCGGATCGTCTGACCCGCACGCAGGTGACGAACAGCTACGTGGAAGGTGATGTGGATCTGGTCGCGGGCCGCGGCGCGGTGGTGTTTGATAACACCGAATTCCGCGTAGTGAACACCCGTACCCAGAAAGAAGGTTATGTGTTTGCGCCAGCGACCATGCCGAACTTCTATTACGGCTTCCTCGCCGTGAACAGCCGCTTTGTCGCGGCCGGTGAAGGCGTGGCGCAGCTCGGCCGCGCATGGGATATGGACGCCGCCAATGGCTATACGCCTGGCCAGACGCCAAACGGTCAGGTCGTAATCCGCGACAGCGTGATTGACGCCGGTTTCAACATCGCGCAGCCGTGGGGCCCGGCGCTGGGCTCACAGCGTCCGTTCACCGGCAACACCGGCGCGCAGGACGACAAAGGCAATATCCAGCGCGATCTGAACGACGCGAACGCCAACCGTCTGTGGGAATACAACAACCGCGGGCTGGGCAGCAAAGTGGTTGCCGAACCGAAAAAGTAATCGCCCGGCATCTGTCAGGCATCAGAAAAAAGGGGGAGCAATCCCCCTTTTTCTTTGCCCGTTTGTTGACGTAAGGCAATCGCCTGACGGTTACGGCCCGTATTATAAGGGCGTTGAGAACAACAGACGTGCAGGGTGGCTCACCACCGCCCATAAAAAACCTCGCCGCGGCGAGGTTTTTTATTTTTACGCGTCGAAGGCGTTAATGACGACCCACATCGGTCCCTGGCCTACCGCGTAGCGGCCTTTCTCCGCGAGTAGCCCCTGTTCGCCTTCAATGCCGTAAACCGCAATGTGATGCGATTTCTGGCCGGCGGCAATCAGATACTGTCCGCTATTGTCGATGTTGAAGCCGCGCGGCTGGGTTTCGGTGGGCTGATGCCCCTGCACCGCCAGGACGCTGCCATCTTCGGAAACAGTAAAGACCGTAATCACGCTGGCGGTGCGATCGCAGGCGTAGAGATGACGGCCATCCGGCGTAATGTGAATATCCGCCGCCCAGCGGGTGTCGGAGAAATCGGCCGGCATCATATCCAGCGTCTGTACGCATTCGATATTGCCGTGCGGATCGCTCAGCGCCCAGACATCCACCGAGCTGTTCAGCTCATTCACACAGTAAGCGAACGGTTTGCTCGGGTGGAAGACCATATGGCGCGGCCCGGCACCCGCAACGGTGGTGACTTCCGCTGGCGTTTGCGACTCAAGGTGGCCATCGTCGGTCAGCGTAAACAGGCAGATGCGATCCTGCTTCAGCGCAGGCACCCACAGCGTGCGGTTATCCGGGGAGATATTCGCGGAGTGGCAGCCTTCCAGCCCTTCTACCACGGTCACGGTCTCGCCCGGCAGGCCGTCGTTCAGACGCACCACGCTTACGCTGCCCGCGTTATAGGAGCCGCTGAACAGGAAACGGCCGGTATGATCGGTCGAAATGTGCGTCGGGCTGCCCGGCAGCGGCGCTTCGCCCGCCTCGCTGAGCGTGCCGTCATGGGCGGCGATGCGATACGCGATAACGCGAAACTCCGGGCGCACGCCAACGTACAGGAAACGCTTGTCAGGGCTGATGACCATCGGCTGAACCTGCCCTGGCGCATCCACCACCTGCAATAGCGTCAGCGTGCCCTGCGGCTCCAGACGCCAGACGTGGATCTGCTGGCTCTCCGGGCTTGCGGTATAAACGGTTTGTTTCATGAATACTCCTTGCTTCACTGAGCCTGAAAGACTGTTTCAAGGGTAGCGCGTTTTATCTTCCTGTGCCGACGCAGGCCTTGCGGGTTTCGCGCGATGTCTGTCGCGGTGTACCATCAACCGAATATTCTGACTGACGACTCTGGAAACCTGCATGACTTTTCGCGTAATCGCTCTCGACTTAGACGGCACATTGTTAACCGCTCAAAAAACCATCCTCCCGGAATCCCTCGATGCGCTGGCGCGCGCGAAAGCCGCCGGGCTGAAACCGGTGATCGTCACCGGGCGCCACCATAATGCCATCCACCCTTTTTATCAGGCACTGGCGCTCGATACACCTGCCATTTGTTGTAATGGCACTTATTTGTATGATTATCAAGCGGAAAAGGTCATCACGGCTGATCCGATGAGCCCGCAACAGGCTGAGGGGCTGCTGGAATTACTGAGCGACGCGGGGATTCCTGCGCTGATGTATATGGATGACGCGATGCTGTATGAACACGCCTGCGGCCATATCGAGCGCACTCAGAACTGGGCGCTGCGCCTGCCCGAAGCCCAGCGCCCGGTGTTCCGTCAGGTCGATTCGCTGCGCGAGGCGGCCCGCTCGGTGGAGAATATCTGGAAATTCGCACTCACCGGAGAAGACATTCCGCGGCTGCAAAACCTCGCGCTGACCATTGAGCGCGAGCTGGGCCTCGCCTGCGAATGGTCATGGCACGATCAGGTGGATGTGGCCGCCCCCGGCAACAGCAAAGGCAAACGCCTGGCGCAGTGGGTGGAATCGCAGGGATTATCGATGGATCAAGTGGTGGCGTTCGGGGATAACCATAACGACATCTCCATGCTGGAGCGCGCGGGGCTTGGCATCGCCATGGGCAACGCCGACGACATCGTGAAATCGCACGCCGACAAAGTCATCGGCCCCAATAGCGAGGCCAGCATTGCCGACGCGCTGCGTCAGTGGGTGCTTTAAGTCGTTATCGACACGCTTTTTATCTGGGCGTAGAGCCACAGGCCAGGCTTGATGGCCAGCTCGTCACGCGCCCACGGGCTGATGCGCGCCCAGAGGGTGCGCGAACCTACCTCCAGTTGCACTTCCACCTGCCCGTTGTCGTCGTAACACTGCGCGACGCGGGCGCGCAGAATGTTGCGGATGCTGCTTTGCAGCGGCGGCTGTAGCACCAGCGACACGTCAGACGCCTGAATGCGAATGCGCAGCGCCGTCTGAAGCGGTTTTTCGATACGGTTAACCCACAGGTGCTGATCGCCCAGCGCCAGCGCCGTCATCGCGTAGTGCGGATGATGCTCAAGCACTGTGACTTTCAGCACGCTGCTCTGCTGCTCGGGCGGCAGCCAGGGGTGCATCACGCTGCTGCCCCAGATATCCTCCAGGCTGCCGAACGCTTTCACCTCGCCCTGCTCGAGCACCAGCACTTTATCGGCCAGATGCAGGATCTCCTCCAGCGAATGGCTGACGTAGAGCATCGGGATATTGATTTCGCGCGCCAGTCGTTGCAGGTACGGCAACAGTTCGCGCTTGCGCGGCACGTCGAGCGAGGCGAGCGGTTCGTCAAGCAGCAGCAGCTCGGGCGCCGTCAGCAGCGCGCGGCCAATCGCCACGCGCTGTTTTTCACCGCCCGAGAGCGTCCCCGGCAAACGGTCGAGCAGCGGCTCAATGCCGAGCAGCGTCACCAATTTGTCAAACTGCGACGCCATCTCTTTCGCCATGCCATATTTCAGGTTGCCGCGCACTTTATAGTGCGGGAAGAGCCGCGCATCCTGAAAGACATAGCCAACGCGGCGTTTTTCCGGCGGCAGAAAGGTGTCGGTTTCGGTGTCGCTCAGCACACGGTCGTTTAAGACGATGCGCCCGTGCTGCGGGCGGGTCAGTCCGCTTATCGCGTTAATTAGCGAGGTTTTGCCCGCGCCCGACACGCCAAACACGGCGGTAATGCCGCTCCCCGGCAGGGTTTCGTTAACCGTCAGGCGATGCTTGCCGAGCACCTGGGTGAAATTGAGTTCCAGCATCAGGACGCCCCCAGACGGCGGCGGCTCTGGCGCGCCAGCCATTCAGAAAACATCAGCGAGCAGAGCGCCAGCACAATGGCGATAACGCACAGGCGCGCGGCAGCGCCCTCGCCGCCCGGCGTCTGGATAAGTGTATACATCGCCGACGGCAGCGTGCGGGTTTCGCCCGGAATATTGGAAACAAAGGTAATGGTTGCGCCGAATTCGCCGAGCGAACGCGCAAAGGCCAGCACAGTGCCGACGATAATGCCCGGCAGCGTCAGCGGCAGCGTGATAGTGAAAAAAACACGCCAGCGGCTGGCTCCCAGCGTACGAGCCGCCGCCTCAAGACGGATATCGACCGCCTCCAGCGAAAGGCGAATGGCGCGCACCATCAACGGAAACGCCATTACCGCCGAGGCGAGCACCGCTCCGCGCCAGGTAAACGCGAGCGTGATGCCAAAGAGATCGTAGAGCCATTCGCCTATCAGACCGCGGCGGCCAAACATCACCAGCAGCAGATAACCGACCACCACGGGCGGTAACACCAGCGGCAGATGAACCACGCCATCCAGCAGCGTTTTGCCCGGGAAGGTGCAGCGCACCAGCACCCAGGCGAGAAGAACCCCGAAGGGCAAACTGATAACTACCGCAAGCGTAGAGACTTTCAGGCTAAGCAGTACCGCCTGCCATTCGGGTTCCGTCAACATCATTGGCTGGTTGTAAATCCGTATCGTTTAAACACTGCGGCAGCTTCCGGGCCCTGCAGATAGCGGTAAAACGCGCTGACCGTCGGGTTGTTATGCCCGTCGATGATCGCCAGCGGGTATTCCACTTTCTGATGGGAATCCTCCGGGAAGGTGCCAACCACTTTCACACCGTGGCTCGCCACGGCGTCAGAACCATACACGATGCCCAGCGGCGCTTCGTCGCGCTCCACCAGCGCCAGCGCGCCGCGCACATCTTCCGCAGGCGCAAGCTGTGCGGAGAGCGTCTCCCACGCGCCGAGTTTTTGCAATGCCTCTTTGGCGTAAATCCCGGCAGGCACGTGCGCCGGATCGCCCACCGCCAGACGGCCGCCTTTCAGCAGGCTTTTCCAGTCGGTGCTGCGGTTGATCACGATATCGCCCTGCGCACTTTTCGCCGGTGCCACCACCACAAGACTATTGCCGAGGAGCGTTTTACGGCTCGGCGCGTCAATCGCTTTTTTATCGGCGGCGTAATCCATCCACTTCTGATCGGCGGAGATAAAAATATCCGCCGGCGCCCCCGCTTCTATCTGGCGCGCGAGCGTGGAAGAGGACGCGAACGACGAAACCACTTTCACCTGATGCCCTTTGGCATAGTCTTTAGCGATATCCTGCAGCGCGTTGGTCAGCGACGCAGCGGCGAACACGGTTACCGTGTTGTCCTGCGCCAGAGAAGCGCCCACCGCGCCCGCGCTTAAGGTGACGCCGAGCGCCAGTTTTAACCATAATTGTGCCATGAGAGAGTCCTTACCGTTTCGTTATATATAAGACAATATAACGCTGCGGGCAGGGTTTTCCCAGCAATTATCTATCGGCAAAAAAAGCGGCGGCTTGAGGGTAGAGAAAGGAAAACGCCCGGCAAAGCCGGGCGCAGGGGGAATCAGCGGTGCTGTTTAGACTGGTCTTTGTGACCGATGCCGGAGAAGATATTGAACACTTCACCGAGGCCCCAGATTAACCCCAGGATCACGGCCATCACCACCGGCACCATAATCACGGCAAATGCCAGACTTTTCAACAACTCGAACATGGTTGCCTCCTGAAAACAGTAAACCGTCATTCTAGCGGCATCCGCGCGAAACATCCTGCCCTTTTGTGCCATTTGCGCCGACCCGCCGCTTTCCTTCACAATAGCCTTTTGCCCGGCTGGAGGCCACCATGCAGGCCGATATTCTCCTTACGCTTAAACTGCACGACAAAATTTTTGCCGACTCACGGCGTATCAACCTGCTGAAACAGGTGGCGCTGACGGGTTCCATCAGTCAGGGCGCGAAGCTCGCGGGCATCAGCTATAAAAGCGCGTGGGACGCCATCAATGAGATGAATCAGCTTGGCGATAAACTGCTGGTGGAACGCGCCACCGGCGGTAAAGGCGGCGGCGGCGCGCAGGTGACGCCTTACGGCGAGCGGCTTATCGCGCTCTACGATCTGCTGGGGCAGATCCAGCAAAAGGCGTTTGACGCGCTTTCTGACGACGCGCTGCCGCTGGACAGCCTGCTGGCCGCCATCGCCCGCTTCTCGCTGCAAACCAGCGCCCGCAACCAGTGGTTCGGCGAAGTGGTGAGACGCGACGCCTGCCCGGTTCAGGAAACGATTGAGATTGCACTCGCCGGGAGCGGCACGCGAATCAACGCCGCAGTCACCACGCAGAGCGCCGAGCGGCTGGCGCTTTCGCCGGGCAAAGAGGTGCTGGCGCTCGTTAAAGCGCCGTGGGTGCATCTCGCCCGCGATCCGCAGGAGGCCGCGCACGCTGATAACCAGCTCGCCGGCACCATCAGCCATATCGCCCGTACCCCGCAGCACTGCGAAATTCTCCTGACGCTTAATGACGGCCAGACGCTCTGCGCCACGCTGACGCCGGAAGCCGCGCAGGCGTTAGACCCGCAGGAAGGCCTGGCGGTGACGGCCTGGTTTAACGCCGACAGCGTGATCCTCGCCACCCTCTGTTAACGCGCGTCGTTGACATTGCGCCGTGAAAAACGTATCCCTGTGGTTTTACGCTGCAAAAAATGGGATACGGGATGACAACGTTGCAAATTATGCAAGGCACGTTTCGCATTAGCGATACGCGCGCGCTTCATATTGAGGATCTGACTGTCCACGCAGGCGAAAGCTGGGCGTTTGTCGGCGCTAACGGCAGCGGCAAATCGTCCCTTGCGCGGGCGCTGGCGGGCGAGCTCACCACAGAGAAAGGCGAGCGCGTTTGTCACTTCTCCCGCATCGCCCTGCTCTCGTTTGAACAGCTGCAAAAGCTGGTCAGCGCCGAGTGGCAGCGCAATAACACCGATTTGCTGAGCCCGGATGAAGACGACACCGGACGCACCACCGCGCAGATTATTCAGGATGAAATCCATGATCCGGCGCGATGTGCAGCACTCGCGGCGCGCTTCGGCATCGATGCGCTGCTGGCGCGGCGCTTTAAATATCTCTCCACCGGCGAAACCCGCAAAACGCTGCTCTGTCAGGCGCTGATGTCGCAGCCCGATTTACTGATCCTCGATGAGCCATTCGACGGCCTCGACGTCGCCTCACGCGAACAGCTCGCGCAGCTGCTTGGCGAGCTGAATGCGCAGGGCCTGACGCTGGTGCTGATCCTGAACCGCTTTGATGAAATTCCCGATTTTGTGCAGCACGCAGGTGTGGTGGCGGACTGCACGCTGGTGGAGACAGGCGATAAAGCCACACTGCTGAACCAGGCGCTGGTGGCGCAACTGGCCCACAGCGAGCGATTATCCGGCGTGAAACTGCCGGAGGCGGACGCCCCCGCGGCGCGCCACACGCTCAATGCCAGCGAGCCGCGCATTGTGCTGCGAAACGGTGTCGTTTCGTATAACGATCGCCCTGTCCTCAACAACCTGAGCTGGACGGTCAACCCCGGCGAACACTGGCAGATTGTCGGCCCCAACGGCGCGGGGAAATCGACGCTGTTAAGCCTGGTGACGGGCGACCATCCGCAGGGCTACAGCAATGACCTGACGCTCTTTGGCCGTCGTCGCGGTAGCGGCGAAACCATCTGGGATATCAAAAAGCATATCGGTTATGTGAGCAGCAGTTTACATCTTGATTACCGCGTCAGTGCCTCGGTGCGCAGCGTGATCCTTTCCGGTTATTTCGACTCCATCGGGATTTATCAGGCCGTCTCGGACCGCCAGCAGCAGCTGACGCGCGAGTGGCTCGATATTCTCGGCATGGACGACGCCACCGCCGACGCGCCGTTTCACAGCCTCTCCTGGGGCCAGCAGCGGCTGGCGCTGATTGTACGCGCGCTGGTGAAACACCCGACGCTGCTTATCCTTGATGAACCGTTGCAGGGGCTCGACCCGCTGAACCGCCAGCTGGTGCGCCGTTTTGTGGATGTGTTGATTAGCGAAGGCGAAACGCAGTTGCTGTTTGTCTCGCACCACGCCGAAGACGCGCCGCAGTGCATGACCCACCGTTTAACCTTCATTCCTGACGGCGACAGCTATCGTTATCAGTTTGATACGCTGCGTTAACACAGCGCATTCAGACGGGCCGGACGTTTTCCGGCCCATACTCCCCGCTTTCACTTTCAGATTAGCTGCAAATGCGCGCTTCGCGTTTTGTTTTACAATGGTTTAGCGTTTTCAGCTAACGGAGTGAAAAGCGGTGTAAACGATTCCACTAATTTATCCCATGTCACACTTTTTAGCGCTCTGTTATGCTATGGTTAATACATACCATAAGCGTAATGGAGCCAAATATGCGAGTTCTGGTAACGGGTGGTAGCGGTTACATCGGAAGTCATACCTGTGTGCAACTGCTGCAAAACAATCATGATGTGGTCATCCTTGATAACCTCTGCAACAGTAAGCGCAGCGTTCTGCCGGTGATTGAGCGTCTGGGCGGTAAAGCCGCGACGTTTATCGATGGCGATATCCGCGATGAAGCGCTGCTGCGCGAGATTTTCCACGACTACGCCATCGACACGGTGATCCATTTCGCCGGTCTGAAGGCGGTCGGCGAATCCGTCGCGAAACCGCTTGAGTATTACGATAACAACGTCAACGGCACGCTGCGCCTGATCTCTGCGATGCGCGCCGCGGGCGTCACCAATTTTATTTTCAGCTCCTCCGCGACCGTTTACGGCGACCAGCCGAAAATCCCTTATGTCGAAAGTTTCCCGACCGGTACGCCGCAAAGCCCGTATGGCAAAAGCAAGCTGATGGTCGAGCAGATCCTGACCGACCTGCAAAAAGCCTGCCCGGAGTGGAGCATCGCGCTGCTGCGTTATTTCAACCCGGTGGGCGCGCATCCGTCGGGCGATATGGGCGAAGATCCGCAGGGCATCCCGAACAACCTGATGCCGTATATCGCGCAGGTGGCGGTCGGTCGTCGTGAGTCGCTGGCGGTTTTCGGTAATGATTACCCGACCAAAGACGGCACCGGCGTGCGCGACTATATCCATGTGATGGATCTCGCCGACGGCCACGTGGCCGCAATGCAGCAGCTGGCCGATAAGCCGGGCGTGCATATCTACAACCTCGGCGCGGGCGTCGGCAGCAGCGTGCTGGATGTTGTGAACGCGTTCAGCAAAGCCTGCGGCAAGCCTATCAATTATCACTTCGCGCCGCGCCGCGACGGCGACCTGCCCGCGTACTGGGCGGACGCCACCAAAGCAGACCAGGAGCTGAACTGGCGCGTGACGCGTTCATTACAGGAAATGGCGGACGACACCTGGCGCTGGCAGTCACGTCATCCCCAAGGTTATCCCGATTAAAGGAAGTCAGATGGAACAGTTTAACCCCGTGGATCATCCGCACCGTCGTTATAACCCGCTGACCGGACAATGGATTCTGGTTTCGCCGCATCGCGCCAAGCGCCCCTGGCAGGGGGCGCAGGAAACACCTGCGAAACAGACGCTGCCGCAGCACGATCCCGATTGTTTTCTCTGCCCCGGCAACACCCGTGTTACCGGGGATAAAAACCCGCAGTACACCGGCACCTATGTGTTTACCAACGATTTCGCCGCGCTGATGACCGATACGCCGGACGCGCCGCAAAGCGCCGATCCGCTGATGCGTCTTGAAAGCGCCCGCGGCACCAGCCGCGTGATCTGCTTCTCGCCAGATCACAGCAAAACGCTGCCGGAGCTGACGCTGCCCGCGCTCGAAGAGGTGGTGAACACCTGGCAGACGCAGACCGCCGAGCTTGGCAAAACCTACCCGTGGGTACAGGTGTTTGAAAACAAAGGCGCGGCGATGGGCTGCTCCAACCCGCATCCGCACGGTCAGATCTGGGCTAACAGCTTTTTGCCGAATGAAGCCGAGCGTGAAGACCGGCTGCAGCGCGAGTATTTCGAACAGCAAGGCTCGCCGATGCTGGTGGATTACGCACAGCGTGAACTGGCGGATGGCAGCCGCACGGTGGTTGAAACCGAACACTGGCTGGCGGTAGTGCCGTACTGGGCGGCCTGGCCGTTTGAAACGCTGCTGCTGCCGAAAACGCACATTCTGCGCATGACCGATCTGACTGACGCGCAGCGCAGCTGCCTTGCGGTGGCGCTGAAAAAACTCACCAGCCGCTACGACAACCTGTTCCAGACCTCATTCCCCTACTCGATGGGCTGGCACGGCGCGCCGTTCAATGGCGAAGAGAACACGCACTGGCAGCTTCACGCCCACTTCTACCCGCCGCTGCTGCGCAGCGCCACGGTACGTAAATTTATGGTGGGGTATGAAATGCTGGCGGAAACCCAGCGCGATTTAACCGCCGAACAGGCGGCAGAGCGTCTGCGCGCCGTCAGCGACGTCCATTTTCGCGAATCCGGAGAATAACAATGAGCCTGAAAGAAAAGACACATGCCCTGTTTACCGAAAAATTCGGCTACCCTGCGACCACTCACATTCAGGCACCGGGCCGCGTTAATCTTATCGGTGAGCACACCGACTATAACGACGGTTTCGTGCTGCCGTGCGCTATCGATTACCAGACGGTGATCAGCTGCGCAAAGCGTGACGACCGCCGCGTGCGCGTCGTTGCCGCCGATTACGATAACGAAACCGATGAGTTTTCTCTCGATGAGCCGATCCTGACGCACGACAGCCAGCAGTGGTCGAACTATGTGCGCGGCGTGGTTAAGCATCTGCAACAGCGCGATCCTGGCTTCGGCGGCGCCGATCTGGTGATTAGCGGCAACGTGCCGCAGGGCGCGGGCTTAAGCTCTTCGGCATCGCTGGAAGTGGCGGTCGGCACCGTGTTCCGCCACCTCTATCATCTCTCACTCGACGGCGCGCAGATTGCCCTGAACGGCCAGGAAGCGGAAAACCAGTTCGTCGGCTGCAACTGCGGGATTATGGATCAGCTCATCTCCGCGCTCGGCAAAAAAGACCATGCGTTGCTTATCGACTGCCGCAGCCTCGGCACCAAAGCGGTGCCGATGCCGCAGGGCGTCGCGGTCGTTATTATCAACAGTAATTTCAAACGTACGCTGGTCGGCAGCGAGTACAACACCCGCCGCGAGCAGTGCGAAACCGGCGCGCGTTTCTTCACGCAAAAAGCGCTGCGCGACGTGAGCCTGGATCAGTTTAACGCCGTGGCGCATGAGCTTGACCCGATCGTCGCTAAACGCGTGCGCCATGTGCTGACTGAAAACGCCCGCACCGTCGAAGCGGCTGATGCCCTGGCGAAAGGCGATCTGACCCGCATGGGCGAGCTGATGGCGGAATCTCACGCCTCGATGCGCGACGACTTTGAAATTACCGTTCCGCAGATCGATACTCTGGTAGAAATTGTGAAATCGGTTATCGGTGACAAAGGCGGCGTGCGCATGACGGGCGGCGGCTTCGGCGGCTGCGTCGTGGCGCTGGTGCCGGAAGCCCTCGTGCCGGAAGTGCAGGCTGCCGTGAAAGCGCAATATGAAGCGCGCACCGGTATTAAAGAAACGTTTTATGTGTGCAAACCTTCAGAAGGAGCAGGTCTGTGCTAAAAGAGACGCCACAACTGGCCCCGGATGGCCAGCCGTATCGTATCTCCACCCTGCGCAACGCCGCAGGGATGGTGGTCACCGTGATGGACTGGGGCGCGACGCTGCTGTCGGCCCGCGTCCCGATGAAAGACGCCAGCGTGCGCGAAACGCTGCTGGGATGCCCGAGCCCGGAAATCTGGCTGGAGCAGACCGCGTTTCTCGGCGCGTCTGTGGGGCGTTACGCCAACCGCATCGCGCAGTCGCGCTTTACGCTTGATGGCGAGACGTATTCTCTTACGCCGAGCCAGGGCGAAAACCAGCTGCACGGCGGCCCGGAAGGGTTCGATAAACGCCGCTGGCGCATTGTGCGCCAGAATGGGCAGGAAGTGCTTTATACGCTGGATTCGCAGGATGGCGACCAGGGTTATCCCGGCGAGCTGCGTGCCACCGCGCATTTCCGCCTGACCGACGATAACCGCATCAGCATTGAATACCGCGCCCGCGTGGATAAACCGTGCCCGGTCAACCTCACGAACCATGCCTATTTCAACCTGGACGGCGAGCAGAACGACGTGCGCGACCATCGCCTGCAACTCTTCGCAGAGCGTTATCTGCCGGTTGACGAACAGGGCATTCCGCGCGAGGGGCTGGCGGATGTCGCGGGAACCGGTTTTGATTTCCGCGAGCCGAAAAAAATTGCGCAGGATTTCCTGAAAGACGAAGGCCAGCAGCGCGTAAAAGGCTATGACCACGCCTGGCTGCTGGACGCGAAAGGCGACGTGAATCAGCCGGCGGCGCATGTCTGGTCGAGCGATGAAAAGCTCAAGATGACGGTCTATACCACCGCCCCTGCGTTGCAGTTCTACTCTGGCAACTATCTGGAAGGCACGCCCGCCCGCGAACAGGGCACCTACAGCGCCTGGCAAGGGCTAGCGCTGGAGAGCGAATTTCTGCCGGACAGCCCTAATCACCCGGAATGGCCGCAGCCGGACTGCATTCTGCGCCCTGACCAGGAATACCAGAGCATCACGCAGTACCACTTTATTCCTCAGTAACGCAAAGCCCTCTTCAAAGAGGGCTTTTTTTCGCCATTTTGCTGTTATTACCGCCAGTTACTGACAAAAAAATCACGGCCGATTCACATGCGCCTTACACTGCACCGCTATTTTCGCTATGTTAAAGGTTTACGTTGCCGCTAACTTCAACACGGCAATATAATGATAACTGTTATCATTCAATCAGGCTTATGAAGGAGTAATACTATGGCTGTTACTAAGCTGGTTCTGGTTCGTCACGGCGAAAGCCAGTGGAACAACGAAAACCGCTTTACCGGTTGGTACGACGTTGACCTGTCTGAGAAAGGCGTCAGCGAAGCGAAAGCCGCGGGCAAGCTGCTGAAAGACGAAGGCTACAGCTTTGACTTTGCTTATACCTCCGTGCTGAAACGTGCCATCCACACGCTGTGGAACATCCTGGACGGGCTGGATCAGGCCTGGCTGCCGGTTGAAAAATCCTGGAAACTGAACGAGCGTCACTACGGCGCGCTGCAGGGTCTGAACAAAGCTGAAACCGCTGAAAAATACGGTGACGAGCAGGTGAAACAGTGGCGTCGCGGCTTCGCGGTGACTCCGCCGGCGCTGACCAAAGATGACGAGCGCTATCCGGGCCACGATCCGCGTTATGCGAAACTGAGCGAGCAGGAACTGCCGCTGACTGAGAGCCTGGCGCTGACCATCGATCGCGTTATCCCTTACTGGAATGAAACCATTCTGCCGCGCCTGAAAAGCGGTGAGCGCGTAATTATCGCCGCTCACGGTAACTCCCTGCGCGCGCTGGTGAAATACCTGGATAACATGAGCGAAGAAGAGATCCTTGAGCTGAATATCCCGACCGGCGTGCCGCTGGTGTATGAGTTCGACGAAAACTTCAAACCGATTAAGCACTACTATCTGGGTAACGCTGACGAGATCGCAGCGAAAGCGGCGGCTGTCGCAAACCAGGGTAAAGCGAAGTAATTCGCAACGGTAAGATGTGCAAAAGGCGTGGTGAAGACCACGCCTTTTTTATTGGGTGCGTGATGGCGGGTTAGCATGGCGAGTGCGTGAGACAGATATGGCGGGTGCGCTGCGCTTACCCGCCCTACGGCATATGGCGTTTCGCGTGGCATGGCGGGTGCACTGCGCTTACCCGCCCTACGGCATACGGCGTTTCGCGTGGCATGGCGGGTGCGCTATGCTTACCCGCCCTACGGGATACAGCATTTCACGTGGCATGGCGGGTGCGCTTTGCTTACCCGCCCTACTGCGGTGCGAGAGGTATGTAGGGTGGGTAAGCGTTAGCGCACCCACCAACACAAATTTAACCGCGACGCGCTTTCACAGCCTCGGCAAGCTGATGCAGGATGGCGTCGGTATCTTCCCAGCCGATGCAGGCGTCGGTCACGCTCTTGCCATACACCAGCGGCTCACCGCTCTCAAGGCTCTGATTGCCTTCCACCAGATGGCTTTCAATCATCACGCCCATGATGGCGCTTTCGCCACCAGCGATTTGCGCGCAGACATCCGCGCCGACCTCCATCTGCTTTTTAAACTGCTTGCTGGAGTTAGCATGGCTGAAATCGATCATCACCTGCGGCTTCAGGCCCGCTTTCTCAAGACCGGTTTTCACCTCAGCGACGTGCGCCGCGCTGTAGTTCGGCGTTTTACCGCCGCGCAGGATGATATGGCAATCGCTGTTCCCGCTGGTGTTAACGATTGCCGAGTGGCCCCACTTGGTGACCGACAGGAAACAGTGCGGCGCGCTGGCGGCGTTGATGGCGTCAATTGCCACTTTGATGGTGCCGTCGGTGCCGTTTTTAAAACCAACCGGACAGGAAAGCCCCGACGCCAGCTCGCGATGCACCTGGGATTCGGTGGTACGTGCGCCGATAGCACCCCAGCTCATTAAATCCGCCAGGTACTGTGGCGTAATCATATCCAGGAACTCGCCCGCCGCCGGCAGGCCGGTGTCATTGATATCCAGCAGTAATTTACGCGCAATCTTCAGCCCATCGTTAATCTGAAAACTGTTATCCATGTGCGGATCGTTGATAAGCCCCTTCCAGCCCACCGTGGTGCGCGGCTTCTCAAAATAGACGCGCATAACGATTTCCAGCTCATTCTTTAACGCCTTACGCAGCGGCAGCAGACGCGAGGCGTACTCCTTCGCCGCCATCGGATCGTGGATAGAACACGGGCCAATCACCACCAGCAGACGATCGTCGTCGCCATGCAAAATCTGATGAATCGCCTGGCGCGCCGCAGAAACCGTCTCGGCAGCTTTTTCAGTAGCGGGAAATTTTTCCAGGAGTGCGACAGGTGGGAGTAACTCATTGATGCCATTAATGCGTAAATCGTCGTTCTGATAAGTCATGATGGTTCCAGGAGGCCCTGCAGTTTTGTGGGAAAGCAATCCCCTCAATCTATCTTGTCGCGCCAGTAGTGTAAACACGCATTTACACTTCGCACGGAAAATTCCTGGAAGTTAACTTAAAAACGCCAGAAAGTAGCGTAAAGAGAGATCGAGTCTACACTTTTTAATTGTTAGCACTCTGTTTTATACATTTTACCGAATCACCTGCTGCCTTTGGGCGATGGTGTGGTTTATTCGACCGCAACACACGCGCTGATCAACTTTTTCACAGTGCACTGTTGGAAGAAGTTATCCAGCAATAACGACCAGAACAGGAGCATGACTATGAAACTGAATAAACTGACTTCACTCTTTCTGACCGCCACTCTGACTCTGGCCAGCGGCGCGGCGCTTGCCGCCGATTCCGGCTCATCCACTGGCGGCAGCGACACCGGCTCAGCAAACGCCGCCGCTAACGCAGGCCAGGTAGCGCCGGACGCTAAACAGAATGTCGCTCCGAACGGCGTGGATAACAACAATATCAACACTTCCGGCACTAACTCCGCAAACAGCGGCGTGAATACCGGCACCGGTACCGCGACCGGCACCTCTTCCGGCACCGCGCACAGCACCAGCGGCGAAATGGGGGCTACCGGCAGCAGCACCTCCGGTACTACCGGCAGCGTACAATGTACTGGCGATGCCTGCCCGAGCACGTCTGGCAGCACCTCCCAGTAATCGCATTTAACGCCTGAATACAAAAGGAGAGCTTCGGCTCTCCTTTATTTTTGCTATTGTGGTAGCGCGCGGTGGCCGCGCAATTAACTGATATTGATAATCACAAAAATGTTGAGCGACACACGCTATGGCCCATTCCCATACCCATTCTCATTCACACGAGCCCCACGAGCATTCCCATAACAATTCCAACAGTAAACGCCTGCTGATTGCGTTTCTCATCACTGCCATTTTTATGGTGCTGGAGATTGCAGGCGGCCTGCTTTCCGGCTCGCTGGCGCTGCTCGCCGACGCGGGCCATATGTTTACCGACGCCGCTGCACTGCTGGTGGCATTGATCGCGGTGCGATTCGCACGCCGCAGCCCGAATGCGCGTCACACCTTTGGATTGCTGCGTTTAACCACCCTTGCCGCGTTTGTGAACGCACTGGCGCTGCTGGTGATTACGGTGATTATCGTCTGGGAGGCTATCGCGCGTTTTATTACTCCGGAGCCTGTCGCGGGCGCGCCGATGCTCGGTATCGCCATTGCAGGGCTGGTAGCGAACCTGCTTTCATTCTGGATTTTGCATCGCGGCAGCGATGAGAAAAACATGAACGTGCGCGCGGCAGCGTTGCATGTGCTGGGCGATCTGCTGGGCTCCGTCGGCGCGATTGTGGCGGCGGTGGTTATCCTCTGGACGGGCTGGACGCCAATCGACCCGATTCTTTCTATTCTGGTATCGTGCCTGGTGTTGCGCAGCGCCTGGCGACTGCTTCAGGAGAGCATGAATGAATTGCTGGAAGGCGCGCCCCGCGCGGTGGATGTCGATCAACTGCGTCGCAGACTGGTACGTGAAATTCCGGAGGCGCGCGACGTACATCATGTGCACCTGTGGCTGGTAGGGGAAAAACCGGTAATGACGCTGCATGTACAGGTGATCCCGCCGCACGATCATGACGCCCTGATGGCGAGCATTCACGACTATCTGAGACACCACTACCAGATAGCCCATGCGACGGTACAGCTTGAGTACCAGTCATGCAACGTTAAAGACTGTGATTTAAATGCCGGGGACGCGACACCACACGCCCACGGCCATTCGCATTAATGAGACAGCGCGCGCGAGCCCCGCTCGTGCGCCGCTTTGATCCACATCCGGCTGCCGTTGAGCGCAATAAACGTCAGGATCAGGTACTCCAGCGACATCGCATAAACGCCCTGGCGCGCGAAAATCACCACGCTAATGACGTTAATGATGACCCACAGCAGCCAGTTTTCGACATATTTACGGGTCATCAGGATCATCGCCACTACGGACAGAACCGTCATACAGGAATCCCAGAACGGGAAGGCGTCCGGCTGAAGCTGCGGCATAGCCACGTTAAGCCCAACCGCCTGCATGACCTGAACCGCGATACGCGTCAGGAACGCAAACACCGGGTCAATCCAGACCGTCATCAGACCAATCGCCACCACGCAGACCGCCAGCCAGCCAAACGCTTTCGGGCGTGGCAGCCAGCGAATATGCAACGCCGCCTGGTTGTCGCTGCTCTGGCGCGACCACGCGTACCAGCCGTAAATATTCGCCGCAAAGAAAAAGACCTGTAGTAGCAGACTCGCATAGAGCTGGATCTGGAAGAAAATAATCGCAAACAGCGTGACGTTAATTAAACCGAACACATAGTTAACGATTTTCTCAAGGCTCGCCAGCCAGATGCACAGCAGGCCCGCGAGCGTGCCGATGGCTTCAATCCATGATAATGAGTACCCGCCTTCGCCGAGCGGAATATGTACCAGAATGTTTTGTACGCTAAAAAAATCCATATCTCCCCGAAGCGTAAATTCTTACGCGTTTCCTTTAACCGAAAGACGAAGTGTAGCCGCAAAATCCAGCATGCGGTTAAGCGGCGTTAACGCGGCTTCTCGCAGGCGGGCGTCAACATGAATCTCATGAGCCGTACCGCCATGCTCAAGCGCCTCAGCGATGGCCTGAAGGCCATTGGCCTGAAGGCCATTCATCGCCATCCACGGACAGTGCGCGCAGCTACGGCAGGTTGCGCCCTCGCCTGCGGTCGGTGCTTCAAGCAGCGTTTTTTCCGGACACGCCTGCTGCATTTTGTAAAAAATGCCGCGATCGGTCGCCACAATCAGCTGCGGATGCGGCAGCGTTTTCGCGGCGTTAATCAACTGACTGGTGGAGCCTACGGCATCAGCCATATCGACAATCGCCTGCGGCGACTCCGGGTGTACCAGCACGGCGGCATCCGGATAGAGCGCCTTCATACGCGCCAGCGCCTGCGTCTTAAACTCATCATGCACGATGCAGGCGCCCTGCCAGCAGAGCACATCGGCACCCGTCTGTTTCTGAACATAACGCCCCAGATGCCGGTCCGGCGCCCAGATAATTTTCTCGCCGAGACTATCAAGATGCTCAATCAGCTCTACGGCGATGCTGGAGGTCACGACCCAGTCGGCGCGGGCTTTCACCGCCGCCGAGGTATTGGCGTAAACCACGACGGTGCGATCCGGATGGCTGTCGCAAAACGCAGCGAATTCCTCTTCCGGGCACCCGAGATCCAGCGAGCACTCCGCCTGTAGCGTCGGCATCAGAATGGTTTTTTCAGGGCTTAAGATTTTGGCGGTTTCACCCATAAAGCGCACGCCAGCGACCAGCAACGTAGTGGCAGGGTGATTCGCGCCGAAACGCGCCATCTCAAGTGAATCAGAAATACAGCCGCCCGTCTCTTCGGCCAGCGCCTGAATTTCAGGATCGGTGTAGTAGTGCGCCACCATGACCGCGTTGCGCTCCTTAAGGAGACGCTTAATTTTTTCGCGGTAAATGGCTTTCTCATCCGCACTCAGCGGCACGGGCTTTGGCGGGAACGGATAAATTGCGGCCTCGGGATCGAACATTACACTCATTTGCACCATCTCGTTTTTTGCACTTAACTAAAGCCGCTTAACCGAGCCGTTGAAAGCCACCTGGCAGCTTCATTTGTTTTATATGCTAAACAAGATAGCGGATTGCACGGCAAAAGTCACAGGAAAAGGTGGCATGGGGTGCGCGTGGCGCATCATCGGATGAAAGAGGTGAGCAAGCGTATGGCGGAAAGCATTTTGTAGCGTGCGGATGAGGTTACGTCTGAAAAGCAAAAAGGCGCCTTTAGGGCGCCTTTTTACACTGGTGGGTCGTGCAGGATGACTCGCTTCGCTCGCCCTTCGGGCCGTTGCCGCAAGCGGCTCCGTTGCCTCGCCATAAATGGCTCGGCCCGAACCTGCTGCAGGTTCGAATCTTTTTGGCATACAGATAAGCAAAAAGGCGCCTTTAGGGCGCCTTTTTACACTGGTGGGTCGTGCAGGATTCGAACCTGCGACCAATTGATTAAAAGTCAACTGCTCTACCAACTGAGCTAACGACCTTTCGGGAACTGCTTCTTTCAGAGGGAGGTAGTGGAAGATGTTTGCTGCTTTGCAGCATTATCCTTCACACCTGTCTTTAACACCCACGCTTTGAGTGGTGGGTCGTGCAGGATTCGAACCTGCGACCAATTGATTAAAAGTCAACTGCTC
>OGSG01000137.1_pt1 | contig 40066 bp, 63 predicted proteins | sample 1573841 | NCBI WGS metagenome assembly OGSG01 (sample SAMN03295849, study PRJEB24534) | human gut metagenome | isolation source: fecal sample 2 from infant 7 | host: Homo sapiens | place: USA: Pittsburgh, PA | collected 2014-07
CTGCAGGGGACACCATTTATCAGTTCGCTCCCATCCGCACCAGTCCGCAAAATCCCCTGAATATCAAGCCTTCCGTATATTCACGGTTCGTCATGGTTCGCGTCAGATCGTTGACAGCCGCACACCATGACGGGTAAAAAGTGGATAAAATAATTTTACCCACCGGATTTTTACCCATGCTCACCGTTAAGCAGATTGAAGCAGCAAAGCCGAAAGAAAAACCATACCGCCTTCTCGATGGTAATGGCCTGTACCTTTATGTCCCTGTATCAGGGAAAAAGGTATGGCAGCTTCGCTACAAGATTGACGGTAAGGAGAAAATCCTGACCGTCGGAAAATATCCGCTTATGACTTTGCAGGAGGCAAGGGATAAAGCATGGACCGCGAGGAAAGACATCTCGGTTGGTATCGATCCGGTAAAAGCGAAAAAGGCTTCGTCTAACAACAATTCCTTTAGCGCCATTTACAAGGAATGGTACGAGCACAAGAAGCAAGTCTGGTCAGTAGGCTATGCAAATGAACTTGCAAAAATGTTTGATGACGACATTTTACCTATCATCGGCGGCCTTGAAATTCAGGATATTGAGCCGATGCAACTGCTGGAAGTAATCCGCAGATTTGAAGATCGCGGTGCAATGGAGCGAGCAAATAAAGCCCGCAGAAGATGCGGCGAGGTTTTCCGTTACGCTATTGTCACCGGAAGGGCTAAATATAACCCGGCACCTGACCTTGCTGACGCCATGAAGGGATACCGCAAGAAGAACTTCCCGTTTCTTCCAGCAGACCATATCCCTGCATTTAACAAAGCACTGACAACATTTTCAGGAAGTATCGTATCGCTCATTGCGACCAAAGTTTTACGCTACACAGCCCTAAGAACGAAAGAGCTTCGTTCCATGCAATGGAAGAACGTCGATTTTGAAAACAGGATTATCACTATCGACGCCAGTGTGATGAAGGGACGCAAAATTCATGTGGTTCCTATGTCAGATCAGGTGATTGAACTTCTCACTACGCTAAGCTCAATCACTAAACCAGTGTCAGAGTTTGTTTTTGCCGGGCGCAACGATAAGAAGAAGCCAATTTGCGAGAACGCTGTACTACTTGTGATCAAACAAATCGGCTATGAAGGTCTGGAAAGCGGTCACGGATTCAGGCATGAATTCAGCACGATTATGAACGAGCACGAATGGCCTGCTGACGCTATTGAAGTGCAACTGGCACATGCCAACGGCGGATCTGTGCGTGGGATTTACAACCATGCTCAGTATCTCGATAAGCGCAGAGAAATGATGCAGTGGTGGGCGGACTATCTAGACGGCAAGGTGGCGTAATGCCACCCATCACACCACCCTGTCGTCTTCGATCACACTGTTGATGAAGTACGTCACACACCACATCACTTCCACCTCTTCCGCAGCAGCCCCCTCTATCGCTTCACCATCATCCGTAATTAACGCCCTACCCATGACCCTGGCAAACTGTGTCCTGCCACCGATGAGTATTAGCAGAACCTGATTCTGTACCAGCCTGGTGCACGGTTCGATAACGGCAAAGCCGGATGATGTTTCGAGGATGCGGCTGTGCATGCCGATCCCGCAGATACGCTCCGGTGTTAACCGCTGCTCTACGTAGTCTCCCGCCGGTGAAGGAAAGCCCATCAGTGAACCCTCCCCATGTTGCGCAGGATCCAGTAGTGATTGTCGGTTCCGTCAGTTGTCTTGTCGGTGAAGTCGGGCTGATAGCGCTCTATCCACTCGTTGGCGTCGGCCCGGCTGAAATGCCAGTGGACCTTTGCCAGCTCGCGGATAAAGTCTTCTGTGCGTAAGCACCTGTAGCCCTTGGGGTTTAGCTGTATTGCGGCCACAAATGAGGCGTGAATGTCGTGACTGCGGGGCATGATCTGCACTCCTTTTACCTGTTTTTATATACAGTAGTTTTAAAGTAGATTCAGATCAAGATGGCTAGGCCTATCAATGGAGCGACCATGAGATTTAGCAGTTTGCGAACGCCGCTCCTCCCTCAAGCGAAACCACCGTGATATATTTACGCCACACACACTATAAGGATCTTAAGATGAAAGTTGCTGTTTTGATGATGCAAAAGGATGAGTACCGGCTTCTTGAGCCATGGATACTGCATCATGCTGAGCTTTTTGGCCTTGAAAATTTATACGTCTACGATAACGGGTCGGCAGATGAGCGATGCCTTAACGTTCTGAAGGAATATTCGGGAAAAGGGATGAATGTCGTTTATGACAGAAGCACCTTTGATGATTTCAATACCAGACATATCTACTTCGTAGACAAATACGAAGAATTAAAGAATTCTCATGGCTATGATTTTATGATGCCACTTGATTGTGATGAGTTTGTTGGCGTTGAGTTTTCAAAAGGCAAGGTGTCACTATCAAAAAATGATGTGTCGAATGAATTATCAAAATATATAGAAACCGATGCTACATTTAAAATTAAATATACATATGGCAACCACCCGCTTAACCCAAAAGAATTTGTGCTAAGACCTAAACCTGAGAAAGTGTTCTTTCCTAAATCAAGAATAACTGCTCTGGGGAATGGTTTCCATCGCGGTGAAGTTGAGTCAGGACAACAGGTTGATACTGATATCATTTACCTTCACTTCCATCATAAAAACTATGATGACTATATCGCCAGCGCCCGTAATAAACTGGAAGGTCTTGTTGACGTTAATGATATTGAGGCTCTGAAGGCATTCAAAGGGGCGGGTCACCATTTAGTTAAAAAGTTCCTGATGACTCAGACCGAGTATTACGATATGCATGCGGCTTCAAAGTCTATCAACCCGTCTAAGTTCTTTGTTATGGATGGCGTTTATGAATACCTGAAGGGTATAGGGCTGGATCTGGAGCAAACATTAACTGTTGAACATGATGAAAGTCTAATAACATGGCATGGTTATGTAGACAAGGTGAGAGAAGATGATGGGTCATGCGTCTTCACGGGGTGGTGCTCTCCAAGCCTGAACGTTAATCAAGAGTTTTTTTTCCTGCGAGTAGGTCATGAAATACTCCCAGGATTCCTGGAGGGGAAAATACAGCGCTCAGATGTCGTAGCTAAATTCCCTGATTACAATCTCCAGTGTGGTTTCTCTGTAAGATTCTACGGGGTAACAAAGGGCTCTTTGCAGCGCAATGAGTGGGAGTTTCACGTTTCTGCTGGTCACAAAGGTACTGGCTCAAAGCTAAACAGAAAGAAAAACGAATCATACTTCCAGTAAAAGAAGGCGGGAAATCCCGCCTTTTACTTTCTCAACCTTATAGCATCGAATGCTTCCCGTTAGCAGTCAATTGTCGCATAGGGCAGTTCTAATTTCGCATAATTATAACACTGCTCGAAGATATTAGGGCCATTCAGATCGTAATCACACTCCGTTGCCAACAACCTCCGCATTTGGTTCAACTGCATCGAACGCAATACACGCGGCGGCATATAGTGCGTCTATTGCAGACAATGGAAACATCGATAATGCGCAGGAATCACGAAACTCGTTCAGATCAGGCTTATTCCCATAGACTTTAACGGCAGTATTTGGTTTAAGATAAAAACCAGCGCTCCACCCGTTACCGCGCACTTCAACAATGGCAATGCTGTTAATTCCTTTAACCAATACACCGTCAAATTTGAAAGCACCGCTTGCTGTTTTCATTTTAATCATTCTCCGTAACAGTTTTATTGTGAGCAGCATTTAGTGCTCGCTGGAGTGGCTGGTCATTTTCGCGATCTAATTCTGCCTGCAATGCGTTCATAGCCACTGTAAAGGCAGGAACTTCCTGCCCGGTTAAATTAACTCTCAGCATGAACTGCATGATATTTTGAATAGTTTGCTTATCCATTTTATTGTCCTGTTAAGTTAAACCAATTAATCCATGCCCGGTCGAAGCATGTAAGTCCTGAATTAATGCTGCAACTACCTTTGCTAAATCTTCGTGAGTTATTGTTCCAGAGTTAAATGCTGCTCGGGATACGGTGCCGGTTGGCGAACCCCATCCCGTTCTCCTCTCTGAAATAACTTGATTGCCATTAAGTCGTATTCTTAAGTTGGTGAAATTAGCCCAGTTCTCAGTCCTGTTGAAACTCAAATATGTTGTATTTGCCGGGCCCGTTCCTACCGTAATTCGTTGATTGTCGCCCAACAAAATAGCGCAATTGTTACTGAACCCGGATTCAGTTAACGAAAGTCCGACGCGGAAGTTGCCGCTTCTGAAACGAATTCCGTTCGCTGCGTTTGATAAAATGGAACCCTCAAGGCGCATATACTCGCCATTGCCCACAACAGTGGTGACTTCCGTCGGTGCGACGATAGAGTCACCCCTGAACAACATGCCGGTCCAGATGAAACCGTTTGGCGCATTTAAGCCCCTGCCAATGTTGATCATGTGGGTTATGCGATTGCTACCGTCAGTGGTAGTGCATACCAGCCCCCTGGTGTTCCCTACATTCTCAGCGCCAACCATCCACCCAGCGTCCACACTGCATCCATTATTCATGTTGAATTCATGGATAATTGCGGATTTTGCGCCAGTGTTTAATCCTCCTGACCCAGCAGGGCCAGATACAGCGCCGTAAGACCATCCCCCCCACACTTCTGCATCCGCATGTCTGGCTTCTCCCCGAAAATGCCCTCCTACTAACTGGCCTGTGCCGCCATTATGACGAACGGCAGATGTCACTGCGGCGCCGTATGCTGATCCTCCTTGTTTCTCGAGATATCCGTAAAAGCAACCCTGTTCCCAGCGAGCTACGCCATCATCACGCGTGGCGTTGGATTTCTTTTCCACCCATAACACTGGATCCGGAGTATCAGTTAGCGGAATGGAAAATCTTTGGCGCATGGCGTTCGTATATTGAATTGAGCCGGTATTGTAAATATTCACGCCGCCTGCATCGGCTCCAGACCAGCCAGTGCCCCCATATAAATTGTTCAGTCCATCTCCAGCGGGGCCAGCCAGGATCAATCGCAACTGGTCAGGGTCATATTTGAGTACATTCGGGAAATAATGTTGCCGAGCTCCGAAGGAGTCCAAGACCTCCATTGAATGTCCTTGCACGGTTACAAATTTTGAAACCTTCCCGTTATATACCGGGTAACCAGCAGCGTTAATGATGATTGGTTGCGAAACAGGAACGTGAGAACCGTCTTCATTCTCTACATAAACCTGAATCTGGTTTTCAGGATTTACCGGGTCAGTGTCAATTTTACCGATATAAATTTTGCCATTGGCTACGGCTTTAAAAGAACGCGCCATAGTGAAGAGTTGCGAAGGCATGCTTACCACAACATTTGCATTTATTGAATCTGTCATTTAATTTGCTCCAGATACAAGGAATCACCGAAGCGTGGCTACGGTGAATTTTGGGCATAAAAAAACCCAGCCGAAGCTGGGTCGTTGCGTTGGTTATCTGTCAGTAGTTATGTACTGAGGGAGGTAATTCTTTATTCTTAAGTCTCATCCATGCGGAAAGATTCGATTTGGTTAACCATTTTATCTCCAACAAAAAACCCACCTGACGGTGGGTTTCATAATTAGATTTCTGGTTTCATTCTTCCGAAAACCTTTTCTATTCCTTTTTCGTATTCTTCTCTTGTCTCACTCATCGCTGCGACCCCAAGAAGCTTACCGATATGCTGACGCAAAGCCTTGACACCAATTTCAGAAAGGAACAGATGCAACTTATCAGATTGTTTTCCGTTCTCGTCTCGGCTGGCTCGAATCTGTTCAAGGATTTTACCTTTACTCTTTGCTAGCGGGGTGTATATCTGCATGTTGGTTAGCTGCCCAAAACGAATAGGCCGTCCTTTCTCTGGCCTATTCAGGCCGTACAATCGATACCACTCCTCGTATAACTCATCTGGAAATTCCTTTTCATATTGACGAGCCTCTTCACGAACAAACGCTTTGAACTCGTCAATGACAGCCTGAACTTCTGGGCGATAACCAGCAAGCGCATACGCAACCCCCTTAATTCCCGCCTTAGCGGAGGCATTAATAAGTCTCTGCGCTGCAGCCGCGGCCTTTAACCGTGATTGTGGTAGATCGTCATTATCTTTGGCTTCTATTAGTGCCCTACCAATATCAACAATTGCTGTAATGTCATAACCTAACGCTTGATGAACGGTTTTAGACTTCGAAGTAAGTTGAAATTTATAGGTATTTTCCATTTTTCGCTGCAATTCTAGATCTCGGTATTTGCTCATATACTGAGCGCCAAGCAGTTGATCTAAATCCCTGGCATGTTCACCAATCCCTAGCAACTGAGATAATCCAGTTTTCGTAACAACGACAGTTTTCGACTCGTCATCCAGTACATAACATTCAGCGTCAATGCCAAAATCATCTAAAAAGTTACCACGATGAGTTGCCCTGAGAATCTTACTTTTCCATCTTGCAGCAGCTGCTTTCTTTGCTATTTCAGAACGCTGCTCTTTAGTCAGCGACTTTGCGCGAGCGATCCCGCCCTTAGCTTTCCCTTCGCCACTTTTCTTTTCAGTCATAATGCAAGAACCTTTGTTGTGATGTATGCTTGCATTATATACACTGTACACACATACAAGCAAGCATAAAACTAAAACAAAATGCTTGCATTACAACCGCGCTACTCCAACTACACATTATCATCTGGTATCCTGCGCAAAACTAAGGAGGTTGGTGTGAAGAAAAAATTTGTAAACGTTGCAAAGTGCGCAATTTTTATATTTTTTATGACCTTTTACGGATTTAGTGCCGGAGAAGGTTTCGATCGTGATGCCAATGCATTCAGTTTCTTTTGTCTGTCTATAGTGGTCATAATTGTATGGGTGGAATTAAAGCAAACATTGTTTCATGTGCTAGGGAAATAACCATCCATGGCATTTAGTCACTGCTGTGTTGCCTCAGTGGCAAGCAGCGGTCTGATGGCATTTGCAGCTTTGCTTAACGCTCTTTCATAAGCTGGCGTTCCAGCTTTAGTGTTTGCCAGACGTAAGAGCGCATTCCTAGCCATAGGGCTTTCATAAACCCTCGACATAAGGCCAATCCCTGTTTCCCCAGCCAATAGCGCGCCTCCGGTTTTTAGGTTACCAATAACCCTTACCAAAGGCGCGAGTGTCATGCCAGTCTTCGTCACAACATTAGCCTCAGATGCTCTTTTGGTAGCATCGAGAATAGATAACATCCCCTCTATCTCTTTTCCGTTCTTCCCACCAAATACAGTTTTAAACACCTGACCATTTGCTTGTTTTTGCAGCTTGCCAAGCTCGGTCATCATTTTCTGAGGGCTGTCACCTACCTTGTCAGCTATTTTGCTGATATATGCCGCCCTTAGCATGTCTTTACCTTTTTGATCGAGTTTCCCGTACAATCGAGCTATATCTGACCCATATTGTCCATACACAATGGTATTTACAGCCTCGGGAGTTAAATCTCCTTTGTTTAGAACGTTTTTAAGGCGCGTTTGAGTTGCATGTGTTGCCATTTTTGCATAATCAGCTTTTCCCGCTCTCCATGCTGAAGCATCTTTTGGGCTAAGTCCTTTCGCTATAGATTTACTAAGGCTATTGGTTAGCGAGTTGTAGACCCTGTCGACCATTGTTTGCGACATTGATGGCAGAACTGTACGATCGCCTTTTACGTCAATGCGGAACTGAGTTCTCAGCTTATCAAGTAACTCAAAGGCATCATCTCCATTTGTTATCTCCTGAATGGCATTCTTATAATCATTAAGCGCAGAAATGGTCTGGGTGTCAGAAACACCTTTAAGTTTCCCAAGTTCGTTTACTGCTCCGTCGATAGCTCTTATGGCGCCACTTGTATCAACTGGCTTTCCAACCATTCTTCCTGACAGGTTGTTTAGTTTTGACTTGGCTAACGATTTTTCCCTTGCAACGCCTGACTTTAGACTATCAACGACTACAGATGGATCGTAGTCGCCGTATTTTTCGGTGAAGCGATTAACAAGCTTGGTTCTAGCATCCTGCTGTGCGGCTCTCATTGGTCCAGTCCCAGCTATGACTCCTTCTGAGTAACCCTGCAGTTGATTGCCAAGTTTTGTTTTTGGAGGAACTACATCCGATGTCATAACTGGTACATCTGCCGCAGCGGCACGCTTGAGCAATTGCTGATCTGCTGGTGATATTTCGCCACGAACAGCAGTAATTCCACGCCCTATTCCCTTTGCTGCTGCGGAAAGAACCCCCTGAGCGGCAAGGTTAACTCCGGCATTTTTAGTTGCATTTTGTGCGAAATCGCCTTTCTGATTTGCGGCCTCTGCCAGTGATCCAATAGCCATGCTTCCTGCCGTTCCAACTCCTGGAACTAAATACCCGCCAATTGTTTCACCGGCTTGCGCGTAGGGGTCTGTCGGTCTGTCTACTGGACGATAAACATCATCCAAAACCTTGGGCCCACCAAGCCCCTGACTGATTGCATTAATCAGACTTGCGCCACCCTGCAATACGTCAAATGGTATGTTTACCAGACCACGACCAGCCTGTTCTGCAATTTGCCCTGCACTTTGACCACCAGTGAGCCAATCGCCAGCTTGTTGCATCAATGATGGTTCTTCTTTCTGCTGCTGAGGCGCTGCCTGTGTACTTTGCTGTACAGGCTGTTGTGTAGCTTGATTCTTCCTAGGGAGGTATTCATCAGCTTGCTGGTTGTGCAGACTCTCCGCATATGCAGTGGCATCGTCAGGATTGTCGAACATACCAAGATGCTTTCCCGTCCTCATGAAGTTATCAATAGCTTCATCATCAGACATAATGCGACCATCATCACTAACGGTAGGAATCAGCACCTCTCTACCATCTATATTGGTAGACATGCTCCGCACAGTGCTAATGCTGCCATCAGAGTTTTTAACAACAGGCCGATTGTGAATGTCAATATTACCCTTCTCTAGCAGACCTCTAGGGTAAGCAGAGTAAAACGCTTGTTTTGCCTGCTCTGCATTTTCTCCGGCTTGCGGGGCAACGACTTCATTGAAGTATTGTTCCTGAGCCTGCGCTTTTTGTTCTGGTGCTAACGCCTGATACTGTGGAGAGGCGATAACATCTTTCCATGCTTTAGCCATTAATCACCCCATAGTGAAGAAAAGTTATTGCCAGCAGGAGATTGTTGTCCTGGCGTATTCTGCACCGGCTCCTGATAATCAAACTGTTTTTTAACAGTGATCAATTTGCTTTCAAGCTGATTTCTAATCTTTCCGATAGAGTCACGAAAAGCCTTTTCACTCATTTTTGGACTTAGAGCACCAACCGCATCGGATAATTTTTTACCCTCAGCATCTGAAAGAGCCCCCATCCCCTTCAGGGACTGCACCATAGGGAGGAAAGTTTGAGCTTTAAAGGTATCTAGCCTTGCTTCAAAGTTAGCCGCATCGGATCCAGGAACTGTCGTAAACGCTGAGCGAATGCCTACTGCTTTTGAAAGGCCGGGGCTTTGCTCTATCTCGTTGAGAGAATCAAGCGCAGTGCTGAACGTATCAACAGCGCCCTGAGCGGCGGCCTGTCTGTCCGCGCGGGCTATGTCAGCCTTTTGCCGAACATCTGCCTGTTTCTGCTTTAACTCTTCAAGCTTTAACTGATTGCTTTCTCTGGCTATCTGTCTGTCCAGAGCCTTTTCTTGTAATTCTGCTCTTTGTATTTCGCGGGAAAGAGCAGCATTCTGTGCACTGATGTTCTGTCCACGTATCTGGATGTCCTGACCTCGAGCTGTTAGTGCTTCTCCGGCCTGATTGCTGCGGATTGTCTCTGCCAGCCTGCCTCGGTCAATCTCACGACCAGCAATCTTGTCCTGAACATTGAAGTAATCATTAGGACCAAGTGCAGCCATTCCAAGGTGATCAACAAACTCACCAAATCCTGAAGGATTCTGCTGATACATCTGAGCAACGTTATTAGGGTCAACACCGACGCGAGTCAGTTCCTTGGCGTTGTTTTGCAGCCATGATTGCATTGCTTCTGGAGACGAGGCCGCAAGGCGTGCGCCAGCCGCTAAGGTGCCGATAGAATTACGCTGATCTTCATCAATGAATCCCATGCCTTTACGAACGGATTCAATCTGTTCTGGATATTGAGTAGCCAACTGACGCAAAGCACCGCGATCACCAGACGCATAAGCATTAGCGTATGCCTGCTGAAATTCTTTCTGCCGCTGAGCCTGCTTTTCCTGCTGAAACACCCCCGCAATACCTGAAAGGCCTTGCAAAGCAGTCAGCCCAACATTGTTAGCGCCTGAACGCTCAATATCATTGTTCTGCCTGATAAGCTGAAGCGTATTGCCGATGTCATTTACGCTCGGAGCGTTTGAGTTGACGCCGCCGATACCAGCCAACAATCCGCCGTTTGTTCCTTGCCAAGTAGCCATGATTACCCCTTAAAACAACGAGCCAAGCAATCCGATACCAGCACCAATGCCAGCGCCCCAAGGCGTTGATGTTCCCAAAAGGCTGGCAAGACCTGCACCGGCAATCGCACCAGACGTGCCACCGCTAATTGCAGTCTGAAGACTTGATGGTTTATTGGCATTAGCAGCGGCAAGTGCTGCGCTTTGCTGTGCAATGCTGCTCATGTTGTTGGCGTATGTCTGCCCAGCGTTTGCCTGACCTTGCAGCGCACCAAGCCCAACGTTTGCCAGATTGTTGTAATTGCTCATCTGATTTGATAACCAAGACTGACCGAGTGTCGGCGCGATCGTAGCCAGTTGATTGCTTGTGGCTGTCGAACCAAGTCCACCCGTCGCCTCCGCAGCAGCAAGACTCTGGTAACGAGCCTGACCTGCAAGGTCTTTATACTGCTGAGAGTTGTAATACTGATTAAGTGCCTGCCCCTGACCTTCTAAACTGGAAATGTTCTGAAGCTGGTTAACATACTTCTCCGCAAGCGGCGTGAACTGAGCAAGGTTTTTCATGATCGTCTGCCACTGCTGATTTTGCAGGTCTGCGGCATACTTCTGAGCTTCTGCTGCATACTTTGCGCTTTTATCAGAGCTGCCACCTTTCCCGCCTTTTTCAGGGCAATAAGGTTCCTCGCCGCGCAGTTTTCTGCCCAGCTTAAATGCATATAACATGGCTATCTCCCGTGATTCAGGAAGTCGATTAGTTCTTCGCGTGTGGCGCTGTAAAACGTCACGTCATCCACGCCTTTGAAGTATTTCTTGATGGTTCCTACACGCTTAAGGCCAATCATTGCGCAGTACATCTGCCCGTGGCGGAATTTGCGTGCAGCGAACGATGTGACGCACTGAACGGTGGTGTTAGTCAGAATGTATCGCCAGAACGCCAGCCCGATTTCCTTGCTGAATCCGCGAATCTCTGGCAGGTACATGGCGTGGCAATCGAATGTAAGCGGCTGAATCTCCTGATAGTAAACAATGCCGCCGAACTGCCCGTGCACGTTCACCTCAAAGTAACGGCAATCAGGTTTGTAGTCGTATCCATCGCCGTTGTTGCTACCGGCGATAATGTCAGGGTGATTTCCGACTGCTTCTATCAGGTCGATGTTTCGCGTTGGTTTGAACTGAATCATCACTGCTCCGCGATTATCTTGATGGTTGTGGCAGTAAACGCCGCTCCATTCGACTGAATGGTTAACGTGCTGCCATTTGTGGCAAGAAAGCCGTCTTTATCCACGCTGAAGAACGTAGCTAACAGGATGTTGTCGGTTGTTGTCACCGTATTACGACTGCTAACCAACGTGTCAGGAACAGAACCGGAAAAGGTTAGCTGCATTGACCTGTTGGCGGTTCCGCTGGGCCACGTCCCGACGATCGACAGCTTGAAGAACAAGGTTTTGTTCTCGTTGAACACAACCATCTTGTTGTTAACGGTGTCGAAGAATGGTGCCAACGTTCCGGATGACGGCGTGAGCGTTTTCAGTAGGCTAACAAGGTTGGTAGGCGCTGTCGGGATGGTTACTGATACGCCAGAGTAAACAACCTCTGACTTCTTGCGAGTAGTGGCATACTCAAGCGCAGATATTCTTGTAGAGTGATCACCAACTGTGCTTTGTAGCGTTGAAATACTTCCCTCTGCCGCTGTGAGCCTGGTATCAAGTGCGTCGATATCGGTTTTATTCTGAGTTATTCGCGCATCATGGTTTGCTAACTCAGATTCATTGGCAGCAATTCGCGTCTCGTGATCAGCCAGCTCTGTTTCAGCAGCCGTAATCCTTGTTTCATGATCTGCAAGAGTGCTTTCCGCTGTTGCGATTCTATGTTCATGATTGACGAGAGTTGCTTCAGCAGCAGCAATTCTGGATTCATGGTCTGCAAGGGTGGCATCCTGCTCATCATTCTTCACCTGTGCATCATAAGCCCCCTTCCCTGCTTCGTTGGCCTTGTTAGCCACGTTACCAACATCAGCACCCTGTGCAATAACGTAAAGCAGATACGACTGCGAGAAGATATTGCGTGGAAGTATTGATGTATCGAGCCGCGTCGCCTGGATGATTACTGGCTCATTGAGATTCGAATCAGCCATTACTCAATCCTTATCTGGCAGCCAGAAAGAGTGACAGGTGACTTTGTGATAACGCGCAATTTGAAGCCAACATTTTTCCTGATGCGCCCTACTCGCTTCCACAAAACGCGTTTGTCGTAAACGAACGGTTCATTCTGCTCAATCATCTGCTCACGCCCGTAATTGATGCCGTCAGTGGTTGCAGAGAGAAAAAGGCGGTCAGCATACTGCGCAACGCCAGTTGACGATTCAACCTCAAGGTCGAACACTCTGGCGTTATCCGCTTTGAACAGTGGAGTAAACAGCAGGTGTTCCTGTTGCTTGTCGTACTGGCTGCTGATGTCGAATTGCAATTTCCCGGTCACGGACTCCAGCTTATCGCCGCACGTTATCTGATTGCCTTCGTAAATGAAGTCGATAGCGCGGTACACATCGTCATACAGGCCTGTTTTCAACACACACCATTGCGGACCATTGGCGCTTGAAGATGCGTCGTAAACAAGAACATGGCGCGGAAGATGGATAATCAGCAGCTCATGCGCATCAAATCGCAGAGACTCCATCACGCCATCAGCCAGTTCATCAGCAGTGTAGGAGCGGAGGATTTTCTCAATGCTCGCGCTGGCGATTGGTGATACCTGACCGGAGCCGATAATGTATACAGACGGCGCACCCGTTGCCGGATTGCTGATAAACGCATAGGAATCAGCAAACGGCGTTTTGCAGTAAGTTCCGGCGATGCCTTTTTGCACCATCAGTGATGGCTGTGCGACATACAAAGCAGCACCAACGGTGGTTGCGCCAGTCAGGGAGAAATATTCAATCGTCGATGAACCAAAGCAGACGATGAAGTCTCGCCATGTTCCGATGCCGATGATGCCGTCAGGCTGAGACTCTGCACGATATTGTGCGCTGTATCGGTCAGGGTGCGATTCGTCTTCAAGGTCAGTGATAAACCATGAATCAGTTCCGTCTTTTGACCACGCATAACGCCCACGTAAGCGCGTAATGTCACGAACCGAACCTAACTCATACTGCGTGAATCCGCTGTCTGTAGGCCAGTTTGAGACTGTTTTAACCGTGCCATCATAGCGATACTCGACCAGTTGACCATTAACACCTACCGCCTGTGATGTCCGACCATGCGCCATTGATACACGACCACTTCCGGCAACGTCACCGACTTCACTTTCTCCTTTGTACAGCTTGCCACCGCAAACGCGATAAACAGCATTCTGCGCCATGTTGTACTCGACACCGCGCGATACACCATTCACATCAGAACGTTTGGCAATGCCCGGGAATGAGCGAAGATATCCGCTGCTGTTGAGTATTTCTTTGGGTGTAGCCAGCATATTCACTGGCAGATAGTCGATGTAGTCGGCGTTTCGGAAATCTTTGCCGACACCTTTCATAAGCGGAAGTTGCTGAATCGGCATTATTCGCTCCCGTTATCGCAAGGTTCCTTTCGGTGGAAGTAATTCCAACCATTCCACTTCGCCAACTGGTTACCACTACCAACAGGCATACGGTTTGGATAACCGGATTTACATTTAGCGGCTTTTGCTCTGTCCATTGCAGACAGTTTGACGAGTCGCTCTTTCCCGTATCTGGCAGTGGTTATAAGTTTTGCAGACGCTTCCAGCGCATAATCTGGAGCAATGCGGCAGGCAAGGTTGAAAATGACGGCATTGATAGCGTTATTTGATAAACCGTGTTCATCGCCTGGATCCGGAGCGACATCGGCATCAGCGAAAATGTAGCCAACGTTGATACCAGGTGACACATCACCGCCAAGCCATTCAGCCATCATCATTTCAAGGTCGTTGACCCCGTCTTCCATAGACTGCGGTTCGACATCGGTTAACGTGGCATTTGATGCAACACCGAGCTTACGTAATGCTGCAAGGACTAAATCACCCTTCGTTGTCAGGTTCATCTGCTGCCGCCTTAGGTTTTCGACCAGGCTTTTTACGCTGTTTTTCTTCTGGCTCTGGCTCTGCAACATCCTTCAAAAGGTCATCAGGATGTGAAAACCAACCAGCATCCAGATATTCCTGAAGCTCTTCTGCTTTCACGATTTCAAAGTCGTAGCCAACGCCTTTCCACTTCTTCATGTCGCCATGACGAAAGATCATGTGTGTCATGCTTGTCTCCAGATAAAAAAGGGAGCCGAAGCTCCCTCTGGTTATCACGCAGTCTGGTTAGGCAGACCAACACCAATTGCCTCTGGTCGTACAGCACATGCTGAATACCACACAGCAATACGGCACTTACCAGACAGCGTGTTGATATCACCCTGCGTTGCGAAGATGCCGTTAACACCAATACCAGGAATGCTGAAGGAAGACGTTTTCATGCCAGCAAACAGTTCATGGGTTACCGGGATCGGCTGAGACAGCAGGCGGATTGAGTCATCAGCCCAGAACACGTTAGCGGTGGTTGTTGCCACGTTCAGAACGTTTACCGGAGTGGCATCAGCAAGAGAGGTGTTTACATTAGCGTAAGCCTTCTCTTCTTTTGTCAGTGAAGCGTCATCAAGCGCAATCGGCTTCGGCGTGATTTCGATGTGAGTACCATCGATCACACGGGTGATTGAGAAAGTCGCATCATCAGTCAGCACGTTCTTCGCCATCTGAGACAGGAATTTCACACCAGTGAAGCTGATTTTGTCGCCGCGCTTAAATCCGGTGGTGGAGGATATGGTCACCGTTGCAACACGGTTGTCGACGTTCTCTTTGTTACCATCGGTATCAAGGGTGTATGCCTGCGGCTTAAACTTCTGCGCACCAGAAACAGTTACACCAGTAGCGGTTGACTTGGTAACTGCAGGAAGTTTCGGTGAGCGAAGAATTTCATCAAAGCCAGCAATCTGACGCTGAATAGTACCGTTGCGATAAGCTTCTTCAGGAACGCGCCCAAAGATGTCACCATCTACCAGGTTGCGGCCTGCTTTGCGGTAATCGTCAGGGTTCAGGAAGTAACTGATGCCCATGTCGCGGTTGAGTTCGCGGGAGAACATCAGGCGCTCTGCATCAGACACAAAATCCCAGCCAGACAGGCCAGTAGATGGACCAATTGCGCGGGTATCGTGAACAACAAGCGAGCCCATTTCAGTTGCCTGTTTGGCAATCGCTGACTCAATGTTATTCGCCAGTTTTTTGGCAGATGCCTGGATGCGGCGACGGTAAGAACGCTCATCACGCAGGTCATCTGCACGAAGCTCGAAGAAATCGTTATCCGGATCACCCATGTTGCATTTCACGGAGAGTTCCAGAATCCCAGTAGCGTTGCCAGTTAAATCCCAGCCAGTCTGAGTTGGCGCTTCCTGCTCAACAGGCATCCACACGGTGTTGCTTGAACGTTGCATGGATTCTGCCGGAGGGGTGTATTTTGTCACTTTGGACGCCATTGGCGTCAGGTTCTGGACGGTTTCGATGATTTCATCGATAGCGTAAGTAACTAACTGCCCTTCTTTGAGAGTCATATATTGAATACCTTACTTTCTTTATGTGCTATACTATTGTTATATCAACATATAGCGCATTAGGGTTATGAGCATGGAACTGAATGAATACTTCGAATACCGCGATGGTTCTTTGGTTTGGAAAGCCAGAAGCTCTGAATTTTTCAACAACAAAAAGAATCGCAACTATCACAACGTTTGGAATGCAAAACACGCTGGGAAAGTTGCTGGTCTTTTAGAAAGCAATGGATATATCCGCATAAGAATTAACGGCATTAAGTGGCTAGCACACCGCATCGTATGGGTAATGTTTAACGGAGATATTCCAGAAGGCATGGAAATTGACCATATAAATGGGATTCGCCACGACAACAGAATTGAAAATCTTCGTCTTGTGAAAAAATCAGCAAACCAAAGGAATAGAATCAAACTATCTAAAAATAACTCCAGCGGAATATCTGGAGTTTACTTTTGCAACACGCGGAAAAGATGGATCGCTCATAAGCGACTGCTTAATGCAAGAGTGCAAAAAGTATGTTCTTCATTCGAAGAGGCGAAAGAAGTAATCAGAAAGTTTGACGAGGAAAACAACATCACGATATCGAAATAATTATCGAATTCCTTTATTCAGTTGCGCCTTGAGCTTGCGGTACGTCTCTACATCCCCTTTGTTTGCTGCCGCTTCCATCTGCTTTTCAATCGCAGAGATATTTGCAGCAACAGCGTGCCCCTGAATGGGTTCATCAGGTAACGGGGCTTCTGAAACAGGCTTTGCTCGAGGCTTGAGAGTTAAACGTTCTGACAGTCGAGTGAGTTCAATCAGCGCGGATTGCCCGTCCATCGCCAGCAACTGGCGTGTTTTCTCAGGATTAGCACCAAGGTGATACATGAGAGCGGCGGATTTCTCCGGGAAGAGGCGCATGATGTCGGCACCGACTGCTGGCGGCACCAGTTGCATGAATGCATCCTCTTTCTCCTGATAGTCAGGGATATTGAGCTTTTCCGCTGCGTCGTAGTGCTTACGGGCTGCCTCGACGTATTGCGCTGATTGCTGGGTGAACTCCTGAGTTTTGCGACCCTGCTCGGCGACAGCCTGGCTTCGTGCGTCCATAGCCTTGATCTGCCATTCACTGTTTGCCTGCTGGAAGGCAGCCAGTGCGCGGCTCTGGTCATAGTCGTACTTAGCCAGCGCATCTTCGGAAAGATAATCGTTAGGGTCTGGTTGTTTTGGTAACTCAGGGTTCACCCGCAGGTGCTCCGGCAACTCTCCACGCTTAACCGCTTCCATCTGCTGCTCAAGCTCACGCTGGCGTTTGCGTTCGATGCGGCGACGGGCAAATTCAGCATTAGTTGCCGGGTCTTGTTTTGGTTTCTCATCGTCTTTCAGGACAATCTCGAAGCCTTCTTCCTGACCTGCGATGTCGTTGGCATTATCGACAACTAAGCCATCAGCAGATGCCGCTGCATGATTGCCGGGCAGGGTTAATTCTTCAGAAGCCTGAATGTCGGTGGTTTGGTCCATGGTTAACTCTCTCTTATTGAGGTGTCTCGGCTACTCCGCCGGAGGGGATTTGAACTTGACGCATAAGATTCGCGAAATCCATGCGTTGTGAATGAGTCTGGTCTGCATCTTTAAGAAGCAGCTCAGCGTTAGCGCGAGCATCTTTGCTGCGCTGTTGCTGGAATTGACCTACGAGCTTGAGGTACTCACGCAGTTCTGCCTGCTTGTCGAGGTCCATATTGTTGAAGATTTCTGCAATCTTCGCGGCGTTGAGTTGGTTTTGAGCTTCAACCTTGGCAGCTTCAACCTGAATCTGCGCCTGTTGGTTCTCTGCCTTGAGCAATTCAGCCTGACCTTGCAGAAGGATACCCTGCGCCTGAATTTGCTCTGCTGATGGCTGCTGCGGCTGTTGTTGTGCCTGCTGCACCATCTCCATCTCTTCAGGTGTTTCTGGTTTCTTCAGCCCCATCATCACCAGTTGCTTGTTCGCGTACTCTCGCATCATCTCGACGCCTTTACCGTCAAGCAGCGTGAAGTATTGCAGCATCAGCATCTGGAACTCTGGAGTACCTTGCGGAACCTTGGTGAGTAACTCCTGAATCTCTGCGCGGTTCTGTTCCTTCATGCTCTGGAAGGATGGCCCAACGTCCGTATAGCACTCATAGCGACCACGAATGTCGTTGAGTGTGACCACATTGCCGGACTGGTAATCGACAACTTGCGCATAGAGTTGAACGTCTTTCTCGCTTCCATCTTCAAGTGTCAGCGTTACATGACGAGGAACGTCATAAATATCGTTGACCATTGAGGCATAAATCTCGCCATCACGTCTCATTGCGGTAGCCAGGTTATCCTGAAACACGTATGTCTCAAGGTCTGCCCGCATGTTCAGTTGATTGACGGTATCGAAAGCGACCTGACCATTTGCCGCCTGCGCATCCACGCCAAGACTAGCCACCTCTTTCACTGCGTTGGTGGCAGCCTCAAGCATGTAAGCGTTGGCTTGCGGCACTTCAGGGTTTTCCATGTAGGAGATTGGACCAATCGGCAGGTCGTTACCGTTTTCATCGGTCCTGTTCTGCAGATAGTACGGATAGTCATCATTTCCACCGTACATGTATTCGTAGCCTTCGATTTGCTCAGGGAAGAAGGTCGGTTTCTTCTTCGGTGAACGAGCAACAATATCGGCGTTGAACGACATGATCATGTTACGAAGGCGTTGACCGTCTTTCGTCAGCCTTACCACTCCTTCGTAGCACTCCTTGTCACCAGCGAATGACCATTCGCCATACACTGGAACGATTGGAATATGCTCTCCGGCTATCTTCTCGCGGTCTTTCAGTATCTGCGTGCAGGTGATGATCGACTTATACACACGCCGACGCTTCACCTTGCGCTCTGCTACCTTAATGAATCCACGATTAGCCAGGTCGTCGATGACGTCTTTGATATCCTGCTGGTAATAGCTGACCGGCTCACCTGTCAGCGGGTCGCGGTAGATGAAGACTTTCTCTTTCTTCTCTTCGACCTCGTAATACTCAGCGACGTAGACGACATCATTCGATACCCACGGAAACAGCCATGTATCGTTCGGATTCTGGAAAGATGGCAAGGTGTCAGGATCAATACCGTAATCCTCTGCGAACTCTTTCCAGCCATTGCGTGACAAAGCGTTAATCACCGTGCAGTGCTTAGCGTCGCTCTTATCCATCTGCTTGCTGTTGGCGTCCCATATGACGTGTGAGCAGGCTTCATGGATTGGCAGGCGTCGGATTACCTGATTGTTGCTTGTTGGGTCGTTGTCTTCGTACTGGGTGACCAGACGCCATGCACCAACGCCGGACTCTATCTGCTCACGAACGCCAACGTTAACGGCAATTTTTGCCGTGTTATGGCGCATATCAGTACGATACATCCCCATCAGCACATCGGCAGCATCAGGATTAGCGCCGTCTTTGGGTCGGAAGAGAACGTCGATAGGGTTCCGGCGCATCTCTGCGACCAGTTTCCTGACCACCGGGCGGACAACATCGAATTGTCCGCGATATTGCAGGGTGGTGTAGTTTGATAGCCAGTCATCCCATTGCGACACTCGGCTAAAATACAGGTCATTTGTCGCCTCGGTTCTGGCTTCATCGCTCGCCATCCAGTCTGCGTCAAACTTACACAGAATGGAATTGAGTCTGTTTTCGTCGGCCATTTAAGTTCTCCGTGCGATGGGCCTGATTGGGGCTGGTATCTTTTTCTCTTTTGGTTTTTTGATGTCGCGCATCATTTTGGCGAAGCGGCGCATCATGTATGCATAGCGAACAGCTGAGAGAACGTCGTCGTTAAGCTTGACGATCTTCCCGTTTTCATCACGGTGATAGAGGCGGAACTCCTCAAAGAATGGCTCACAGGTGTTGAATACTTTGAAGCGACCATCGAGCATCATGTCGCGCAATTCAGTGATGCCAGGCTCCACAGCATTACCGCCATCAGGCCATGTCGCATGCTCCTGCAACATCATAAAACCAGCGTCGGCATACTGCCCTTTGAGCTGCTCACCGCCGCCCTTCTCATGCTGGTTTCCGTCATGAGGCCATGCGGTTGGCACTTTATGCGCCCATGATTTAACGGCTCCCCATGCCTGAACGGCTGTTTTTTCTTTCGCCTTCCACACGCGTGAAACGTAGATTGTGTCTGCGTCCTTATCCCACCAAAGCTGAACCTGCGCCTGTGGGTGATCCCATCCGAAATCCATCCCGCCAATTACGTAGAAGTGATCAGGGCACTCGAACGGCTGACACTTAATCGTCTCTTCCGGTATCTGGAAGATTCGCCCGCTACCCATCGTAGGAATACCGCGAGCACGCGCCTCTCTCTCATGCTCAGGATAGGATGCGATGATTTGCTCTTTCTGCTCGTCGGTGTAGTGCTCAGCGTCATAGATGGTCATGTTGACCACTTTCTGCGACTTGCTGGGATTCTTCAGGAACTTGGTAACAACGTCAGACATCCCCATCAGAGGGGTAAACGTCAGAATTGAGAATTGCCCGTATTTGTTGGTACGGGTAAGACCTTCGCCATAAATGCTGTATGGTGGCTCTTCGTCAAACCACACGCCGTGGATTGTGTCACCCTGCCAGCGAGCACGGCCTTGCGAGTATGGTTTGAAGTAGCAGATTGAAATGCCATCTTCAACGCCATCAGCCGTGTGATGCTTAACCAGAAGATGATCAACAAGGTTCGGAAAGAAAGGAGACTTCTTCCAGCTAATGATGTCTTCTTTCGGTATGGAACCGTAGCCAGGCTCATCATTCTCTTCGATACGACCGCACAGGATGCGTTGAGTCGTTTTGGTTACAGTCTCGTTTGTCTCGCCACCAATCCAGAAAACAACAGGCTCATAGAAACGCTTACCTTTCCACTCACCGCCATATTTACCATCAGCAGGATAGCCTTTTGTGCCCGGATAACGCCCGGTAAGGTGAAACGCGACTTCAGCAGCACCAGTAAATGACTTACCAAGCTGGTTACCAGCCATAAAACAGCGCTCTGGATAGTCATGCCCGGCGTCGATGAACTCACGCTGTTTGCTGTATGGCGTAAATTCATATAGCAGGTGTGTGTTCCGGTAGCTCTCTTCTTCTTCGAGTAGCTCGAGCAATTCGATTTGCTCTTCGTCGCTCAGGTTATCAAGAATCGCGTCCAGTTCCACGGTTGAATAGCTCCTTGATACGAGAGCGTCGCTTATCGCGATCTCCCTTATCAGGTGTCACGTCTTCAACTTGCGACTGCTCTTTGAGGCCCAAATCACGGGCGATGATATTAGCGTTGAGAAGGTCAGCGGCTGCGCCAGAGAATTTCTGGTCGTAGATGATGTCTTCCGCTCGTGATGTGACGTCAGAAAAACCTTCCATTGACCGGAAGGTTCCCCACGTTTGCCTGGTGATATCAAGGAAGGTACACAATCCTGAAATAGTCATGGCTCGCATCTTAGGGACATTAGCCTTAATTATTTCTCCCTGATATGAAAATACCTTACCCTCCCATAGTGGGTTATCATCAGCCCACTCGAAGTATTCACAACAAGCAGCCCACAGCGCCTCAGGCGATTCGAATTTAGGATTTCGCCCATGACTACTGCGGGCCTCCCAAAATCGGTTGCCCTTTGGTGCTGCCATATTGATTATTTCCCTTCTGCTTGCTTATCCCATTCATCGCGGAATTTGGATGGGTTGTCGAAGCCCTGAGAGCCTGAACAAACTTTGATTACCATTACTTAGCTCCTTTCTGCTTGCCTGTGTTTGATGTCGTTTCAGCAGCAGCCACAGAGCAATTAACGCTACCCGCAACACCATATCCATAACCAGTCTTGAAGAAATTGTTGCCAGTAAATTGGTTAACAATCTTCCCGCAGCACGGGCAGCGTTGGCATTGGCAATAAGGGGATTGATTATTCCAGTGATACATCTTGTTTCTCCTGAATGAATGGCAGGAAGTGATTAACCATCCTGTCCAGCATGTAACAGTACGTCTCGTTGGCATCTTCAGGCCTTGTCGTCACGCCGACATCAGAGCAAACGTAAAAGCAGACGTGGGCGCACTCATGAACGAGCGTAGCGATCTGCTGATCGAATACTCCAATCAGATAGCATCGCTCACCCGTATCAGTGTTTTCATAGTTGCTTGCAAGCCCAAGATTGAATGGCTTCTCATCCCCGCTGCCGCCAAGGAATTTATCAGCGTGCTGAAACTGTTCTCTGGTTGTTGCGAGGTAGACGTGTGCACTTTGAAACAGCGGAATGGTGAACGCCGGGAGTTTGTGCCATTTGGCCTTAGCCATATCACACTCCAGCGGTGAACAGGTCTAACGCTTCCTTCGATTTACGCACCGCTTCGATAGTACGGGTCGTGATATCTGAATTAGCGCCGCCTGACTGGAAGTGAATTTTGAATAGCTCAAGCTTCAGCTCGTCAGTGCCGATGAACTGAAATGCTTCTTCTACGGCTGCGTTCTGGTTCATGACCAGTTTGTAAATCTCTAACTGGAATTTCTGTTCTTCAGTCATGGGAATAATCTCTGCCATTGTTGGCTCCGTTTATCCGTTAAAAGGGATATCAGTTAAGTTATCCCGTGTAGGGTATAAGCCATTGTCGAGACCACTCATTGAATGGTCTCTGCAATAACCGATGTCTTTCCATCAGTCCGCCACCACAAAGAATCTTTTTTGCCATCAGGCAGGAGGTTCATCTTTCAGTGGCTGCCAGTGTTATTTCCCCACTTACTGGCTTGGGTTGTTTCGCGGTACTGCCGTAACTGGTTACCCAGAATAAATTCCGGTTTCATTATCAAGCCCACCCGTAGATAGGCTTTGTAATGACTACAGTAACGGACTGCACAATGCGCCTGTATTTCGAGGATGACGTCCAAATACGTTAATCTTCTCGCGAACGCTCTCACTACACATTCGCTCTACAATTCGCCAAACAGCCTTTTCAGGTAAAAATTTCGGCGCTAGTGCTGAAATAGCACGCCACAGACCCCGACTAAGCGAGAACGCTATGCTACCGAAACTAAAGACGGCGAACGAAATAGACGTGATAAACGCCCAGCAACCAGAGAGAAAAGTTGAGATGCGGTGATAAAGCTTAGTCATGTATTGCTCCTGTTTTTTTTTGTTTTTCATCGCCCGATTATTTCAGGCATTGCGTCCTGATGTACTCCTGCAGGTAGTTAACCTGCGCGGTTATCCTGTCGATTCCACTTCGGAGACGGTAATAATTGAGTTCAGCATCTGCTGTAAGTCTTGGGCTTTCTCCATCGCCCATGCTGCTGGCTCCGGTCGTTGACTTTGCACAGGTGGCGGCGACTTGCAGGCGCTTACGACCAGCAGAAACATCAGCACGGAGACTTTCGATAGTCGCGTTAGCATCAGCAAGCTCCTTTGTGTATCTGGCGTCGAGTTCTGCTACATCACGTTGACGCTTCCGCATGTCAGCGACTGTGGATGCGGCCTTATCGCGCTGCTCTTTGTAGGTCATGGCGTTATCCCGGTAATGATTAACAGCCCATGACAAGCAGACGATGATGCAGATAACCAGAGCGGAGATAATCGCGGTTACTCTGCTCATACCTCAATCTCTCTGACCGTTCCGCCAGCTTCTTTGAATTTTGCAATCAGGCTGTCAGCCTTATGCTCGAACTGACCATAACCAGCGCCCGGCAGTGAAGCCCAGATATTGCTGCAACGGTCGATAGCCTGACGAATATCACCGCGATCAATCATCGGCAAAGCGCCACGTTCCTTAATCTGCTGCAATGCCACAGCGTCCTGGCTTTTCGGAGAGAAATCTTTCAGGCCAAGTTGCTTGCGGTAGGCATCCCACCAACGTGAAAGAAGCTGGTAACGTCCGGCGGCTGTTGATTTGAGCTTTGGGTTTAGCGTGACAAGTTTGCGAGGGTGATCGGAGTAATCAGTGAATAGCTCTCCGCCAACAATGACGTCATAACCATGATTTCTGGTTTTCTGACGTCCGTTATCAGTCCCCTCTGACCACGCCAGCATATCGAGGAACGCCTTACGTTGATTATTGATTTCCACCATCTTCTACTCCGGCTTTTTTAGCAGCGAAGCGTTTGATAAGCGAACCAATCGAGTCAGTGCCGATGTAGCCGATAAACACGCTCGTTATATAAGCGAGATTGCTACTTAGTCCGGCGAAGTCGAGAAGGTCACGAATGAACCAGGCGATAATGGCGCACATCGTTGCGTCGATTACTGTTTTTGTAAACGCACCGCCATTATATCTGCCGCGAAGGTACGCCATTGCAAACGCAAGGATTGCCCCGATGCCTTGTTCCTTTGCCGCGAGAATGGCGGCTAACAGGTCATGTTTTTCTGGCATCTTCATGTCTTACCCCCAATAAGGGGATTTGCTCTATTTAATTAGGAATAAGGTCGATTACTGATAGAACAAATCCAGGCTACTGTGTTTAGTAATCAGATTTGTTCGTGACCGATATGCACGGGCAAAACGGCATGAGGTTGTTAGCGCAACCTCTTGCCACCCACTTTCACGAAGGTCATGTGTAGAAGGCCGCAGCATAACTATCACTGATGAATTCAGGATAGTCAGTGGCTACGGCTCAGTTTGGGTTGTGCTGTTGCTGGGCGGCGATGACGCCTGTACGCATTTGGTGATCCGGTTCTGCTTCCGGTATTCGCTTAATTCAGCACAACGGAAAGAGCACTGTATGTTGCCGGGCCAGATGTCGGCTGCACAGGGAGTCATTGCCGACCCACGCCCTAAACACACTCGTAAATGCGCTTAGGGTTGTCTCCCCTGGTATCCAGTTATTCCCCGGCTGGGGATACTCCGCGCGACGCTAATGCGTTTCGTCCCTCATGGACTCGTCAGGCGCGCAATGCTCTTACCTGTTGTGCAAACAAAAAAAGCCACCGTTGCAACTTAAGAGTCACTAACGGCAGCTTACCTTCTAATTATGGCTAAATGGCTAATTGCATGTCAAGGCTTTTAACAGCAACATGCTTAACTTTCTCAACACGTTTACGCATTTTGAAAGCATTTTGCATTGGTTGGTACAAAACAAATAACGACGCTTTCAGGATGTCGTCAATTTCATTTCTACAGGTTGCCAGTGAAGGTTTTCTCCATCCCTCACCACCACGCCCACACATCTTGCGTGGCTTTGCAGTCGCGTGATAGTAGGATGCAATTGCTCGCTTAGATGAACCATGAGAGTAGTAGCTGAGGAGGATGCCAAAGGCTTTCTTGTCAATGTACATGACGGAATCGACGACCTGAGAAATCAACATTCCATCATCATCATTACACATTGGCCTTGTCATAACTCTTCCCGGCTCTACGCTCTCCATGAACTTCGCTATTACGCTGCTCATGCGCTTTTCCAGGCGACCTGAGTAAACCCATGCACCCCACAGTTCAAGCCAGCCATTCAGCCAATCGTGCTGTTCTTTGGTGAGGTTTAGTTCTCTTATGCTCATCGTCTTCCCCTTTTGTCCTGTTTGACCATCAGGACGCCGTTAACTATTACGTGACGCTCGCCTTTGCTGTCTCGGTTGTACTTGAGCACTGTTCCTCTTGCGCAGGAAAGCATCCTTGCCACTTCGGTCTGATTGCCTCGTGTGTGGATAAGAAGCTCTGGTATCGTTTGAATTGTGGCGTTCATACGTTCTCCAGTTCGGTGATTTTTATTCCAAGCCTTCCGCCTGGTACTTTCACACCACGAATTACGCGAATGTCATCGAATTGCTCGTCGTCTTCCGCAAATCCGGCGTGGATAAGGGAGTCGAGTAAACCTTTCAGGATGTTGTCGAGGTCGCGGCGGCGGGAGTCTGGAACGTCTGCGATGACTTTGATACGGAGTCGTGATTTGGTGAAAATGTCTAACTTGAGTTGGCGAATGATTTGCTGAACGTCTTTTCGGTATTTCTGGCCTTTATCGCTGATGTAGTATTGGCTTCCCCGTCTTCTCCAGTAGGTATTCAGCGACGGCGGGTATGGAAGCACAAACTGATATTCGTTCATGGTTTAATCTTCCCCTCCTTCAGCAGTATCGCCTGCGTCCTGATCACGCCTTCGAGGTGGTAAAGTCTGGCGTCTTTGTTGTCGAGGTTATGGGTGCGTCGGTCGATCTCCGCGTGGCAGTCGCTACAAGCCCATGCGCCGATCAGGTCGTCAGGTTTCATTCCCGTTCCGCAAATTCCAGCCATCCGGTAATGTGCCAGAACTGTAGTTTCAGGATTGCCATTGCATACGCCGTAAATACGTACCTGACATTCTCTGCCGCGTGCTTCTTTGCGTAGATTGGCCATTAAGCAGCCTCCCCTGTTACTTTCAGCATTCCGTTATCGAGCAGCTTTCTGGTCAGCCACTGTTGACCACGCCCGGTGATTTTTGTGGTGAACGATATCTGTATTCCGTGATTTGTGTTGACCGCTGTTTCTTTCACTGTGAAATAGCCGCGCTCCATATATTCCTGCATTGGCACATTGCGCCGGGAACCTGAAGCAATAAGGATTTTGTGATCGCGCATCCACGCAAACAGTTTGTTTGGACCAATACCAACAACCTTTGCAAAGTTTCCAATCAAAATTCCGCTGGCCTCGCCAACGCGATCGGCAAACTCAACTTTAGGTGCGGCAATTGCGAGCTGGTTTTCCAGTTGCATTTTCTGCTCAGCAAGATCAGCAGCAAGGCGCAACGCTTCTGGTAGCGTTTTGGGGATATTAACCGCAGCTTCTTCAAGCTCTCGCCAACGGTCAACAAGACGAGCGGTGAATTCCGGCGACAACTGAGCGACGACAATAATGCTGTCTCGCTTACCTTGTTCGCCCTCAAAAACGTAAGCCTCTACGCCACGAAGTAATCCTAAGTTATTGATTTTTTCGAAAACCACCATTGGGGGATTTCGGATCACACCTCGAGCCGCCAGTCGTTCAATAGATTGTTTCACCTTGTCATGACGACTTCCCACCAACTCAGCGATTTCAATGCTTGTCATTTTGATGGCATTGCCATTTATTAACTCATTCATCGTCTTCTTCCTCGTACATTGAGCTATTCGGATCGCTCATCAGCTCTGCGCAGCAATCGGAGCACACGTGAACTTCCAGCACATGCAGCTTCTGACCGCAGTTAGCGCACGTTAAAGCCCGCTCGACGCTTTCTTTCTGGTATTGAAGGGATTGGGATGGGCTAAGCATTATTGGCGTCCTGCATCATGAGAAAGACAATCATGGCGGCGCGGAGTGGATTAGACTGATACTGAATTCCGAACTTTTGACAAGATGAAATCGCATCACACCACTCGTGATATTCGCCTTCATATCTCGTATCGGTACTATCAAACATTATGCTGATTTTGTTTTCAGTGATAATTGGCCACGCATATTCAGGATTATTGCAAGGATTGAAGCAATTTCCGTTTGAAGAACGGAAGCCATTAATATCCCTTTTTTGCGTCTGCCAAATAGGACCTCTTTCGTCAGTGGGGATCTCAGAATCGAAATCTGCTTCGTCATCAGGTATGAAGAAATGCTCCTCCATATCTAAAGCCTCACATACTCGCTTGTTAATTTCAAAATCACTTAACTGTGAATAATCCATTGTCATTTCCTCGCACGTTCTCTAAGCCACCGGATATCCCACAGGTGAGCCGTGTAGTTGAAGGTTTTTACGTCAGATTCTTTTGGGATTGGCTTGCGTTTATTTCTGGAGCGTTTCGTTGGAAGGTATTTGCAGTTTTCGCAGATTATGTCGGTGAAACTTCGTCGCTGTCGTCTCATTCGTACCTCCTGTCGGTAAATCTGACACCCTGACCAATAGCCCAGGCTGTTGTGTACTCGATCAGACTTGCCATACGCTTCACGCTCATCTGCGCGCTGCTTTCGCGAATGTTGACGTATTCGCCTTCAAGGCCGCGCAAAACATCAGCTTCCTGTTTTGTTGCCACTGCATGACCGCTGATCAACAAAACCTTCCATTGTTCCGGTTTTAACCATTTTCCGCACCATTGAACCTGACGTGCGATATCCGCCAGCATCGCGTGAAATTTTGCGTTCTGGTCAAGGTTGCGCTTGTAGTCAGTAATGCGGATGGTAACTGGCTTGTCTTTATCGAGTGGTGTTGCGAGGATGGCGGTGATTGCGGCTTGCTGTTGTTGCTTACTCCTGAGGAAAATTGTCTGTTTCATGGAATTCCTCAATATGTGTAAAGGCTATATCCGTTTTTATTTGTCCTGGTGCCATAGCCATATAGGCTCCAGTCATCCTGTTTTCTCTCACCAAAAATATGCTTGCGGTATTCTTCCTGCTGGCGTCTCCATATTTCCATCATGTCTGGCTGGTTCTTTTCTCGCATTTTTCGAATCTGCTCAAGGATGAACTCTATTTGCTGCTGATTTGTCATGCTCACTCCTTCACTTTGATTCCAGCAGCGCGGATGTTTTCCTCATAAGCATCCATTCCATCACCGAATCCATTGGAATAATCAACAGTAAACCCTTTGGCTAATGCTTCTCTGCTGTCGATAAACTTTGGCGCGGTTATTTCAATAGCTGCTCGCGATGCCTGCCACGAAAAGAACAAAATATCTTTGATATATGGTCCTACCTTGTCTGGGTGATAATCTGATTTGAACCACGCCTCGAACTGCTTTCTTGATTCGTCCATATTCCTCTCCATCACCGCTTGAACCAGGTGAAATTAGTAAACTGTGACATGCTTATGCCCATCAGACGCTTAAGCACCCTGTCTCGCGGGCTTCTCTTTGGCTTAGGCCTGCGATTGTATCGCTCTATAATCGGAAGTCTTGAGGCTTTCCAGTAGCGATAATGCCGTGCGCCTGACTCTTCCAGGTCTGCATTAATCAATTGAGCCAATGTACTCATCATTCCTCTCCAACAGCGTGCTGGGTTGTTAGTTAAGTGGCGTAAACGTGTAATCTTCATCGTTACCTCAACTCACAAAACGCCACGCCATTTTTGCTACGACAACAGGCATAACACCGATAATCCCCCACAGGAAAATGCTACCTAAAAGCATATTCCCCAGGTCTTTACCTTCGCCTACCAACCGGACAAAACAGCCAGCAACCACAATGAACGTCGCCACCATCCACAGAGCACCGAGAAGCCTCAATGCAGAGAAAATCAACTCAACCACGATTTACTCTCCCCCAAATAAAAAGGCCTGCGATTACCAGCAGGCCTGTTACAAGCTCAGTGATGTAGATGGTCATCAGAATCCTCCTTTCTTCTTGGACTGCGGTTCCTCGCGTTCACGGCGGCGCATTTCAGCAGACTGTTGGTCTGTGTCATAAATAGCGCCATTTGCCTGAATGCAATACACCGTGCCGGTATTGCCATGACGATTGAGACGAAGGATTAGTTCGGTTTCACCAGGTGGAACACTGTCATCAAAAGCACCTTCACGATGGATCCCCACCCAATAATCGCAATCCTGTTCAATCTGCCCTGTATCGCGCGAGTCACTTGGTAATGGGCGTTTATTGGTTCGGCTTTCCAGTGCGCGGTTAAGTTGTGTCAGAAGCACAACAACGCAATCAAGCTCTTTGGCAAGGTTCTTCAGTCCTTTGGTGATCATGCCGTAAGCAAGGTCGTTGCGATCGGCCTTCTCAGCGGTCATTAGTGTCAGGTAATCGACCAGAATCATGCCAACACATCCTTTTTCTCGCTTGATTCGACGGCTTTCGCTGACGATTTGAGCCAGAGATAATCCCGGCGTGTCGTCGATGTAAAGCAGGTCGATTTCACTCAAGCGATTGGCTGTTTCGATCGCCCTGTTGAAGTCACCATCGTAATCACCCTGATAGCCGTCATCAGCGTCATTTGTCGCCGGAAGGTAAAAAATATTCGGGTTAACACCTGACTTCTGTCCCACCAGTTTTTCCAGTATCTGATCACCTGGCATTTCAAGGCTGAACATCAGAGCGGGCTTTTTCTCATGCACTGCGCAATTGATTGCCATCTGGCTGTATAGCGTCGTTTTCCCCATCTTAGGGCGAGCGCCAATGACAAACAGAGAGCCTTTCACCAGACCTTTCGGTGACAGCATCCTGTCCAGCGATGGGATCCCTGTGCTCATTCCCCGTTGTTCGCCTGATGGGTCAAATCGTTTCTCAAGGTCGCTAACCCAGTCTTCCATGACCTCACCAAATGAGCGAAGGCCGCGACGCGATCCGGTTTTTGCATGGTCTGTCAGTTGCGTGAAAATCGCCTGAATAGCTTCGTACTTCTGCGTTGCAGTCATTCCGTTGCGTGAATAGAGCAATTCCGTCGCTTCAGTCATGCGGTTGATGGCGTAGCGTTCCATTGCGGTTTCACGAACCTGCATTGCATAGGCAACGATGTTTGCGGCGCTTGGCGTGTTCTTTGCGATCTCAGCGATATAAGCAAAACCGCCAACAGACGCCGTTAACGATTTACGCTCCAGTTCATCGAAAAGCGTCAGGCCATCTACTGGCTTTTGCTCCCGGTGCATTCTGGTTATTTCTTCGAAAAGGATTTTGTGTGATCTGCTGTAAAATGAATCTGGCTTCAGCATCGCTAGAACTTTCTGGACGCACTCACTGCTGTCATCATCCAGAAGCAATCCACCAATCACCGCCTGCTCTGCCTCGATGCTATGGGGCGGCGCATAAAAATTATCGGTCATCGTGTTCACCCTCACGAACTTTCAGGTAGGTATTGTCGTTAAGCAGGAAATCAAATCCCTTTTTGTGCCAGACGGTTCCGCGTTGATGGTTTGGGCGTTCTTCGAACATCCATCGGCAATTTTCGCCTACGTAGCTCAAATAATTTCTCCAGTCCTGCATCGTGAACCCATGCCCGTCAAGCTGGCGGGTTATCACTCCGGCTTTGCGCCAGAACGTTCGGATCTGGTTTTTACGCTTGTCATTCAGTGCGCGGATTTTTGGCGCTTCAGGAAGGATTTCGTGGTAAGCATCGACAACATCCTGACAGCTAACGGAAGGTTTTTTCTTGTCAGACTTTTTGTCTGCTGTGGCACTCTCTAATACGTCAGTATTAGAGATAATATTATTATATTCTTTATCTGTGGTAATTTGCTGGTAATCTGCTGGTACAGTATTGCTTACAGGCATTGGTATTTCTGGCTTTGAGGTGGTAATTTGCTGGTAATCTGCTGGTACAAAATTTGACTGATAATCGTCATATTTCTCTACCGAGAAAACTGAGAATTTACCGTGTGAAACCCAGTCAATCATGCCGAGTTTTTTGAACTTTCTAAGCAGGTACTGAACGCGATCTGGTTTGAGTCCTGTTTCAAACGCCAGAGAGTTTCTACCGCCAAGTAGCTTCCCTCTGCCTACCAGAATTTCTCCTGCGTCAGTCATTACATACTCAGGCGTATGCTTTGCTTTGAGGATTAAGTGAACCCACAGATGCGCAGCTTCTGCGTCCTTGTAAAACGGCACATCCATAATTTTACGGTGCAGCAAGGCATACCCCTTACCGCTGCTTTGATGCGGTTGTTGTAGCCTTCTGGCCTCTCTGGCTTCGGCTAGATTAGATATGTTACTCATGACCTTTCTCCTTCTGCATCAGCTTCACTTTTTCCAACTCAGCCCGGAATCGACCAGGCTGCTTGAAGCTGGACAGGAAGCGATCACGTAGTATGTGTTTGTGAATTTTGTCCTGGTAAGGACTGAGTGGTTTTGTCATTAAGCCTCCTCTACTTCGTAATCAGCGAAGTAACCAGTAGACATTTTTAAAAACCTTGATTCGGTGACTGTGTAAGCCTTCCTTCCTTTCCTCTCCTTGCCTTCAGGCTCTATGAGGTGGCACGAATAAATGATTCTGCGCTGCCAGTTGCCTGGCATTTCCACCACTGCCAGAACCTCAAGAATTCTCTTTCCTTCAGCATCAGCGGTGTAAAAACACTGATCACCATAACCACAATCGGCTGGCTCATAATTTTTGTGACAACCGCCAATCCAGCGCTCATCGGTATGCACGTTGCCGTCATAAGACTGATAATCTGTGCATACGAAGATAAATGGATATACGGTTTCGAACTTGTCACCGGCCTTTATGCCGGTGTTTACTTGCTTGGTTTGTCCTGGCATAATTACTCCTGTTACTTGGCGTAACACAGTGTGCTTAAGCGTCCAGACTGCTACCAACAGCTGGGCGTTTTTCTTTTGTGAGAATCGATGCCACCTGCTGAGCAAGTCTCGCCATCTCATCATCAACAACTCCCCATTCAAGAACAGCCAGAAGCATGGCCATCTTTGGGATAAAGCTGTCTTTCCATCGCGAAATTTGCGATTCATTAATCCCTAACGCGTCGGCAACCTTTCGCTGACCACGTACAGCAATTCGATTCAGGATGTTGCTTGTAATTGCATTCGCTTTCTTGCGAGTACTTGTAAGTTGCATATGTAAGTATTTCCTTAGATAACAATTGATTGAATGTATGCAAATAAATGCATACACCATAGGTGTGGTTTAATTTGATGCCCTTTTTCAGGGCTGGAATGTGTAAGAGCGGGAATGTCTTAAGCGGCTTTGTGTTCCGGAGGGAACACGTCATCAAGACTGACTTTTGCGCCTAACTTGTTTAGGCATGCAACAAGAGCGCGGCATGTTTTAAGGTCTGGGAAGCGACGACCAGATTCCCAATGCCCAATAGCTCCCTGTGTGCATCCAACCGCCTTAGCAAGTGTTGTTTGAGAGATATTCAGTGACTCTCGATATTTTCGTAGGTTGCTCATATGCCCTCCATAGTAACCTTGAAACAATAATACGATATGTACTTTTAGAATGCAAACAAAAAATACATCTTGTGCATGGATGGTTTTAGTACAGAGCGTAATAATAAGGATATGAAAATGAAATGGTATGAACTGGCTAGATCCAGAATGAAAGAGCTCGGCATAACTCAAGAGAAGTTGGCTGAAGAGCTTGGTATGACGCAGGGTGGAATTGGTCACTGGTTGCGCGGATCTCGTCATCCATCTCTTGACGAGATTGGTGTGGTGTTTAAATACCTTGGTATTGATAACGTCTCATTCAACCACGACGGTACATTTTCACCTGTTGGCGAATACTCATCTGCCCCCGTTAAAAAACAATATGAGTACCCTGTTTTTTCTCATGTTCAGGCCGGGATGTTCTCGCCTGAGCTTAGAACCTTTACCAAAGGTGATGCGGAGAGATGGGTCAGCACAACCAAAAAAGCCAGTGATTGTGCGTTTTGGCTTGAAGTTGAAGGTAATTCCATGACCGCACCAACAGGATCCAAGCCAAGCTTTCCTGACGGGATGTTAATTCTCGTTGACCCTGAGCAGGCTGTTGAGCCAGGTGATTTCTGCATAGCCAGACTTGGTGGTGACGAGTTTACCTTCAAGAAACTGATCAGGGATAGCGGTCAGGTGTTCCTACAGCCACTAAACCCGCAATATCCAATGATTCCATGCAATGATAGCTGTTCCGTAGTAGGGAAAGTTATCGCCAGCCAGTGGCCTGAAGAGACATTTAGTTAACAGCCTCACCACTCTAAAACACACAACAATAACCCGACCTTAGCGTCGGGTTTTCTTTTTCCAAAATATAAACCCATTAAATACAAAGCGTTATAAAAAACTAATTATATTTAGAACATTTTGTATTGACTCGATAAAGTACAAATCGTACTATTTAGCCATCAGCAGGACGCACTAACCACCATTGAAGGTGAGGCTCTTAAAAATTTAGCCCTGAAGAAGGGCAGCATTCAAAGCAGAAGGCTTTGGGGTGTGGTGAAGCCAGCTAGTCACTGGCAAGTGCTTACCTACTGTTGAGCGGTGAAGCGCTCCCAACGCTAGCAATAGCGTGGACGAGATGGGGAGCCGCGGGCGATAAGGCCGCCATAACGCGCACGTTGTCGCATGGAAAAATCACTGGGGTGCCGGTTATACCCCTCCGAATGAGACTCAACAAGCTGGAGCTAGACTACCAGCCACCACACCACCAAAGCTAACTGACAGGAGAATCCAGATGGATGCACAAACACGCCGCCGCGAACGTCGCGCAGAGAAACAGGCTCAATGGAAAGCAGCAAATCCCCTGTTGGTTGGGGTAAGCGCAAAACCAGTTAACCGCCCTATTCTCTCGCTGAATCGCAAACCGAAATCACGAGTAGAAAGCGCACTGAATCCGATAGACCTTACGGTGCTGGCTGAATACCACGAACAGATTGAAAGCAACCTGCAACGTATTGAGCGCAAGAATCAGCGCACATGGTACAGCAAGCCACGCAGTGAAATGGGTGTGACTTGTGTTGGTCGCCAGAAAATGAAATTAGGCAGCAAACCACTGTATGAGGGGTGAATTATGGCGTCGAACGGAATGCCGAAATGCGGGAACTGAGTTTAACCAAACAGGAGGTGCCGTAATGGTGCACTAACGCGGTTAGACCGCAGCCGAAAGGCAATGCAGCAGTAATGATGCTGCCCCGAGTCGCGTAATGGCGAGCAGGTTTAGCAGACCGATGTGAGGGTAAATAAGGGAACATGCTCCGGAAAGGCAGCGCGAATGCCAGACGCGCACCGGTTATCAGCGGCTAATAAGCGACAGAGACTCAAGGGCATGAGCGCGCTCACTGCGAGAGTGTGAGTCAAAGAGTAGTTGGCTTTGGGGTGACGTGAAGTGCAGCTGCACGACGGCAACCGGAAGATAAGCAGCCGGCGCGTCACCGCCAAAGTCAATCATCGGAGGTCAACATGACAGTAGTCATTACATATCTGGCTGACGATAACGCCAGAAATCGCCGCAGAGCACGCAGACAGGCTCAACGTGAGCAGGCAATGCAAGAACAGCGACTGGCGCGAAAAATTGCGCTAAAGCTCTCTGGTTGCGTCAGAGCAGACAAAGCAGCATCACTCGGAAGCCTTCGCTGCAAGAAGGCAGAAGAATGCAGTGGAAGTATTTGCCTGCCAAACGTAGCCATTTACGCGGCAGGATACCGGAAATCAAAACAACTGACGGCGAGGTAAGTGATGAATCAGACATACATTCCATCATGCTTGAGAAATCTGCCAAAGCAGAAAGCAAAGCCCCGCAAGCAAGCCATAAAGGACGCTAAGGCAGAGGTTATTGATCAAGCAATACAATTGCTCAGGGAGGAGTTAAGAAGTGGCAAGCTCGAAGGAATGATGATGCCCTATCAGCGCGGATATCTATCGGCGATTAGTAAGTTGGAAGTATTGAAGAGTGAATTATGAACTATCTGGAATTTCCGGATGGTTCATTGTTTTGGCAGCAAGCCACTTATTTGAGGTGAGATATGACAAAATCATGGAGCGTACCTTTTCCTGAATCAGAAACTGAACATGATGGAATGCCTGTTTTCTGGAGATTCCAGGCGACAGTTGAAGAAGATGGAATCAAAATATTCGCACTTCAATATATAGCTTTTCATCAGACAGAGCATTATGCATGGTTGGTTCCTGCGCATTGGATTGTTAATTTTAAACCAGCACCAAATCAGTGGTTACAGGAATGGAAACAAAAGAGAAATAGATATGCAATTAAGAAAGTAGCAAAAAATGCAGAAAGATCTTTTGCATTCCCAACGAAGAAACTTGCCATTGAAAGTTTATTGCGCCGGAAGAAATACCATTTAATGAGAATCAAACAAGATTTGGCTGTTGTATCAACTCTTGTTGATGGGATGAAGAATATTGATACATCAACACCAGATATTGAATATAACTTTGGACACAACCAAGAAACAGAAAATTGGGTATTTTATTAGTACAAATAAGCACTGTGTATTCATTCCAACGAGTGAATACACGGAGCAATGTCGCTCGTAACTAAACAGGAGCCGACTTGTTCTGATTATTGGAAATCTTCTTTGCCCTCTAATGTGAGGGCCTTTTTATATGCATACCAATAACGCTTCACTCGAGGCGTTTTCGTTATGCAATCAAATATAAGGAGTTACCCATGATGCACTTTCAGCTCGCGGGTAGCGGCGTCATGTCCGCTTTCTACCCGCACGAATCTGAATTATCACGCCGGGTTAAACAATTAATCAGAGCAGCAAAGAAACAACTGGAGGCGTTATGCGCAATGAAATAGCCATTAATCACCAGATGCTTCGTGCTGCACAGAACAAAGCAGTAATAGCCAGATTTATTGGTGATTCAAAAATGTGGCTTGAAGCAAATAAAGCGATGAAATCAGCTATCAACCTTCCGTGGTATCGCAGGAAATGAGTTTTACAGATAACTGGTCAGACGAAGAATTCATTCGTCAGATGAAAGAATTAATCGGTAACGAAGGAGATATTCATGTCACTTGCAACCACAGTGAAGGAGAGCAAGTTACAGAGAAGCATGTACACGCAGAAAGCTCTCTGGTATCGCCATAATGGTGACCGCGAAGGAATGCGGGTATGCCTTAATTTGTCCAGAGTCGAAGTATTAAATCAGCGTTATTTCCTTGGGCCGTGTCCATTCTGAGGTGAATTATGGATTTGAACAAATTCGATGAGCCATTCAGCCCTGAAGATATCGAATGGCGAATACAGCAAAGCGGTAAAACACGCGATGGCAAGGTGTGGGCTATGGTGCTGGCTTATGTCACGAACCGGGCAATCATGAAGCGCCTGGACGATGTTTGCGGCAAAGCAGGATGGCGCAATGAATACCGCGATATTCCCAACAACGGCGGAGTTGAATGCGGCATATCAATCAAGATTGATTCCGAATGGGTAACCAAATGGGATGCTGCTGAAAACACGCAGGTAGAAGCCGTCAAAGGTGGTCGTTCCGGTGCAATGAAGCGCGCTGCCGTTCAGTGGGGAATCGGTCGGTATCTGTATAACCTTGAGGAAGGTTTCGCACAAACATCTCTCGATAAAAAGCAGGGATGGCACAGGGCAAAACTCAAGGATGGAACAGGATTTTACTGGCTCCCTCCATCGCTGCCGGGATGGGCAATCCCAGCATCAGATAACAAACCATCACCAGAAAATACCAACCAGAAATCTCCATCGGTTGACTGCGAACAAATCCTGAAAGACTTCAGCGATTATGCATCAACAGAAACTGACAAGAAAAAACTCATCGAGCGTTATCAGCGTGACTGGCAATTAATGGCTGGCAACGAGGAGGCGCAGGCTAAATGCGTTCAGGTAATGAACATCAGAGTTAACGAACTAAAACAGGCGGCATAAATGGCAAGCAGAGGCGTAAATAAGGTGATTATCCTTGGTCGGGTAGGACAAGACCCGGAAGTTCGATACTCACCATCAGGAACAGCGTTCGCTAACCTGACAATAGCCACGTCAGAACAATGGCGAGATAAAAATACTGGCGAGCAAAAGGAATTGACTGAATGGCATCGTGTTGCTGTATCCGGGAAACTGGCTGAGGTCGTGGGGCAGTATGTGAAAAAAGGTGATCAGATTTATTTCGAGGGAATGCTGAGAACCAGAAAGTGGAAAGACCAGTCAGGACAAGACCGTTACACAACCGAGGTTCATGTCGGAATTAATGGCGTGATGCAAATGCTTGGCGGCATTGGCGACAGCAAACAACAAGCAGCCAGCAGGCAATCACAGAAGCCACAGCAGCAATCATCACCAGCACAACACAACGAACCTCCGATGGATTTTGACGACGATATACCCTTTGCACCAGTAACTCTCCCCTTCCCTCGTCACGCTATTCACGCAATTTAATCAGGAGAAAATCATGCCAGCGCCTTTGTATGGTGCGGATGACCCGCGCCGCTGTTCCGGCAATTCCGTATCGGAGGTGCTGGATAAATTCAGAAAAAACTACGATCGAATAATGTCTCTACCGCAGGAAACGAAAGAGGAAAAGGAATTTCGCCACTGTATATGGCTTGCAGAGAAAGAAGAACGCGAGCGAATTTACCAGACATCAATCCGACCATTCCGCAAATCCACATATACCCACTTCCCTGAAATTGACCCGCGCCTGCGTAATTACCGCTCACGCTATGGCGCTATCAGTAATGACTGAGGAATTTACAATGAGAGGAATTGCATACAATCCCGGCATTCTTCCGGCAGAAATGATTATTCGCCAACGCGTAAAGCCAATGCCATCGAGAGAGGAATTGCTTAAGAGAAATTCTTTTCCATCAGTGAATCAAAACAAATATCTGAATGCGATGTGGCGCAAAGGAGGCAACCAGTGAGCAAGATTGACTATCAGGTACTGCGTGAGGCAGCAGTAGCAATTGAAACAGTAGCAACGCCTCAAAAATTGCTGGCATTTCGTATGAAAGTCACACCTCAGGTTGTGCTGGCTCTACTGGATGAACGAGATGCATTAAATGAACGCCTAGCCGAACTGGAGGCTGATTTAGCAGGGCTGGCCGAAGACCACCAGAAAGCGACTGAGTCAATTAAGCAGGCTGATGCAGCTGTTAAGTTGGCACACGAGAAGTTTTCGGCGCTGGCGGCGGAGAATGCGGGGCTGAAAGACACTCTATCAGCAGTGATTGACCGCAGTAACGAGCCTGATTATCAAAGCATCGGAATGGGCTGTGGTGTTGAGGATAACGGTCTTCAGACTGACGGTTATAACGCCTGTGAATATGGATGGCGCGAAGCAATGGATCGCATTTACTCAGAAGTTATTCCAGACACTATTCCTGAAACCCCGGCGACAGACGCCTTCCTGGCTGAAGTGCGGGCGCATGACCTCAACGCTTTCATTCGGCATCACAGTGCAGAACTGGATGCGCATATTAAAAACGGTGGTGAGCAGTTCGACGAAAAATCAGTACGCATCAGAGACATCATCGTCTCAGCCCGCTTGTTCAGGGAGCAGATTCGCAAGGAGGCCGCCCAATGAGCAACATCGACAAACAGGCGCTGCGCCTAACAGCAGAAAAGGCAAAAGATAACTTCATGCCGAACTTTATGGTCCCCACTCGGGATGTGCTGGCGCTGCTTGATGAGCTGGAAGCCAAAGACTCAAGCATCTCTACTCAGCAGCATGAAATACGTACACTTCTTAATGCTCTAGAGCAAGCAACGGAGAAGCGAAACTCTGACATTCCTGGTCAGAAACGACTGATTGGGTGGCGGGCATCAGACTACACCGACGAGACATCTGACCCTGAGTTAGCTAAAAACTGGGCCGCTGCAATTGGTGTACTGCCTATTTTTGAAGGTGATGTGAATACCAAGCTTAGCGCCGCTGGCATCAAGGGGGAGTAGGGATATGGCTGAATTTACGAAAGAGCAGTTGATTGAGAAGCTTGAGCGCCGTCTTGCGGTAACAACCCATTACCCTGATTTTGAAGAAGCGCAACTCGATGCGCAAATCTTCAAAATCGCACTGGAAGCGCTGACGGCTGGCATGGAGCAGGAGCCGGTGGCGTGGCTGCTGTCAGGCGGCGGCGCAAAAAACAACGTCAGCTTCGATAGTGGCAATGCTTATGCCGACCCGCTGCGAGAAGTAACGCCGCTTTACACCGCCCCGCCAGCGCCGGTATCTGTGCCCGCTGCGATGGAAATTGATGATGACTTTGACAGCGCGTTTGAACACGGAAAAGCTGTCGGCTGGAACGCCTATCGCGCCGCCATGCTTCAGGCCGAACCTGTAAGTAATAGTGATGAGTTACCGCTGGACTATCTGCAAGGACACAAAGACGGCCTGGAGTGGGCTGCACAATTGGCAGAAGCCAATCATCCGCAAACAGGTGACTGGTTGTACGACGACCCAATCGATCTTGCCAGGGCGATTCGCAAAGGTCCGGATATGCCTACTGTTCAGGGTGGCAACTCTCCGGTGATTCCAGATGGTTGGGTGATGGTGCCGGTTGAGCCTACGATAGCCATTCTAGACGAATTCGATTCGATTATTGATTACGGCGCTGAGGATTCTAAGGATGCGTGGAGTCGTCTTCTGGCAGCCGCTTGGATTAAATCGCTGCCAGCAGCGCCGCGGCAGGAGGTTAACCGTGGCTAACCTGCAACTTGCCGTCAAAGGTGAATAACAATCCTCGCACTCGCGGGGATTTCTTTTATCTGAACTCGCTACGGCGAGTTTTGTTTTATGGAGATGATAAATGCACTTCCG
>OGSG01000151.1_pt1 | contig 36972 bp, 45 predicted proteins | sample 1573841 | NCBI WGS metagenome assembly OGSG01 (sample SAMN03295849, study PRJEB24534) | human gut metagenome | isolation source: fecal sample 2 from infant 7 | host: Homo sapiens | place: USA: Pittsburgh, PA | collected 2014-07
GCCAGTATTCTTTCTATCTGCACAGCGACGATCGCACCGACATCGCGGCGATGGCGACCATCAGCACCATCTCACAGCCCCTGCGCGGTGACTTCATCCGGACCGCCGCCACCGCCGGGGCGGTGATGTACCAGACGGATGCCCGTTTACCGGCGCTGATCCCGGTGTTCTTTGACGGGCATCTGAGCGCCATCCGGCTTTGCGCCATGATGGCCCTGGTCGCCGGCACATGGTCTTCACTCTCAGGACTTCCTGATGAGCCTGATGGTGGCGTGGCGGCTCTGGCCATGTCACCGGATACGGAATACCAGCGCCGGCGTTACACCCTGACGCTTCTGGATGACCGGAGCAGTGAACGGGTTGAGCGTGTGCTGACGGGGGTGTCATCGCGCCTGCGCGGAGAGCTGCTGAGAAACCTGATTATCACCGGTCTGGCCCTGCATACGACCGCGCCGGAGCTGCCGCGTCTGCTGGCCAGCATGCCGGTACCGCCCGGCACGGTCAGCGAGCTGCAGGTTCTGGTTCAGCAGATGGCCGGTACGGCTGGCGTGAGTAAGGCTGCAGTACCGGAGAAACCAGCACAGCCTGCCGCACCGGTAACCGGTGAAGCGACCTGGATAAAGAAAAATATGCGACGGGCATTCGGTGACTAATATTACGAATCACATCCTGTTTGTTTTGCGGAGGTTCCAGTGGTCCCTGGTATCAGAAAGGTTTTGCGATTTGCCGGGGCCCCCGTTGACGCATCAGAGGCAGAACGCCGTAAGTATGGCCGCCGCCTGATTCTGATCGTCACCGCCTGTCTTCTTCCGTTGTTGTTTGTCGGGGCTCCGTTGTGGGTATTTGTGCTTTCACAGGTTGTATGGGGAGCCGGGATGTACGCTGGCATTTCCCTGATCGGTGACAAAACTGATATCCAGTAACGACTCATCTCACGGGAAGCCGCCCCGGCTTCCTGTGTAACACCGCGCATTTCTGCTTTATCACCTCAGGTTGCTGGCTCACAGATAGAAATTGCTTGCGTAAAAAATGACCATGCCGTGGTGTTCCCATGGATACGCGGTCTGCAGCGATCTGACTCCAGGTTATCCACAGAGTTAGGGTACCAGCGCTGTGGACAGGTGCAGGCTATTTATCCGAGGGGGGAGTTTCAAACATCGGGGAAAGCGCGGAAAAAAAAACGTCTCCACAGGGGAGGAGACGTAAAGAATAAAATGATAAACAGCAACGCCATCACAGCGATACAGAATGTGTCTAAAACGGTTAAAACCAACGAAACCGTTTGCGTCAGTGATTTTCTCATAACCGATCACCCTTAACAGCTACCAGAACGGGTAAAAACGACAGCTTGCATTTCCGTTATTCGGCTGCCACAGGCAGACCGGCTCAGTCAGTCTTCGCTGCGGTATGCCGAAGCTGGTCATGTTGCTCAAGCTCATACTCAATAAATGCGCTTATCATGGTCCGGTAGATTTTCTCGATAATCACTTCTGAAAGCCCGGCCTCAGCTGCTTGCCTGCGAACCCTGTCGATGACCTGTTGCACGCGATCGGGAGCCCGGACGGCGGAATGATCCGTCTTGAATGCCGCTGCAGCTTTAACACATTCGGCACGCCGGGCGATGATGTTAACCAGTTCTCTGTCTAACTGGTCGATTCGGTTTCTGACCTCTTCAATCGTAGTGAACGTCATTGCTGAACTCTTAAACTAGTACGTGGGTTTATCAGGATACACCATATTCAGTCCTGAACCAGTGTGTATGTCCGGGTGCTGAGGATGTCGCCGGCTTGCTGTTGCCGTCGGCTCCGCTTCACCCGGCCCCATCCCTTCGGTCTGTGGCCTTATTGCTGCGCCTGTCGCGTTGCGACATCTGCTTCCGCTTTTCTCCTGCGGTCGAAAAACGGGGGAGAGAAACCTTGTATTCAGCCTCCTGCATCGCGACGGGTAGTGCCGTGCCTTCACTTTAGCCCGGCCGCTGCAGATGCAAGGGTGCGCTGACGCCGCCATCCTCGCCCGGTCGCAGGTTTTTTATGATGCTCGCCGTTCTTCCCGTCGTTTTCTCGCTCAGGTTTCGCTCGAAAACCGTTCAGACCAGCTTCGCGCTTTATCTGCGCTGCGGCCTCCGGTGTCGCCCCTGCATCTTCCGCTTTCCGCCGGGCTGTCGTGTCGGCACGGCACAACCCGGTGCCGCAATCTTATTAACCTGTGGAGGTTGCTATGTATCACGTCTGTCAAACCGCGCTGGATGTTGAAGAGTCCGATCGCCTGTCATTCCTGCCTGAATTATTTGGGACAGATTTTCTGGCCGCAGAGATGCAGGTCTATGCGCTCGCTGAGAAACACATCACCGATTACTGCGGAGGATTCTGGCATTTCATCCGTATTCCGGAGGGGGGCGGCTACATGATGCCGGACGGTGATCGTTTCCATCTGACTAATCCGGATAACTGGTTTGATCGTTCTGTCAGTGCGGATGCGGCAGGGATCATTATTACGGCGCTGGCGATCAACCGCCGTATCTGGCTGCACTATGAGCGCGGTGATGTTGCCCTGACGCGCCACCTGATGGTGCAGGAGTCCTGTCTGTGGAATTTCATCAGCTCCCATGACGAATGTGCCGCTATTTGTGCTGCCCTGGACTGATACCACGCCGGGGCGCCTGGCGCCCCGTTTAAGGAGCTAAAAATGAACGCTACATCACCGGCGGTGTACGTGGGGACATACCACAAATACAACTGCGGCAGCATTTACGGGAAATGGCTTGATCTGACGGATTTTGACGGCGAAGACGAATTTCTGAAGGCGTGTCGTGAGCTTCATGCCGGCGAGGACGACCCCGAGTTTATGTTTCAGGACCGGGAGGGGATCCCGTCTCAGTTTGCGTCTGAATCCTCCGTGAACTGGGAGTATATTGCGGCCTTCAGGCAGGCACAGGAAGAAGGGCGAACCGGCGCGTTTGTAGCCTGGGCAGAATATACCGGTGAATGCGATTATGACGCCTTCGATACGGCGTATTACGGAGAGGCTGACAGTGAGGAAGATTTTGCTTATGGCTTTGTGGAGGAACACGGTCTGCTGAATGAGATGCCTGAATCCCTGCGGTGCTATTTCGATTATGAGGCTTACGCACGCGATTTGTTCAGCAGCGGCTACGTGTACATCGACGGGTTTGTTTTTTACAACTGAGGCGGGAGGGGCAGGGGGGAACCTCTGCCGGCACCGCAGGCAGGTCCGGCCGCGCGAAAACCCTGGCAGGCTACGCCTGCCGGTGAGGCGTTCCGCCGCGCCTGCGGCGCCGCGCATCTTCCTCACCGTTGCGGGTCGCCGGGAAAGCGTTCAGGGGGTAAAATTGGTTTTCCCTTTCTGAATAACCGGATAAAGCCAGTGTCTCAGTGGAATATTGCTGCATTCTCAAAAGAAGATCAGGACAAAGTTTCTGTCGATAAAGCTGCCGCAGCCGTCGCCTGGCAGGAACGAATGAATAAGCCGGTGGTGCCCGAAATGGTTGAGCGTGAGCAGCCGGAGTCTCTTCGCGACTATTTCCGGGAGAGGTTGCGGATTCACCGGCAGAACAGCCTGCAGCTACCGCGTGCCGGATCTCCTGAATACCTGAAAGCTGACGAAGAAAACAACTGACAGACAACTAACCCCTTATCTGGACCCCTTCGGCTCCTGACCAGCTGCGCTGTCCAGTCGTCGAGCCACACTCCGCCAGGGCAGCTGCTTCGCACCCGCCGGGCTCCGCCGAACCCGCAGGCGGGTTCGTGCCTGACGGCTAGTGTCTGATGTCTGAGGTCAAGGTCAAGGTCAAGGGCGGCGCTTGCTGCGACCGTTCCGGTCGCGCCGCTTTCACCGTGCCGGCGATAAAACTGCCGGCACTCTGAGGGGCAACGCCGTTTCGCGCCCGCGCGTTCCGTCGTTGCGGCGGGTTCCTGCTCCTTTCCTCTGGTGCCGTTTCACCCATTTGAGTCCATTCGCCGGGGCTGAGACAAGCACAACCCGCCTGGCTGTCCAGGGACGGTAAACCTTTCGCAATAAATTTTTCCCGGCCATTCCGCAGGCTCCATTAGACCGAAAAAAATTTCCCGCTCACCCCGGACATCTGCGCCGGGCCGTGCTCGTTTACGCCCTTGCGGCGAACGGCTCTCAAACGGGTGAAGGTAACAACCAGGGGGCAGGTTCAGCAGGTCCCCGCAAAACGTCAAAACCGCGGCCCCGGCAACTCAACGGGTGATGGTTTTAAAAGGCAAAACAACGGATTAAGGAGATTCATCATGGCAGCACGCGGCGTCAATAAAGTCATTCTGGTTGGTCATCTTGGACAGGATCCCGAGGTGCGGTATCTCCCTTCCGGGGGCGCAGTAGCGAATATGAACCTGGCAACGTCCGAGACGTGGACCGACAAATCCACCGGGGAGCAAAAGGAAAATACGGAATGGCACCGCGTGGTGCTGTTCGGCAAGCTCGCCGAAATCGCCGGGGAATATCTGCGTAAAGGCGCACAGGTGTATATCGAGGGGCAGTTGCGTACCCGCACCTGGCAGGATGAACAGAATGTCACCCGTTATGTCACCGAAATTCTGGTGAATAACAACGGCACCATGCAGATGCTGGGTGGACGCCGTGACAACGTGCCAGCGTCACAGCCTGCCGTGCCGCAGTCCTCTGAACCTGCTGCCCCGACTCCCGCTCAGTCTCCGGCACCCACTTCTCCGGCGAAAAAACAACGTAAAAGCCGGACTACACCACCGCCGTCGAATTTGCCTGTGGATGACGATGCCCCGTACTGATAACCCGTTTGTCCGGCCCTGCGGTGGCAGGGCCCTGATAAGGAACTGTTTATGAGCAAGTCTCTGAAAGATTTTTTAAACCAGCCTGAACTTCAGCGGGCGCCAACAGCGGAAGAACTGGAACTGGCCGCTCTGCTTAACGCGAACGCGGTATCACCCGTCATCGCCACCCCGGTGCTACCTGACGGCGAATTCACCCGTCAGGACGCTTATCGCGTGGTGGCGTTCTATACCAACGTGTTTATCGAGGACGATCAGGGTACGCATTTTCGTCTGGTTGTGCGTCGCGAGGGGGAAATGATCTGGCGTGCCTGGAATTTTGAAGCCGGGGCCGGGTACTGGCTGAACCGCTATATCTCCGGCTACGGCACCCGAAAACAGCAGTAAACAGTAAGAAAAAAGCCGGACAGGTGGGCTGTCCGGCAGACATTCATCAATAACTAAGAGGTATCAATTATGTCTGCAACTGAGTCTAAGGTAAAAACTGCTCCGAAAACCAGCAAAAATTCCCTTAAAGCTGCTGAAGCCGAAGCGCTGAAAGCGGCTCTCGATGCCGCACCGATAGAGTATGTCCCGGTGACGGCACTGGTGAAATCTCCCCTGAACGTCAGAACCATCCCTTATCCGGTGGAGAAAGTACGGTCAATGGCAGACTCCATTGATGCGCTTGGCCTGTTGCAGAATCTGGTCGTTCATTCTCTCCCTGACGGGCTGTGTGGTGTGGCTGCAGGTGGTCGTCGCCTGAAAGCCCTGCAATTGCTGCAGGATGAGAACCGTATCGGTACCGGATATCTGGTGATGGTGAAAAAGGTGCCCGATGAACTGGCCGTCGCCGCATCAATGGCAGAGAACGAACAGCAGATGGCCATGCATCCGTCTGAACAGATCGCCGGGTTCCGCACGCTGGCAGAGCAGGGGAAAACCCCCGCGCAGATTGGCGATTTACTGGGGTTCGGTACCCGTCATGTTCAGCGCATGCTGAAGCTGACCGAACTGGCTCCCGAAATTCTGGACGCGCTGGCGAAGGATGAAATCACCACCGAACACTGTCAGGCGCTGGCGCTGGAAAACGATCAGACCCGGCAGGTCGAAGTGCTGGCTGCCGCGCGTAAACGTGGATGGAATAACGAACCCTCGGTTACCACGATCCGTGACCTGATTACCACCGAAGAAGTCTCCACCACGGGCAACAAATTCCGCTTTGTGGGAGAGGCGGCTTTCAGTCCTGAAGAGATCCGCGTTGACCTGTTCAGCAGCGAAACGGGCGGGTTTGTAAAAAGTGCCTCCCTCGATACCGCCCTGCTGGAAAAACTGCAGGATATCGCGGAGCACCTGCGTGAGGCGGAAGGCTGGGCATGGTGTGATGGCCGTCTTGAGCCGGTTTCTCACTACGGGAAGGACGCTCAACTCTGGCGTCTGCAGTCTGTTCCGCCGATTGAATATTCTGAGACAGAATCAGAACGCCTTGCTGAGCTGGAAACGCTGGAAGCGCAGTACGAAGACGAGAATCCCGGCGTGAGTGATGACGTCGCGGCAGAAGCTCTGGAGGCGATCTGGGAAGAACAGCAGACCATCGCACACCGGGCAAAACACCGGGCATGGACGGAGGAGGATAAGCAGACCTCCGGTGTGGTGGTTTCCTGGAACGGTCAGGAAGCGACGGTGCAGCGCGGCGTTGTGCTGCGCGCCGATGAAAAAATAAAGGAGAAGGAGACATCCACCGATCAGAAACCTGAAAAAGTCGATCCGCTGGACGCTGTCAGTGTCCCGCTGCTGACGCGCCTTTCTTCTGAACGCACACTGGCGGTTCAGGCAGCCCTGTTACAGCAGCCGCAGAAAGCCGTCGCGCTGATGGTCTGGAAAATGTGTAACTCGGTTTTCCATACCACGACGTCCGTCAAAGAGCCGTTCTGCATTTCCGTGAGCGTGTCGCATTACGCGCTGACCCGGGAAGCGCCGGACGGTGAAAACAGTATCGCATTTCAGGCCATCCAGGCGGAGAAAGAACGCCTTGAAGCCCTGCTGCCCGAAAACTGGCGTAAGGATATGACGAGCTTCTTTTCGCTTGATGGCAAAACCCTGATGGAGCTGATGACGTTCTGCACGGCCTGCTCCATTGACGGCGTCCAGAAAAAAGATGAATTCGGCCGGAAACATCAAAGCCCGCTGGACCTGCTGGAAACGGCTATCCACTTTGACCTGCGCGACTGGTGGAAACCGACAGCAGACAATCTCTTCTCACATATGACGCAGCCACACATTGTGCAGTCCATCTCAGAGGCCGGGCTGACTGGCGCGGCACTCGATGCCGCGAAGATGAAGAAAAAGGATGCGGCTGAACACGCAGAGCACTTCCTGACGCAAGTCCGCTGGATCCCCGACTGGATGACCTGCGCCGAAAACGAGAAGCAGTTGTCCGGTAAACCTGATCTGAGTCTGGCTCCGGACCAGTCTGAATCCGACGTTGTGTCTGAATCTGCCCCTGAAAACAACCCGGCACGCGCTGCCTGATAACGGAAGCCGCCCCTGCGGGGGCGGCTAAAAGGAGACTGTAAATGAACACTGTCCTGAACGTTGATGTCCTGAAAACCATGTCAGCCGATGAGCTGGAAGACTATCGCGCTGCCGGGGAAGACTTCCGCCGGGTGCTGAGCCATGCCGTAATGCGCGATCTGCCGTCGCCATCCGGATGGTCGGCGAACGCGGAATACCGGAGTGAGTTTGGTGGCTTTTTCCCGGTACAGATCCGTTTTTCTCCGTTGCACGGCCATTTTGATGTGGCGGTATGCAGCCCCGGTGAACTGAGCCCCCGCTGGATGGTGATTTTTGTCACCCGTGGCGGTCAGCCGTTCTCTGTTGTTCGCGCAATGGACAGCTTTAACCCGGAACTGATTACGCATACGCTGGCGCTGATTGCGTGTCTCGATTCAGATGGATACTCATTTGCCAGCATTATCAGCACGCTGGCGCAGGAGAGTGCGAAATGATCCCGTCATCCCATGCCCTTGTCACCCTGAAACCAGCGCGTCAGGCTGCGCAGCAGGCCATTATGTCCGTGGAAGAAGCACGCCAGCGCGGTTCCCGTCTGCCATCGATGCCACATGTCCGGACCTTTCTGCGGCTGCTGACAGGCTCCAGTCGCATCAACAGCACTGTGGCGCAGTGTATTCCGGGGCTAAACCGTGATCCCAAAAACCGCCTGTCCAGCCTGAAACAGGTGGAGGAAGCGCTCGATATCCTCATCGAAAGCCACGGTGAGAAATGCCCTCTGCCACTGGATATGGATGTGCAGGCAGAGTTGTTTCCGGAGGTCCGGCATACCCGGACAGAACGGAGGAAGCAGCGTGAGGATATTGCCTTCAGCCGCAAAATGCGCCGGGAAGGCAGACTGGAAGAGAAAGGCTGGAAACTGCGGCAGAATCTGCTGGGGCAGGCGGTGACGGAGCTGAATTTCCAGTCGCCGGAGACCGTTCTCAGCTGGTATCGCCGGTGGGCCGACGAGTTTGACGCGAGCGAGCTGGAACCGGCGTTCTGGCAGTGGCAGACGCGATTCGCCTCACTCAGCGAGCTTGTCTGGCTGCGCTGCAGTGATGCCCCGTTGTACGAGGTTATGCATGAAATCAGCTTTATTGTCAGGGGATCGGCTGCGCATATTCTGGAACGTGAACGCTGGCAGGTACCCAACAAGCTGACCTGCAGGAGATAAACATGAAATGGCGATATTCACTGCGCTGGAAATTACCCTCTCCGTGTCCCGGGAAAGAGGTGCTGGCGATGGCTGAAGTTGAAGCCGGGCAGTCAGCGCCGGAATCGATAATGTCTTTATGGGTTGCCGGAGCCGGGTATGCGGTGTGTGTGGATTTTCCCGGCGACAAACCAATACGGCGCTGGAGCGAGGAAAGGAAAGCTGCAGCCCGGCGCCGTAATCTGACAGCGAGAGTGAACCGTATCGCCCCGCTATTTGCTGACGAGCTGATCGAGAGGGAACTGGAGGACCGGCCTGCTTATTTTCGTGGGATATCCCCGAAATAAATCAGTTATATAATCCCTTTATGATGGTCCGGCGGGCGCCGGTATAAGTTAAAGATACTCAGGATGGAAACGAGTTATGACAGATATTCAGTACGCGTTTACTCATTTTTTAAGAATGTTCGTTGTAGTAACTGTTATTGCCGTTGGGTATGGATATCTGCTCGGTAGTATCCTTACAACCCGGAGGCCGGGGTTTATTCTGCAGTTGTTGTCTCTTGTTGGACTCAGTGCGGTATTTTCATTCCTGCTGTTCAGGAGCGACAGTATGTGGTCAGGGCTTCCGGAGGTGTCACAGGCGATACTCTTCGGCATGTTTACTGCGACGGTCATGTTTTACATGTTCAGCCTGCTTATTCGTGCCTTTGTTCGGTTTATATCCCAATGATATTCCTGGTCAAAATGGATACTGCAACGATATAATTGACGTGGCGCTTGAGGCTTTTTGCCTCATGACGTGAAGGTGGTTTGTTACCGTGTTGTGTGGCAGAAAGCAGAAAGCCCCGAGTAATTTTTCAATTAACCCGAGGCCCCTGTATGTCTCAACAACAACAGTATGGCCGCTTACCTGCCGAAAGGCAAGGAGAAGTCAGCTATGAAACTGCCACGAAGTACCCTGCTCTGGTGTGTGTTAATAGTGTGTCTCACACTGCTGATATTCACTTACCTGACACGGAAATCGCTCTGCGAAATCCGTTACAGGGACACGAACAGGGAGGTGGCGGCTTTTATGGCCTACGAATCCGGTAAGTAAGCTACCTGAAGGCGGGGGAAACCCCGCCTTTTCAGGAGCCGAGTTGCTCTGACATGCCTGAAGCGCCTTTATGAAGGGGTTACCGGTTTACCGGTAGCCCCTTTTTCCTCCCCGACGCGACCGCACGCCTGAACTTCCGGGAAGGGCTGTTCCCCTGCGGGGAACGGGGGAAAGGGGACGCGCCTCCGGCGCTGCCCCTCTGCTCCCTCATGATCGCCTATAAACGCAGTAACCCCCCATCGACCACATACTGGCTACCCGTTACATATCCGGCATCGTCCGACAGTAAAAACAGTGCAACGGCAGCGGCTTCTTCTGCAGTACCGGGACGTTTCAGGGGGACGCCAGCGCTAATCTGGGCATCATACTGCGCACGGAAGGGGGCGGGAATAATGTCCAGTAACGGCGTATCGATGGCCCCTGGCACAAGCGCGTTCACCCTGATCCCCCGTGGTGCAAAGGCCGTTGCCCAGCTGCGAACCAGCGCCAGTTGTGCGCCTTTACTGGCAGCGTAAAGTGCTGCCATGGGGGTTCCTTCATAGGCTGCCGTGGAGGCGGTCAGTACCACGGAGGCCCCTTCTTTCAAAAAACGGGAGAGACTGGCGACCTGCAGGACTGCGGCCCGGACATTGTTTGCCATTATCGTATCGAACTGAGTCGCGCTGCAGTGTTCAACGGATGAGAAGGCGAGTTGTCCGGCGTTAAGCCACAGGCCATCCAGCATGCCGAACGATTCAACAGCATCTGCCAGTGCCTGTGCTGCCTCAGGCTCGGCGCCATCGTTCTGAAGAAGTGTGGTGTGACGGGGGAGTTGTGTCCGGAGTTGTTCCAGTTTATGCAGGTTGCGGCCGGTTATCATGACCTCGCCACCTTCTGCTGTAATGCGCTTTGCCCCGGCCAGACCAATACCGCTGCTTGCACCCGTTATCACTATTTTCTTGCCTGAGAACCGTCCCATTGTATCCCTCGCAGAGTGTTTTACGTCCGGTTTACTCACACTAGAACAACGGTTATTGGTTGTAAAACCATAAACCTGAGGGGCAGGGCTATGGACCCCTTCGGCTCCCGGCCAGCTGCGCTGTCCAGTCGTCGAGCCACACTCCGCCAGGGCAGCTGCTTCGCACCCGCCGGGCTCCGCCGAACCCGCAGGCGGGTTCGTGCCTGACGGCTAGTGTCTGATGTCTGAGGTCAAGATCAAGGTCAAGGGCAGCGCTTGCTGCGACCGTTCCGGTCACGCCGCTTTCACCGTGCCGGCGATAAAGCTGCCGGCACTCTAGTGCTTCTCTCCTCTCCTGCGTTCATAACCGGCGTTCTGCTGGTTAACTTTCTCAGCTGCAGCTCTGTGGCCATAACCCGAAAAACGGGCAGGGCGATGGCCCCCTTCGGCTCCTGACCAGCTGCGCTGTTCAGTCGTCGAGCCCCACTCCGCCAGGGCGGCTGCTGACGCACCCGCCGGGCTCCGCCGAACCCGCAAGCGGTTTCGGGCTGACGCTAGGGTCTGATGGCGAAGGTCAAGGTCAAGGGCAGCGCTTGCTGCGACCGTTCCGGTCGCGCCGCTTTCACCGCGCCGGCTGATGCCGTCGCTTTAATGTCGCCACGCCGTTCCGTCGTGTCGGGTGTGTTCATTCTCTTCCCGTGCTTCTGGTGAGCCATCTCCCGTTAAGTCCCCGGGCGGAGGGCTGGTAGTAGCACCGTCGTGTCGTCATCCGAAGGGTGAAATGAACTCCGCCAAAACTTTTTGCGAAGGGTCGCAAAAACTTTTGTCTCCGCCCTTCTCCTGCCGCCCCGCCGTCGCTCCTTTGCCCTTTGCCGCCAGGGAACTCACCGAGAGATGGATTAACCACCAGACAAGAGGAAAAGCAGAATGAACACACAGAACGTCAACGTCAAAACCGCCACCAAAGAATCTTCCGAAAGATGGGGTTCAGACCCGAAAGCGCGTCTGGCCTGTGTTATCGCGGAGCAAAAGTCATATCTGGCTGAGCTTTGCGGCGTGTGCAATCTCCAGCTGAGCCAGCACGATGAGGCTGAGGAAATCCTGCGTCTTCTCAGCCTGATGAGCGACAACATTCACAGGGAAGGTGTGCTGTGCTGGGAACGTTCATATCCGCTGGTTTCGTTTCATGTCGTGCAGCCATGGTTGCAGGCAAAAGATCATGTCATCCGCTTATACGGCATTATCGGGCGTAAGGCGTGGGAGAACGCGCATAAGGACCTTTGCAATAACATTAATCTTGCACAGTCTCTGTTGCGCCTGGAAGCTCGTTAATCAGCATCTCCATGCATAAATTTATGCGCAGCATGTCAGATGCTGCGTAATGTCCGGCAGGCAGGGGGGCATCCTCCTGCCATCGGGCCCGCTAAAAAACGCGCGCCTGCGGCGCCGGAAGGGCAGGCTGCGCTGACGCGCCGCCGGGCCCTTTCCTCCGCAATTTCTCTGTTCTCCGGATCCCTCTCTCCTGTCTGTCCGGTTTCAGCCTGCTGTTTACTGGCTTCCGGCTGTTCTCCCTGCTGTGATGCCTCTTTTTTAACGGCAACACCATTATGGCCCCCTTCGGCTCCCGGCCAGCTGCGCTGTCCAGTCGTCGAGCCCTACTCCGCCAGGGCGGCTGCTGACGCACCCGCCGGGCTCCGCCGAACCCGCAAGCGGTTTCGGGCTGACGCTAGGGTCTGATGGCTAAGGTCAAGGTCAAGGTCAAGGTCAAGGGCAGCGCTTGCTGCGACCGTTCCGGTCGCGCCGCTTTCACCGTGCCGGCGATAAAGCTGCCGGCACTCTGAGGGGCAACGCCGTTTCGCGCCCGCGCGTTCCGTCGTTGCGGCGGGTTCCTGCTCCTTTCCTCTGGTGCCGTTTCACCCATTTGAGTCCATTCGCCGGGGCTGAGACAAGCACAACCCGCCTGGCTGTCCAGGGACGGTAAACCTTTCGCAATAAATTTTTCCCGGCCATTCCGCAGGCTCCATTAGACCGAAAAAAATTTCCCGCTCACCCCGGACATCTGCGCCGGGCCGTGCTCGTTTACGCCCTTGCGGCGAACGGCTCTCAAACGGGTGAAGGTAACAACCAGGGGGCAGGTTCAGCAGGTCCCCGCAAAACGTCAAAACCGCGACCCCGGCAACTCAACGGGTGAAGGTTTTAAAAGGCAAAACAACGGATGAAGGAGAATATAATGCGTTTAGCTTCCCGATTTGGCCGTACCCAGTCCATTCGTCAGGAACGTCCATTAACAAATAACGAATTAATTCAGGTTGTGCCTTCTGTCTTTTCCGAAGAAAAGCACAGTTCACGCAGTGAACGCTATACCTGTATCCCAACTATTACCCTGCTGGATAAGTTACGTGACGAAGGATTTCAGCCCTTTTTCGCCTGCCAGTCAAGAGTGCGAAATGAAGATAAGCGAGGTCATACAAAACATATGGTTCGTTTGCGCAGGGAGGGTGTAAACAAAGGAAAGGAAGTTCCGGAAATCATTCTGCTTAATTCACATGATGGTTCATCGAGCTATCAAATGATCCCGGGCATGTTTCGTTTTGTCTGTACCAATGGCCTGATATGTGGAACATCATTTGGTGAGATCCGGGTACCGCATAAAGGGGATGTCGTCGGACAGGTAATTGAAGGTGCTTATGAAGTCCTGGGTATTTTCGATAAAGTGGCAGAGAGCGTAGATGTAATGAAATCCATTACGCTGACAAAAGAAGAGCAACACCTTTTTGGGCAGGCCGCTCTGACCTATAAGTATGATGACGTGAATAAAGCTCCGGTTAGTGTAGGACAAATTATTCACCCCCGCCGTTTTGAAGATAAATCAGAAGATATCTGGACCACGTATCAACGTGTGCAGGAAAACTTGATTAAAGGTGGTTTGCCCGGTCGTTCACAGAACGGAAAAAAAACGACAACCCGGCCAGTACAGGGCATTGATGGTGATGTCAAACTGAATAAAGCGCTGTGGTTGATTGCCGAACAGTTCCGCACATTCAAGGGATAATACAAAATTCCCCCGGACTGATATGTCCGGGGCCTTCAGTTCAGCGTCAGGGTGTTAATTACAATGTTTGAATTCACAGGCGTCTGCGTCAGTATTACACATATGGAGGAAAAAGATGTCAGGATCCTCCATATACTTTCCTTTAATAACCAGACCATCGAAAGCTATAACGAGTGGATCCATGACACGTCATATGGCGTGATCATCAGGATGTATGATTTTAAGCGCCATCTTCTGGCCCTTAAAAGAGGTGGCGTATCCAGGCTATTGCGCAGGAATCTTATCCGCATGTATCAGGAACGTGGATATCTCATCTATCATTTTGACAGCGATGCGGATCATTACCCCGATATAGACAGTGTGGAATTCTGAAAAGATGAAGCCTTCTCCACGAGAAGGCTTTTTTAGTTCATTGCGGTTTGCTGCGTTTTAGCTGGCAGACGTTTACTCGCTTTTATCGCGGTGTAGTACCGATTAATTTTTTTCGCATACTCATAACGCCTGGCTGCCTGAAGCGGCGTTCTTTTAAACCCTGCGTTATACGCACCTACAGCATCCCATGACACGCCCCATTTTCTGAAAGCCTTTGCCAGATAATACGCCCCGGTGTAGATATTCAGACAGGCATCCGTGAGCAGATGGTCTGATTTTATTCCATATCGTGACAGTTCGTCGAAATGCTGCGAATCAATCTGCATAAGTCCGGAGCCGTAACCTGTTACCGGATTACGACCAATGGCGCCAATTATAAAATGCGATTCCTGCCAGGAAATAGCACGGAGTAGATCTGGATCAATTCTGTAATCTCTTCCCGCCATATCAAAACAATCCGATGCCATGGAGGACAACGATATTGCTGACAGTGCGATGCCCAGTACCCAACCTTTCATGAATTCCCCTCCGGTGCAGTTGCCGGAAATACGTTAACCCATCCGAGAAATATACTCAACAAATGTGCACTCCTCACCACAAAACAGCACACCCCACGCAAAATTAAAATTTTGCAGATTGTTCTTTGGTTTCAGTTGCTTATGGTTAGTTATATTATGCTGTGTTATATATTGTTATATATATGCAAGTCGTCAAAGACTTTTCGGTGAGTTTTGTATGAGTCATATAAAACTCGCCTACAACTCGTCTATTAAAAATCAGTGGGTTAACCAGACTTAAGTCGGGACTTAAGTTGTTGAGTGAGTTGTATTGCAAGTTGCTTGAACTCTAGACTTAAGTTTAGAGTTGTTTTAATTGAATGATCACGATATCGTTGTGGCGAATATTGTTCTTGTCACCATATTAAGAAAGGAGTTCATATGGCTAGGGTTCAGGCATATCCCAGTGATGAGGTAGTCGATAAAATCAATGCCATAGTTGAAAAGAGAAGAGCTGAGGGTGCGAAGGAAAAAGATATTAGTTTTTCCAGTGTGGCCACAATGCTCCTTGAACTTGGTCTTAGGGTTTATGAAGCCCAGATGGAACGGAAGGAGTCCGGATTTAATCAGAAGGAGTTCAATAAAGTATTGCTTGAGAATGTTATGAAAACTCAGTTTACTATTTCGAAAGTACTGGCGATGGACTCTCTTAGCCCACATATAAATGGCGATGATCGTTTTGATTTCAAATCAATGGTTATGAATATACGAGACGATGCCAGAGAGGTTGTGGAAAGATTTTTCCCATCACAGGATGAGGAGGAATAAGATTGTTCCAGTCTCTGTATAGAGACTAATTAACTTTAGTATTTGTGCCTGTTTAAAGTTAATAAAAAAGAATAATGATCTAGGTGCTGGAAGTGACACGGAGAGTCAGGAGTTATAAAATGGAATTAGTGCAGTGATTAAAATTTGTTGAAGCGTTAGCGCCTGGGGTTTGCCCCCCCAGACGCCAACTATCCATAGTGTCCTTTAGTGGAGGCGCCTATGTGTGCGAAGGATCGTAGTCAAAATACGTTTGTCAGTCAAACGGATTCCATTCATTCTTTAGGTGAGATGCTTAACATTTCATCTTCCCTGTCATTTATTCGTAATGCCCGTGGTGAGTTAATTCACACCAGCCCACTTTTTGACAAGGTTTTCTTAACACGTACCGATGTTGACTCATGGTTTTCCTCTCTTCCACTTGAAACAGGTATGGAGTTGGTAAAGTCAGAGATTAATGTTTTATCAGAACGTTCTGCTTGCATTGTTAGAGATGTTCGCATCGATGGCTACGTATGGGATGTTTTTATAGAAAGCCTATCAGTTAATAATGAGTTCTACAGTAAATGGGTCTTTGTCAGGGAAACCTACGATGTTGGATTTATTTCTAACCCTTTTGCTGACGTGGGGAGAAAAATTGAAAAGTATATCTCTAGTTTGTCTTCAAGAAAGGATGATAAATGGAAAATACTCAATTTGTATGCCATAGGTTTAACACATTCAAAAATTTCTGCTATCACTGGCGTATCAGAAAAAACATCAAGAAATGTTGTGAGTGATTTTAATAAAGAATTTGCTTTCGATAGCAGGGATAACCTTATACTCTCGTTATTTTATTCTGTAAGTTATTACAGGCTGGCAATGAATATCATGGATATATTAAAGCCTTGTGTTAATGATTTGTTAAAGTGATAGGGACATTTCCGGTAAGGGAATGTAAAAATAATTTACTCACATTCCCTGGATTATTTGTTTACTTTAGTCGTTCGTAATGTAAAGATTTATTATGTGATATTAATATTTCTATGGGAGGCATGATTGGCAAGAGCGGTTAGGAGTAACTCAAGACCAGCACCAGGGCTTCATGTGCTTCTTCGTCTTGATGAAGATACAAATCGTCTTTTAATAAAAGCAAAAGACAGAAGTTCAAGAAGTAAGACTGCAGAAGCTTACATGCGTCTTAGAGACCATTTAGAGAGGTTTCCAGACTTCTATAATTCTGAAACTGTGGAGGGAAAAAAAGCACAATAAAACTTTCTTAAAATCAATGGACTGTTCTAAACAGGTTATGTCTGATATTTAAATCCATTTTATTCATTGGGTATAAACATGAATACTGTATTAACTGTGCAGGGTAGCTCTGTAGCTGTTGAAAACAAAAAGTCTGTTCTTTCGCGCATCTTTAATAAAAAGAATGTGCTGAAAGCTGCTAAAGGAATTTTGCCGCTTGCCGTTCTGGCTGCTGTATTCCCACAAGCAGCACTGGCCACTACTACCGGTACGGATTTAATGAAGACCGGTGATGGCACTGTAAAAGCAACTTTTGGTTCAGGTTCCAGTGTCGTGAAATGGGTGATTCTGGCTGAGGTTATTGTCGGCGGCATCATGTACATGATGACCAAAAACGTTAAGTTCCTGGCCGGTTTTGCCATCCTGTCGGTATTCGTTACCGTCGGCATGTCTGTTGCTGGATATTAATTTTCCTGCGGCAGATTTTCCCCTGTCTGTCGTTCTCCGGCAGATGTAATACCACTCGTTATTAAAGAAGGATTTTTACATGACTACAGCATTATCCATTCAGAGTGCTGAAATGAGTAAGGGTGTTAAGCCTTCTCTGCGTACCCGTCTCTTCAGCAAGGCCAAAATGCTGAAGGCGGCAAAAGCCGTTCTCCCTGTTGCTGTTCTTGCGGCAGCTTTCCCTGAAGTAGCGATGGCCACCACCACCGGTACCGATCTGATGAAGTCAGGTGACGGTACGGTTAAAGCCACATTTGGTAAAGGGTCAAGTGTCGTCAAGTGGGTGATCCTGGCGGAAGTTATCGTTGGCGGCATCATGTACATGATGACCAAAAACGTTAAGTTCCTGGCTGGCTTCGCCATTCTGTCGGTTTTTGTCACCGTCGGAATGTCGGTCGCTGGTTACTAAGAGGGCGTGAATGATGACCGGGGACGAACTCAAAAAGTACCGTTTCCCGGAAACATTGACGAACCAGTCCCGTTGGTTCGGTCTGTATCTCGATGAACTAATCCCGGCCGTAATCTGTCTCGGCTGGGGTTTCTGGACCAGTAAGTTTTTGTTCGGTCTGGTAGCGGCAATTCTGGTTTTCCTGGGCATCAAAAAACTGAAAAAAGGGCGGGGCAGTGCCTGGTTACGCGATTTGATTTACTGGTATCTGCCTACGTCCCTTCTTAAAGGGATTTTCCATGATGTCCCGGACTCCTGTTTCCGGCAGTGGATTAAATAATAGTACGGAGTAACTAACATGGAACACGGCGCTCGTCTCAGTACCACCCGTGTCATTGGTCTGGGGTTTATCTGTCTCGGTACCGTCACAGTACTGAGCCTGGCCACCAATGTTATTCAGGGCATCAATAACTACCGCCTGCAAAATGAGCAAAAGGTTGCGGTGACGCCCATGTTATATAACGCCCCTTTCGCGGTATCACAGAACCAGTCTGATGCATCCTATCTGGAACAGATGGGCCTGAGTTTTGTTTCATTGCGCCTGAATGTCACCCCTGAAACCGTGGATGCTCAACACGAACAGCTGCTGAAGTATGTGTATCCGGCATCGCAGAACAACCTGAAAATTCAGCTTGCTGAGGATGCAAAACGGATTAAGGACAATAACGTTAATTCCAGTTTTTACTGGACGTTTGTCCGTGCCTACCCGGTAGAAAACCGTGTTGAAATTCGAGGGGAGCTGAAGACCTGGATTGGGGATTCCAGGCCTTATTCAGAAATTAAACATTATGTTATTCAGTTTAACCGTTTAGATGGGATCAGCTGGCTGACACGTTTTGGAGAGGTGACTGATGAAAATCGTTAAACCCCTGTGTGTATCCGCCTGTCTGAGCCTTTGTCTGATGACACCGGCAATGTCTGCCACGGTAAGCGGAACGCTTGCACCCACAGTGGTACCACTGACAAATGGTGGTCAGGCAAACATCGCGGTCAGCAACACGGATCCTAATCTGTTTATGGTTCCGGGCGATCGCATCACCGCCATTAACAGTCTGGATGGCGGTCTGACGAACCAGGAGCAGACAGACAGTGGCGGAGCCATCCTGGCAACCGTCAGTAAAAAACCATTCACTTTCATTGTTGAGACAGAACGCGGACTGAATTTCTCAATTCGTGCCGTTCCGCGCGCGGGGGCAGGCCGGACTATTCAGCTGGTCTCCGAACTGGCCGGTACTCCCGGCCCGGCGAAGTCCTGGGAAGAGTCTTCACCGTATGAAAGCCTCCTGGTATCACTAAATCGTGCCGTTCGTCAGGGTGGAATGCCTGAAGGGTACCAGCCCGTTCCTGTCACGTCGGAAACCTTAACCGTTCCAGCAGGGCTGAGTGCAAAGGCAGAAAAAGTGTGGACAGGGCATCACCTGAAAGTGGTTCGTTATGCCGTGGATAACGTGTCGCTTTCTCCACGTATGGTCAAAGAAAGTGATTTCTGGCAGCCAGGTACGCGCGCCATCATGATCAGCGGGACAGCGGGTCCCCTGTTGAGTGGCGGACGCCTGCAGGTCTGGGTCACCACAGCAGAGGGAGATCGCTGATGGCCAACATTAATAAGCTGGTCAAGAACAAACAGTTTATGTGGCTGGGTGTCATCGCCGTATCTGCTGTCGCCATTATCGGTGGCGGTATGTATCTCTCTGATCTCGAGGTTGGTTCCGATGATGCCGCCCAGACGCAGAACGAACCCGCGCCGGACATGACGGGGGTAGTGGACAGTCGTTTCGATACCAAAGTTCAGCAACATGCGACAACTGAAATGCAGGCGACAGCAGCTGATCTGACAAAGCGTTTTGATGCACTTCAGAACGAAGTGAACCTGTTGAATAAAGGTCGCGGTGAAGATCAGAAGCGTATTGAGCAACTCACTACGGAAAACCAGGCAATGCAGGACCAGTTAAACAAGCTGGGTGTGAAGCCGACCACGACCAGTGGTGAGCCTGTTCCGAAACCACCGATCCCTGCACCGGGACCGGAGGGTGAGCCGCAACCGGCGAATTTCCCGCCGCAACCTGCAGGTGCTGTTCCACCACCCACGTCATTCTATCCGGGTAACGGGACTACACCGGCGCCACAGGTCAGTTATCAACCTGTACCGGCCCCTAACCAGATCCAACGACGTACATTCAGTTATGACAAAGGTAAGAAGGCAAAAACACTGCCGTACATTCCTTCAGGTAGTTTTGCGAAAAGCATTCTGATTGAAGGTGCGGATGCGAATGCCTCTGTCACCGGTAATGAATCTACGGTTCCGATGCAGGTCCGTCTGGTCGGCCGTGTGGAAATGCCTAACAGCAAAACTTATGACCTGACTGGCTGTTTTGTTGGCCTCGAAGCATATGGTGACGTTTCAAGTGAGCGCGCGATTGTCCGTACCCGAAATATCAGCTGCATCAAAGGTGATAAGACTATCGATCAGCCAATTTCAGGCCACGTTTCCTTTATGGGGAAAAACGGTGTGAAAGGTGAAGTCGTGATGCGTAACGGAAAAATCCTCGGCTGGGCGTGGGGAGCTGGTTTTGTTGATGGTATTGGTCAAGGGATGGAACGTGCGGCACAACCTTCTGTTGGAATTGGTGCGACGGCATCCGTTGGAGCCGGTGATGTGCTCAAAATGGGCGTTGGAGGAGGTGCATCTAAAGCAGCGCAGACACTGAGTGAGTATTACATCAAACGTGCAGAACAGTATCACCCTGTCATTCCAATTGGTGCCGGTAATGAGGTGACCGTTGTGTTCCAGGATGGATTCCAGTTGAAAACGATTGAAGAACTGGATGCAGAGAAAAACGGTAAGCAGCAGGAACAAAATCAGGAACAGCAGCCGCAACAACCTCAGCAGGCAGGTGCATCCCTGAACGGCTTCAGTACTGACCAGATGCTGAAACAACTCGGGAAATTAGATCCCCACCAGTTTTCACCTGGTGCCATGTCAGAGGGGAACAACAATGGCTAGGCAGAAAATGGAGAAAAGTAATCCGCTCCCGGAAACGTCTGGTCATACCGTTCCTGTCGGAGATACGGGGGCCGGCAAAACAACCATTATGTCGAAAATGGTATTTGCCTTGTCAGATACAAACCAACTGGAGAAAGTTTATGGTGCCATGAGTTCGGAAGAGAGAGACAGATTTACTCAGGAAATTAAAGCTAACACCCTATTCAGGATGAACCTGAAAAAGAGCTAATAACAGGCGGAGAATATTATGAAGGAATTAATTCTGTTAATTCCTCTGGGCAGCGCATTGCTTTTAACCGGATGCGCAGGAACGGAGACTGATTTTCAATGTAACGCAACAACATCGGATACCTGTATGACGATGGAACAGGCCAATGAAAAAGCTAAGGCGAAAGAGGAACGCAGTGAGGCAAAGCCGGTTGCGGCCGGGTTGCCTCGACTGGCTGACGGTAATTTCAGAACGACGTCAGTAAATTCATACCCGTTGCCGCCACAACCTGATTTAGTACAGGCGAAAGCCCCAGCGGCTGTAGTAGTAAATAAAAGTACCCCGTCATTATTAAATGTCAGGGGGTCGGTAAATAAGCCTAGGTATATACAACCCGTTACACCCCAGGTTATGCGTCCGGTGACAGTATCAACATTTACATCACCTCAAACTGTACCGGGCCAGTATCCGAGACCATTAAGAAAAGGTGAGCAGACAACATCATTATGGATCGCTCCCTATGTGGATTCCGATGATGTATATCATCAACCAACGACAGTGTTATTTGTGGTGACCCCATCAACCTGGGGACAACCTCGTCTTAATTAATTATCAGCGCCATGACTGGCGCTGCTGGAATGCTACTGCTGGATTAAAACGAGTGCCCTCTGCGTTGAAAGGGATGGGCGGTAGCGTGTTTGTGATGTCAGGGATTTCAGTTTATGGTGTTAAATATTGATTTTATAAAGTATCTGTATTTACTGATGAAAGAAGATTCATCGTATGTCATTCTGAGCATTGCCCTTTTTGGGGTGATTCCAGCACTGTTGATGTCAAGCGTATTACGGATTAAAAACAGAACGAAGCGCTTCCTGTCGTTAATCATTATTATGGTGGTTTCATTTGGAACTCTTTCATTGCTCCAACCAGAAAGTAAGTACAAAGCAATATTAATCAATAAGCAAAATACTGAATATACATTACAACACTGCAAAGTATCGGCATTTAACGCGCAGCCAGAAACACCATTTACCAGTGCAAAAGATGCCTGGTCTTGTCCGGATAGCGTAACACGGTATATGGATGTGAAATACAGGGATAATGGCATTCACAGCCTTTCTGATAAAAAGGAGTAACGGTATGCATGCTTACATAAACGGTATGGATGTGTGGTGGATTTTAGTCATTGATCTGGTGATGTTAATTGCAGGGATCATCGGGGTGTTCTTAGCACTTATTCTTCCCGAACATTATCAATTCAGGGGCAAGCTTTTTCTGACAGGCGCGTTCACTGCGATTATTGGCATTGCAATCTGTTTCGTTATGGTGAGGTTAACCTATAGTGCCAGCGAGATCGATGCTGGCCGGCACTGGAAAACAGAGTGCTCACTTATTGAAGCCAATGTGCAGACCGGTTTTTTGAATGACGCCGTCAACAAATTAAGGTGTGAGGGAGTTATTGTTAATGTTCCGGTGTATGCCTATGAGGCCTACACTGAACAGTGGCAGTTATTACAAAAGAAAAAAGGTGGGGAATAAAATGACTTTCCTGAAAAGATACGGCTTTCTAATTTATCCTCTAATGTACTGGTCTGTTTATCTCACTTTGAGGTATCTGCTAACTAAATCTCCAGATCAAAGTACAGAGGAGTTTCATACCACTTTGCGTCGTGAGCTGGTTTTTATTATATGTAGCCTTGGTGTGTATTATTTCTTGTGTGTGTCGGTAACGAGTTATTATGAGGTTCTTCGTCTCGGTATCTTATCAACACTGATTATTCATAGTGCATTGCTCATTATCACGCTTCTGGTATCACTCTGGAACGGAAAGATTGTTATGGGTGAGGTGATATTTGCACAGTTGATGGCGGCAAGAATAATTCTTTTCTTTATGCCGTTTACTTTATTTTATTATCGGGAAAGATAAATATCGAGCATCTTGACTTTCCCCCTCAAAAAAATATGAAAATCTATTTTTGTTCCTCAAGAAGGAGTTAACCTGTGAGTCTGAACCCTATTGAGTCGGTAGCCAAAGCAGTTAATACATTACTCACAGCGCTGAAGCTACCTGATGAATCTGCAAAAGCAAATGATGTTCTGGCCAGTATGGATTTCCCTCAATTCAGTCGCGTTCTGCCATATAAGGATTACGACAGTGAAACAGGGTTGTTTATTAACCAGAAGACAGTCGGTTTTATTCTGGAAGCCAGGCCTCTACCAGGCGCCAATGAACATATTGTAGGTTCGCTTGAGAACCTGCTGAGAACGAAATTACCGCGTAATGTTCCGGTCACCATTAATCTGGTTTCCAGCAAGCTGGTTGGCGATGATATCGAATATGGCCTCCGTGAGTTCAGCTGGAGTGGTCCTCAGGCAGAAAAGTTTAACGCCATTACGCGAGCCTATTATGTGCGTGCAGCAGAGAAGCATTTTGCGCTGCCACCGGGAATGGATTTACCGCTGACGCTCAGAAACTACCGTGTATTTATCTCCTGCAGCATGCCGCGTAAGAAAAATTCGAATGCGCAAATCATCGAGCTTCAGAACCAGGTCAAGATAATCCGGGCCTCACTGCTTGGCGCGCAAATACCGACTAAGGCACTGGATGAGAAGGGCCTTGTGGAAATGGTCAGTGAACTGATTAATCCAAATCCAGGTGAGATGTACCGGAGGCCTAAAAAGCTGGATCCTTACCAGGAGCTGAATTACCAGTGTGTTGATGACAGCTTTGATATGGAAGTGATGGCGAATCATCTCAACATTGGCCTGCTGGACAAAAATGGGGTGGAACGTCATACCCGGGTGCTCAACTATCATCTTGCACGCGACCCGGAAATTGCGTTTTTGTGGACCAGTGCAGACAACTACGCCAACCTGCTGAACCCGGAATTGTCTATTTCCTGTCCCTTTGTCATTACGCTTACCCTGATGGTGGAAGACCAGGTTAAATCACAGAACGAAGCGAACCTGAAGTTTCTCGACCTGGAGAAAAAGAGCAAAACGTCATACGCGAAGTATTTCCCCTCAGTTGAGAAAGAAGTTAAGGAGTGGGGGGATATTCGCCAGCGACTGTCTTCCAATTCCTCTTCACTGGTGTCCTATTTTTTCAACGTTACGGCGTATACCGAAGACGATCCGGAAGCGGCACTGGCCACTGAACAGGAAATACTGAACAGTTTCCGTAAGGGGGGCTTTGAACTCATCGCCGCTCGCTATCAGCAGATGCGTAATTTCCTGTCGATTCTGCCTTTTAAGGCGGGAGAGGGGATATTTAAGGAACTGCAGGCGGCGGGGGTAGTTCGCCGTGCTGAAAGCTTTAATGTGGCAAACCTGATGCCGGTGGTGGCCGACAGTCCACTGGCTCCTTCCGGTCTGCTGGCGCCTACATATCGTAACCAGCTGGCTTTTATCGATCTCTTCTACACCGGCATGAATAACACCAACTTTAACATGGCGGTATGCGGTACTTCCGGTGCGGGGAAAACAGGCCTGATACAGCCGCTTATCCGTAGCGTCATTGATGCCGGTGGTTATTCCTGGGTATTCGATATGGGGGATGGTTACAAATCACTGTGCGAAAACATGGGGGGTGTGTATCTCGATGGCGATACGCTGAAATTTAACCCGTTTGCGAACGTGCTCGATGACAATAACTTCGATGCATCTGCAGAGCGTATCCGTGACCAGCTTTCCGTCATGGCCAGTCCCAATGGGAATCTTGATGAAGTCCATGAAGGCCTGCTGCTTCAGGCGGTCAAAGCGGCCTGGCTGACCAAGCATAACAAAGCCCGAATTGACGATGTGGTGGATTTCCTGCAGGAAGCCAAAGACAGCGAAACCTATGCAGACTCACCGACGATCCGCAGCCGTCTGGACGAAATGATTATTCTGCTCGACCAGTACACGGTTAACGGGATTTACGGCAGCTACTTCAACTCTGATGAACCGTCACTCAATGATGATGCCCGTATGGTTGTGCTGGAGCTGGGGGGGCTGGAGTCCCGGCCATCTCTGCTGGTTGCTGTGATGTTCTCGTTGATTATTTATATCGAGAACCGCATGTACCAGACACCCCGTAACCTGAAAAAACTGAACGTCATTGACGAAGGCTGGCGCCTGCTGGACTTCAAAAATGAGAAGGTCGGCACCTTTATCGAGAAGGGCTACCGTACCGCACGCCGTCACCTGGGTTCGTATATCACTATTACACAGAACATTGTCGATTTTGACTCAGATACGGCTTCCAGTGCTGCACGTGCCGCCTGGGGGAACTCCTCATACAAAATCATCCTTAAACAGTCTGCCAAAGAGTTTGCCAAGTACAACCAGCTTTACCCCGACCAGTTCACGCAGCTGCAGCGCGACATGATTAACCGTTTTGGTTCGGCTAAAGACCAGTGGTTCTCCTCCTTCATGCTGTCGGTGGAGGCGCATTCATCGTGGCACCGGTTGTTTGTCGATCCACTCAGCCGCGCCATGTATTCATCCAGTGGTGCTGACTTTGAGTACATCACACAACGAAAACGCGCCGGGGTGAGTATTCACGATGCCGTGTACGAACTGGCCTGCCGTAACTTCCCGGATGAAATGGCAGACCTGGAGGCCCGGGTGGCCATGAATAATACAAGGAGTGCTGCCTGATGGAAAAAAATATCAGAAATCGTCTGTTTACCCGACGTGCCCTTATCACTGGCGGGCTGATGGTTGCCATTCTTGCCGCCAATGCCGTGGTGACCCGGATCATGATAGCGCACAGCACACCTCGTGTTGTCGCGTTTGATATGAAGAAAACGCTCGATAACTTCATGGACAGTGTCAGCCGTAAGCAACTGACGGAAAGCCAGTCTAAGGCACTGTCGGATCGTTTTAACGATGCGCTGGAAAAAAGTCTGGATGACTGGCAGCAGAAAAACCATGTGCTGATTCTTGTTTCTCCTGCCGTGGTTAATGGGGCGCCTGACGTCACGCTGAGTATTCAGCGTGATATTGCGAAGCGGATGCAGGGAGGCAGGGAATGAAAATGATCCGCGGGGCGCTCTTTGCTGTATGTCTTGTCTCCCCGCTTACCCGGGCAGCTGATCTGGGTACATGGGGCGACCTGTGGCCCATACAGGAACAGGATATGTTATCGCTGATAACCCAGCGCCTTGAAGCGCTGGAGAAGTCCGGGCGATGGGGGCAGGAGATGGAGGCCTTTAAGGAGCGGGTGAAGACCAACAGCCAGCGCCCGGCTCCCGTCGAGGGGATAAAGAAAGCGGATAAATATGAGCAGCGCTGGTTTGATCCCAGCATCAAATTAACTGAAGACCTGAAGGATCAGAACGGTGTGCTGTTCGCCCGGAAAGGGCAGGTGCTTAATCCGCTTAAAACCGTTCCTTTTATGCAGACGCTTTACTTCATTGACGGTGATGATCCGGACCAGTTGGCCTGGATGAAACGCCAGGTACCTGAGACGTTAATCAGCAAGATTATCCTCGTTAAAGGCAGCGTCCCGGATACATCGGCGGCGCTCGACAGCCGGATTTATTTTGACCAGAACGGCGTGCTGAGCCAGCGCTTTGGACTGACGGCAGTACCCGCGCGGATCACCCCGGCCCCCTCGGGAGAACGACTGAACATCGAATACTTTCCACCCACGCGATAAGGATGTTTCTGTGAAACGTATTTTGTTTTTCATGGTGGCCTGCCTGCTATGGAGCCACAGTATGAATGCCGCTGCCGACCCGTCGTGTGAAGGACGATTTGTAAATCCCATTACAGATGTCTGCTGGCGTTGCATTTTCCCCTTATCGCTGGGGAGTGTGCAGGTGGGGAAAGGAGATCAGCCGGACACGCCTAATCCCGGCAGCCCGATACAGTATTGCCCGGCCCCACCCCCAATCTTTGTACGCATTGGTCTGGCTATCGGTTACTGGGAACCGATGGCCATGACCGACGTCAGCCGATCACCTGGCTGCATGGTGAATCTGGGGGGATTCAGTATCAATCTCGGTAAAACAGGGATGGGGACGGCCAAAAAGGACGACAAACAGGTCAACGGGGCGTTCTATCACGTGCACTGGTACAAATACCCACTGACGTACTGGCTGAACATCATCACATCAGCAGGTTGCCTGGAAGGCGGAGATATGGACATCGCCTATCTCTCTGAGATTGACCCGACCTGGGTGGACAGCAGTCTGACCACGATCCTGAATCCGGAAGCCGTACTGTTTGCCAACCCGATCGCTCAGGGGGCCTGTGCGGCCGATGCCATTGCCAGTGCTTTCCACTTACCACTTGACCCGTTGTTCTGGTGTGCCGGCTCGCAGGGCTCCATGTATCCCTTCAGTGGATGGGCCAGTAACGAATCCAGCCCGCTGCAATCCTCGGTTCTGCTCAGTGAGCGTATGGCCTACAAGCTTCACCGACAGGGCCAGATTATGGAAACGGTCGGCGCCGATACCGCAGTCTGTTACGAATATCCGTCGCCGATTATCCCTAAAGAGCGCTGGCGCTATCAGATGGTGAATATGTATCCGGACAGCGGGCAGTGCCATCCCCTCGGGCGCAGTGTGATGCGCTGGGAGGCCGGTCGCAACCCGCCTAATACCCGGAAGAATTTTGGTTACCTCATGTGGCGCAAACGTAACTGTGTTTTCCTCTGAAAGGAGTCTTCTGTGACACAACTGAATATTTTTATCCTCACGCTTTTACTCACCGGTACCGCTGTGGCAGCTGGCAGTCCGGGGAGCCCGACAACGGCTGACCGGGAGTGGCTGAAGCACCAGGAAGACTTCAGCGAGCAGTTACGCCAGCACCCGGACAAGCAGCTGCAGCAGGAACTGGAAGCGCAGATTAACCGTAACCCCCTGGCGAAAGCCGATCGCCAGTACATCGATAATCTGGCCAGCCAGCAAAGGGCGTCAGCACAGGGAAAACCCTCTGAAGGTGCGCTGTACTTCGTGTCGTTTTCTGTGCCGGAGGAAGGTCTGAAACGCATGCTGCATGAAACCCGCCAGTATGGCATTCCGGCCACGTTGCGCGGACTGGTCAATAACGACATGAAGGCAACCACCGATGCGGTGATGCGGCTGGTTAAGGATGGAGTTACAGACGGCGTCCAGATCGACCCGACGCTTTACTCACAATACAACATTCGCAGCGTGCCCGCCCTCGTGGTGCGCTGCAAAGCAGGGTTTGATGTGGTTCGGGGCAATATCCGGCTGAAACAGGCGCTGGAAAAGGTGGCGGAGAAAGGGGACTGTGCGGATATCGCCCGTCATATGCTGGGAGGTAACCAATGAGAACACTTCCGGCCATTCTCTTTGTTCATGCCCTGGTTCTGGGGACGTTTATCTGGTTTGCAGGACCAGCCTGCGCGGACAGTAACACGGATTACAGGGCAGGTTCTGACTTTGCAAAACAGGTACAGGGGGGCGGTCTTGATGCCCTGAAAAACTTCAACGGCGAGCAGAATCTGCCGGGGTATACGAAAGATCCCGAGCAAAAGAAATACTACGGTGGCGTGACAGCCGGTGGCGACAGCTCACTGAAAAATGACTCTGCTTCCCAGTGGGCCGGGAGTGAAGTCGGACAAAGTATTACCGAGTCATTTACCAACCGTCCTCCGGACAGCATCTCTCCGGACGCCCCGTTTATCCAGAACGCCAAAGATATTGAATCACGATCCGACACTATCATCGGCAATACCGGACAGGAGTGTAAGGCGGAAATCGTTAACCGGAGTGAATTTAAAAACTACACCTGTGAACGTGACCTGCAGGTTGAGCAGTACTGTACACGAACAGCCACGATAACCGGACACTATGAGGAAACCACGGTTATCAAAACGTATACCGTGCCGAATAACCAGTTCAGCTACAGCTATGACGGTAACAAAAGTGTGATGCTGACATTCCGCGCTCCGGCCACGGGAACGGTCCTGAGTGCATCAGCAGCGCTGCATTTTAATGACAAAAATATGTACTACCGCATGACCTGGTGGGGAGTAAATGAAGACTCCGTTGCCAAGAGGGACAACAGCTGGTCCCTTCCTGGGGCGACTGGCGCCTATCTGACCGAGGGCGGCTCTTCTCCGCAGGGCGTCATCCTCAACAAGAACTGCCTTAGCGGTAAGCAGAGTCGTTGCCGGGAATATGCCCGCAAGACACAAAACTGGTTACAGGGCGGTTCAGAGGCCTGGATGAGTGTCACGCTGACCATGCGTGTGACGGAAAAAAAATGGGTTCCGGACGTGAAATGGGTCGAGTTCTGTCCATTCAGTAAAGACGAAGGCAAGCAGACCACGACGGAATGCATTGAGCCAGGCGGAAACCGGACGGTTAACCAGGATGGTAATGTTTACCAGGTCTACCAGGCCTGCTGGAAATACCGTGATACGTATATTACCCAACCTTCTGATTACGGTTCATGCCAGACACTGATGGACAACCATAATTGTACGCTGGCATCCCGGCAATGCGCATTCACTTCTGATGACGGAACCTGTCTTCATGAATATGCCACGTACTCCTGCGAAACCAGAACCACCGGTAAACAGATGATTTGTGGCGGGGACGTGTTCTGTCTCGATGGTGAATGCGATAAAGCGGCCAGCGGCAAAAACAATGATTTTGGTCAGGCAGTGGCGGAGCTCGCCGCCCTGGCGGCGGCAGGGAAGGACGTTGCGGCACTGAACGGGGTGGATGTCAGGGCGTTCACCGGGAAAGCGAAATACTGTAAAAAATTTGCAGCAGGCTTCAGTAACTGCTGCAAAGACAGCGGCTGGGGCCAGGATGTGGGGCTGGCGCGCTGCAGCAGTGACGAAAAAGCCCTCGCTAAAGCCAAGAAAGATAAGCTGACCGTCAGTGTGGGGGAATTCTGCTCTAAAAAGGTGCTGGGTGTTTGCCTGGAGAAAAAAAGAAGCTACTGCCAGTTCGACTCAAAACTGGCGCAGATTGTTCAGCAACAGGGCCGGAATGGCCAGCTGCATATCAGTTTTGGTGGCGCCAGCAGTCCGAATTGCCGCGGTATCACGGTTGATGAACTCCAGCGTATTAATTTCGACTCACTCGATTTCACTAATTTCATGGAAGACCTGATGAAGAATCAAAAAATTCCGGATAACGATGCGCTCACCAATAAAACCAAAGAGCGTATAAAAGAAATTATGAGTCAGCAATCCTCGAAATAATCAGGGGGTAAAATGAAAGTTATATTCTCTTCAGGCTGTGTTACGGATTTCCTGATTAGATTATGCCTCACTGTTATTGTCTCATCACCGGTAATTATATGGTCATGGGATACGGTAAAACAAACCACGGGCAGTGATATTATCACTGCTGTGTTTTTCATCACTATCCTCGGTGGGTTCTGGTTTCTTCTGTACGGCTTTTTATCTTCACTGATAGACCTGCTGAAACCCGCTGGCGAAAACAGAACAAAAAGAAAAGAGAGGGGGGAATGAAAGAGGAAAACCCTAAATGGCCGGTTATCGCGATCGTTGCTGTGTTTATCTTATTTATGACGGGTATGATGTGTTACGGACTCATCCGGGATAAGCGAGAGGTACTTTTTCATATTACCAATCAGTTTTATGGTGTTAATTGTGAAAAAAGTTCAGGTATCGCCTGGGTAATAAAAAATGACTATCGTCAGGATTTAACGTTTCATGATTATGCGGTGTTCTGCAATGACACTGGTTTTTCAGGGAAGCAAATTAACACAGGTCACGAAATTCAGATAAATAAAGGCGTTATCTATAACGCTTTGTCCGGTAATAAACATCAGAAATAAAGATGAAGGTGTCCCATGAAAATGAAACGGCTCGTACTGCTGCCCGTTGTGCTGGGTTGCGCCGTTATGTCTGCCTGGGGGAAGGATGCGGGATGGCAGTGGTATAACGAACCACTGAAAACAACCGACCCGGATCCACAGCCGAACCCGCAGCCACCCCAGCAAATGGATATTCTGCAGAAGCAGGCAGCTCTGCAGCAGGCAACGAAAAAAGCATTAGCCGAAGCCATTATGTATCCATCGGTACCGGCTTTTGTGAAATATTTCCGCCTCCAGAATTACTGGACGCAGCAGGCAGGCTTATTTTCGATGAGCGCCAAGAAAGCGTTTCTTGAACATCCGGAGCTCGATTACAACCTACAGTTCAGCCACTACAACGGCACGGTTAAAAACCAGCTCGCGGCCGATTACGCGGAACAGCGTAAAGCCATATCGGCCATTGCTCAGCATTTCGGTGTGATGTTCTTTTACCGCGGCCGGGAGCCAATTGACGGGCAACTGGTTCAGGTGCTGAGTAACTTCCGTGAGACCTACGGGTTGAGTGTTATCTCCGTCTCTGTTGATGGCGTGGTTAACCCGTTACTACCGGACTCACGCGTGGACCAGGGACAGGCAGAACGGCTCGGCGTGAAGTATTTTCCGGCCATGATGCTGGTTGACCCGAAAAGCGGACAGGTTAAACCGCTCAGTTACGGCTTCATCAGCCAGGACGATCTGGCGAAGCAGTTTCTCTATGTTTCCAACGACTTTAAACCCAATTTTTAAGGAGAGCGTGATGCGTAAATTTCGCATGCCAGATCTGGATATCACGGGAACATGGGTGGTGGCCGTCGGCGTGTTTTTCCATCTCATTGCCCGTCTGGTGCGTAAACAACCGGAGATGGCTGTTGAGATGGGAGAAGGACTGGGTATAGCCATGATGATTTTCGGTGGTTACCGCATCATTAATGCCCTGATTGCGCAGGCTGAGAAAGAGGAAAAGGACCGTGAAAATCATCCTGAACATTAATCACCGCGCGCGGCCGGTAATGCTTTTCTTCGTCCTGCTGCTGTCAACATTTGCTCAGGCCGGCACGCTTGATGAGGTGAAATCGTTGTACAACCCGAAAGGTCTGACCGGAGAGTCGGCAGATCAGGCGCCAGTGGTAACCGCCACACCACCCCGGACCGGAGCGGCTCCTGTCTGGTACCGCCTCAGTAACGGTCGTCAGGTGAATCTGGCGGAGTGGAAGGTGGTGCTGTTTATGCAGGGGCACTGTCCGTACTGTCATCAATTTGATCCGGTACTCAAAACGCTGTCAACGCAGCATGGGTTTTCGGTCTTTCCTTACACGCTGGATGGTCAGGGCGATCAGGCATTCCCGGAGGCGCTACCCGCTCCACCTGAAGTGATGAAGACCTTTTTCCCTAACATTCCGGTCGCCACGCCAACCACGTTTCTTGTCAACGTGAACACGCTCGATGCTTTCCCGATATTGCAGGGCGCAACGGATGCTCAGGGCTTTATGGCCCGGCTCGATACCTTATTTCAGATGATGGAGACACCGAAAAATGGACAAGGTTAAGTCGGTAACATTGCTCAGCGGCCTGTTGCTCGGGTTGTCCTTCTCGGCAGCCGCAGACGTCAACGGCGACATGAACAACTTTTTCAATAAGCTCGGGTTTGCCTCAAATACGTCTCAGCCGCAGGTATGGCAGGGGCAGGCCGCGGGCTACGCTTCGGGCGGTTCTCTGTATGCCAGAACACAGGTGAAAACCATCCAGCTGGTCAGTATGACTCTGCCGGATATTAATGCCGGTTGCGGCGGTATCGATGCGTATCTCGGTTCATTCAGCTTTATCAACAGTGAACAGCTGCAGCGCTTCGCCAAACAAATAATGAGTAACTCCGCAGGATACTTTTTCGATCTGGCACTGCAGACCACAGTTCCTGAAATTAAAACGGCAAAAGACTTCCTGCAGAAGATGGCCAGCGACATCAACAGCACCAACCTCAGTTCATGCCAGGCTGCGCAAGGCATCGTCGGTGGTCTGTTTCCCCGAACTCAGGTTGCGCAGCAGAAGGTCTGCCAGGACATTGCCGGTGAAAGTAACATCTTCGCTGACTGGGCTGCATCCCGACAGGGATGCACTGTGGGCGGAAAGATGGACAGCGTCCAGGATAAAGCGAGCGATAAAGACAAGGAACGCGTGATGAAAAACATCAACATCATGTGGAACGGTCTGTCAAAAAACCGGCTCTTTGACGGTAATAAGGAGCTTAAAGAGTTCATCATGACCTTAACCGGGACACTGATATTCGGTGAGAACGGCGAAATCACACCGCTGCCGGCGCGCACTACCGACCAGGATTTGATCAAGGCCATGATGGAAGGGGGCAGCGCTAAAATCTATCACTGCAATGATTCGGATAAATGCCTCAAGGTCGTGGCAGATGCCACCGTCACCATCGCCTCGGATAAGGCGCTGAAGAACCAGATTTCGAAACTACTCAACAGTATCCAGAACAAGGCCGTTGCTGATGAAAAACTGACTGAGCAGGAGAAAGGGTTTATTTCAAGCACTACTATCCCGGTATTCAAATACCTGGTAGATCCCCAGATGCTTGGGGTGTCTAACTCGCTGCTTTATCAACTGACCGACTATATCGGTTACGACATTCTGCTGCAGTACATCCAGGAACTTATTCAGCAGGCCCGCGCCATGATGGCGACCGGGAATTACCCGCAGGCGACAATGGATATGATCCTGCAGAACCTTGACCAGGCCACGCAGCAAATCGCCACGTTCCAGGCGCGCGTACAGGTCCAACAGGATGCCTTACTGGTTGTCGATCGCCAGATGAGTTACATGCGTCAGCAGGTATCAGCAAGGATGATGACCCGCTACCAGAACAATTACCACTTTGGCGGAGGTATGTGATGCAGGAAGTGTATGTTATCGCCGGGGGCGACTGGTACCGGCATGTACTGAACGCCGTTGCGGCGTTTATGCAGACCGAAAACTGGAAAATTATCGAGAGAATGTGTATCGGTTTTTCCGTTTTGATCGTGGCAGGGAGCTGGATTAAAAAACACAGCGTGATGGATATGCTGGGATGGGTATTCTCGCTGACACTGGTATCGATGCTCGTTTTAATAAAAACCCCAGTACAGGTCATCGATTACTCTGAACCCTCATCGGTGTATCAGGTGGATAATGTGCCGATTGGCCTTGCGATTCCGGCATCCCTTACGACGCGCATCGGGAACGCGTTTGTACAGAGCTATGAAATGGTGATGACACTGCCGGACAGTTCGGTCTACAGCAAAACGGGCATGCTCTTTGGCAGCAACCTGGTGGCGAAAAGTACCGATTTTATGTCGCAGAATCCGGAGATTGTCACGCTGTTCTCCGATTACGTTCAGAACTGCGTTATTGGCGATATGCTGCTGAATCACAAATATTCGTTCGAAGACCTGATGCATTCAACAGATCCCTATACGCTGATTTTTTCTAACCCCAGCCCGTTAAGAGGCATATTTGACAAAAACAACCAGTTTAAAACCTGTCTTGAAGCGTCAGTCGATCTGAAGTCAGCGCTGGCGCTGGATACCCAGACGGGTGGAAAAACCTGGAACTATTATGTCCGCCAGATTTTTGGTGGCCGTCCGAACCCGGATGTGCTGATGTCCAGTTTACTGGGCGATAGTTACCAGACGTTCTATCACAACAGCCAGTCTGCCAGCCAGATTATCCGTCAGAATGTCACCATCAATGCCCTGAGAAGTGGGATACAGAGTTATGCAGCCCGCAGTGCAGATTCGGCGAGCCTGATCAATATTGCCACCACATCATCACTGGAAAAACAGCGTCTGGCGCAGGCATCAATGGGGCAGCAGGCACTGAGAACGTTGCCGATGATGCAGACCGTTATTCTCGGGATGATGATTGGCATGTTCCCGATTATTGTGATGGCGGCCATGTTCAACATGCTGACCATGCAGGTGCTGAAGGGGTATGTTGTCGCCCTGATGTGGCTGCAGTGTTGGCCGATTTTATACGCCATCCTGAACAGTGCCATGGCGTTCTATGCTGCCAAAAATGCCACGCCGGTGGTGTTATCTGAAATGTCACAGGTACAGTTGCGTGACTCTGATATTGCCACGACCGCAGGTTACATCTCGCTGATGATTCCTGGCCTGGCCTGGATGATGATAAAAAGCGTGGGGGCAGGTTTCTCAAATATCTACAGCCATTTTGCTTCCTCTGGCCTCAGTGCCACCTCTCAGGCGGCTTCCGGTGTTGTAGACGGGAATTACTCTTACGCCAATATGCAGACTGATAATGTCAGCGGGAACAGCTGGAATACTAACAGCACCACTGCATTTGGCCAGATGACCCGGCAGCTCTCTAACGGTGGTATGGGAACCCAGACACGGGATGGTTCAATGGTCTGGGATACCAGTGGCGCCATGTCGAAACTGCCGGTAGATATCAACGTCGGACGTCAAATTGCCAGCGCACAGCAGCAGATGGCCAGAGAATCAGAAGTACAGGCTGAAAGCGCCCTGCATGGTTATAACCAGAGCGTAACGAGCGCCTGGAATACCCTGAAGCAGTTCGGTACCAATATGGGGACCAGTTCCTCAATGACGACGGGGGCAGACAGTACTGAATCCTCTCAGGATACGATGGCCAGAAGCAAAATGTGGAATGCTGTTGTTGCTAATGCTAAAGCAAATAACATCAGCAATGAGGAGTCGTTCCAACAATTAATGGATGATTCGACTAAAAGTTCTCAAGCTGCGGATATTCATGCATCTGGTAAGTGGAGCTCAGGAGATCAACTATTCGGTAAATTAGGCAAGTGGGGAACTGGGCTATCTGCGGAAGCGGGTGTAAAAGGGAGTGCCGGGTGGACCCATAGCTCGGGCGATACTGATAATGTCAGTTCTTCAGGGCGGGAGTCACATGACAGTAGACACGATACTAGCAGTCAGGCAGCCAAAGACTTCAGAGAAGCTTCTGATTACTTTACTAGCCACAAAACTACAACTTCTGGAAATGTTACTGATAATAATGCATCTTCCCGTGTTGACCAGTTTGCAGCATCGTTGTCCAGCGCGAAAAACAGCTATGACCAGTATACAACCAGTAAGACCCGCAGTCATGAATATAGTGAAATGGCTTCACGTACTGAGAGCATGAGCGGACAGATGAACGAAAACCTAACTCAACAGTTTGCTAATTTTGTCCAGAGACAGGCGCCGCAGAATGCAGAGGCTATTCTGACGGATACCAGTTCACCTGAAATTGCCGCACAACGAGAGGCCCTGGCCAGAGACTTTGTAAAATCTCAGGTAGAGCCGAAAATTGATGGGGCATACCAGGAAGCCAGAGGAACGGTCGGAAATAATATGGGCGGTGTTTCAACCAGTGGAGGCAGAGAAGACGTTGCTTCTGACTATGGTCAGCATTCCGGAAGTATTGACAATATGACCGCACATGCAGGCATTAAACAGGATGTTGGTAAGAGCGTGGGTACGTTGGTTTCGGAGAACAGACAGGCTCACCAAAATACTCGGCAGGAAATAATCAACCAAGAAAATGACGTTAAAAAACAGCATGCAGATCTGGAAAACAACCATAAAACAGAGGGAAATAACTTCCATAATACATATAATGAGAAGAAGGGAAAGGTAAGTAATATGCCGGGAGCAGCCTCTTCCAAAGAGCTTGAGGAAAGGGCTACTAAACTTCAAAAGGATTATCTTGATGGGAAGAAATGAGAATGATGATTAACAATAAAGTCATTTTTGAAGAGGTGGAAGAGTTAAAACATATACTTTCACAAGGGGAAGTGGACATACCTTCCTTTTGGACATGTTTATGGCCTGGACTGGTTATAGTTGCTTGGAATGCACTTTGTTCTGTAATTAGTGTCGAAAGTGGTTTTTTTTCAAGCAGATATATATTTAGCGCGATGATTTTTCCATGCGGTGTTGGGTTCATAATTATGCTTGGCGTCGCTAGTGCGCGTTCGCTGTTTTTGTCAGTGCCAAGAACCTTTAGACTTAATTCATTTTTATATCGATTCTTTGGTAAAAAAATTATGGTATACACGATTACATATATGGTTGTGATCGTTCTGCTTGCCTTATTCAATCGTGTGTATTATAACTCACCATTACCTTTTGCATTCATGATTATTTTAACAACTATTTGTTGTGGTGTGGTAATGCATTTAGACTTTGGGCGATATCAACTATCATTGCTTACATCCGCAATAAGTACATTTAAAAGCAATAGGCTTAATAGCTAAGTTTTTCTTGAAGTTAAGTTAATACTATTGATTGGGATTTTTTAGATTAAAGGGCGTTGATGCAGATAATTAACGCCTTAACTCTCCCTTTGTTTGATGTGTCGTTGTATATCATATGTATCAATAGTTAATTTACATTGCATTTAAAATGATGTGACCTGCTCCCCGTTGATTAGTACACCCCGATGTTAGTAATGTCTTCATAAGCCACATGAGGACATCCCCATGAAGAAGCGTT
>OGSG01000155.1_pt1 | contig 35906 bp, 28 predicted proteins | sample 1573841 | NCBI WGS metagenome assembly OGSG01 (sample SAMN03295849, study PRJEB24534) | human gut metagenome | isolation source: fecal sample 2 from infant 7 | host: Homo sapiens | place: USA: Pittsburgh, PA | collected 2014-07
TTGCTGCGGTGCATAATTTAATGCGTTTCGGTGCGAAAAATTTCGCCGCGCTACAGACGCTTACCGGCACCACCGGCGTTACGGGCGATAACCAGTATGTAACGGTCACTATCGACGTTAACGGCACCACCTATGTGGCGAATGTGGACAGCGCAGGCAACTGGTCGTTGCCGCTGCCAGCGGGTGCGCTCTCCGGGCTGTCACCGGGCCAGCATACGCTGACCATTGTGGCGCAGGATAACTTCGGCAACAGCCAGGAGATCGAGGTGCCGTTCCAGGCCGCGCTCACCCCGCCGCAGGTGGCGCTGACCCAGCCGCTGTTCGGTGATGGTTATGTGAATATCGCCGAGGCGGGCGCTGCCAGTACCATTAGCGGCACGCTGACAAGCGATCTCCCGAATGGCAGCCAGATCTCCGTGACCATCGGCAACAAAACCTTCGGGCCTGACCGCGTCACCGTTACTGGCAACACCTGGACGCTGAGCCTGACAGCCGCCGACTGGACGAGCGTGCCGAACGGCCTGCAATCGGTGAACGTGAGCCTGACGGACGGCGCGGGCAATACCGCGACCACCACCGCGCCGCTCTATGTATCGCTTGCCGCGCCGACGCTCACCATCGACGCGCCGTTTGGCGGTGACGGCCTGAGCGGGGCGGAGAGCCAGCAGACGCAGACCATCACCGGGACGGTCACGAATGTCGAACCGGGGCAGACCATCACGGTAACGCTGGCGGGCCAGACCTTTACTACTACGGTGCAGAACGGCAATACCTGGTCGCTTCAGCTCTCACCAGCACAGCTGGCGACGCTGGCTAACGGCCCCGAGCAGATCACCGCCACCGTCACTGATAAAGCGGGCAACGTGGCGAGCGCGCCTGCGGTAAACGTGGATATCGACACCACGCCGCCTGCGGTGGCCGTCGCCATTAATCCGGTGGCGGGCGATAACATCATCAACGCGGGCGAGCTGGGCGATGCGGTGACGATTTCCGGCACCACGCTAGGCGGCGTCTCGCAGGTGACCGTGCAGATCAACGGCACCGCCGTCGGCACGGCGACCGTTCAGCCGGATGGCAGTTGGTCGCTGGATGTGCCCGCCACGCAGTTCCCGAACCAGGGCAATTACACCATCGTTGCGACGACCGATGGCGGCACGCCTGCCACGACCAACGTTACCGTCACGCTCGATACCGTACCGCCGGTGGTGACCGTGGGTACTATCGCGGGTGATAACGTGATTGATGCCTCCGAAGCCAGCCAGCCGCTGGTGCTCAATGGCACCGCCAGCACCTCCGAGGCGGGGCGGCAGGTCACGGTCACCTTTAACGGCGAAACTTACTACGCCGTGGTGGGCGCGGATGGCGCATGGAGCGTCACCGTACCGCAAAGCGCGCTTAACGGGCTTTCCGATGGCACTTACCCGGTGACGGCGACGCTTACCGACGCCGCGGGCAACGTGGATACCGACACCCGCAACATTACGCTGGATACCACCGGGCCGCTGCTGACGGTGGACGCCGCGGGCGTGCCTGCGGTGCTCAACACCGTGAACGCGGCGGGCGGGCTGCTTTTGCAGGGCACCGGCGAGCCGGGCCAGACGGTGACGCTCCGTCTCGGGCCGTTGACCGAAACCGCCACCGTGGATCAGAACGGCAACTGGCAATACACCTTCCCGCAGCTCGATCTCACTACGCTCACCGACGGTGCGCAGGTGATCAACATCTCCTCCACCGACGCGCAGGGCAACACGTCCACCAATAACGTGGCGCTGAACGTGGCGTTGAATAAAGGGTTTGGCGTGCTGGTGGACGATCTGTTCGGCGGCGACGGCATCCTGAACGTGGCGGAATCGCTGGTCACCCAGACGCTGACGGGGCAACTGAGCGGCGACTATCGCGGCGCGACGGTGACGGCGACGCTGGTGGGCACCGATGTCAACATTCCGCTAAACGCGCTGGTGGGCGGCGACGGGCGCATTTCGGTCGACTTCCCGCCAAGCCTCTGGCAGGGCATTGTCGATAACACGCTGCAGGTGCAGCTCAACGTCACCGACGCCTTCGGCAACGTCACGAATAAGATTATCGATATCAACCTGGCGCTGACCGACGTACCGGTGGTAAGCCAGGTGCTGGTGGGCACCGATAACCTGATTAACTTTGCTGAAAGTACGGTTAACCAGACCATCAGCGGCGTCGTCAGCAACGCGGAAAATGTCTCGTCAATTATCGTTAACTTCGCAGGCCAGCGTCTGACGGCGGTAGTGGATGACACCGGACGCTGGACGGCGACGCTGCCCTCAACACTGCTCGGCGCGCTGCCGGATGGCCAGGCTGCGTTGCAGGTGGTGGTCACCGATAACGCGGGTAACGTCAACACCACCGGCGCGACCTTTAACGTCGCCATTAATAACCTGCCGACGATTAATATCGGCTCGCTGTTCGGCGACGGCACGCTGAGTATTCCTGAGCTGTTGCAGGGCACGCTGAGCGGCACCACCACCGGCCTCGCCGGGCAGACGCTGACCATTCAGATTGGCAGTACGCCAGCCTTTACGGCGACGGTCGGCCCGAACGGCGTCTGGAGCGTCAACCTGCCGGAGGCCGTGCAGAGCGCGTTAACAGGAATAGCGACCGGAAACCAGACGGTAACCGTGACCGCCTCTGACGTTAACGGCAACTCGGCCTCGGCGACGGGCTCGCTGACGCTGGATCTGCTGGCACCGGCGCTCTCGTCGCTCTCGGTCTTTGGCGACGGGCTGCTGAATGCCGCCGACGCGCTGGTCAGCCAGACCATTTCAGGCGTCGTCACCAACGCGACGGCAGGCTCCAGCGTCTCCGTAGCGCTGGGCGCGCGCACCTTTACCGGCACGGTGGGCACAGGCGGGCGCTTTACTATCCAGCTTAACCCGACCGATCTCGCCTCGCTGGCGGAGGGCTCGCTGACACCGCGCGTCACCATCACCACGCCGGACGGCAATACCACGACGGTCAACGGAACGCCGGTGGTCGTGGGCATCACCACGCTGCCGACGGTCGCCATCAATACGCTGTTTGGCGGCGACGGCTGGCTGAACGCGGCGGAGGCGAACGCCGGGCAGGTTATCAGCGGCACCAGCAACCTCACGAGCGGTACGGTCACGCTTAATGTGTGGGGCAGCACCTTCACGGCGGCGATTAGTAACGGTGCCTGGTCGGTGAATGTACCGGCGGCAACGCTGAAAGGCCTCCAGGACGGCACGCTGACGGTCAGCGCCAGCGTTACTGACCCGGTCGGCAACGTGGCGACCGGCTCGCAGATAGTGAATGCGATTGTTCAGGCGCTGCCGCAGGTGGCGGTCAACCCCATCTTTGGGGATGGCATCCTGAGCCTCAGCGATCTGTTAAGCCCACAGCTTATCAGCGGCACCGCCACTAACCTGGCGGCGGGAAGCGCACTGACGGTCAAACTAGGCGCGCTGACGTTTAACACCACGGTGCGCGCCGATGGCACCTGGCAAGTGTCGGTGCCAACCACGTCTCTGCAGGGGCTGACCGACGGCCCGCTTAACGTCACCGTGACGGCGCGCGACGCGGCAGGTAATACCGCCAGCGGCAGCAACGGGCTGACGGTAAATATCGGCGCGCTGCCGACGCTCGCCATTACCTCGCTGTTTGGCGATAACGGCCTTAACGCCACCGATATTCTGAGCGCCCAGACCATTTCCGGCACCAGCACCAACGCTGTCGGCTCGCAGGTCACGGTGTCGCTTGGCGGTAAAAATTACGTCACCACCGTCGGTAATGACGGCACCTGGCAGCTGTCGGTGCCGAAAACCGACCTCAGCGGGCTGCTCGACGGCACGCTGACGGTGAACGCGAGCGTCACCAACCCGGCGGGCAACAGTGCTAACACCAGCGGCGTGCTGAATGTCATTACCCATTCGCTGCCGACCGTGTCGCTCACCTCGCTGTTTGGTAACGATGGCTATCTGAACGTTAGCGAGGCGGGCAGCGGGCAGACCATCAGCGGGAAAATCACCGGCGCGGCGGATGGCGCGACGGTGAAAGTGACGCTTGGCACAAACACCTATAACGCGACGGTGGCGAGCGACGGCACCTGGTCGCTGCCGGTCAGCAGCTCGATTCTGGATGGGCTGTCCAACGGCGCGCTGAAAGTGGGTGTCTCGGTGACGGATAAAGTGGGCAACGTCAACAGCACCAGCAGCGACGTGACGGTGAAACTCACCACGCCGACGCTGACGTTCAACCCGCTGACCAGCCTTAACCCGCTGGCGCTGCTCTCAACAGGCCTGACGCTGCGCGGCGGCTCCGCTAACCTGGCGCCGGGCTCGGTGGTGCATCTGTCACTGCTGAACGGGACGGTCAATACCACGGCCATTACCGACAGCAATGGCAACTGGTCAGCAAACCTCGGCCTGGGGCTGAATATTCTGCAACTGCTGTCGCTCTCCAGCGTGCTGAATATTTACGCCACTGATGTGGCGGGCAATACCGGGTACCTCAACGTCGGGCTCGGCGGGCAGATTATCTCCACCACGCCGCCAGCCACGTTTGCGGCCGCGAGCGTTGAGCATGAAGCCTCGCTGTTCGCGCTGGCTGATGAGACCAGTCAGACCGCGACGACAGCCGACAGCCAGCAGTCTGCGGTGACCGCGAAAATCGCCGCTGTTGGCGCGATCACAGAAACAAACAGTGATAGCGGTTCCACCGTGGCGGAAGACAGCAGCAGCGTAGCGGGTGGCTATACTATCGGCGGGGTCAGCATCGATCTCGCCGATGGCACCAGCCAGAGCGGCGAGTCGGTGCAGGGCAGTAGCGGCAGCGACACGATTCATCTCGCCTCGCTTGGCTTTGCGTCGCTCGACGGCGGCGCGGGGACCGACACCCTGGTTATCGATGGCGTCAATCTCAAACTCGACCTGACGGCGCTGAGCGGACAGGTTCAGCACATCGAGATCTTCGATCTCGGTAAGTCCGGCACCAACAGCCTGACGCTGGATCTGCACCAGGCGCTGACCATCACCGACAAGCCGGAAGACGATCTGATCGTCAAAGGCGTGAACGGGGATCAGGTCAATCTGGTGAAAGGCGGCAGCGATATCTGGGAAGTGAGCGGACAGCGCGAAGTAGACGGCGTGCAGTTTGATGTCTGGCATAACAGCTCGCAAACCAACACGTTGGGGGATGTCCTGATCCAGCACGGATTGCACGTCAATATGGTCTAACGCCACGGCGCCTCAGGGAGGAGGCGCCTGTGTCATCTTAACAATATCACCAGCCGCGCAGACGGCGTCATAAGGTGGAACTGGATGTACAACAACACAATGCGCTACAGGCGGCTGGCATTGCTGCTGGCCGCTGCCCTTGTCAGTTTTCCCGCCGTTTCACAGGAGGAATTCGCCTGGCAGACCGCTCCCAGCGAGCAGCTACAGGCGCAGCTTACGATAAAAGAAGCCATACTTCGCGCCTTCGCGCGTAACCCCAAAATCGCACAGGCCGCGGCGCAAATCCGCGTCGGCAAAGCCAATCTGGAAGAGGCGCAGAGCGCCTGGTTTCCGCAAATCTCCTTACAGGGCAATGTCGGGCGAAACCACCGTACCGACTCTTCAGGCTCTCTCAACAGTAACGCCGCAGGCGGCGTGAACCTCAAACAGCTGATTTACGATTTCGGCAAAACCGGCGGCAGTATTGACGAGCAGGAAAATCTCTCCGAAGCCTACCGCTTTCAGCTCTACGACACCCTGAATCAGGTCGGAATGCAGACGCTGCAGGCGTATTTACAGGTGCGCCGCTATCAGAGCCTCGCGGCGGCCGCCGAGCGCAATCTGGAGTCGCTGCGTTCAGTACAGAGCATGGCGGATTTACGCTCTGAGGCCGGGCTCAGTACGCAGTCTGATGTGTTACAGGCGCAAAGCCGCATCGCCGGGATGAACGCCACCCTTGAGCAGTACCGCGCCCAGGCGCGCTCCGCGCAGGCGGCGTTAAGTGTGCTTACTGGCGTGGTGGCCGACACGTTGCCGGATCTGCCGGAGGATCTGTTGCGCCAGCCCATTACGCTGAAATCGCTGCCGTATGAACAGACCAACGCGGTGCGTGCGGCCCAGGCCAAACAGCTCGCCGCCGAACAGCGCATTCGCCAGGCGCAGGCCCAGCACTGGCCGACGGTCTCGGTGCAGGCCGGGCGCACGCGTTACCAGAACGATAATTCCAACTACTGGGATGACCAGGTTCAGCTGGTGGTCGATGCGCCCGTCTATCAGGGCGGCGCGGTGAGCGCCCGCGTGGAGGCGGCCGAAGGCGACCGCGCAAGCGCGCGGGCCGATGTCGAGGCGAGCAAGCTTGATATCAACCAGAAAGCGGCTACCGCCTGGGCCGATCTGACCGGTGCCCAGCAGCGTCAGCAGGCAGGCGAGCAGCAGATCGCCAGCGCCGGACACGCGCGCGAGGTGTACCGCGATGAATACCGGCTCAGCAAACGCAGCCTGAACGATCTTCTGAGCGTCGAGCAGGACGTTTTCCAGGCCGACACGCTCGCCATCACCGCCCGCTATGACGCGTGGGATGCCGCGGTGCGCTACGCCGCTGCCGTGGATAACCTGCTCGATATGCTTGGCATTGAACGCGCCCGGATGACCGGGGATACCCTGCCGTCGCTCTGAGCGCGGCATTTTAAGGAGTAGCGATGTCCCAGATCCCTGATACCGAAAGCTGGATCCGCGCCATGACGCGCGCGGCGGGGCGCTTCGGACTGCCTGCCGATGCGCCGGCAGTACGCCAGCAGATGCGCTGGTTTGAAAATTTACCGCTGGCACCGCGACTCGACCGCCTCGCGGGGCTGATGGGCTTACAGGTTCGCCTGACGCCGATAAAAACGATGCGCTGGAACAGCCAGACGCTGCCGGTCATCGTACAACTGGAAGAGGGCGGGCTGATGCTGCTGGAAGCCATCGACGCCGACGGCGTGGTGACCTACTGGCTGAGCGAAGGCGGTGACCTGGTACGCGAAGAGCCGCTGGAGGAGTTGCTCAAGCGCGTCAAACCGGAGGTGGCGCTGCTCGGTATCGCCGCCCGCGGGCGCGACGCGCGCATCGATGATTTCACCCGCCCCTACGAACAGCACTGGTTCTGGCGTCACTTCCGGCATGCCGGGCGCAAACTTGCGGAGATTTCACTGGCGTCGATTCTCGGCAACGTGCTGGCGCTCGCGGGCATTTTATTCTCAATGCAGGTGTATGACCGCGTGATCCCGGCGGAGTCGTTCCCGACGCTATGGGTGCTCTTTTTCGGCGTGCTGCTGGCGGCGCTGTTTGAATTTTTTATCCGCCTTGCCCGCACGCATGTCTCCGACATTATGGGCAAGCATATCGATCTCAATGTGTCGTCGCTGTTTTATGCCCGCGCGATGGCGATCAAAAACGACGAGCGGCCGAAATCCACCGGATCGTTTATCTCGCAGCTACGTGAAATCGATCAGGTGCGCGAGCTTTTGACCTCCACCACCGTCGGCGCGGCGATGGATATTCCGTTCGTGCTGCTGTTTCTTGGGATCATGGCGCTGGTGGGCGGGCAACTGGTGGCGATCCCGCTTATCGCGATCCCGCTGATTGTGATCCCGGGGCTTCTGATCCAGTGGCCGATGGCGAAACTGGCCAAAGAGGGGATGCGCGAGAGCGCTATCCGCAACGCCGTGCTGGTGGAGTCGATCGAGGGCGTTGAAGATATCAAAGCGCTCCAGGCCGAGCCGTATTTTCAGCGCCAGTGGGAGCACACGCACAGCGTGGGCGCGAACATCGGCATGAAGCAGCGCGTCTGGGGCGCACGCTTAAGCGGCTGGGCCTCGACGGTGCAGCAGATTACTTACGCGGGCATGCTGGTGTTCGGCAGCTATCTGGTGCTCGACGGGCAAATCACCACCGGGACGCTGGTGGCGTGCAGCCTGCTGTCCTCGCGCACGCTGGCACCGCTGATGCAGCTGACGATGGTCTTTTCGCGCTGGCAGCACGCCAAAACCGCCATGAGCGGGCTCAATGAGCTGCTGAAAAAGCCGCTCGATAAAGAAGCGGGCAGCAAGATGGCGCACTGCCCGGTGCTGGCGGGCCACTATCAGTTTCAGGATGTGCAGTACAGTTACGACAAGGAAAAAGGCGATCAGGCGCTGCTGGTGCCGTCGCTTGAGATCAAACCCGGCGAGCGCGTGGCTATCCTCGGCAAAGTGGGCGCCGGGAAATCAACATTGCTGAAACTGCTCTCCGGCCAGGCGCAGGCGAGTAAAGGCAAAGTGATTATCGATGGCGTCGATCTCGCGCATATCGACCCGATGGACGTGCGCCGCCAGGTGGGGTTTTTGTCGCAGGAGTCGCGTCTCTTTTTCGGCACGCTGCGCCAGAACCTGATGCTCGGCCACCCCAACGCCACGGATGCTGAGCTGTTGCAGGCGCTGCGTATCAGCGGCGCGCTCTCGATGGTTCAGCATGACGCCGCAAGCCTCGACCGGCTGATTAACGAAGGCGGGCGCGGGCTCTCTGGCGGGCAGCGCCAGATGGTGCTCCTGAGCCGTCTGCTGGTGCGTAATCCGCAGATTGTGCTGCTCGATGAGCCGACCGCATCGATGGACGAACAACTGGAAAGCTACGTCATCCGTCAGCTTCACCAGTGGCTGACCGGTCGCACGCTGGTGCTGGTGACGCACCGCCCGGCGCTGCTGTCGCTGGTTGACCGCGTGGTGGTGATGGAGAACGGCAAAGTGGTGGCGGACGGCCCGCGCGACGCGATTTTGCAGGCGGCGCAGCGTAACAGCAATGTCGCCTCGGTGGCGTAAGGAGCATTGATGAGCCAATTAACGATGCAGGAAGAGCTGGCGCGCCAGGGGCGGTTTTATTCGTCGGTTATCTGGCTGACGCTGGCGGCGCTGGTGCTGTTTTTCGTCTGGGCGTGGTTTGCCACGCTCGATGAAGTGACGGTCGGTACCGGCAAAATCACGCCGTCGAGCCGCGCGCAGGTGATTGAGAGCCTGGACGGGGGCATAGTTAACGCGCTGATGGTGCATGAGGGTGACGTGGTGGAGCGCGGACAGATGCTGGCGCGGCTCGACCCGACGCGGTTTCAGTCGAACTACGGCGAGGCGGCGGCGAGAGCGCGGGCGCTGCGCGCGTCCAGCGAGCGGCTGCGCTCGGAGTTGACCGGTGAGACGCTTCAGTTTAGCGAGGAATCAATGCGCGAACCGGCGCTGGTGGCCCGCGAACGCCAGCTTTATGAATCGCGCCGTCGTAATCTCAACGAGACGCTGGAGAACCTGCAAAAAACCTACAATCTGGTGATGGCGGAGCTGCGCATGACCCAGCCGCTGGTGGCGAAGGGGGCCGCCAGCGAAGTAGAGGTTATTCGTCTGCAACGTCAGGCCGCGGAGCTGAAAGGCAAGATGGACGATGCGCGCAACCAGTTCGCGGTGCGCGCGCGTGAAGAGCAGGTGAAGAATAACGCCGATCTCGACGCGCAGTTGCAGGTGATGGCGGGCAAGGCGGATCAACTCGATCGCGCTACGCTGTTTTCGCCGGTGCGCGGGGTGGTGAAAGATATCCAGGTGACGACGGTGGGCGGCGTGCTCCAGCCCGGCGGTAAATTAATGGAAATCGTGCCGCTGGAAGATCAACTGCTGGTGGAGACGCGCATCAACCCGCGCGATATCGCTTATATCCGGCCGGGATTACCCGCGACGGTGAAGATCACGGCATACGATTCATCTATCTATGGCGATCTGAAAGGCGAGGTGGAGATGGTCTCGCCCGATACGCTTCAGGATGAGGTGAAGCGCGATCAGTTTTATTACCGCGTGTATGTGCGCACCAAAAGCGCCGAGCTTAAGAACCGCAACGGCAAGCGTTTCCCGATCCTGCCGGGGATGGTCGCGAATGTGGAGATCAAAACCGGGCAGAAAACGGTGCTCGATTATTTGATTAAGCCGCTTAATAAGGTGAAAGAGGCGTTAAGGGAGCGGTAGGTTGGCGGCCTGATAGTGAGGTGCAGGTGCGCTATTGAGATGGCGGGTGCGCTGCGCTTACCCGTCCTACACTCGTATATAGTGTCATCTTGTAGGCTGGGTAAGCGAAGCGCACCCACCGAAGATAACAAGTGACGACATGGTCATCCAGAATGGGTAAGCGAAGCGCACCCACCGCGCCCATAAAAAAACCGGCATCCGCCGGTTTTTTTGTCGCCAGGCTTAACGCCCCGCGTTTTTCATAATGCGTGCTTTATCAAGCTGCCATTCGCGCTCTTTCAGGTCGGAGCGCTTATCATGCTGCTTCTTACCTTTCGCCACGCCGATTTTGACTTTGCACCATGCGTTCTTCCAGTACAGCGACAGCGCCACCACGGTATACCCATCGCGGTTAATGCGGCCATACAGATTATCCAGCTCGCGCTGGTTAAGCAGCAGCTTACGCGTGCGGGTCGGGTCGCAAACCACGTGTGTGGACGCCACGTTCAGCGGCTGGAAGTTGGCACCAAACAGATACGCCTCGCCGTCTTTCAGGATAACGTAACTGTCGCCGATGTTGGCTTTCCCCGCGCGCAGGGATTTAACTTCCCAGCCCTGAAGGGCCAGGCCTGCTTCAAACTCTTCTTCGATGAAGTACTCATGGCGGGCGCGCTTGTTGAGCGCAATGGTGGCTGAGCCAGGTTTGTGTGCTTTTTTCTTGGTCATAGTGCCGCTCAGTATAGGTAATCCGGTCGTAAAACGCACCCCTTTCCCGGGGTGGAAAAGGGTTATCTTAGCATGTCTGCCGGCGAGTTTTTGTTTAATGGATGATAAATGTTATTATTTCTAAGTCGTATGACTCACAGGAAATACTATGCCCCAGATTAGTCGTACTGCCCTGGTGCCTTACAGCGCTGAGCAGATGTATAAGTTAGTGAACGATGTAAAATCCTACCCGGAGTTTCTGCCAGGCTGCGTGGGAAGCCGCGTGCTGGAATCGTCGCCGGGCCAGATGACGGCCGCGGTGGAAGTATCGAAAGCCGGCATCAGCAAGACGTTCACCACCCGCAATACGCTGATCAGCAATCAGAGCATCTTGATGCATCTGGTCGATGGCCCCTTCAAAAAACTGATGGGCGGCTGGAAATTTACGCCACTGACCGAAGACGCCTGCCAGATTGAATTCAATCTCGATTTCGAATTCACCAATAAGCTCATCGAACTCGCGTTTGGCCGGATCTTTAAAGAGCTTGCGTCCAGCATGGTGCAGGCGTTCTCGCAGCGTGCCAAAGAGGTTTACAGTGCCGGGTGAGATTCAGGTGGAAGTGGCGTATGCCCTGCCCGAAAAACAGTACCTGCGTAAGGTAAAACTGCCCGAAGGCGCGTCGGTGGAAGAGGCGATTATCGCCTCCGGTCTGCTGGAACTGCGTAAAGATATCGATCTGAAAAAGAATAAGGTCGGGATCTACAGCCGTCCGGTTAAGCTTGCTGATACGTTAAATGACGGCGACCGCGTGGAGATTTACCGCCCGCTGATTGCCGACCCGAAAGAGCTGCGTCGCCAGCGTGCCGAACGCGCGGCGAAAAAATAAGCCTGCGCGTGCGACGCGTTATTCAATGTCGCCGTCTGGCTCACGCCATAAAGCGGCCAATAAAAAAGGTGCCTGAGGCACCTTTTTTCGTTTCAGCATCCGCTGCGATTAACGCTTCGCATCGAGCTTCGGCTTGTTATCCATATTGGTCAACACACCGTTGCTGTTGAAGGTCAGCGTCAGCGTCTGCTGCGTGACATCTTCGTGACCCGGCTGCTGGCGGAAAACGTAGAACCACGTATTGCTGCCGAACGGGTCCGTCATCATCGGCGTGCCCAGCGCGTAAGCAACCTGCTGTTGCGTCATGCCAATACGGACTTTAGCAATGTCGGTAGACGTCAGGTAGTTACCCTGGTTTATGTCGGGGCGGTAAACCACTCGCTCCAGAGTAGAACAGCCTGCGGTCAACATGAGAAGGACCGCTGCGGCAGCAGTCAGCGTTTTACAGCGCATAGTGATTAGATTCCTTTTCGGGCCCGAGCAACACGCGGCTCATACATAATTAGCCGATGATAATAAACCTTCAGTCAGTTTAAAACCTTAAGGCGCTTCACTATGACCGTAGCGGAGGAAAAAAGTTAGCGCAAAAAGCGATTAAAGCACGCCATGCGTTTCTGTTGCTGCTTTTCTGAGCGAAAGCGCGGGGCGCAGAGCCCCGCCTGGGAGAAATTATGCCGCCAGCAGCTCTTTAGCGTTCGCCAGCGTATTGCGCGTCACTTCGCTGCCGCCCAGCAGGCGGGCCAGCTCCTGCAGGCGCGCTTTTTTATCCAGCGGCTGCATATGGGTTTCGGTCATCGCGCCATCGGTCTCTTTGCTGACAAAGAAGTGGTGATGCCCGCAGCCCGCGACCTGCGGCAGGTGGGTGACGCACATTACCTGAGTGGATTCGCCCAGCTGGCGCAGCAGTTTACCCACCACGGCGGCGGTCGGGCCGCTGATACCTACATCCACTTCATCGAAAATCAGCGCCGGGGTTTCCATCTTACGGGCGGTGATCACCTGAATCGCCAGCGCGATACGAGAAAGCTCGCCGCCGGAGGCCACTTTCGCAAGCGGCTGCAACGGCTGGCCTGGGTTTGTGGAGACGCGGAAATCGATGCGATCCGCGCCTTCCGCCGTCAGGTGATGCTCTTCAAACAGCACGTCGATGGTGAACTGGCCGTGCGGCATCGACAGCGAATGCATACTGTCGGTAATAAGCTGCGTCAGTTCGCGCGCATACACTACGCGACTTTCATGCAGCGCGTGCGCTACCGCCAGCGCCTGCTGGTGATGTTTGTTGACCGCCAGGGTCAACGTTTCCAGGCAATCGGCCTGGTCGTCCAGAAGCTGTTGCTCTTCAAGCAGCTTCTGGTGGAACGCGGGCAGCTCTTCCGGGGCGATATGGTGCTTGCGCGCAAGCGTGATTTGACGGGAGATGCGCTGTTCCAGCTCATACAGACGGTTCGGGTCGAGATCCAGGCGTTCGCAGTAGTGACGCAGTTCGTCGCTGGCTTCGCTCAGCTGGATGGCGGCCTCTTCAAGCATGTTCAGCACGCCAGAGAGTTTGTCATCCATGCCGACGAGATCGGTCACCAGATTGCGTGCGCTGTAGAGCTGGCTTTGCAGATTGGCATCTTCCGCGTCGGCCAGCAGGTTTAACGCCTGCTGGCTGGTAGAAAGCAGCTGCCCGCTGTTGGCTAAGCGTTTGTACTCTTCATCGATTTGCTCGAACTCGCCCGGCTGCGGGTTGAATTCGTTAAGCTCTTTTAACTGGTAATGCAGCAACTCGGCACGCGCGGCGCGCTCCTGGCTCTGCTGCTGATGCAGGGCGAGATCGCGACAGCTTTGATGCCACTGGCGGTAGCTCTGCGCCATCTGTGCCATCAACTCGCCTTCGCCCGCATAGCCATCCAGCAGGCGTTTCTGATGTTCGGGTTTAAGCAGAAGCTGGTGGGCGTGCTGACCGTGGATTTGAATCAGCAACTGGCCGAGCTCACGTAACTGCGAAAGCGGCACGGCGGTACCGTTGATAAAGCCGCGCGAGCGGCCATCGCTGCTGATAACGCGGCGCAGCAGACACTCGCTGCCATCTTCAAGCTGGTTTTCTTCCAGCCAGCGCAGCGCGGCGGGGGTATCTTTCAGTGCAAAGCGGGCGCAGAGATCCGCGCGGCTGGCACCGGCGCGCACCATATCGCCCTCCGCGCGGCCACCCAGGCACAAACCCAGCGCATCGATCGCAATGGATTTACCGGCGCCGGTTTCGCCGGTGATGGCGGTCATCCCGGCGTTAAAGTCGATTTCCAGTTCACGAACAATAGCGAAGTTACTGATGGTTAATTGTGCCAGCATAGCCGCCTTCCTGTATAAACTCACAGAGCTGTAATTGCATACAGTATAAACTGGTTTTATATACAGTAAAGTGGCTGATGCCGGTTTCAGAATAATTTTTTTGACCAGCCGAGTTTTGAGCTTAACGTGTTGAAATAGCTGTAATCCTTCGGGTGAATGAGGTTCAGCGGGTAGTCGCAGCGGCGTATAAACACATCTTCGCCTTCCTGGATAGGCAGCGCTATCTGGCTGTCGCAGCTGATTTCGAGATCGCTGCGCATGTTGGAAAAACGCAGGCGAATGGTGCTGCTGCTGTTAATCACCAGCGGACGTGCCGAGAGCGTATGCGGGAACATGGGCACCAGCGTGATGGCATCGAGCGACGGCGTGAGAATCGGGCCGCCTGCCGAGAGCGAATAGGCGGTGGAGCCGGTCGGCGTGGAGATAATCAGGCCGTCAGAGCGCTGAGAAAATGCGAATTTTTCATCAATATAGACTTCAAATTCAATCATGTGCGCTACTTTTCCGGGGTGTAAAACCACTTCATTAATGGCGGTGCTGATGCGCTTCTGGCAATTTTTCTGGCAGACCTGCGCCTCCAGCAAAAAGCGTTGCTCGCGGATGTAATGGCCTTCAAGCACGTCCGCCAGCTGCTGCTGGGCGTTGTCCGGGTCGAGATCGGTGAGGAAACCGAGATTACCGCGGTTGATGCCGATGACGCTGATATCGTAGCGCGCCAGAACGCGCGCGGCGCCGAGCATATTGCCGTCCCCGCCGACCACGACCGCCAGATCCGCCTGCTGGCCGATTTCCGCCAGCGTCCCGGTGCGGGCATCCGTGAGTTTTAACTCCTCGGCTATCTGCTGCTCGATAATGACGTCGTAGCCGCAATCTAAGAGCCAGCGCCAGAGCATTTCATGCGTCGTCAGCGCGGTAGGGTGGCGTGGATGTCCGACAATACCGATGCAGTTGAAATGGTTATTCATTTTCCTGGTCGTCCTTATAGGCGTGGAAAGGGGGACAATCTGTCTGCTTCCCTTGAAACCCGCAAACTGATCCCCATAATAATCCAGGTTAGCGATACGAATGCATAAACGCGGAGAATTTCATGAGTAGTAAAGAACAGAAAACGCCTGACGGGCAAGCCCCGGAAGAGATCGTCACGGAGCAGCATGAAGAGGTTGAGGCTGTAGAATCTGCCGAATCTGCTGAGCAGGTGGATCCGCGCGATGAAGAGATTGCCCGGTTGCAGTCGGAGTTAACGCAGGCCCAGAACCGCGAGCGCGACACTGTGCTTCGCATGAAAGCGGAGATGGAAAACCTGCGTCGCCGTACCGAGCAGGATATCGAGAAGGCGCATAAATTCGCGCTGGAGAAATTCATCAACGAGCTGCTGCCGGTTATCGACAGCCTCGATCGCGCGCTCGAAGTGGCGAACAAAGAAAACCAGGATATGGCCGCGATGGTGGAAGGGATCGAACTGACCCTGAAATCGATGCTGGACGTGGTGCGTAAGTTCGGTGTGGAAGTGATTGCCGACACTAACGTGCCGCTGGATCCGAACGTGCATCAGGCTATCGCCATGGTGGAATCGGAAGACGTTGCGCCGAACCACGTGCTGGCGGTGATGCAGAAAGGCTATACCCTGAACGGCCGCACCATTCGCGCCGCGATGGTGACCGTCGCGAAAGCGAAGGCGTAAGCCGCGTCGTAATGAACGTAGTAACAAAAAAGGCCAGTCATCGACTGGCCTTTTTTAATGGGGTAACGGTTAGTTGCCTTCCACGCTTTCCCGCAGCGGTTTTACCGGCGTTATCCGCACCTGTTTAATCATATTTTCCTGCACATCGAGAATATCGATATCGTACTGGTGCAGACGCAGGCGAATGCCGGCGGAGGGGATCTCCTCCAGTGCCTCGAGAATCATGCCGTTGACGGTGCGGGCTTCTTCTTCCGGTAAGCGCCAGTTGAACGCTTTGTTGAGCTCACGCACGTTGGCGCTGCCTTCGATGATGACCGAGCCGTCGTTTTGCGGCGTGACTTCCTCAGCAAGCGTGGGCGACATCGACGTCGTGAAGTCGCCGACAATCTCTTCAAGAATATCTTCTACCGTCACCAGCCCCTGAATATCGCCATATTCATTAACCACCAGGCCCACTTTCTTTTTATTGCGCTGGAATTTCACCAACTGGACGCTGAGCGGCGTGCCTTCCGGCACGTAATAAATTTCATCGGCGGCGCGCAGCATCACCTCTTTGGTGAACTCTTTTTTCTCGTTCATCTGCCGCCAGGCCTCGCGGATGCGCAGCATGCCGATAGCGTCGTCAAGGGATTCGCGATACAGCACGATGCGTCCGTGCGGCGAGTGGGTCAGCTGGCGGACGATGGATTTCCAGTCGTCGTTAATATCAATGCCGACGATATCGTTACGCGGCACCATGATGTCGCTGACGCTCACTTTTTCGAGATCCAACACGGAGAGCAGCATGTCCTGATTGCGGCGCGAAATCTGCGAGCGCGACTCATGTACGATGGTGCGCAGCTCATCTTTGCTGAGCGCGGCGCTCACTACGTTATCCGCTTTAATGCCGACCATACGCATCAGCACGCGTGTGATCATATTCAGCAGCCAGACCAGCGGCATCATGATGATTTGCAGCGGGCCGAGTAAAAAGCTGCTCGGGAAGGCCACTTTCTCTGGATAAAGCGCTGCGACGGTTTTCGGCAGAACTTCAGCGAAAACCAGCACCACGAACGTCAGCACGCCGGTGGCGATCGCCACACCCGCGTCGCCATACAGACGCATACCAACGATAGTGGCAAGCGAAGACGCGAGAATATTGACCAGGTTGTTGCCGATTAACACCAGGCTTATCAGCCGGTCGGGCTTACGCAGCAGGCGTTCTACCCGTTTTGCCGCGCGGTTGCCCTGCTTCGACAGGTGACGCAGGCGGTAACGGTTGAGGGTCATCATCCCGGTTTCGGAGCCGGAGAAGTAGGCGGAGACCACCACCATCACGATAAGCGTTACGATGAGTGTGGTGGTTGAGATATGTTCCAACGTATTGTCCTTTGAAGTTTAGCCAGCGAACTGCTGGATAACCCGGCTGCCGAAGTAGGCCAGCGTCAGCAAGGCGGCGCCTGCGACGTTAAACCACACCACGCGGCGGCCGCGCCAGCCTTCATGATAGTGTCCCCAGAGCAGGATGATATAGACAAACCATGCGACGATGGACAGCACCGCTTTGTCGATATTCTCCATGCTGAACATGTTGTGAAGATAGAACAGACCGGTGCAGAGCGTCAGCGTCAGCAGCACGACGCCCACCTGGGTGATATGGAACATCTTGCGCTCGATACCCATCAGCGGCGGCATGTCGGCGCTGAACACCAGCTTTTTGTTTTTCAGCAGATAGTCTATCCACGCCAGTTGCAGCGCGTAGAGCGCGGCGATAATCAGCGTCGCGTAGGAAAAGAGCGACAGGCCGATATGCACCATCATGCCGGGGGTGGTTTCCAGATGCGTAATGTATTCATTCGGCACGAAGGTCGCGAACGCCAGGTTGATCAGCGCAAACGCGTAAACAATCGGCAACAGCAGCCAGCCGCGGTTTTTCGAGGCCACAATGGTCATCACGGTGCAGATCATCAGGCTGACCAGCGAACCGACGTTCAGCAGGCTGAGATTCTGGCCGCCGCTGCTGTCGTCCGGGAACAGCCGACCTTCCAGCGCCACGGCGTGGCAGACGAGCGCTATCACCGCCGAAATTATCGCAAGACGACGCCACGCGCTGTTCTTGCGAAGCAGACCGGGAATGATAAGCGCCAGGCTTACCGAGTAGGCGACAAGCGCCAGCAGTGAAAAAACAGGCATATAGGATGTCGGATTAGCCAGAAGAGAAAGAGAAGCAGTATAGCGTTACGCGCCGCCTGCTCCAACCGTTGCATCACAACCAGGGCGGCTTCATGTTATACTGCGCCTCATTCTTACTCGGTGTCGCTGCGGCGGCCTAAAGTTACCCTTGGGCAAGAGATCATGTTTGATAATTTAACTGACCGTTTGTCGCGCACGCTGCGCAATATCAGCGGCCGTGGGCGCCTGACTGAAGACAACATTAAAGAGACGCTGCGCGAAGTGCGCATGGCGCTGCTGGAAGCGGACGTCGCGCTGCCGGTGGTGCGTGACTTCATCAACCGCGTAAAAGAGAAAGCGGTAGGGCATGAAGTTAACAAAAGCCTGACGCCAGGCCAGGAGTTCGTGAAGATTGTTCGTAACGAACTGGTGGCGGCGATGGGCGAAGAAAACCAGAGCCTGAATCTGGCCGCGCAGCCGCCCGCCGTGGTGCTGATGGCGGGCCTGCAGGGTGCCGGTAAAACGACAAGCGTCGGTAAGCTCGGTAAATTCCTGCGCGAAAAGCACAAGAAAAAAGTGCTGGTGGTTTCCGCGGACGTGTATCGCCCGGCGGCGATTAAACAGCTCGAAACGCTGGCGCAGCAGGTCGGCGTGGATTTCTTCCCATCTGACGTCGCGCAAAAGCCGGTCGACATCGTTAACGCGGCGCTGAAAGAAGCGAAGCTGAAATTCTACGACGTGCTGCTGGTGGATACCGCCGGTCGTCTGCACGTCGACGAAGCGATGATGGACGAAATCAAGCAGGTTCACGCCTCTATCAAACCGGTGGAAACGCTGTTTGTGGTCGATGCGATGACCGGCCAGGACGCCGCCAATACCGCGAAAGCCTTTAACGAAGCGCTGCCGCTGACCGGCGTGGTGCTGACCAAAGTGGATGGCGACGCCCGCGGAGGTGCGGCGCTCTCGATTCGTCACATCACCGGCAAACCGATTAAATTCCTCGGCGTTGGTGAGAAAACCGAAGCGCTGGAGCCGTTCCACCCGGACCGCATCGCGTCGCGTATTCTCGGCATGGGCGATGTACTGTCGCTTATCGAAGATATCGAAAGCAAAGTCGATCGCGCGCAGGCGGAGAAACTCGCCTCCAAGCTGAAAAAAGGCGACGGCTTCGATCTGAACGATTTCCTTGAGCAGCTCAAGCAGATGAAAAACATGGGCGGCATGGCGAGCCTGATGGGCAAACTGCCGGGCATGGGACAACTGCCGGATAACGTGAAATCGCAGATGGATGACAAAATCCTGGTGCGTATGGAAGCCATCATTAATTCGATGACGATGAAAGAGCGCGCGAAGCCAGAAATCATCAAAGGCTCTCGCAAGCGTCGTATCGCGGCAGGCTGCGGGATGCAAGTGCAGGACGTTAACCGCCTTCTGAAACAGTTCGACGACATGCAGCGCATGATGAAGAAGATGAAGAAGGGCGGGATGGCGAAGATGATGCGGAATATGAAGGGGATGATGCCGCCAGGATTCCCTGGCCGCTAAACGGCCTGGCTTGTTTGCCATTTCGGCACCGGGGTGTGCTCGCCATCCTCACGTACTACGTGTACGCTCCGGTGGCTGTGCGCACGCCGGCACCGAACTGACTGCACCGCCGACGGCCTTTTACAGTGGGTGTATCAACTGCAGATTGCTTTTTCCTCAGAAATCAGTAAAATTTTCGGGCTTTTAATATGACGCCGGGCTCCGTTCCTCGATGGGGCCCGGTGTTTTATTCACACAAGAGGATGTTATGGTAACTATTCGTTTAGCACGTCACGGCGCTAAAAAGCGTCCGTTCTACCAGGTTGTCGTTACTGATAGCCGCAATGCACGCAACGGTCGCTTCATTGAGCGCGTTGGTTTCTTCAACCCGATCGCGAACGAGAAAGAAGAAGGCACCCGCCTGGATCTGGATCGTATCGAGCACTGGGTTGGCCAGGGCGCTACCGTTTCCGATCGCGTTTCCGCGCTGATCAAAGCAGCAAAAAAAGCAGCTTAATCTGTCACGGTGGTCATGATGAGCAAGCAAGACGCCGCTAAAGCCCCTGTTAATCCGATTGTTCTCGGGAAAATGGGTTCTTCTTACGGCATTCGTGGTTGGCTCAGAGTGTTTTCCTCCACCGAAGACGCTGAAAGCATTTTTGACTATCAGCCCTGGTTTATCCAGCAGGCGGGTCAGTGGCAGCAAGTACAGCTGGAAAGCTGGAAGCACCACAATCAGGACATGATCATCAAGCTGAAAGGCGTTGACGATCGTGATGCCGCGAATCTGTTGACCAATTGCGAAATTGTCGTGGATTCCTCGCAGTTGCCGGACCTCGAAGAAGGCGACTACTACTGGAAAGACCTTATCGGTTGCCAGGTAGTCACGACGGAAGGGTACAGCCTCGGTAAAGTCATCGACATGATGGAAACCGGGTCGAACGACGTTCTCGTCATTAAGGCAAACCTGAAAGATGCGTTCGGTATCAAGGAGCGGTTACTTCCGTTCCTCGATGGGCAGGTTATCAAGAAAGTCGATCTCGCTACTCAAACCATTGAAGTAGATTGGGATCCTGGTTTTTAAACCTCCGGACAAACGGTAATAAACGGCGCTATGTGGATTGGCATAATCAGCCTGTTTCCTGAGATGTTCCGCGCGATTACCGATTACGGGGTAACTGGCCGGGCAGTAAAAAATGGCCTGCTGAGCATCGACAGCTGGAGTCCTCGCGACTTCACGCACGACCGGCACCGTACCGTGGACGACAGGCCCTACGGCGGCGGACCGGGGATGCTAATGATGGTGCAACCCTTGCGGGACGCCATTCACGCAGCGAAAGCCGCGGCAGGCGAGGGCGCAAAGGTGATTTACCTTTCACCTCAGGGACGCAAGCTTGATCAAGCGGGCGTCAGTGAGCTGGCGACGAACGAGAAGTTAATTCTGGTTTGTGGCCGCTACGAAGGGATAGATGAGCGCGTAATTCAGACCGAAATTGACGAAGAATGGTCAATCGGCGATTACGTTCTCAGCGGCGGCGAGCTACCCGCCATGACGCTGATTGATTCGGTCGCCAGGTTTATTCCGGGCGTACTCGGTCACGAAGCGTCGGCAACGGAAGATTCCTTTGCCGACGGGTTGCTGGATTGTCCGCACTATACCCGGCCTGAAGTGTTAGAAGGGATGGAAGTACCGCCAGTTTTACTGTCGGGGAACCATGCCGAAATCAGACGCTGGCGCCTGAAGCAGTCGCTGGGCCGTACCTGGCTTAGAAGACCTGAACTTCTGGAAAACCTGGCTCTGACTGAAGAGCAAGCAAAGTTGCTGGCGGAGTTCAAAACTGAACACGCACAACAGCAACATAGACATGATGGGACTGGCGACGCGTAAGCCGCTACCCGAAACATCAGTTTACCCAGGATAAGAGATTAAATTATGAGCAACATTATTAAGCAACTTGAACAAGAGCAGATGAAGCAGGACGTACCTTCCTTCCGTCCGGGTGATACCGTGGAAGTGAAAGTATGGGTTGTTGAAGGTTCCAAAAAACGTCTGCAGGCATTCGAGGGCGTGGTTATCGCTATCCGTAACCGCGGTCTGCACTCTGCATTCACTGTTCGCAAAATCTCCAACGGCGAAGGCGTTGAGCGTGTCTTCCAGACTCACTCTCCGGTAGTTGACAGCATTGCTGTTAAACGTCGTGGTGCTGTACGTAAAGCTAAACTGTACTACCTGCGTGAGCGCACTGGTAAGTCTGCTCGTATTAAAGAGCGTCTTAACTAAGATTCGCTTAAGCGACATCCGATATAAAAAGGGCTGGCCTGCGGGCTGGCCCTTTTTTTGTCGCTTTATCGCTTAAACTGAGTGTAAAGAGCAGCTGTTTCCCTTCCCATGCGTTAACCTTTTGCATCCAAATCATTTACAATAAGCCTCCCTTTCTGGAGGTGCAGTGGGCAGCAACATCTTTTATCAGTCCGTGTTTCGTTATCGCGCAGCCATGCTTGCGCTGTTCGCGATCCTGCTGATTGTGGTGGCGCCGCTTATTTCTGTCAGCCTGCAAAAAGACCCGATGAGCGCGATGCCCGGCATGCATCATGAGATGCCGATGGCGGATATGGGCGATATGGCCGATATGCATCAGGACGTGCACCACGAGAGGGCTGCCCCTGAACCGATGCCCATGCCGGTCGATCATGCCGAAGCGTGCGGCTACTGCGTTCTGCTGGCGCACGTGCCAGGCCTGTTGCTGGCGCTCACGCTCCTCGTCTCCTTTATTCTGCAACGCGTGCGGTTGCCGGTTCCTCGCCCGGTGGCCAGGCACTGGCGCTTTTACCCGCGTCTCTGGCCCGATACCCGCGCGCCGCCGCGCCTGTCTGCTTTTTCCTGCTAAAAACCCCTGCGCCCTGGCGCAGCGATAACACCTGCTTTTAAAAAAGGAAAAGTATGACTTCCTGCACGCCGCGCGCGGCATGGCTCAACCTGCTGCGACGCCTTCATTTCTATATTGGTCTGTTTATCGGGCCGTTTATCTTCATCGCCGCGCTGACGGGCACGCTCTATGTCGCAACCCCGCAGCTGGAAAACTGGATCTATCGCGAGGCGCTGTCCGGCGCTACGTCGGGCGAGCCTCTGCCGCTGGCGCAGCAAATCGCGGTGGCGGAGCAACAGACCGGCGGTAAGTTGCGCCTCTCTGCGGTGCGTCCGGCATTAACGCCTGGCGAGACGACGCGGGTGATGTTTGCTGACCCGTCGCTTGGTGAGTCGGAGTCGCGCGCGATATTTATCGATCCGGTGACCCTTGCGGTAAAAGGCGACATGACCGTCTATGGCACCAGCGGCATTCTGCCCCTGCGCCAGTGGATAGACTATATGCACCGCTCGCTGTTGGCTGGCGACGTCGGGCGTGTCTACAGCGAACTGGCGGCCTCATGGATGTGGGTGGCGGCGCTCGGCGGCATCGCGCTCTGGTGCCTGACCCGCCCGAAACGGCGCATGAAAAACGCGTTTCAGAATACACGCCGCCTGCATACGGGCCTCGGCTGGGCGCTGCTTGCCGGTATGCTGCTCTTCTCTGCAACCGGCCTTACCTGGTCGCAGTGGGCAGGCGCGAACGTCGATAAAATGCGCGCTGCGTTTGGCTGGCTGACGCCGCAGGTCAATACGCAACTGCATGGCGGGGCGCAGGAACACGATCCGCATGCGGAGCACCATATGCATCACGGCACGATGGACATGCCAGCGCTGCACATTGATGCGCGTCAGTATGACCAGGTATTGCAGGCGGCGAGAACTGCCGGGATCGACGCCCGCAGGCTGGAGATTCGTCCGCCGCGTGAGGCGGGGCGCGCCTGGACGGTAACTGAGATAGACCGTACCTGGCCCACGCAGGTCGATGCCGTGGCAGTGGACGGCGCCACACTCCAGGTTATCGATATCACACGCTTCGCGGATTACCCGCTGATGGCGAAGCTCACACGCTGGGGCGTCGATTTTCATATGGGCATTCTGTTCGGCCTGCCAAACCAGTTGCTGCTTATCGCCTTTGGCATCGCGCTGTGCGTGGCAATTGTGCTTGGCTACCGGCTCTGGTGGTTGCGTCGCCCGCAGGGGCCGTTGGTTAGCCCGGCAGCGACGCTAAGCCAGGGCTGGCTGAATCTGCCTGTTGTCTGGCGCGTGGTGACGCTCGCGGTAGTCATACTGCTGGGGCTGGCGCTGCCGGTCATGGGCATTAGCCTCGTTATAATATTGTTGATGGACTACTGGCGCTGGCGGCAGGGGCGTAGCGAACCGGTCGTTGAGAAAGGGCAATAATAACAGGGCGGGGAAACCCGCCTTTTCTTATTATGGAAAGTAATAATTACACGCTCATGCCCGTTGCTCGCCATTTATTTTCTTATTGTAAACTTATCGGTACGTTTTATGGATTGAAATCTTTACCATCTGTGATATTGTTAAATCCTCCTCGCAGAGGAAAACTATCGCAACGAGCAAACTTACAGGATCGCCATCATGCAAAAAGACGCGCTGAATAACGTTCATATCGCCGATGAACAGGTATTAATCACTCCGGATCAACTCAAAGCCCAGTTCCCGCTGACCGTTGAACAGGAGGCGCAGATCGCGCGCTCTCGCCAGACCATTTCCGATATCATCGCCGGTCGCGATCCGCGCCTGCTGGTGGTGTGTGGACCTTGCTCGATCCACGATCCTGAAGCCGCGATGGAGTATGCTCGTCGATTTAAAGCCCTGTCTGAACAGGTCAGCGATAGTCTTTACCTTGTCATGCGCGTCTATTTTGAAAAGCCCCGTACCACGGTTGGCTGGAAAGGGCTGATTAACGATCCGCATATGGATGGCTCGTTTGATGTGGAAGCGGGGCTTAAGATCGCGCGCCGCCTGCTGGTGGATCTGGTGAGCCTTGGCCTGCCGCTCGCGACCGAAGCGCTCGATCCGAACAGTCCGCAATACTTAGGCGATCTCTTTAGCTGGTCCGCGATTGGCGCGCGTACCACGGAATCGCAGACGCACCGCGAAATGGCGTCCGGCCTCTCAATGCCGGTCGGTTTTAAAAACGGTACGGACGGCAGCCTTGCGACTGCGATTAACGCGATGCGCGCCGCCGCGATGCCGCACCGCTTTGTCGGCATCAACCAGGCAGGCCAGGTGTGCCTGTTGCAAACCCAGGGCAACCCGGATGGCCACGTGATCCTGCGCGGCGGCAAAGCGCCGAACTACAGCCCGGCGGATGTCGCGCAGTGTGAAAAAGAGATGGCGCAGGCGGGTCTGCGTCCGGCGCTGATGATTGACTGCAGCCACGGCAACTCGAACAAAGACTACCGCCGCCAGCCGGGCGTCGCGGAATCCGCGGTGGCGCAGATTAAAGACGGCAACCGTTCTATTATTGGTCTGATGATTGAAAGCCACCTTCACGAAGGCAATCAGTCTTCCGAACAGCCGCGCAGCGCCATGAAATACGGCGTATCGGTTACCGACGCCTGCATTAGCTGGGAAACCACCGAGGCGCTCCTGCGCGAGCTTCATCAGGATTTGCGAGGGGCGCTGGCGGCGCGCCTGGCGTAAGGGGTTTAACGATGGTGGCTGAACTGACCGCGCTGCGCGATCAAATTGATGAAGTGGATAAGGCGCTGCTGGGGCTGCTGGCGCGCCGTCTGGAGCTGGTGGCGGAAGTGGGTGAAGTAAAAAGCCGCTACGGGCTGCCGATTTATGTGCCGGAGCGCGAGGCCTCTATGCTGGCGTCGCGTCGTCATGAGGCCGAAACGCTCGGCGTGCCGCCGGATCTTATCGAAGATGTGTTGCGGCGCGTGATGCGGGAATCGTACTCCAGCGAGAACGATAAAGGCTTTAAAACGCTTAACCCGGCGCTGCGCCCGGTAGTGATTGTCGGCGGCGGCGGCCAGATGGGCCAGCTGTTTGAAAAAATGCTCACGCTCTCCGGCTACCGGGTGCGCATTCTGGAGCAGCAGGACTGGCCACAGGCGCAGACGCTGTGTGCTGACGCCGGAATGGTGATTGTCAGTGTGCCGGTGCACCTGACCGAAGCGATTATCCGCAAGCTGCCCGTGCTGCCGCAGGATTGCGTGCTGGTCGATTTAACCTCGGTGAAAAACGTGCCGTTGCAGGCGATGCTGGAAGCGCATTCCGGCCCGGTACTGGGCCTGCACCCGATGTTCGGGCCGGACAGCGGCAGCCTTGCCAAACAGGTAGTGGTCTACTGCGACGGACGTATGCCGGAGGCGTACCAGTGGTTCCTTGAGCAAATTCAGGTCTGGGGCGCGCGGCTGCACCGCATCAGCGCGGTCGAGCACGATCAAAACATGGCGTTTATCCAGGCGCTGCGCCATTTTGCGACGTTTGCCTACGGTCTGCATCTGGCCGAAGAAAACGTACAGCTGGAGCAACTGCTGGCGCTCTCCTCGCCGATTTACCGGCTGGAACTGGCGATGGTGGGCCGCCTGTTTGCGCAGGACCCGCAGCTCTACGCCGATATCATTATGTCGTCGCCGGGCAATCTGGCGCTGATTAAGCGTTACTACCAGCGGTTTGGCGAGGCGATCGGCCTGCTGGAGCAGGGCGATAAGCGTGCTTTTATCGACAGCTTCCGGAAAGTGGAGCACTGGTTCGGCGATTATGCGAAACGATTCCAGCAGGAGAGCCGCGCGCTGTTGCGCCAGGCAAACGACAGCCGCCAGTAACGCAAAATCCGCTTATACTCAAAAGCCAGCAGGCCAGTTCCGCTGGCTTTTTTTATGGCGAAAAAGGATGAACGAAATGGCGCAACCGCAGCTGTTGTTTGATTACACCGGCCACCTGCCGGAATGCCCGACCTGGGACGCGCAGGAACAGGCGCTCTACTGGGCCGATATCCTGGAGCAGGAGATCCATCGCTACCAGCCGCAAAGCGGCGAACACCGCGTCTGGCAATTCCCGGAAGAGGTGGGATGCTTCGCGCTGCGTGAGAAGGGCGGCTTTATCGTCGCGCTGCGCAGCGGCATCTGGCTTGCTGACGAGCGGGGCATTCTGGGGCAGAAGATTTGCGATAACCCCAATAACCCGGCGCTGGCGCGCTTTAACGACGGCGGCACCGACCACGACGGACGCTTTTACGCGGGCACTTTCTGGGCTCCCGGTGACTACAAAGGCGCGCTGCTGGTGCGTGTAGACAATGATCTCAGCGCGCATGTTATCCAGAGTGATATTCACGGCGCGAATGGCCTTGCCTTCAGCCCTGACAGACGCTGGATGTATACCTCTGATACGCCGAAAGGTGTGATTTACCGCACGCCGATTGATGAGCTAGGCGAGCCAGGCAAACGCGAGATTTTTAAAACCTTTGGCGAAGGCGAAGGCATTCCTGATGGCGCGGCGCTGGATGTGGAAGGCTGCTACTGGACGGCGATGTATGACGGTCACCGCATCGCGCGGTTTTCGCCAGACGGCGAGCAGCTTGAGGAGTATCGCCTGCCGGTGCGCTGCCCGACGATGGTCTGTTTTGGCGGCCCGGAGATGAAAACGCTCTATATCACCACCACGCGGGAAAATATGGATCTGGAGGAGCTGGAGAAGTTTCCGCTCTCGGGCGCGCTCTTTACGCTTGAGGTCAGCGTCGCAGGCCTGCCGAAGCCGCGATTTAAAGGATAAAAAAACGGCCGGATGCCCGGCCGCTTCTGATTATGCCGGGTCGACCGGCACCACATTTTCACTCGGGTAACAGCCCAGCACTTTCATCGACCGGGTGATCTCCACAAGCTCTTTCAGCGCCTGCTGCATCGCCGCATCGTGGAGGTTCGCCTGGATATCCAGATAGAACATCTCTTCCCACGGGTTGCCGTTAATCGGGCGCGATTCAAGCTTCGTCATAATCAGATTGTGATTACGCAGCACCAGTAACGCTTCAACCAGCGCGCCAGCCTGCTGGCCGGTGGCGATTAACAGCGTGGTTTTCGCCGGCACCTGATCGGATACGTTGATAGCCTTGCGGGCCAGCACCACAAAACGGGTGATGTTTTGCGTCTGGTTGGCGAGATTGCGCTCCAGCACCTGCAAACCGTAGAGCGCGCCGCCCGCTTCGCTGCCGAGCGCGGCGACATACGGAGAGCTGGCGTGTGCCACTTTTTCCATCGCGGCGGCGGTGCTTTCGCAATATTCGATTTTCCAGTGGGGGTAGCGCTTGAGGAACTGGCTGCACTGCTGAAACGGCTGCGGATGGCTGTAGACGGTTTCGATTTTCTCAAGCGTGGTGGAGGTGGAGACCAGCACGCAGTGATCGATAGGCAGCGTCAGCTCGCCGACAATCGACAGGCTGGTGTGTTGCAGCAGATCGTAGACATCGTTAATCGCGCCGGAGCTGGTGTTTTCAATCGGCACGACGGCGTAATCGGCCTGGCCTGTCTCCACCTGATTAAAGATATCGTGAAATTTTGCGCAGCCGCTTTCGATGAAGTGATCGAAATGGCGAGCCGCGTACTGGCGGGCGGCCAGGTGCGAGTAAGAGCCTTTCGGGCCGAGAAACGCGATGCGGGCGGAGTGCGGGTTGGTCTGGTTAAGATGCTGCTGGAGTAGCGCTTGCTGGGTAAGAACGGAGTCTTCGATGATCAGCTGAAAAAGCCGGGTGATGTAGTGCGCGTCGAGATGGTGAGTTTTGCCAAGGCTAATTAACCGCTCCAGTAAATCTCGCTCGCGATCGATATCCCTGACCGGACGATGGGTGGCGAGTTTCGCTTTGCCTACCTCAACCGCCAGCGCCCGGCGTTGCGCCAGCAGGGCGAGTAATTGTTCATCCAGCGCGCTGATTTTATCGCGCAGGGCCAGCAACGGGTTTTCCGCAGTCATAACGCCACCTTGTGTATAGCCATAAAAAAGGCCCCCCGGAGTGGGAGGCCTGTTAGTTCGTCTTCGCTTGCTTTCTGTACGACGACACGCCTCCCGTTCAGGGGAAGGTAAAAAAGAAAGCGAAGAAAAACGCGTGTTGCTTCATGAGAGATTCCTTAATAAGCATACCGGTAAAGTACCCGCACCCTTTTTGTTCTGTCAATAAAAAACGCGCCCGAAGGCGCGTGATAAAAGATGACGCTGATGTTTTTACTCTTCTTCTTCGACTTCGGCGAAGTTGGCGTCTTTAACGGAGCCTGTGGTGCGGCGGGCCTCGCCTTTGTGTTGCACCTTGTTCAGTTGCCTTTCCAGCTTGTTAATGAGTTCGTTAATGGCCGTGTACATATCTTCATGTTTGGCGCTGGCGACCAGATGGCCGTTAGGCGTATTGATGGTGGCGTCCGCGACGAACCCCTGGGGCTCTTTAGATAAAATGATATGCGGATTAATCAGATGAGTTTGCCATTTTTCAAGTTTGGCGAGACGGTCGGCGACGTGCTGGCGGATAGCGGGGGTGATTTCCATCTGTTTGCTGGTAATGTTCATTGTCATAAATGTTACCTCTTGTCTTTCCCGTCTTGGTAACTTCAGCATAACCGCCCCAGCGTCAATTTGCGTGATTCAGATCACTTTATTTTGTCACTTTTTGTCAATAAAACGTTTTTGTGAGTCAGGACAGGAAGAGGGCGGATTTCGCTTGTCGGCCTCGTTAAAAGCGGTCATAGTTGATGAGTTAACTCCACCGCCTTCTCTGTTTAAACCTTCATCAAATCCGTTTTTATGAATTTTTTTCAGCCCGTATACCTTTTTTGAGAGTTCCTCGAAAGGCGCAGCTTCGGCAATAATGCGTCACTAATACCTGCCTATATGCACGGCTCTTTACGTAAAAAGGATTGTTATGAAAGCCACCTTTCGGCTGACGGCGCTTCGTCGTCTCGCGCTCTGTGTGACGCTCGCCTGTGGCGCTGCGCCTGCCATCGGCGCGTCATTTGATTGTGATAAAGCGGGCACGCCTGTTGAACACGCCATCTGCCAGCAAACATCGCTCGGCGAACTCGACAGCAAAATCAGCGACAGCTACCTGCGCGCCACAAGCAGCATGACCGTACAGGACGCCGCGGCGTTACGCACGGAGCAGCGCGCGTGGCTTAAAACGCGCAACGCCTGTGCGGGTAACGCGAGTGAACTTAACGCGTGTCTTATGGCGACCATGAAACCCCGCGCTGAACAGCTTGAGCGTATCGCGCGCCGCGCCACCCACGATTTCGATGCCGCGGTCAGTCTTATCCCTGCTTCACCGGCGACCGCCGCGGATAAGCTGCGCCAGTATCAGACACCGCTCGCCTCCGCATGGCTGGTCTATCTCAACCGTTTCGTACCCGCCAGCGGCGTGACGGCGCAGGAGGCCAATAAGCGTCATCAGATGGCGCTGGACGGGCTTAAGGATGATGATTTCGCCTGGTCGGTGATGAAAGATATCGACAGCGACCCGAAAGAGGGCAAAGACCGGGCGGTGCTGACGCTGCTGCGTATGAATATCGAAAGGCTGGATTACGAAAACGATAGCGATCGCCCGTACGTTCACTGCTTTATTTTCCCGGCGCAGGGACAGGCCGCTTATGAAGCGTTTGGGGCGCTGTATGGTTCATCACGCGACGGCGCAGCGCCAGTTTGTGCCCCTCAGGCTGCAATTTTCAGTACGCCCGCCTGGAAAGCGCTCGACGATGCGTTTTCCGATGCGCTGAGCAAAGCGAGTGAAGGCGCCGGGACGATTCAGCATGCCAGCTATGCGGACTGGCGTATTTTTGAGCTGCACGTGACCGTTAAGCCGGAGGATTACCTCAACCCTTCCGAACCGGCTCAAAAAACGCGGGATTCGGAAAAAGAGATCCGCGAGTGGAAAGACGAAGCGGCCTGGCCAAAAGCGCAGCGTGAAAAAGTGCTGGCGGCGCTTGAGCCTGCGCGTCAGGCAACGGCACAGTGGTTGCAAAACGATCGCGGCTTTACGCCCGAAAACGCCCGTAAAGCGGCAGAGAACATCGTGCGCGAGTGGGTGGATGACCGCGTTACCTTTATTGACGGATCGACGTGGACCGGTGAGTAACGCCATAAAAAAAGCCAGCCCGCCGGGCTGGCTTTTTACGTTGATGTAAGGATCAGGAGCCGGTGTTATTCGCGGCGATAATTTTCGCCACTTTATCCGCCTGCGCGTTGAGCTGCAGCTCGCGATAGGCGTTTTCCATCAGGCCCAGCCCTTCATGGGTCGCCTGGGTATCCGGATAATCACGCAGCATACCTTCCACACGGTTCACAACGGCCACCCACGCGCCGCGTTTGGTGTAATATTGCGCAACGGAAAGCTCATATTTCGACAGACGGTCTTTCAGGTAGACCAGACGTTTAGTGGCGTCGGTAGCGTACTGGCTCTGCGGGTAACCACGAACCAGCTTCGAGAAGTCGCGGAACGCGTCGCGCGCATGCTGCGGATCGCGGTCGCTGCGATCGACGCCGAAGAAGCCCTGCAGCGCACTGTCATCAAGCGCCATATTGGTCAGGCCGCGCATGTAGATAACGTAGTCGATATTCGGGTGGGTCGGGTTAAGGCGAAGGAAACGGTCAATAGCGGCCTGAGCCAGCGGCAGATCGGCGTTTTTATAATAGGCGTAGATCAGATCCAGCTGTACCTGCTGAGAATATGGGCCAAACGGATAACGGTTATCTAACGCTTCCAGTTGCGTTATTGCCGCTTTCCAGTTACCGTCCTGCAGCTTTTGCTGCGCAGTCGCGTAGATCTCTGAAGGCGGATTATCGGGCACCTCTTCCTTAGAACCGGAGCAGCCCGCCAAAGCCAGGCTCAACGTGGCGGCTGCCACCAGATATTTCATGCGCGTCATGACGTTTTGACTTTCCTCAGATGTTATGCGGGAGTTTCACTGTTCCAGCTCCCGATTAAGACCAGCTACAATAGCACACTATATTAAACGGCAAAGCCGTAAAACCCAACGTTAACGAAGAAGCTGTATATGGCACAACGAGTACAACTCACCGCAACGGTGTCCGAGTCACAACTCGGTCAACGCTTAGATCAGGCTTTGGCCGAATTGTTCCCGGATTATTCACGTTCACGCATAAAAGAATGGATCCTCGACCAGCGCGTGCTGGTAAATGGTCAGATGTGCGATACGCCGAAAGAGAAAGTGTTGGGTGGGGAACGTGTCGCCATCAATGCTGAAATCGAAGAAGAAGCGCGCTTCGAGCCGCAGGATATCCCGCTCGATATCGTTTATGAAGATGACGATATTCTGGTTATCAACAAACCGCGCGATCTGGTGGTTCATCCGGGCGCCGGCAACCCGGACGGCACGGTGCTTAACGCGCTGCTGCACTATTATCCGCCTATCGCGGATGTGCCGCGTGCAGGTATCGTGCATCGTCTGGATAAAGACACGACCGGCCTGATGGTTGTCGCGAAAACCGTTCCGGCGCAGACGCGTCTGGTTGAAGCGCTACAGCTGCGTGAAATCACCCGCGAATATGAAGCGGTGGCGATTGGTCATATGACGGCGGGCGGTACGGTCAGCGAGCCTATCAGCCGCCACCCGACCAAACGCACCCATATGTCGGTGCATCCGATGGGCAAACCGGCGGTGACGCACTACCGCATCATGGAGCATTTTCGGATTCACACCCGCCTGCGTTTGCGTCTGGAAACCGGCCGTACGCACCAGATCCGCGTACACATGGCGCACATCACCCATCCGCTGGTGGGCGATCAGCTGTACGGCGGCCGTCCGCGTCCGCCGAAAGGCGCGAGTGAAGCATTCATTCAGGCGCTGCGTAAGTTCGATCGCCAGGCGCTGCACGCGACCATGCTGCGTCTTTATCACCCCATCAGCGGTATTCTGATGGAGTGGCATGCGCCTATTCCGCAGGACATGGTTGATCTTATCGACGCGCTGCGCGCCGACTTCGAAGCCCATAAAGACGACGTGGACTGGTTATGAAACTGATTACTCCGCAGTGGCCGCTGCCTTCGGGCGTCGCGGCCTGTAGCTCTACCCGCCACGGCGGCGTCAGCCTGCCGCCTTACGACGCCTTAAATCTGGGCGCGCACTGCGGGGATAATCCTGAACATGTCGAAGAGAACCGTCGCCGCTTTTATCAGGCGGCGAATTTCCCTTCATCGCCCGTCTGGCTTGAGCAGGTTCACGGTAAGGATGTCCTTCATCTCGACGGCGGGCCGTATGCCTCTAAGCGTGCGGATGCGTCCTATACCCGTGAGCGGGGAACGGTCTGCGCGGTGATGACCGCCGACTGCCTGCCGGTGCTGTTTTGCGAGGCGTCCGGCACGGAAGTGGCGGCGGCGCACGCAGGCTGGCGCGGACTGTGCGAAGGCGTGCTTGAAGAGACCGTCGCGTGTTTTCGCGCGCCGCCCGCCACTATTCAGGCCTGGCTTGGCCCGGCGATTGGCCCGCAGGCTTTTGAAGTTGGTCCGGAAGTGCGCGAGGCGTTTATCGCTAAAGATCCGGCCGCAGCGGCCGCATTCCGCCCGTCCGGTGAGAAATATTTCGCCGATATCTATCTGCTGGCGCGCCAGCGTCTCGCGAAGATGGGCGTGACCGCCGTTTATGGCGGTGAGCGCTGTACACATAGCGAAAGCCACGATTTTTTCTCGTATCGCCGCGACAGAACGACAGGTCGTATGGCAAGTTTCATTTGGCTGATATAACCTATTGAATCAAGACGATCCGGTACGGATAACTGACGCTCTACATAATTAAGGTCATTAACCTTGAATAATTGAGGGATGACCTCATTTAATCTCCAGTAGCAATTTTGACCTGTTATGGGAGGAGTTATGCGTCTGGATCGTCTTACCAATAAATTCCAGCTTGCTCTTGCCGATGCCCAGTCACTCGCACTGGGGCACGACAACCAGTTTATCGAACCCCTTCACCTCATGAGCGCCCTGCTAAATCAGGAAGGCGGTTCTGTTCGCCCTTTGCTGACATCCGCAGGCGTTAATGCCGGGAAGTTACGCGCCGATCTCGACCAGGCGCTGAGCCGCCTGCCGCAGGTGGAAGGCACCGGCGGCGACGTTCAGCCGTCGCAGGATCTTGTGCGGGCGCTGAATCTCTGCGACAAGCTGGCGCAGAAACGGGGCGACAATTTTATTTCCTCAGAGCTGTTTGTTCTGGCGGCGCTGGAGTCGCGCGGAACGCTTGCGGATTTACTCAAAGCCGCGGGCGCCACGACCGCGAACGTTACACAAGCGATTGAAAATATGCGCGGAGGCGAAACCGTGAACGATCAGGGTGCCGAAGATCAGCGGCAGGCACTGAAAAAATATACCGTCGATCTGACCGAGCGTGCCGAGCAGGGCAAACTCGATCCGGTCATTGGCCGCGATGAAGAAATTCGTCGTACGATTCAGGTTCTGCAACGTCGTACCAAAAACAACCCGGTACTGATTGGTGAGCCTGGCGTCGGTAAAACCGCGATAGTCGAAGGGCTGGCGCAGCGTATCGTTAATGGTGAAGTGCCGGAAGGTCTGAAAGGGCGTCGGGTGCTGGCGCTCGATATGGGCGCGCTGGTGGCCGGTGCGAAATACCGCGGCGAATTCGAAGAGCGTCTGAAAGGCGTACTGAACGATCTGTCGAAACAGGAAGGCAACGTCATTCTGTTTATCGATGAACTGCATACTATGGTCGGCGCGGGTAAAGCCGATGGCGCGATGGATGCGGGTAACATGCTCAAACCGGCGCTGGCGCGCGGTGAGCTGCACTGCGTAGGCGCCACGACGCTTGATGAATATCGCCAGTACATTGAAAAAGACGCCGCGCTGGAGCGCCGTTTCCAGAAAGTGTTTGTCGCCCAGCCGTCGGTGGAAGATACCATTGCGATCCTGCGCGGCCTGAAAGAGCGCTATGAGCTGCATCACCATGTGCAGATAACCGACCCGGCGATTGTCGCAGCGGCGACGCTGTCGCACCGTTATATTGCCGACCGCCAGTTGCCAGACAAAGCCATCGACCTTATCGATGAAGCGGCGTCCAGCATTCGTATGCAGATTGACTCGAAGCCAGAGGAACTTGACCGCCTCGACCGCCGCATTATTCAGCTCAAGCTGGAACAGCAGGCGCTGATGAAAGAGTCTGACGAGGCCAGTAAAAAACGCCTCGATATGCTGAACGATGAGCTGGCGGATAAAGAGCGTCAGTATTCCGAACTGGAAGAAGAGTGGAAAGCGGAAAAAGCCTCACTCTCCGGTACGCAGACCATTAAAGCAGAGCTGGAGCAGGCGAAAATCGCCATCGAGCAGGCGCGCCGCGTGGGTGACCTGGCGCGGATGTCTGAACTGCAGTACGGCAAAATCCCGGAGCTTGAGAAACAGCTCGCCGCCGCCACGCAGTCGGAAGGCAAAACGATGCGACTGCTGCGAAATAAAGTCACTGACGCGGAAATCGCCGAAGTGCTGGCGCGCTGGACCGGTATTCCGGTCTCACGCATGATGGAGAGCGAGCGCGATAAGCTACTGCGTATGGAGCAGGATCTGCATCAGCGCGTGATCGGCCAGGATGAGGCGGTCGAAGCGGTGTCAAACGCCATTCGCCGTAGCCGCGCCGGGCTTTCCGACCCGAACCGTCCGATTGGGTCGTTCCTGTTCCTCGGGCCGACCGGGGTGGGTAAAACTGAGCTCTGCAAAGCGCTGGCTAACTTTATGTTCGACAGTGACGATGCGATGGTGCGTATCGATATGTCCGAGTTTATGGAGAAACACTCGGTGTCGCGTCTGGTTGGCGCACCTCCGGGATATGTCGGTTATGAAGAGGGCGGTTATCTGACCGAAGCGGTTCGCCGCCGTCCTTATTCCGTCATTCTGCTGGATGAAGTGGAAAAAGCGCACCCTGATGTGTTCAACATACTTCTGCAGGTGCTGGATGATGGACGTCTGACGGACGGGCAGGGCAGAACGGTCGATTTCCGTAATACTGTGGTCATCATGACGTCTAACCTGGGTTCCGATCTGATTCAGGAGCGTTTCGGCGCGCTGGATTACGCGAGCATGAAAGAGCTGGTGATGGGCGTGGTCGGGCAGAGCTTCCGCCCGGAATTCATCAACCGTATTGATGAAGTGGTGGTATTCCATCCGTTAGGACAGAAACACATTGCTTCTATTGCGCAGATCCAGTTGCAGCGGCTTTATCAGCGTCTGGAAGACCGGGGGTATGCGGTGCATATCTCGGATGACGCGCTGCAGTTGCTTGGTGAGAACGGCTACGACCCGGTTTATGGCGCGCGTCCGTTGAAACGTGCGATTCAGCAGCAGATTGAAAACCCGCTGGCCCAGCAAATCCTCTCCGGTGAGCTGGTGCCCGGTAAAACTATCGAGCTTATCGTGCGCGACAACCATATTGTCGCTGTGCAGTAACTCGCAAAAAATGAAAAACGGGCCCTGCGGGGCTCGTTTTTGTTTATAAACCAGGCAATGATGGTGATTCCTCAGCCGTTCTGCCTGGAAAATGAACGATCGGAATTTTTTTTAAAATTACCTCTTGTCAGTTGAGAAGAACTCCCTATAATGCGCCTCCACTGACACGGCACAACGGCAAGCGAGCCGGCCCGTCAGGCAGACGAAAGCGAAAATAAACGCTTGACTCTGAAAGAGGAAAGCGTAATATACGCCACCTCGCGACAGCAGGCTGAGCGCCGCGTCGCACCGCTCTTTAACAATTTATCAGACAATCTGTGTGGGCACTCGGG
>OGSG01000179.1_pt1 | contig 29781 bp, 30 predicted proteins | sample 1573841 | NCBI WGS metagenome assembly OGSG01 (sample SAMN03295849, study PRJEB24534) | human gut metagenome | isolation source: fecal sample 2 from infant 7 | host: Homo sapiens | place: USA: Pittsburgh, PA | collected 2014-07
CGTGATCTGATCCTTCAACTCAGCAAAAGTTCGATTTATTCAACAAAGCCGGTTATCGACTAACTGGCAAATTCTGACACCTGCACGACATGCTTCTTCATCATTAGCCGCTTTGACAATAATGATAAATTCTTCGCCCCCGTAGCGATAAACCGTTTCGTAATCACGCGTCCAACTGGCTAAGTAAGTTGCCAGGGTGCGTAATACTACATCGCCGATTAAATGCCCGTAGGTATCATTAACCAATTTAAATCGGTCAATATCCAACAACATTAAATAAAGATTCAGAGGCTCAGTGTTGCGTAACTGATGATCAAAGGATTCATCAAGAACCCGACGCCCCGGCAATCCCGTCAAAACATCCATATTGCTACGGATCGTCAGCAAATAAATTTTGTAATCGGTTAATGCCGCAGTACAAAGAAAGCAACCCCTCCTGAAAGGCGTCGAAATGCGCGTCCTGCCAGTGATTTTCAACAATAGCCAGCATTAATTCCCGACCACAGTTATGCATATGTTGATGGGCAGAATCCATTAGCCGAACGTAAGGTAATTCATCGTTATCGAGTGGCCCCAGATGATCAATCCACCGACCAAACTGGCACAGTCCATAAGAATGGTTATCCGTTATTTCTGGCTTACTGGCATCTCTCGCGACCACGCTGTGAAACATACTCACCAGCCACTGGTAGTGGGCATCGATAGCCTTATTGAGATTTAACAAGATGGCATCAATTTCCGTTGTCTTCTTGATCATTGCCACTCCTTTTTCACAGTTCCTTGTGCGCGCTATTCTAACGAGAGAAAAGCAAAATTACGTCAATATTTTCATAGAAATCGGAAGTTATGAGTCATCTCTGAGATAACATTGTGATTTAAAACAAAATCAGCGGATAAAAAAGTGTTTAATTCTGTAAATCACCTCTGCATTATCGTAAATAAAAGGATGACAAATAGCATAACCCAATACCCTAATGGCCCAGTAGTTCAGGCCATCAGGCTAATTTATTTTTATTTCTGCAAATGAGTGACCCGAACGACGGCCGGCGCGCTTTTCTTATCCAGACTGCCGCTAATGTTGATCATCTGGTCCGGCTGAACTTCTCGTCCATCAAAGACGGCCGCAGGAATAACGACATTAATTTCACCGCTCTTATCGCGAAAAACGTAACGGTCCTCTCCTTTGTGAGAAATCAAATTACCGCGTAGTGAAACCGAAGCGCCATCGTGCATGTTTTTTGCGAAATCAACGGTCATTTTTTTTGCATCATCGGTTCCGCGATAGCCATCTTCTATTGCATGAGGCGGCGGTGGCGCTGCATCCTGTTTTAAACCGCCCTGGTCATCTGCCAACGCATAAGGCATGACAAGAAAACTTGCTAATACAATGGCCTGAAATTTCATACTGACTCCTTAATTGCGTTTGGTTTGACTTATTAAGTCTGGTTGCTATTTTTATAATTGCCAAATAAGAATATTGCCAATTGTTATAAGGCATTTAAAATCAGCCAACTAGCTGTCAAATATACAGAGAATTTAACTCACTAAAGTTAAGAAGATTGAAAAGTCTTAAACATATTTTCAGAATAATCGGATTTATATGTTTGAAAATTATTATATTGGACGAGCATACAGAAAAAGCAAATCACCTTTACATATAAAAGCGTGGACAAAAAACAGTGAACATTAATAGAGATAAAATTGTACAACTTGTAGATACCGATACTATTGAAAACCTGACATCCGCGTTGAGTCAAAGACTTATCGCGGATCAATTACGCTTAACTACCGCCGAATCATGCACCGGCGGTAAGTTGGCTAGCGCCCTGTGTGCAGCTGAAGATACACCCAAATTTTACGGTGCAGGCTTTGTTACTTTCACCGATCAGGCAAAGATGAAAATCCTCAGCGTAAGCCAGCAATCTCTTGAACGATATTCTGCGGTGAGTGAGAAAGTGGCAGCAGAAATGGCAACCGGAGCCATAGAGCGTGCGGATGCTGATGTAAGTATTGCCATTACCGGCTACGGCGGACCGGAGGGCGGTGAAGATGGTACGCCAGCGGGTACCGTCTGGTTCGCGTGGCATATTAAAGGCCAGAACTACACTGCGGTTATGCATTTTGCTGGCGACTGCGAAACGGTATTAGCTTTAGCGGTGAGGTTTGCCCTCGTCCAGCTGCTGCAATTACTGCTATAACCAGGCTGGCCTGGCGATATCTCCAGGCCAGCCATTGGTGGTGTTTATATGTTCAAGCCACGATGTTGCAGCATCGGCATAATCTGAGGAGCCTTACCGCGCCATTGTCGATACAGGCGTTCCAGATCTTCGCTGTTACCTCTGGAAAGGATCGCCTCGCGAAAACGCTGCCCATTTTCACGCGTTAATCCGCCCTGCTCAACAAACCACTGGTAACCATCATCGGCCAACATTTGCGTCCACAGATAAGCGTAATAACCTGCAGCATATCCGCCACCAAAAATATGGGCGAAATAACTGCTGCGATAGCGTGGCGGTATAGCAGGAAGATCCATATTTTCCGCCACCAGCGCCCGCAATTCAAAATCATCGACATCCTGCATTGCTTCGTTTTCTTCCAGGCAATGCCAGCGCATATCGAGAAGTGCGGCGCTAAGCAGTTCGCTCATCTCATACCCTTTGTTGAACAGGCTGGCATTACGCATTTTCTGTTGCAGTTCGTCAGGCATTGCTGCCCCGCTCTGATAATGCCGGGCGTAGCGAGCGAATACCTGCGGATGCGTTGCCCAGTGTTCGTTGATTTGCGACGGAAATTCGACAAAATCACGCGGCGTGTTGGTGCCGGAAAGCGTGGCATAACGCTGGCGGGCAAAAAGGCCGTGCAGCGTATGACCAAATTCATGGAATAAGGTTATTACATCATCCCAGAGTAACAACGCAGGCTCACCGGCAGCGGGTTTCTGATAATTGCAAACGTTATAAATTACCGGATGCGTTTCATTAAGCGTTGATTGCTCAACAAAATTGCCCATCCATGCACCGCCGCTTTTTGAATCACGGGCGAAGAAATCACCGTAAAATAACGCCAGTCCCACGCCATTATGATCAAAAATTTCCCACACACGAACGTCAGGATGGTAGACAGGAATATCAAAACGTTCGACAAACTTAATACCGAAGAGCTGATTCGCGGTCCAGAATACACCTTCATTTAACACCGTGTTTAATTCAAAATATGGCTTGAGCTGCGCCTCATCAAGATCAAATTTCTCCCGCCGTACCTGTTCGGCATAAAATGCCCAGTCCCACGGCTGGGCGCTAAACCCGCCTTGCTGCTTGTCGATAACCGCCTGTATGGAGGCTAATTCATCGCTTGCACGTTGACGCGCCGCTGGAACAATTTCCCGCATAAAGTTAAGTGCTGCTTCAGGTGTTTTTGCCATCTGATCGGCGATTTTCCATGCGGCATAATGAGGAAAACCAAGTAGTGTTGCCTGTTGTGCACGGATCTCCACCAGACGTTGAATGATAGCGCGGGTATCATTGGCATCATTTTTTTCCGCTCGCGTCCAGCCCGCAATAAACAGTTTTTCACGCGTCGCACGATCGCGCATTTCGGCAAGCGCCGGTTGTTGGGTGGTATTCAGCAGCGGAATCAGCCATTTGTTATCCAGACCTTTCTCGCGAGCCGCCTCTGCCGCCAGCGCAATCTCTTGCTCACTCATTCCTGCCAGCTGCGCGATATCGTTCACAACCAGACCGCCGGATTTATTTGCTGCCAGTAATCGCTGGTTAAACTGGCTGGTCAGGGTCGCAGCTTCTGTATTCAGTACTTTTAATTTTGCTTTATCAGCTTGCGCAAGTTTGGCTCCGGCAAGGACAAAACGTTGATGAATAACCTCCACCAGGCGGATGGATTCACTATCAAGCCCAAGGGATTCACGGCTCTGCCAGACAGCATCTACCCGCGCGAATAATTCACCGTTCAGATAGATATCATTAGCCAGTTCCGCCAGTTCAGCGGAAAACTGTTCATCAAGACGCTGTAATTCATCATTGGTATGCGCCGCAGTCATCGCAAAAAAGACGCTGGTAACGCGGGTAAGTAATTCTCCGCTTTGTTCCAGTGCCAGAATAGTATTGTTGAAATCAGGCGTTTGCGGGTTAAGCGCGATAGCGGCAATTTCTGCCCGTTTTTGCTGCATTCCCTCATCGAATGCCGGGCGATAGTGATGATTGGCAATTTGATCAAAATGGGGAGCCAGATACGGCAGTGTGCTTTGAACAAGGAAAGGATTCATTGTTGTCATTTTCTTCTCCTGAACGCGAGGTGTTCCATAGCGTAGGCTTACTGATAACGGAGTGCAATCTTGCAAACCAGTATTACCCGCTCTTAAGCATCACGTGCTATGTTATTGACACACAAAAGCGTTGAGGAACAGTGAGATGATCGTTTTAGTAACTGGAGCAACGGCAGGTTTTGGTGAATGCATTACTCGTCGTTTTATTCAACAAGGGCATAAAGTTATCGCCACTGGCCGTCGCCAGGAGCGGTTGCAGGAGTTAAAAGACGAACTGGGAGATAATCTGTATATCGCCCAACTAGACGTTCGCAACCGCGCCGCTATTGAAGAGATGCTGGCATCGCTTCCTGCCGAGTGGTGCAATATTGATATCCTGGTAAATAATGCCGGCCTGGCGTTGGGCATGGAGCCTGCGCATAAAGCCAGCGTTGAAGACTGGGAAACGATGATTGATACCAACAACAAAGGCCTGGTATATATGACGCGCGCCGTCTTACCGGGTATGGTTGAACGTAATCATGGTCATATTATTAACATTGGCTCAACGGCAGGTAGCTGGCCGTATGCCGGTGGTAACGTTTACGGTGCGACGAAAGCGTTTGTTCGTCAGTTTAGCCTGAATCTGCGTACGGATCTGCATGGTACGGCGGTGCGCGTCACCGACATCGAACCGGGTTTGGTGGGTGGCACCGAGTTTTCCAATGTCCGCTTTAAAGGCGATGACGGTAAAGCGGAAAAAACCTATCAAAATACCGTTGCATTGACGCCAGAAGATGTCAGCGAAGCCGTCTGGTGGGTGTCAACGCTGCCTGCTCACGTCAATATCAATACCCTGGAAATGATGCCGGTTACCCAAAGCTATGCCGGACTGAATGTCCACCGTCAGTAATTTTTATACCCGGCGTAACTGCCGGGTTATTGCTTGTCACAAAAAAGTGGTAGACTCATGCAGTTAACTCACTCACAAGCAAGAACGAATGACCGTCGAAACGCAACTTAATCCCACACAGCCTGTCAATCAGCAGATTTATCGTATACTTCGTCGCGACATTGTCTATTGCCTGATTGCACCAGGCACACCGTTGTCGGAAAAAGAAGTTTCTGTTCGTTTCAATGTGTCACGCCAGCCGGTTCGTGAAGCCTTTATTAAACTGGCGGAAAACGGCCTGATTCAAATTCGTCCACAGCGTGGCAGCTACGTCAACAAAATTTCCATGGCCCAGGTGCGCAACGGCAGTTTTATCCGTCAGGCCATTGAGTGCGCGGTGGCGCGTCGGGCGGCGAGCATGATTACCGAAAGCCAGTGCTACCAACTGGAACAAAATCTTCACCAGCAACGCATTGCCATTGAGCGCAAGCAACTGGATGATTTTTTTGAACTTGATGACAACTTCCATCAACTCCTGACGCAGATTGCCGACTGTCAACTGGCGTGGGATACCATTGAGAACCTGAAAGCGACCGTTGATCGCGTGCGCTATATGAGTTTCGACCACGTTTCTCCACCAGAAATGCTGTTACGCCAGCATCTTGATATTTTCTCTGCCCTGCAAAAACGTGATGGCGATGCGGTAGAACGTGCAATGATGCAACATTTGCAGGAAATCAGCGAATCCGTGCGCCAGATCCGCCAGGAAAACAGTGACTGGTTTAGCGAAGAGTAATTCATTTCCTCTCATCCCATCCGGGGTGAGAGTCTTTCGCCCGCCTTATGGCTCATGCATGCATCAAAAAAGATGTGAGCTTGATCAAAAACAAAAAATATTTCACTCGACAGGAGTATTTATATTGCGCCCGTTACGTGGGCTTCGACTGTAAATCAGAAAGGAGAAAACACCTATGACGACCTACGATCGTAACCGTAACGCAATCACCACTGGCAGCCGTGTTATGGTTAGCGGCACCGGTCACACTGGCAAGATCCTGTCGATTGATACTGAAGGTCTGACCGCTGAGCAAATCCGCCGCGGAAAAACCGTAGTTGTTGAAGGTTGTGAAGAGAAACTGGCACCTCTGGACCTGATTCGTCTCGGCATGAACTAAGTGTGTGAATGCCGCCGATGGCGGCATTGCTTTTTTTACTTCACGGAATATTTCGCCACGGTCGCTTTCGCGCCATGCGCTAATAAAGACAAGTACGCTTCCGTCACTTTTGCAGTAAACAAGCTATTGTCTGGCAAATCATCACCAAAGATTGCCTTAATCGCCAGCAATGACTGGACGCGCGCTTTCCCTTCGGCACTACTTTGTACAGCCTTCTGAATAACAGGTAACAGTGGGTCACTGATTTCTATCGGATTTCCCTGTTCATCAACACCACCGACATAACGCATCCAACCCGCGACGCCCAGCGCCAGCAGATCGAACTTGCTGTCATGCGCCAGATGCCAGCGAACAGAATCCAACATCCGCTGTGGCAATTTCTGGCTACCATCCATCGCAATCTGCCAGGTTCGATGACGTAACGCCGGATTGCTATAGCGTGCAATTAATCGGTTAGCGTAATCTTGCAAATCAACGCCCTGCACTTTCAGCGTCGGCGCTTGTTCCTGCAACATCAAGCCATACGCCGCATAACGATAATGTTCATCTTCCATGCAGTCATTAATGTGCTGATATCCGGCAAGATAACCCAAATACGCCAGGAATGAATGACTGCCGTTGAGCATGCGCAACTTCATCTCTTCATAAGGCAGCACATCACTAACCAGTTCGGCTCCCGCTTTTTCCCATTCTGGACGTCCGGCAACAAAGTTATCTTCTATTACCCACTGGCGGAAAGGTTCACAGGCAACGCCAGCAGGATCGCGCACACCGGTAAGTTGTTCGATTTTCGCAAGAGTATCCTCTGTCACTGCGGGCACAATACGGTCCACCATTGTTGATGGGAAAGTCACGTTATCTTCGATCCATTGTGCCAGTTTTACATCAACGGCTTGCGCGTAGGAAGTGACAACGTCACGCATAACATGACCGTTTTCTGGCATGTTGTCACATGACATAACGGTAAATGCGGGAAGTCCTGCCGCTTTACGGCGAGCCAGCGCCTCAACAATCACCCCTGTTGCTGTTTTCGGCTGGTGGGGATTTTGCACGTCGGCAGCGACCATCGGGTGATCGAGCATTAACTGTCCGGTCGCCGGAGAGTGGAAATACCCTTTTTCGGTGATTGTCAGAGAGACAATCGCAATTTGCGGTTCACACATCGCAGCCAGCACGGTTTCTAAGCCATCTATTTGTACGTGCAAGGCTTTTTTAACGACGCCAACGACGCGAGCCGTCCACGCGTCGGCCGACATTTCCGCAACGGTATAAAGATTATCTTGCTGTTGTAAATCGGCAATTTGCTGTTCGCCGCCGATTAAGTTAACCTCATAATATCCCCAGTCACTGAAATGTTCCGTAGCAAGAATATCGGCATACACGCCCTGATGCGCACGGTGAAATGCACCAAAGCCTAAATGAACAATTCTTGGGGCCAGGTTATTACGATCATAAACAGGGAGTGTCGCTTTTGCTGATAACAAATTATTTCCCATAACAATTCCTTAAATATAAATATGGCAAGCTATATGTTTTGTTATATGAATAAAAATCCCCTCTCCGGTAAGAGAAGGGATTAAGGGTTTACAGACTTCTGGAAGGTTGCGCAGCTCTTACAACACGCGGTTGATCTTCCGCAGCGTCTTCCAGCGCACTTAAATCACGGTATTTCACCTCTGGCATTTTCAGCGCAGAGATTAAACCAATCACTGAATATGCCATGATCATAATGGCGATCGGATACCAGGATTCCGTCATGGTGCAGAAAATACCCGCCAGGATAGGACCAAAACCGGAAGCGATAAGACCACCAATTTCTTTAGAAATAGCCATCCGGGTAAAGCGGTTTTTACAGCCGAACATTTCTGCCATGGTAATGTTTTCCAGAGCAAATAATCCCAGCACCGCACAGTTATGAATCACAATCAGTGCAACCATAATGGTGCTCGGGGCATAGCTTTTATCTACAATGATAGAAAGCATTGGCCATGCCAGCACAATCGCGGAGGTATTCATAATAATATACGGGATCCGGCGACCAATTTTATCGGATAACCAACCAAGGAACGGAATGGTCATAAAGCCGAGAATCGAACTGATCATCAATGCATCTGTTGGAATTGCTTTGTTAAACAATAACGTCTGCACTAAATAGCCTGCAAGGAAAGTCTGAATTAACCCGGAGTTACCCGCCTGACCAAAACGCAGCCCTGTTGCCAGCCAGAAGGATTTGCTCTGGAACATGCTACCAGCAGGTGCAGGTTTTGCTGTCGGTTGGTTACTGTCGTTAACCTTCTCAAAGACCGGGCTTTCTTTCAGATTCATACGCAACCAGATAGCAAAGACCATCACGACAACGCTCGCCAGGAACGGTATACGCCATCCCCACGCCAGCAGTTCCTCTTTACTGAGAATGAAGAACATAAAGGCCCAGATTGCCGTTGCGCTCAAGGTTCCGCAGTTAGTTCCCATAGCCACAAATGAGGAGATAATTCCGCGCTTACCTTTTGGCGCATATTCCGCCAGCATCGTACCGGCACCGGAAATTTCCGCACCTGCACCCAACCCCTGAATAATACGCAACGTCACCAGCAAGATGGGTGCAAAAACACCAATCTGTGCATAGGTCGGTAACACACCAATTAAGGTGGTACAGATCCCCATCATGGTGATGGTAATAAAGAGCACTTTTTTACGCCCTATTCTGTCGCCCATTTTGCCGAAAATAAATGCTCCGACAATACGCGCCACATAACCTGCACCGTAGGTTCCCATTGCCAGAATTAACGCCATTGCCGTTGATGATTCAGGAAAAAATATTTCATGAAACACTAACGCTGCGCCGAGCGAATATAACTGGAAATCCATAATTCACAGGTGTTTTTTCCCATCCTGTGGTTTCCTTGGCGTTTTCTAGGTTTTTTCAGATAGTTGCATTTTTTAAAAAGCATCCTAAGTTCGATCTCAGTGTCTATCTGGGGCCTATTTCTGTCCCATATATGCCCCAAAAAAAACTCCCCAACAGATAAGTAGTTTTTTCATGGATTTATGCGTAAAATCAAGAACGGCTGGAAATCATTCAATACTCACACTATCGAAAAATTTACCAGCCAACCGCAGCACGTTCTTGCATAAGGCGTGTCTGCGGTTTTTCAACTATTCAGATACATCACTCCCATCACATTCATTCCTCCGCATCAAAGGCATATAGGCTATATCACCTTGATATTTTTATTTTTCAGATAAAAACTGTTATCTATGTATACTTTTAAACCCAATCCGTGTAGAGTCTCTGCATAAGATAGTTTGCAGTTGCCGCTTCAGCTTGCGCCATAAACCGCCTGATTTTTGCTGCCACCTGTTAGCATTCCTGTATACCTGAAACGACAATGTTTATCTACGAACTTTAAGAACACCCAAGATAAAAATTGTCAACTATATCATATATAACACATTACTAATTCGAGGCTATATGAACAGCATACTGATAATCACATCTCTCCTTATCATATTCAGCATTTTTAGTCATGCCCTAATAAAATTAGGGATTGGCATATCCAATAACCCAGACAAAACCGATGTATAAGTCAACATATCCTGAATCAGACATACAATATCGCAATGAAAATCAATAATATTTTAAGGAATATCTTCATGAAATCAAAAGACACCCTAAAGTGGTTCCCTGCGCAGCTTCCTGAAGTAAGAATTATCCTAGGGGATGCTGTAGTGGAAGTAGCAAAACAGGGAAGACCTATCAATACCAGAACATTGCTTGATTACATTGAAGGAAACATAAAGAAAAAATCATGGCTGGATAACAAAGAATTATTACAAACAGCGATATCAGTTCTTAAAGACAACCAAAATTTAAATGGTAAAATGTAATATAATAAACTTACTTTTTTATCATTTTTCCACTTTAACAACATTTTGCTCCACTTTTCCACGACCAAACAACTTGAAATCTGGTTAAAATAACACGCAACACTATTCTTCTTCCTTGAGTCCGCCCGGAACTCGAAAAACAAACCGAGTTAAAGCCATTTTTCACAAAATCGATTTTGGGTCTCACCAAAATTACGGGGTTGCATACGCATTCGTTTATTTTCGAACGTGTACATACAAATATGCACAAAAATAATCAAAATTATTTTCTGAGATGCATTATGATATGAACACCAATTTCGTATAGAGTCTCACTATGTCTCGAATTTTTGCTTACTGTCGGATATCAACGCTGGATCAGACCACCGAAAATCAACGCCGGGAAATCGAAAGTGCAGGTTTTAAAATCAAACCTCAGCAAATAATCGAAGAACACATTAGCGGCTCAGCAGCAACCAGTGAGCGTCCTGGTTTTAACCGGTTGCTTGCTCGCCTGAAATGTGGTGATCAATTGATTGTGACAAAACTGGATCGCCTTGGTTGTAATGCAATGGATATCAGGAAAACAGTGGAACAACTGACCGAAACAGGTATCAGAGTGCATTGCTTAGCATTGGGGGGCATTGACCTGACCAGTCCAACAGGAAAAATGATGATGCAAGTAATTTCAGCAGTCGCTGAATTTGAACGAGACCTTTTACTTGAACGCACTCATTCCGGGATAGTAAGAGCCCGGGGCGCAGGGAAACGTTTTGGTCGACCACCTGTGTTAAATGAAGAACAGAAACAGGTGGTATTCGAACGAATTAAGTCAGGTGTAAGTATAAGTGCCATTGCCCGGGAATTCAAAACCTCGCGGCAAACCATTTTAAGAGCCAAAGCAAAACTTCAGACACCTGACATATAAAAAATAATCTCGGTGTGAGATGCTTTACGTCTTCCAAGCCACCTTCCTTGCCGTAAATGGAAAGATACATCTAATTATAGAATTTATATGTTTTACCCTACGGCAGTGCTGGCCATTCAATATCCTGTGCAGTTGACGTATCAACACGGTTCAGCAATACCCGATACTTTTTCCATGCTTCCAGCAACGAGATTTCTTCCTCCGTTGCAATTTCCAGATCTGCAGCATCCTGAAGCGGCGCAATATGCTCACTGGCTACCTGCATCAGGCTGTTTTTTGTTTCTTCCGCCTCCCGGATCCGGAACAGTTTTTCTGCTTCCGTATCCTTCACCCAGGCTGTGCCGTTCCACTTCTGATATTCCCCTCCCGGCGATAACCAGGTAACATTTTCCGGTAACGGACCGAGTTCAGAAATAAATAACGCGTCGCCGGAAGCCACGTCATAAACCGTTTTACCCCGATGATCTTCAACGAGATGCCACGATGCCTCATCACTGTTGAAAACAGCCACGAAGCCTGCCGGAATATCTGGCGGTGCAATATCGATACTGTTTGCTGGCAGACCTGTATGAGGCGGAATATATGCGTCACCTTCACCAATAAATTCATTAGTTCCGGCCAGCAGATTATAAATTTTTATGGTCCGTGGTTGTTCACTCATTCTGAATGCCATTATGCAAGCCTCACAATATAGTTAAATGCGATGTTTTTGACGGTGTTTTCCGCGTTACCAGCAGCGTTAACGGTGATGGTATGTCCATGTGAACCAATCGCAACGGAGTGCGTATGAGCACCAATACCGACAGTATGTGCGTGTGCACCTGCGCTTGCAGCAGTACCCGATACAGAGTGCGTATGAGCGCCTGCAGAAGAAGTGTTAACACTGTATTTAGAATAATCAGGTGATCCACTTCCCGGAGCACCACTGGAACCACCTGAAACAAATGTCATCGAATGGGTATGTGCACCGGCTGAAGCAGCCGTACCGCTAACACTATGGGTATGCGCACCAGTGTTATTCGTGGATTTAGTGCCGTAATCAAACGACGATGTGGTTTTCGTCCCCAAATCCGTACTGGATGCGCTGGCGCTGTGGGTGTGCGATTTAATGCCGTCCTGTTCCTGAGACAATACGGCACGACCACTGGCGGGCTTGCCCTTAATCGTCCAGCCACGCATATCAGGGATCACGCCTGACGGATAAGCCGCTGCAAGTTTCGGGTAAGCAGATTTGTCAAAAGTCTGCCCCTGCATCAGGGCATAACCAGACGGAACGGTATCTGATGGCCACGGGATTGGTGCACCGACTGGATAAAACTCTGCAGGAGGATGAGCCGAGGTGTAAAGCTGCGCCCACGGCGACCAGTTTGCGTCGGTCGTATCCCGTCGTGAACGAATAAATGCCGGAGTATGAGCACCGCTTGTACCACTCCAGCCGATGAGTAACTCACCTTCGCCAACGGCTGTCATCCCTTTCAGGTGAATGATATTTCCATACGCTGTTGGATATCCGTTGTTATACACCTCGTATAACTCAAGACCTGTTGCCCCCTGCGTATTGTCTGTCAGCGCGGTTACCCGACCTTTTGAAGACAGATTAACTGATGATACTGCTGTTCCACCTGACGGTAACGCCCCGATCTCTGATGCCGTTGGCTTATTTCTGGAGTTATAGTCCCTTCGCCAGCCAGGTGAATAATCTGTTCCGTGATTAATATAGGTAAACTGGGCGTTAGTTGTTCCACCACCAGTGGAGGTGGTCGGTGTGGTAATGCGGATCGTCATCGCTGACTTTATCCCCATTACTTCAATGACAGCTCCGGCGAGATGAATATTACCGCAGCCAGTATCAGTAATGATTTTATTATTGCCATAAGACCAGGAACCCTTGCACATCCAGTATGGATGGTTAAATGCTCCCTGAGAATCCAGCCACTCGATAAACTGTGCAGTCGTCCAGTTTCCTGTTGTTGTGCTTACTGACCCACCGAAGGCACGGCAGGCACCAATATTTTTCGTAAAGGTGTCTTTGCCAGGGATATCCGCACCGTTCTGATCTTTCTGCAGACGTTTCTCAGCATTGTCATTGGCTGCTTTTACTGCCTTTGGCGTTGCCGCCAGCGTTTCAGACGTGCTGTTGGTCGCGCTGCTTAGCTGGATTATCCCTTTCTGTGCTGTCGTTGCATCCTGTGCGGTGTATTTCCCGTTAGCCAGGTCATACGCGGCCTTAACGGCTTTTGGCGTTGCCGCCAGTGACTCGGAAGTGCTGTTGGTCGCACTGCTGAGCTGTACTATCCCCTTTTTCGTCGTGCTCGCATCCTCAAGCGCCACGGCGGATGCAATATCCTCTGCCCGTTTTGCCGCTGTCTCAGCGCGCGTTGCTGCAGATTCCGCCGTACTTTTGCTCTGAGCTGCTGCCGTCGCACTGCCAGCTGCCTCTGTCGCCTTCGTGGATGCCGTCGTGGCGCTACCCTTCGCTGCTGACGCCTGTCTGGTCGCCTCATCTTTTGAAGCAGACGCAGATGATGCCGATGACGACGCCGAACTGGCTGACGATGCGGCAGCCGTTTTTGAGGATTCTGCGCTGGTTTCCGACGCTTTCGCGTTCGTTTCGGATGTCTTCGCTGCGGAAGCAGACCTCGCTGCTGCGCTGGCCTGTTCAGTGGCTTCGCCAGCCTTCGTTGTGGCTGTTGAAGCAGACGATGCGGCGCTTTCTGCCGATTTTCCGGCGGCGGTGGCACTGGCTGAGGCCTGCCCGGCACTTGTTGACGCTGCACTGGCAGACGACGCAGCCGCTGTTTTTGAGCCTGCCGCAGCCGAGGCGCTCTGTCCCGCTGCCGTTTCAGAAGACCTGGCGTTCGTCTCTGACGTTTTTGCCGCCTTCGCGGAATTTCCTGCCGCTGTTGCCGAGGAAGCTGCGCTACTGGCGCTCGAGGATGCGTTCGTTTCTGATGATTTTGCCGCCTCTTTTGAAGCCGCCGCATCCCGGGCTGAGGTGGCAGCTTCTGACGCTTTCGTAGTCGCGGTGGATGCAGAAGTGGCTGCTGATTGTTGTGACGCAGCCGCATTCGTTTCTGACGTTTTCGCGGCACTGGCACTGGTAGCTGCCGCGCTTTTTGAGGACTCTGCAGCGGCAGCACTTTTTGATGCTTCAGTGGCCTTTGTTGATGCCGTTCCTGCGCTGGAAGTCGCTGACTGAGCCGACGACGCGGCCTGTCCGGCTGACGTGCTGGCTGCGCGTGCTGAGCCTGCAGCATCAGTCGCATGGGTTGCCGCCTCACGGGCTGATGTGCTGGCATCACTGGCTGACTTCTTCGCGGCTGCCGTGTTCTGTGCCACCACGGACGCGTTACGCGCCACCTCTTCCACCATCAGCTCAAAACGGCGCAGTGCCTCCGGACGGGCATCATCCTCCGTCATGGCACCGAGAAAATCATTCAGCGTACCGGGTCGGGAATCTTCATACACTGTGATGGTCCCGGCATGTGACGGCGGGAATCCTTCCACCAACAGAATAACGCTGTACTGACCGTACTCAACGTCCATACTGTAACGCCCGGCTTCATCCGGATTTTCAGATGCCAGCGTGTTCACCACCACCGTGGTACTGTTACGTTTTGCTTTCAGCTGGATTGTGCAGTTCTGTACCGGTTTTCCTGTGCCGTCTTTCAGTACACCTGAAATTTTTACTGCCATATTCACCCCACAAAAAAGCCCGCCTGAACCGGCGGGCTGTCATAACACTGTGTTACCTGGCTAATCAGAATTTATAACCAACACCCACGATGAACCCGTCAGTGCGCCAGTCACCACTGCCGGAGCCTTCATAAGCGACATCAATGGCCACGGATTCGGTCGGGTTAAACTGCACGCCAGCTCCCCACGCCAGAGACGTGTTGCTGTGGCGACCGTCATCACTTCCGGTCAGCACATCGTGCTTTTTCCCCTTGTTGTCAGTTACGCGGAGATAATCCCCGGAGAAAGTCGACACACGGCTGTAAGCCACACCCGCCATCGCATACGCGCTGAACCATTCATTCACGCGCACAGACGGCCCCGCCATTACGCTGAACCAGCGGTTACGAACGGAATCTTCATGCCAGCGGGTATCGCTGTAACGGGTAATCTGGCGATTCTTGTCTCCTGCATAGCTGAACGACGTCACCATCCCCAGTGTGTCCGTAAACTCATAACGGTATTTCACGTTAATCCCGTTCAGATCATCACTGCCGGGAACGTTCGTCCGGGCATGAAGATACCCCGCGCTCAGCGTGGACTGATGTTCAGACGCCCATGCAGGCGCACCGGATACGGCCAGACAAATGGCTGCGGACAAAATGGCGGCATAAAGTTTACGCATAATTACCTCTCGCTTTTCTGCAATAAAAAAGGCGTCATTTCTGACGCCCGTTCTGGGTTATAAAATTCAGCTGATACTGATACCTGCTGTGGATTTTTTCATCACCACAACCAGCAGATCGCTGATACTGGTTGTTGGTGTCCAGTTATTCGCTCCTGATGAAGATACGGTGAATGTCAGTGTCAGCGTCCCCTGTCCGGCAGGCATATCTATAACTGAGGAAAATACGCCCTGAGCATCCGTCGTGGACTGATTAAAAATCTCCTGACCATTGCGGGTCACTCTTAACCGGCAGGTTGAATACCAGTATGACTGTTGGTTATTACTGTTGAAATTCTCATGCTTACCACCGCGGAATAACACTGGCGGTATCATGACCTGCCGGTCAAATTTCTGATCATCACTGATTCTTACCGTGATGGTGCCACTGGCATAACTGTTCGTGCGGGGGAAAGACTTGCTGACCGTTTTGACAATATCGCCTTCAATCTGATTGGCTGACAGTTTCCCCTTAATCTGACAGTTTTCATTAATCGTGACATTGTTGAGCGTCCCTGAATTTGCATTCACATTACCGCTGATATCCGCATTTTTAGCGATCAGCTTTCCGTCTGGTGTCAGGGAAAATGCCGGCGGATTTCCACCGCTGGTAATGGTGGGAGCCGTCAGGCGTTTCAGGAACACGTCATTCATGAATATCTGGTTGCCCTGCGCCACAAACATCGGCGTTTCATTCCCGTTTGCCGGGTCAATAAACGCGATACGGTTAGCGGCAACCAGAAACTGGCTCAGCTTGCCTTCCTCCGTGTCCTCCATGCTGAGGCCAATACCCGCGACATAATGTTTGCCGTCTTTGGTCTGCTCAATTTTGACGCCCCACATCGCATTCCATTTATCGTTAGCGTCCTTCCACTCTTTCGAAAACTCATCCAGTCTGCTGGCGTTATCCTCCGTCAGATCAACTTTTTCCAGCAGCTCTTTACCGAGATGGGATTCGGTTATCTTGCCTTTGAAAAAATCCAGGTAACCTTCCGCATCATCGCTCGCCCGACCGACGGCCTCCACGAATGCCGATTTGCCAACGGTGTTCACACTGCGGATATAAAAGTAATAATCATGGCCCGGTTTGATATTGATACTGGCGGCTATCCAGTACAGCCCCGCGCCAAGGTAGCGGGCTGTGGTTTCAACCTGCCTGATATCGGTAATCCGCGTTTCCGAGAACCAGAACTCAAACTGTACCGTCGGGTCATAAACCGCAAGATGCGGCGTGGCGGTTATCTGAAAATAGCCCGGCGTCAGCTCAATCCTCGACGGTGCTGCCGGTGCGGCAATCCGGAACGATACCGACGCCGGATCGCCCTGCTGCCCCCACGCATTTACTGCCCGGACTGTCAGCCTGTAGTTCCCCAGAGCCAGTTGTGTGAAGCGGTAAGTGGTTTCCGTCGTCCGGGCCGTGCTGACCAGCCGCTCACGGCCGTCATCCGCTGCCACGGTCAGGCGAAGCAGGAAGCTCACGCCCTTCACCACCTTCGGCGTGTCCCAGCGGGCCAGCACCTGGTATTCCCCGCTGTCTGCGGTGACTTCTGCGGTCAGGTGCTGCACCGCTGGCGGCGTGACACCATTTACCGTGCCGCTCTGGTCGCCGTCAAAGTGCGCCCCGTTATCCACGATGGCCTCTTTTTCCGGTACATGCTGCACGGCGGTGATGGCATACGTGCCGTCGTCGTTCTCACGGATACTCACGCAGCGGAACAGGCGCTGGCGCAACGTCGGCAGCTTCAGCCCCCATACGCTGTATTCAGCAACGCCGTCAGGAACACGGCTCACTTTCACCTTCACGCCGTCGGTGACGGACTGAACCTCCACGCTGACCGGACTCCCCTGCCCGTCAACCAGGCTTATCAGCGTGGTGCCGGAAGATGGCAGCGTGATTTCACGGTCGAGCGTCAGCGTCCGGGTCTGGCTGTTTACCGCCAGCACGCGCCCGCCGGTGCGGATACCGGCATAGTCATCATCGCAGATTTCAATGACATCGCCCGGTACATGGCGAAGCCCTTCGGCACCCACGCTGAAGTCCACGGTCTGCGTTTCCAGCAGTTCCGTTTTAATCAGCCACAGCCCGGCGCGGTGCGCCTGCCCCCGGCTGGTACAGCCAAAGGCATCCATCTTCGTGACGTTACGACCGTAACGGGCAATGGCCTGCGTATCTTCAACAAGCTCTGTCGCCGTCTCCCAGCCGTTGTTCGGGTCAATCCAGTTCACCTCAACGGCATTATGGCGGTCCTTCAGGGCGCTGAAGCTGTAGCGGAACGGCGCACCATCATCCGGCATCACCACATTACTGCGGTTATAGGTCCACACCTTATCCGACGGTCGGTCCTGCACGAACGTCAGCGTCTGCCCGTTCCATACCGGCATACAGCGCATCGCCGAGCAGAAATCACTGAGCACATCCCACGCCTTGCGCTGTGTGGTCAGGTACGCATTACAGGTGATGCGCGGCTCCGTGCCGCCAAAGCCGTCCGGCACCGACTGGTCGCAGTACTGGCCGATGACATACAGCGCCCATTTATCTACATCCGCTGCACCAAGACGTTTCCCCATGCCGTAGCGCGGATGGGTCAGCATATCCCACAGACACCAGGCCATGTTGTTGCTGTATGCTGGCTTAAACGTTCCGTCCCAGATACCGCTGTATTGCCGCGTCTGCGGGTTATAGTTCGACGGCACCTGCAGAATACGCCCGCGCAGATGATAATTACGGCTCACCTGCTGGCTGCCGAACTGCTCCGAATCCACCTGCACGCCGACCAGTGCCGTGTTCGGGTAGCACTGTTTCACATCGATGATTTCGGTGTATGACGACCAGAGCGTTTTGTTCTGCAGCTGGTCTGTGGTGCTGTCCGGCGTCATCCTGCGCATCCGTATATTGAACGGGCGCGGCGGCAGGTTACCCACCACCACCGAGGCCAGATACTGCGAGGTGGTTTTGCCCTTAATGGTGATGTCTTTTTCCGTCACCCAGCCACCATTACGCTGGATCTGAACCAGCAGGCGGACTTCCGACGGATTCCGGTCCCCCTTTGAGGTGGTTTCCACCAGTGCCTGCACGCCGAAGGTAAAGCGCAGACGGTCGATGTTTGCAGACGTAATGGTGCGGGTGATCGGCGTGTCATATTTCACTTCCGTACCCAGCACCGTCTCGGAGCCGGAGGATTCAAACCCCTCCGGCGGTGTCTGCTCCTGCTCACCGGCACGGAACACCACCGTGACACCGGAGATGTTGGTATTCCCCTCAGTGTCCAGCACCGGCGTACTGTTCAGCAGCACGCTTTTTAATCCATCCACCGGACCTTCAACCGGCCCTTCGCTGATGGCATCGATCACACTCAGCAGCTGCGTGGACTTCAGGTTGTCCTTCGCTTCGCGCGGGGTATGCCCCTTACTGCTGCCTTTACCCATTCCTCACGCTCCATAAATGACAAAACCGCCCGCAGGCGGTTTCACATAAAACATTTTGCATCAGCGACCAATCACCACAACCTGACCACCGTCCCCTTCGTCTGCCGTGCTGATCTCCTGAGAAACCACGCGAGACCCCACGCGCATTTCCCCGTACAGAACAGGCAGAACATTGCCCTGGGCAACCATGTTATCCAGTGAGGAGAAATAGGTGTTCTGCTTACCGTTATCCGTTGTCTGTGTACGGGGAGTTCTGGCTTTCGGTGCCAGCATCTGCGCCACACCACCGAGCACCATACTGGCACCGAGAGAAAACAGGATGCCGGTCATACCACCGGTCCCAATGGCTGCCCCCCATGCTGCAAGGGTGGCTCCGGCGGTAAAGAATGATCCGGCAATGGCGGCAGCCCCCAGGACAATCTGGAATACGCCACCTGACTTGGCCCCGGCGACTCTGGGAACAATATGAATCACAGCGCCATCAGGCAGAGTCTCATGTAACTGCGCCGTTAACCCGGACGTGCTGACGTCCCGCCCGGCAATCCGTACCTGATACCAGCCGTCGCTCAGTTTCTGACGAAACGCCGGGAGCTGTGTGGCCAGTGCCCGGATGGCTTCAGCCCCCGTTTTCACACGAAGGTCGATGCGGCGACCAAATCGTTGTAAATCCCCGTAAAGGCAGATGCGCGCCATGCCCGGTGACGCCAGAGGGAGTGTGTGCGTCGCTGCCATTTGTCGGTGTACCTCTCTCGTTTGCTCAGTTGTTCAGGAATATGGTGCAGCAGCTCGCCGTCGCCGCAGTAAATTGCGGCGTGATTCGGCACTGATGAACCAAAACAGCACAGCAGCACATCGCCCGGCTGTGCCGCTGACAACGGCACCTGATACAGCCCCGTCGCCTCCAGATTATCCAGATAGAGATTCTGGCCGTTACGCCACCAGTCATCCTCACGATAAAAGTCCGGCATCTCAATCCCCGCCAGATGATAAGCATCCCGGAACAGTGTGTAACAGTCCGTCACACCGTGCTCAAAGCGCCGCCCGGTGAGATGCGGCACACAGCGGAACTTATGAATCGTCCCCCGGCAGACCAGCCACCACGGCAAATCACTCTGCACCTGCAGCCGCCGGTCGGCCTCACTCAGCCAGGGCAGACCACCGGGGTGGCTGTGGACCAGCGCCACAATCTCACCCTGCATTTCTGCCTGCAGCCAGTCTTCCGGCGACATACGGAAATACGCCTCCGGCTCACCGGAGATATTCACGCAGGGAAAATATCTTTCCCCCTCCGGCGTGCTTACCACGAAGCCGCACGACTCCGCTGGCGCACATCGCCGGGCGTGCGCCAGAATCGCTGATTCTGTCTGTGTCATGGGATTTACTGCGAAAGTTTGTTAATGGAAAGGAAGCCGCCAAAGTTGCCGACGTTATTGCGGAACTTACAACCGCTCAGGCATTTGCTGCATTTATCCTTCGTGATATCGGACGTTGGCTGGTCATATTCATCCGCGACAGCCGGACCGCTATAACCGCACTCGTCACCGCGATAGGTCCAGGTGCAGGTGTTGGCCAGCATGATACGTCCCGGAAAAACAGCGCCATCCGTTTCCGTCGGCGTGGACAGTACAAAGGAGGCACTCACCGCGCTCAGTTCGCTGCACTGCTCAATGCGCCAGCGGCTGATCACCTCCTGCTCCGGATCGGCGTAACTGTTTCCGTTGACGAAGTTCACCGCATCCAGAAAACGGGCGTAAACCTTACGCCGGACCACCGTTCCGCCGACCAGACTCTGCATATCTTCCGCCATCCCGGTGACCATACCGTACAGGTTAGAAACCGTCAGCGTGGGGCGCGTACTGGTGCCTTTGCCATTCAGTTCAAAACCGCTCCCCTGAATGGGATACGGCTGATACTGTCGCCCCTGCCAGGTGACCGGCTCACCTTTTTCGTTCTGCTCATTACAGAAAAAATAACGTTCTCCACCGACCTCTGTCAGGTCGATTTCCCAGAGCACCACGCTGGCCGACTGCTCCGCACGGGTGCATTCATTCAGTGTTTCCTGCCGGATATCCTGCATCAGTTCACCACCTGTTCAAACTCTGCGCTGAACTCAACACGCAACATACTGACCCGCGACGACCATTTTGCGCAGGTCACCTTTATCTGCCGCCACTCATAAGGCGGCGTCCACAGAAAGGATTTCCAGCCCCCGTGCTCTTCCAGAAACGACTCCAGTACCGTGGCCTCCTCACGGGGGACAGAAAGCGTCACGCTGTACGTTTTCAGGTTGGCATTCAGCCCGGCAGGCGCTCGCTGGGAATAGCCATCACCAAAGCGCACCTTTCTTACAGAAGGGACCGAAGCCACATCCATACCGGGTTTCACTTTCCAGCGGAAGGTCTTCATCGTCCACCTCCGGAGAACAGGCCACCATCACGCATCTGTGTCTGAATTTCATCACGGGCACCCTTGCGGGCCATGTCATACACCGCCTTCAGAGCAGCCGGACCTATCTGCCCGTTCGTGCCGTCGTTGTTAATCACCACATGGTTATTCTGCTCAAACGTCCCGGACGCCTGCGACCGGCTGTCTGCCATGCTGCCCGGTGTACCGACATAACCGCCGGTGGCATAGCCGCGCATCAGCCGGTAAAGATTCCCCACGCCAATCCGGCTGGTTGCCTCCTTCGTGAAGACAAACTCACCACGGTGAACAATCCCCGCTGGCTCATATTTGCCGCCGGTTCCCGTAAATCCTCCGGTTGCAAAATGGAATTTCGCCGCAGCGGCCTGAATGGCTGTACCGCCTGACGCGGATGCGCCGCCACCAACAGCCCCGCCAATGGCGCTGCCGATACTCCCGACAATCCCCACCATTGCCTGCTTAAGCAGAATTTCTGTCATCATGGACAGCACGGAACGGGTGAAGCTGCGCCAGTTCTGCTCACTGCCGGTCAGCATCGCCGCCATATTCTGTGCAATACCATCAAAGGTCTGCGTGGCTGCACTTTTTACCTGCGACATACTGTCCGTGGCGCTCTCTTCCCACTCACTCCAGCCGGACTTCAGGCCTGCCATCCAGCTCCCGCGAAGCTGGTCTTCAGCCGCCCAGGTCTTTTTCTGCTCTGACATGACGTTATTCAGCGCCAGCGGATTATCGCCATACTGTTCCTTCAGGCGCTGTTCCGTGGCTTCCCGTTCTGCCTGCCGGTCAGTCAGCCCCCGGCTTTTCGCATCAATGGCGGCCCGTTTTGCCCGTTGCTGCTGTGCGAATTTATCCGCCTGCTGCGCCAGCGCGTTCAGGCGCTCCTGATACGTAACCTTGTCGCCAAGTGCAGCCAGCTGGCGTTTGTACTCCAGCGTCTCATCTTTATGCGCCAGCAGGGATTTCTCCTGTGCAGACAGCTGGCGACGTTGCGCCGCCTCCTCCAGTACCGCGAACTGGCTCTCCGCCTTCCACAAATCCCGGCGCTGCTGGCTGATTTTCTCATTTGCTCCGGCATGCTTCTCCAGCGTCCGGAGTTCAGCCTGAAGCGTCAGCAGGGCAGCATGAGCACTGTCTTCCTGACGATCGCCCGCAGACACCTTCACGCCGGACTGTTTCGGCTTTTTCAGCGTCGCTTCATAATCCTTTTTCGCCGCCGCCATCAGCGTGTTGTAATCCGCCTGCAGGATTTTCCCGTCTTTCAGTGCCTTGTTCAGTTCTTCCTGACGGGCGGTATATTTCTCCAGCGGCGTCTGCAGCCGTTCGTAAGCCTTCTGCGCCTCTTCGGTATATTTCAGCCGTGATGCCTCAGACTCGGCCCAGTCCTTTGCTGCCATCTCTCTGGCCTTTTCAAGATCGGCCTGCAACGTGGCGGCTGAAAGCCCAAGTTGCGCATTCGCTCTGTCCTCCCATGCTCCCCGGAGATTGGCAAGAAATGCTGAGGTTTTACCGCGCCGGTGGCTCCGGCTCTGATACCACTGCCATTTTTTGTCCGCCTCATCAAAAGCCTTTTCTGCTTTCTCCAGCATTCCCTGGGCAGTGTCCGGGCGACCAATATCCAGCACCGAATCCCACATGGATTTGAATGCCCGTGCTGTCCTGTCTGCCCAGGTCTCCAGCGTGCCCATGTTCTCTTTCAGGCGGCGGGTCTGGTCATCAAACCCTTTCGTTGCGGCCTCGTTCGCCGCCTGCAATGCCCCGGCTTCATCTCCGGAACGCTGCAACTGAGCAACATACGCAATCTGCTCCGCCGTCACGTTATGGAACTGACGTGCCATCGCTGTCAGTCCCGACGTCGGGTCTGTGGTCAGCTTCCCGAAGGCTTCAGCGACCTTGTCCACCTCCACGCCGGATGCAGAGGAGAAACGCGCCACACTCTGGCTGATCGCCTCAAACTGCTCACCACCACGCACACCGGCATTCACCAGCGCCGTCAGTGACTCGCTGGTCTGGTTAAACGTCAGCCCTGCCGCCTGCCCGGCTCTGGACAGGACCAGCATACGATCTGCCGTCAGTCCCGCCTGATTGCCGGAAAGGACCAGCGTTTTGTTGAAATCGGACAGGGTTGAGTTGCCCTGATACCAGGCATACGCCAGCGCACCGGTCGCCACCGCCAGCGAGGTGGCCCCCACCATCGGCAGGGTGATCGCACCGGCAAGCCCCCTGAACATGGGGATCATCCCGCCGAAGGAGTCCTTAACCTGACCCCCCTGTTGCAGCAGGATCAGCCACGGGCTTTGCCCGCCTGCAAGCTGCGTGGCCACGTCGGTGAACTGTGCAGGCAGCATACGCATGGCGGCTTTATACTGCCCGACGGAAATCCCCGCTTTCTGTGCAGCCAGCGCCTGTCGGCTCAGCGACTGTTCAACGACTGCCGCTGTTTTTTTCGCATCAGTTTCCGTACCGGAAAAATGACGCCTGACTCTGGCCATCTGCTCGTCAAATCTGGCCGCATCCAGACTTAAATCAACGACCAGATCGCCTACCGGTTCAGCCATACCGGACTCCTCCTGCGATCCCTTCTGATACTGTCATCAGCATTACGTCATCCTCCGTCATGTCCGCCACATCCGGGGAAGCGGGGATAACTTCATTCCCGTCCGGGCCAAAGCGGACGCCTCCGGCAAGCCCTGCCGCTTTCTGCATCAGCACATCATCTTCAGGCTCTTCGTCAGCCTCACGCCGGTTCAGCAGACTGAAATCCAGCGGATGCATATCCGGATCGCTGAAAAACAGGCTGAGCACGGTGTACGTCAGCCCGGAAAAGTGCATATCCAGCAGAACATCATGAAAATAATGGGTACTGTAAAAGCGGTGCCAGTCGGCATACTCCGTGGATGACATCCCGGCAAGCATGGCACGCCAGTCGGGTCGCCCCATCTCTCGCGCCAGTTTCAGGGCAAAACTCAGCTCACCATCGAACACTTTCCCGCAGAAACAGGCTCTGCAGGCCCGGCGTCCTCTGTCTGTTCAGGAGCATCATTCACCACAAACTCATACATACCGGACAGCCGGTACACCACGTTTTCAGCATGAGAAATTGCCTCCGTGGGCCAGGTGGTAAGCACTTCCTGCTCAATCTGTTTAACGGCTTCATTCATGGAAGGCAGCTTTGTCTTCTTCGGATGGTTATGCCACAGGGACATCGCCACCAGAAACGCGCCGGTTCTGATGGCGTCTTCCACAGTAAACTTCCGGTTGCTGTCTGACTCCGCCTGTTCTGCCTGCCGTTTCATCAGGGCGAGATGCTCAATACGCTGCAGGGCTGACAGTTCAGAAAGCGTGACGGTCACACCGTTATGTTCAAATGATTCGGTTTTCAGGAACATCTCTGACTCCCCGGATTAACTGGCGGTGACGGTGATTTCTGCAACCGCAGCAAGTTCACCATTACCGGATACGACCGGAATGTTGACCTTGCCTGCAGCAACACCTTTCACGGTGATGGTCATACCACTGACCGACACGGTGGCTTTTGTTTTATCCGCAGACACCGCACGGAAGCTCTTGTCGGTTGCGCCTTCCGGCTGGAATGCCACGGTCAGCGTGGTGCTCTGCCCTTTCACCACCGAGGTGCTGGCAGGCGTCACAGTCATGCCGGTTGTCGCCGTCACCGTGCTGCGATCTTCTGCCATCAACGGACGGCCCACATTGGTGACCTTCACCGTGCGGGTGATCACTTCCTTCGCCGTCACCGCCTTACCGATACTGCTGACCCAGCCGCGGAACACATCGACCGTGCCGTTCGGGAAGCGGATTTTATAGGCTCGGGTATCCCCTTCATTAAACCACGCCAGCAGCGCCTGCTGCCCCTGCTCTCCGGGCATCCACGCCAGCGTGAAGCTGGTATCTCCGGCAGATTTCTGCCCCTGCCCGGTCGCAGTCCAGTCTGCATCTTCATCATCGAGATAGCTGTCGTCATAGGACTCAGCGGTCAGTTCGCCGGGCGTCAGGTCTTTAACTTTTGCCAGACGCGACCAGTCAACGTCTGAAAGCGGATTCGCATAAGGGTCACCGCTTCCCTTATAAACCCACAGGGTGGTCCCGGCACCTTTCACCGGCATTACAGGATTTGGTACAGGCATAGCGTCCTCACATTTCATAGGTAATGACATAAGTCAGATCGGCTGAACTCCACAGGCCCGCATCATCGTCGCGCCGGTAGTCATAGCCGCTGGCCACCATACTGGTGATCAAATCTGACAGTGCCGGGATATCACTCATCACCGGATAAATCCGGGACTCCATCCACGCATCCAGCTCTGAATCCGGCACCTGAGCAGGCAGGAAAACTTCAATATGCAGCTCCGCCTGCCAGGTATCGCTGTCCAGCTCTTCGCCCGTGTATTCAGCGCCGGTGAGATAAACGGCAACTGCCGGAAAATCCGCCTCATCAAAAACAGCGGGGCGACCATCAAAAAACGTCGCCCCGGTGTCATGCTTCTCCAGTGCATCCAGTACGGCTGCACGGAGTTCAGTATGTTTCATCGCTTTATTACCATCCTCAGTTGATGCTGCAGCGCATAGCCCAGCTCTTTCGGAAGACGTTCACGCCGTATCCGTTCAATATTCTGTTTAAACGCCGTGGTAAGCGGCACCGCCATCGGGATTTTCACCACATCAATGGGGTAACGGTTTTTCCCGGCCACACGCTGCATGACATGCCACCGGCCATTTTTCAGTTGCTGAATAAACGCGCCGGGAATACGACGGTTTCCCACCACAAGCACGCTGCCGCCACCTTTCAGGGATGAACGCTGCCCCTTTTTACGACGCCTGCGTCGGGACAGGACAACCCGCGCGTTACCCAGCTTTATTACGGGCAAATCCCCCCGGTTAACTTTGATTCTGGCCTGCGGATTTTTGACCGTGGCCCTTTTCAGCCTGGCCCTTTCCTTTACCAGTTTCCGGCGTACCTTTGTCTCACGGGCAACCTGTGACGCCGACTGCGATATCGCGGATGAAGCAACGCGGTTAATGGCCATTGCGGCGGCACCGGGCACCGCCGTTCTGCTGATACGGCTGAGGTTTTCAACGGCCTGCTCAAGACCTTTTATGGCCATACATCCCCCTTTCAGCGGCGACGGTTAACGGCAGGCGGTACGCCCCGCCCAAGCCAGAGATGACAGCTTCCGCCATCATCCGGCGAAATCCGGTCTATCCAGAAGTTTTCCTCACCGATGGTCAGCGTGTCGCCGCGCCGCAGCTGCCGCACATCATCAGTCCGGACAAACAGGGACGGGCTGGAGCCTTCAACGCGCACGCCCTGTCCGGCATAGCTGATATTTTCAGGGTCATCAAAAACACCACGTATCACCGCACCTGACTGCTCACCGGATGTCATGGTGGCTGACGTTCCCATGTACCCGCGTATCGTTTCATCGGCGCGGGCAATGGCAGCATCGAACAGGTTATCGAAATCAGCCACAGCGCCTCCCGTTATTGCATTCTGGCCAGGCCGCGCTCTGTCATTTCGGCTGCCACACCGGCAGAGACACGAAACGCCGTTCCCGGCAGCACAAATGCCACAGGTTTATCCCGCGTGGCGTGAAGTGCATCAGTATGCAGCGTCACCAGTGCCACGACCGTGACCAGTTCAGCCGTATCCTGAATCACGGTATCCGGCTGCGCTGATACCACCTCATTTTCATGCCCGGTCAGCACATTTTCCCGGCTGAGAGGGGTGTCCTGACCGACAGTTTCATCCGTGTCATCAAGCTCTTCTTCCAGCTCTGCCACACGAAGCGCCAGTTCTTCTTTCGTTCCCGTCAAACTGACATCGCGGTTCAATTGCTCACCCAGCTCCTGAAGACGGGCAATCAGTTCATCTTTCGTCATGAACTCCTCCACAGAGAGAAAATGGCCCCGAAGGGCCATGATTACGCCAGTTGAACGGACACGAACTCATCAGGATCAGCCAGCAGCATCAGCGGTGCTGACTGAATCATGGTGAACTCACGCGCCGGATCGCCGGTGGTCACCCAGTTTTTCGGGTAACGGGCAGAGGCGTTAATGCCTTCGCGCTGTGCGTCCGCATCCTGAATGCAGCCATAGGTGCGCAGACCGCGAGCCTGAGTGTTCCCCAGCACCATCGTGTTGTCCGGCAGGAAGTTCTTTTTGACGCCGTTTTCCACGTACTGTCCGGAATACACGACGATGGCCACATCGCCATACATTCCCTTATAGGACACCGCTTTGCCCAGGTCTTTTACCGCTGTCTCCAGCTCGGAATTAGAGCCGCGACGGGTATCCAGCTTCTCCTTGACGGCTTTGAAGGAACGGAACAGCGCCCAGCCTTTCGGATCAAACACGATGATATTCACCACGCCGCTGGCGTTCAGCGCGTAGGCTTCGATATCGTCGGTCGGGTCATACGTGGACTTGTCACGCTTGCTCCACTCCGTGCTGCCGGACTGTGTGATGTTGTTCGCCGCACTGCGGCCCATATCCACCTCAACCGGATCGAAGGCTTCACCGGTCATGGTGTATTTGCCCTTGAGCACGGCAGAAACGGCCTGCATCTCTTCGACCTGAGCAATGGCCAGCTCTTCGTCACGCATGTTCTGCATGATGATGCGACGGCGGCGGTAAGCCGGGTCCGCCAGATTCTGCGGATCTTCATCCGGCAGGCGACGCAGGGTCATCTGCGGATTCACTTCATGCTTGGGTTACATGAGTCAAATATGAAAGGATGTGAATGATTTGATTACGTTTTAGCTATAGAATTGAAATGGAAAATCCTTGAATGCAATACAACGTGCAATACATGGATGAAAACCATCACTCATTTAACAAGAGGAATCTATGCGCTCACCCAACAGAATGCATGAACGCTCAACATTTTATAAGTATATGTCGTTGAATACCGCGAAGATTGTTCTTGATTCATGCAGCCTTAGATGGAGTTCTCCGGTCCTATTTAATGACCCTTTTGATGTTCCAAGAGAAGTTATGCCTGGTATTAACGAAATTAATATTGGCAAAGCTTTAGCCCGCAAGTTAATAGCGGAGTTGATTACCCCCAGAGAAGACATACAAAATTTAAACCCTAGAATTAGAACAATGCTAAGTGATTTCCAAAAGTCATTTCCTTTAGGCATACCCGCAGGATTAATTGAAAGATTTCAAGAAATGGTAAACATTCCACCAGTTGGGATTGGCGCTCCTGCGGCAATACAAGAAATGAAAGATGTCTGGCGAGGAATGCTTAATAACAGAAGGATTTTGTGTTTATCTGAGAGCCCTATAATCACTCCTATGTGGAATCACTATGCCGATAAATATAAAGGTATAGTTATCGAATTTGATTGTGTAGACTTTCTGGATAGCGCTTGGTTAATAGCCAAACCTATGAAATACACAGATGAAATGCCTCTAACTCACACTGCTGAAGGGATGGCCGAGTTGCTTTTCATGCCAGACAATAAGTCAATTGAATATATCAATAATGAGATAATATTCATAAAAACAGAAGAATGGGCATATGAAAGAGAGTGGAGAATTTCAACCTACGCTAGGCCAAATAGCACTGGTCAATATAGCGACTTAAAATTTCACCCTTTTGAGTTAAAATCTGTAATACTTGGTCCTCTTTTTGATGCCAGCGAGTTCGATGAAGTCGCATCACTAGTTAAGATGTATCCAAGAGCGAAATTATTTAAAAGTTCATTTGGGAACGACAGAAAAATATCCATAGTACCACTACCTTAAAAGGTCAAATGCTTTTGACAAATAAAATCTATCGCCAGTTTTACTGGCGACTTTTAAGCAACAAAGAACCACCTAAGCACTCTTCCTACCTATGGTTTCATTTGTTTTAACTTCGCTGATTATCCTTGATATACCTTTCAGCCATATCTGGAATGTTATCTGAGATCTGGTAAGCTCGAATAAATGCTTTACTGACCTCCATCTTAATGAAGTCCTGATACCGTTTTTCCATGCCAGGAAACTGTCGACAGATCGCAAGTGGAAGACTATCAATGATTGCTCCAACTTCCCCAGTTAATTTCGACAAGGCATAAGTCGCAAATGCAGTGTCAATTACCTCACCTGTTTCGCTGGCATTCTTCAGTTCCTGTGCGTCGGCCTGCGCACGCGTAAGTCGATGGCGTTCATACTCAATAGTCCCTGGCAGGAGATCTGCCTCGCTGGCCTGCCGCAGTTCTTCAACCTCCCGGCGCAGCTTTTCGTTCTCAATTTCAGCATCCCTTTCGGCATACCATTTTATGACGGCGGCAGAGTCATAAAGCACCTCATTACCCTTGCCACCGCCTCGCAGAACGGGCATTCCCTGCTCCTGCCAGTTCTGAATGGTACGGATACTCGCACCGAAAATGTCAGCCAGCTGCT
>OGSG01000183.1_pt1 | contig 29412 bp, 42 predicted proteins | sample 1573841 | NCBI WGS metagenome assembly OGSG01 (sample SAMN03295849, study PRJEB24534) | human gut metagenome | isolation source: fecal sample 2 from infant 7 | host: Homo sapiens | place: USA: Pittsburgh, PA | collected 2014-07
ATTCGATTCCGCCGGAGATCCAGGGCCCGAGCAGCCCTACCAGGGCTGGCTTAACTGTGGAGAACTAAAAGATTTGATACATCCGGGAACATGAGGAATTAAGCGGAAACTCGCGGGATTACTGGACTCGGCACAAAATTGGATTTGATACCGATTTGTAGAAAATGAAGCCGATCGGCAAAACATTTGATACTGCTAAGTATTGGACTTTAAAACCATAAAACCATCGTTCAAAATCAATTCTAACATATTCCTCAAAAAAACAGGCCGGCTAAATGTGGCTGGCATGGACCGCGATAAATGAAGATAAGCACCACATTAACTGGCCTTCTTGCTGGAACTGGATGGGCTGGGCTTGGTCACACCTTCACTACTTTCAGGTGCCTCTTTTTTCATTTGCATATTTAACCGGATCAGGCGCTCTTTCTCCTCGTTGGTTAAATCGTACCAGGTCGAGTTAACATCATTGATATTATTAAACATTTTTATTACACCTTGAGCGCCAAAGGTTACAAAAATATTAATCAACTTGACCTTATCATTGATGTTGAGGGCATCAAAGATAGCTCCCCACGTTAGTGACAGTGCATCTTCTGGTTTAGTGAAGTGCTTTGAAAAATCTTCATTAAATCCCTCCTTCGAGCTGATTGAGAGCTTTGTGGATTCTGTTGCGTCCAGAGTTTTGAAGTTATCTCCTTTCATACCTGTCCCCCAATCGCTCTCCCCGGTTGCTAGCCAACCAATCGATACGCCTTCATACGCTGAGATTCTTATGACTACATCTAGACCAGGTGTTGCTCCCTTAGCGAAATAATTATTTAAAGTAGAATACGGAAGCCCCCAGTCAATGGATGCCTGTCGCATGGATCTCCCTTTGAAGAGATACTTCAGCCTATCCTGAATGCTTTCTTTCGCGTTGCAATCAAAAGAAAAACTGTTTTCTTTTATGTTTGGCATTTTCTATTCCAATTAACTGTATGTTTTTAAATGAATTATCTATATGTAGACCACACAAAACCTACATAGAGAAAAGAAAGGTTGATATTTTCTTTTTGTAGATCAATACTTACTCCAACAGATAACCCCGGCGGATTATTCCGGCGGATAACTTTTAAGAGTAAACGAACTATGGAAAGAAATGAAGTGCGTGACTGGCATCGCATTGACATTGTCGCCGAGCTTCACAAGCGTGGCGTGACAATGCGCAGCCTTTCCACCAGTGCGGGGTTAAGTCCCGACACACTGAAAAATGCGCTGGCTCGTTCATATCCTAAAGGTGAGCGCATCATCGCGAATGCTCTCAATCTGGAGCCGTCATCCATCTGGCCCAGCCGCTACAGCAAGGACTTGTGATCATGTTTGCCACGGTGAATGAATTAGTGGGCCTGCCAGGTTTGCCGGGAACGCCACAGGGCATCAGAGCCATGATGGGCAAACTGGTCAAAGACAACCAGGTTCTGTTGCGTAAGCGTCAGGGAAGCAAGGCGTTTGAATATCACATCGACAGCCTTCCCGCAGTTACCCAGAAAGCACTGCGTGACCGTCAGGTTAAAGAGCTGATGAAGAATCAGGATGCCGCGTTGCCTGCCCCTGAGCATTCCGCTGTGACGGAAAAGAGTGATACCCGGTTATCGCTTTACCGTGCTCACCCTGTGCTGATGGAACAAAAGCTCACCGGCTTAACTGCCGACCAGCAAAAGATTGCTGATGCCCGTATTGCGCTGGTATCGGAAGTCCTGAAACTGGGTGAAATACCCGGATTCAGCTGCGCGAAAGCCATCAGGGAAATCGTCAGACAGTCCCGCAGTGGCGAGTTACCTGAGCATCTGGCCGTACAGGTGACGTTGGCCAATGCCAAAAAAGGTTCATCCCGCACCCTGAGCGAGATCTCCCTCAAGCGCTGGATGGCGGATTTCAAAAAAGCCAGAACGTCGACTGAGCGTCTGGTACTCCTTGCGCCGGGTAAGCGTCAGCGTGTGGAGCCGGAGGAAATTGCGTGGCTGCCTGATTTTCTGGCGTATTACCGTAATCCCAATGGTGTGACGATGGCTGAGGCATATGAGGATTTTATTAAGGGCTGGTATACGCGATATGCAGATCAGCCGGAGATGCTTTTCTCTGCCCCGACCTATAACACGGTTCGCTACGCGATGGATAAGCTGCCGGAAGTGGTGAAACAACATCGCCGGATCACCGGTAGCGAAGCCCGACAGATTGAGGGTTTTGTGCGCCGTGACTGGCTGAGTATGCCGGTGAACTACGTCTGGATCGGGGATGGTCACGGCATGAAGATGAAGGTTGCCTCTCCTGAGCATGGTAACCCTATCACACCAGAGGTGACATTCATTATGGACGGGAGCTGCCGGTATATTGTGGGCTGGAGTCTGGCGCTATCAGAGAGCGTTATCGCAGTTGCCGACGCCCTGCGTCACGGCATTAAAAATAACGGCGTGCCTTATATCTATTATTCCGATAACGGCGGCGGTGAGACCAATAGTACGCTTGACGCTAATATCACCGGTATCTTACCGCGCCTTGGTGTTGACCACCGTCTGGGTATTCCTGAGAACCCACAGGGGCGCGGCATCATTGAGATCCTCAACAAAACGCTGGGGATGCGTATCTCCCGGCAATTTGCCACTTACTACGGAACTGGCGCGGATAAAAGCACCACGCGTAAGGTATCAAAATCCCTTATTGCCGCGCTGAACGCGGTGGATAAAGGGCGCGAACTGACAGCTAAGCAGGAGCAGACCCTTCGCGATTTCCCGTCATGGAATGAGCTTATTGGGGAGATTGAAGCCGGGGTTCACTGGTATAACAACCGCGCCCACGATTCACTGCCGTTGAAAGCTAATGGCGAGCATTTCACGCCAGCGCAGTTTCGTAAGTACAAGCTGGAAAAAGAAAAAACAGAGATTGAATGGCTCTCCGATATTGAGCTTCGTCATATGTTTATGCCGGAGGTTGAGTGCTCGGTCAGACGTTGTGAAATTCGACTTTTCAATAACCTGTATTACTCCGAAGCACTTCGCGAGGAGCATGGCCGCAAAGTGCGTGTCAGCTACGACATTCACGATGCAACGAAGATCGTCGTTCGTCGGATGGATGGTTCGCTGATATGTGAAGCCATATGGGACGGCAACAAGAGAGCGGCATTCCCTGTCACTGCGGAATACTGGCAGAAACAGAAACGTATAAAAGGTATGCGCGAACGTGGCGAGAAGAAGGTCCGTCTGGCCGAGGCCGAGAATGTACTCACTCTCTCCGAACCAGCAGGGCCGGACTGGCTAAACAGCAATGTATATCGCCCCAGCCAGCCCGCCCCCGCGATGAAGGTCGTACCTGAAGAAGAGGAATATACGGAGGACGAATATCTGAATAACTCGCTGGATATGCTGGAATCAAATAAACGTAAAAACTCGATTTAATACCGTTTAAATACCCTTCAAATAATGGAGTGAATTATGTCTGAGGTGAATATTTCCGATATTCGCGAGGTTCTGCGCAACCTCGTCGATGGTACCCGTTTTACTTTTGCTCAGGTTGCCCGTGAAACCGGCCTCTCAACCGGCGTTGTCAGTGGCTTCATGAATAACAAATATGCCGGTGATAACGACCGCGTCGAGAAAGCCCTGCAACGCTGGGTCGATAAACAAAACTCTGCCGCCGAGCTGCCGGAGCCGCCGCGCTTTATTGAGACTCCAACCGTTAAACAGATCTGGACGGCTTTCCGCTATGCGCACCTGACGGAGTGCATCGGCGTGGTTTGCGGTAATCCCGGCGTCGGCAAGTCAGAATCAGCGCGTGAATACCGCCGCAGTAACGATAACGTCTGGATGATAACGATCACCCCGTCCTGCGCCAGTGTACTGGAGTGCCTGACCGAACTGGCCTACGAGCTGGGGATGAATGATGCGCCGCGCCGTAAGGGGCCGCTGGCCCGCGCATTGCGCCGCCGTCTCGATGGCACTCAGGGCCTTGTTATCATTGACGAAGCGGACCATCTGGGTGCTGAAACGCTCGAAGAGCTGCGCCTGCTGCAGGAAGCCACCCGCGTCGGGCTGGTGCTGATGGGTAACCATCGCGTCTACAGCAATATGACCGGCGGCAACCGTACCGTTGAGTTCGCCCGTCTGTTCTCCCGTATCGCCAAGCGCGTCGCCATTAACAAAACCAAAAAGGCCGATGTGGCCGCGATTGCCGATGCCTGGCATATCACCGGCGAAAAAGAGCGCGATTTGCTCCAGCAGATCGCACAGAAGCCCGGCGCTCTGCGTATCCTCAGCCACTCACTGAGGCTGGCGGCGATGACGGCCCACGGTGCCGGTGACGCTGTCAGCGAAAGCTACATCCGCAAGGCACTGCGCGATCTGGATCTGGACGTAGATGTTTCAACCTTACTAAGGGGTTAACACCATGATTACTGAACGTATTGCTGAACATGTTGGAATGGCCACCGCTGCGCAGGCATGGCTGCAGGCGCGCGGTAGTCGTGTTACGGAGATGCGGGTGTGGATGCGCCGCCCGTGTCTGGAAATCACCTGTCCGCCAACTGAGCTGGTGAACAGGGCTAATCATCTGATTGAACGCTGCCCCACCGGGACCCGTTCCGTGTGGATGGCCACCCTTGAAGGCTGTCATGTTATCTGGAGGTAGGTATGGAAAAGCGCCGTATGTGGACTAAGCAGGAAATTCAGTTCGTTCGTGAAAATGCCGGAAAGCTGACGTCACAGCAGATTGCCGACAGGCTTAACCGCACCCGTCAGGCTATTCAGTCTCAGGCTAACCGCTGGGGCCTGTCGGTTCTTGTTCAACCAGCAGACGCACATGATGCTTATCTTTGTCGCGAACTTTATAAAGAGGGTCTGACCATTCCGGTTATTGCTGAAAAGATGGAATTAAGTCGTCGGGTTGTTTCGAATATTGTTTTTTCAGAATGCTATTAATTCAGTGAGGCTTTGATGAATACTTTAAATACCATCCCGGAAGGTTACCGGATTAATGCTCAGGGGCATTTAGTTCCTGAATCACAGATTAAACCGCTGGATAATCTGCGTGATGAAATGGTGCTCGGCATCGTTGAGGCAGCTCGTCTGCAGCGTCAGTCTCTGGTCGAGTTCAAGCTCGGCTCTATGGCGAAAATCGGTGATTTTATCGACCTTTCAGCAGCGGAATACGGTGTTGAATATGGCGGTGCTAAAGGTAATGTCACGCTGGTCAGCTTTGATGGCCGTTATAAGCTGGTTCGCGCCGTAGGCGAGCATCGCATCTTTGATGAGCGCATTCAGGCGGCAAAGAAGCTGATTGACGACTGCATCAGAGAATGGTCTGCCGGGGCTAACGAAAAAATCATGGCGATGGTCGATCATGCCTTCCGTGTCAATAAACAGGGCCGGATTGATATCAATCAGGTTCTGGGTCTCCGCTCGCTGAACATTGACGATACCAAGTGGAATGAGGCGATGGATGCTGTGGCCGATGCTATCCAGGTCACGGGAACCAGCCAGTATCTGCGTTTATATGAGCGTCAGGATGATGGCACTTATAAGCAGATATCGCTGGATTTAGCCAAGCTCTGAATATTCGTTAATTAATTTTGTTTAATTTCCGGCGTCAGCGCCGTGGGGTTGCTCACGCCGAAAATAAGTAAGGAAATATTATGGACCCGAAAACGAAAGGTATTTTTGAGGCGGCATTCGCTAAATGGGGCTTCGATTCTCAGGTGCTGGTACTGGCTGAAGAAGCCAGCGAATTATCGGCTTCCTGTGTCCGTTTTATTAATCACAAGACCGGCAGCGACAAAGTGGCCGAAGAAGCGGCGGACGTCGAGATCATGATTGAACAGTTACGTCATAACGGGATGGGCCCCATGATTGACCATGAAAAGAATCGCAAGATGGCACGGCTGGCGCAGATTGTGGGCGTGGAGTCACAGCCTGTCAGCCCCTTTGGTCCGTCCGTTATGGGGCTGCTGGAGGAAGCCTCCGAGCAGATGGGGCTGGCCGAAACCCTCTATCGCGATACCAAAACCAGTAATCGCTATGCCGCAGCCCGTGCCCGTATGGCCGTCAGCCTGCTGATGCAGGCGGCTCAGAAGATGATCCGCGAACAGCAGTATGCCGAACGTATGCAGGCGGAGGTGAAAAATGTCTGAAGCCAATAAATGCACTTTAATCGAACTTGATGATGCCCTTCGCCAGTGCGGAATGCTGGAGCGGATACTTCTCATCGTTAACACCGGTATTGAAAAAGGCTGGTCCGTAACAGATGTCATGAACGTTATTAACCGCGAAATATCGGTCATTAAAGCGGAGGTTACTTACAAAAATGAAAAAGCCCAGGATGAATTAGTTCGTCGTGAGCTTGGCGTAGATGATCTGGCTATCATTCTTAAATCAGATTATGAGCGGGCGTTATTTCTTGCCTACTGCATCGGGCCTGGACGCCCATAACTTATTGAAGAGAGTATCCAGATATGCCTCAGCGTCACTACCAAGACTCTCATCTTTATATGAGTCACGTTGTGTGTACGCAGCACGAGTTCTGGCGACGATGTCGTTAGCATCACGCATATCGATAACGCCTTTTTCAACCAGCTTAACCATGATATTGCCTGCGAGTAAAAAACCAGCGATATCAAAATTTTTATCATCAGGGGTATTGGACATAAAAGTTCCTTTTACTCATAACAATGGTGGCGGTGTTGCAGCACCGCCATTCTTCGGAGGTACGGGTATGAATCGCACATCCATGATTAAGGTAATCCATATCGCAAGGCGTGATCTACACCTCGACGATGACACTTACCGCTCCCTGCTGGGGGCGGTAGTTCCGGGCAAGTCGAGCTGTCGCGAGATGACCATCATCGAGCTGCAGAGCGTCATTCAGGCACTGGAGGCTAAGGGGTTCAAAAGTAAACCTCAGCGCCGTTCTCAGCGCCGCATGTCTGCCCCGTCAGATGTGAGCCTGAAAATCCGCGCGATATGGAAAACGATGTTTAAAGAGGGTTTTATCCGGGATGGTAGCGATATTGCGCTCGACCGTTTTGTCCAGCGCCAGACACGTATCCGTAATGGTGGCGCTGGCGTCTCCAGCCTGGAATGGTTGCGCGGTGATGCCGAAGCGAATTTCCTTGAGAGCCTGAAGCAATGGCACATCCGGGCGATGAGAGAGGCTATGTTGGCGCACCGCGTCCGGCTCCCTGAAAACCCGGTCACCGGCGAAGAAAGCCGGGACTATGACACTATCTGCAGCGCTTACGCTGACGCAGCCAGAAGGTGGATAAAATGAGTGGCGATCTCTTTGGTGACGTGCAGGACGACAGCATTCTGGACCATATTGATGATGAGATGGAGAGTTCCCGCTTTCCCTCGTTGCTGGCTGAACTGAACGCGTTATTGCGTAAGGAACTTGAACGCTTTGGCTATGACCCGCGCCATTCCATTGAACTGGTCGCAGCCATCAGCAGTAAGATCGGCGGAATGCAGGTTTACTTTCCACGCGGTCAGGTGCTGGAGCAGCTCGTCAGGGATATGCGTATCTGGCGTGATTTTCAGGGTAACAACATCCCGGAACTGGTTGAGCGCTACCAGGTGACCTATAAAACAGTGTATAAAGCTATCAGGCGTATGCGCAGGCTGGAAGTAAGTAAACGCCAGTATTCTCTGGACATGGAGTGATAATAATGATTGGTGGTACTTTAATTCACATAGCGTTTGTTGTTTGTTCTTTTTGGGTTTTCTTTGATTGTGTGAAACATAAAATCGGGGTTTATGTTCCCGTTACTGGAGTAGATAAGGGATATCGAAAAGGCTTTTCGCCTGTTGTCTGGGCTATGGGCTGTTTTCTGGTGATTCCATTTCTCATATATATGTTTATGAGGGCGTCGTTGATTAAAGCTGCAACAACGTATCCAGTGGAAACAGATAAAAGTAGCAACTTAATGATACTGGCTCTTCTGGTGTTTGCACTTTCCCTGTATTCATTTAAAGACATTTTGTTTTAAACAATACATTCTCAAGGAAGCCGGTTAATCCGGCTTTTTTTATGCCTGTCACAAAATGAGAAGGAACCCACATTTACCTTCTTCCTTGTAAAAGGTGCAGGCATGACAACATCATTTTCCCCCGTTTTTTCTCACGCGCTCGCTTTCGTACTCTCCCCCCGTATTGAAGGAGGTTATTCTAATGACCCCACAGATAAAGGCGGCGAAACCAAATACGGCATTTCTGATAAGCGCGACGGTCTTGCCGATGGCAAAACCGACGTCGATGGCGACGGCAAGCCCGATACCCGAATTAAGGACCTGACCGAAGAACAGGCCGGGAAGATTTATTTCCGCGATTACTGGTATCCGGCTTATTGCACTGACTGGCCAGACGGTATCTCACTCTTTGTCTTTGATTCCTCCGTGCAGCATGGTGCTAAAAAAGCGATCCAGCTCCTGCAGGATGCCGTGGGCGTCACCGCTGATGGCATTGTCGGGCCCAAAACCACCAAAGCAGTTATCGGTGCCGATGCCGAATGGCTGCTGACCCGCTGTTTTCTGCGCCGTTCCCGCTATTACGCCGAGATCATCAAAGCCAATTCTTCGCAGGGCAAATACCTCAATGGCTGGTTTAACCGTCTCGATGAGCTGGCGAACGCCTGTCAGGAGGTCATCGGTGGTCAGGTCTCGGTCCCCCGGAGCTGAGCATGGGTAAGGGCTGGGATTCATCGTTACGCGCGGGGCGGCGGGACCGTCTCCGTCAGGAGGTGCTTCACCGGGTTGCTGGTGGTCCTCCACCCGTTCCACAGGACTACACAGGCTGCGACGGCACTCATGCCAGTTATTACCGCAGGGGCTGGGACTCCGTCGATACAAGAGACATCGTCTGGCAGTGCCAGCGATATAAGGAAAAAACATCATGTTTAAATCGTTGAATACCGACTGGCTGAAGCTGGCATTGCTCCGGGTATTTCAGTCCGGCTGGACGGTGGTGATCTTGGTGGGATTGTCGCTGCTGTTCTGCAGCTTCACTGGCCGTCAGGCGTTTATTGTCTGGTGGCTCACTTTCGCCGGTGTGCTGTTAATTGGGGCGAGCGTATGGCTCGGCAATCTGCCTTACCGTCTGCTGCAGCCGGGTAATTCTGCTCGTCGGTGGTCAGGAGTGTTGTCATGGATAATCTGGGGGGCTGGTTTCCTGTTGTTGGCCGTGGCACCCGCTAACGTAAAAGACCCGTGGATCCTGCTGTTTAATCCGCTGGCTGGACTGACTGCCTTCCTTCTCTGGTTATGGGCTTCACATAAGGAGCCGCTCAAATGGATCCGATAACCCTTTCCACAGTGGCCTCCATTCTGCTCAAAACTGGACCTTCTCTGGTCCGCACTGTCGGTGGCTGGTTCGGTGGTGATAGTGACACGGCGAAAGCAGCGGACTCGGTGGCCAGCATCGTCGAGGCCGTCAACAGTGCCATTAATCCCGCCGACCAGCAGCGTGTTCTGGAGCAGAAGCTGGCGCAACTCCCGCCTGAGCAACTCGTCCAGCTTGAAACCCTCAAGGTACAGCTGCAGCAGTTCCAGCTGGAGCGGGACAAAGCGCAGATGGCTGACCAGCAGGCGGCACACCATGAGCAGCAGGAAACCATCCGCAACGGCGATAACGCCACGGACGAATATGTCCGCCAGACCCGCCCGCTGATGGCCCGTCTCTCCCTCTACAGCAGCATCGCTTACGTGATGGTGATGTCACTGGGTCAGCAGGCTGGTGCGGTGGCAGGGGCTTTCGGCCATGCGTTTTCCATGCCCGCACCCGACTGGGATATTTCGCTGATGCTGGCGACCCCGGCGCTGGGTTATCTGGGGTTCAGGACGCTGGATGGTTTCGCCCGCTACAGCAAATCCAGCAAACACAAGGTCATGGTGGGTAAATGACTAAAGCGTTTGATCGCGCCAGCGACCTTGAAATGGAAGAGCGCGAACGGCTGTTAAACCAGCATTTAAAGCGCGTTAAAGAGCTGCCGGATGAGTACGGGTTCTGTAACGACTGCGGCGCAGCGATTCCGGCGAAGCGACTCCGGGCGTTGCCGTACGCAGCGACCTGCTTCACCTGTCAGGCCATCAGAGAACATAAGGGGAAGCATGGGCTGGGAAATCATTAAGGGTAACTGGGCGATCATCTGGGCGCTGTTTATGTCCGCCGTGAACGTTATTCAGCTCCTGCTGGCCAAAACCTACGTCAAACGTGAGGAACTGGACTTATTGCGTACCCGTCTGCAGGGCATCGAAAACACTATCGCGGGGCTTCCGAGCCAGAAAGACCTTCATCAGCTGCAGCTGGAGATGAGCAATCTGCGGGGTGATTTACGGGAACTGGGCCCGGCTATTCGCCAGGTAAAACACGTCAGCGATCTGCTTCTGGAAAATGAGCTGAAGGAAAAATAAGAGGTGACTATGCGTGACATTCTCGACCAGGACCAGCGCCTGGTTATTCTGCGATCCCTTGTCGAATGCGGCGACAGTGCCAACGAGTCAATTCTGCAGACGTGCCTGCAGACGTATGGCCATCGTGTTTCCCGCGATATCGTGCGCACGCATCTGGCCTGGCTCCGCGAGCAGGGTCTGGTCAGTCTGACGGACGTCTCCGGCTGTTATGTTGCGGAAATCACCGGTCGCGGTGATGACGTCGCCAGCGGTCTGGCCACGGTGCCTGGGGTCAAAAAGCCCCGCGCGAGGGGATAACGATGGCTAAGACTAAACCTTATACCGAAGCACAGCGGCGTATTTTTTATCTACTGGCCGCAGTGATGGTTTGTTCAGAGATCGAGTCTCAGGTTATCGCGCCGTTCAGCGAGAAAGAGACCGGAAAACCTTATGACCGCAGCTCTCCTGATAGCTTTACCAACGCGTTTCTGAACAAAAATACTGAGTTCAAACGGGCATTCGAAACGCTGGGCCGGGCTATCGCCAGAGAGCGGAAAAACCAGCTTCAGATGGCAAAGGCTGCAAGGAGCAAACATGGCAGCTGAAAATCCGACCCGTGGCCGTCCGTCGAAAATTGACCTGCTTCCGGATGGTGTTCGCGACCAGTTGCACCAGATGCTGCGTGAGAAACGCCACACACAGGAGGAAATCCGCGAGGCCATCAACGAGCTGATTGATGGCCATAATCTACCGGACGATATGAAGCTCAGTCGAACCGGCCTGAACCGCTACGCCAGCAAAATGGAGGCGTTCGGCGCTAAGATCCGCGCCTCCCGCGAGATGGCCGAAATCTGGGCGGCAAAACTTGGGTCTGCACCATCCTCCGACGTGGGGAAATTACTGCTTGAATTCGTCAAAACGATGGCCTTTGAAACCTCTATGTCCCTTGCTGACGGTGCTGACCCGGTAGAGCCGAAGGCCCTCGGCCAGCTGGCGCTGGTTGCTCAGCGTCTGGAAGCGGCAGCGATGGCCAGCCACAAACGTGAGAAAGAGATCCGCCAGGCATTCGCCGAAGAAGCCGCTGCGCAGGCGGAGAAAATCACCAAAAGTGCCGGGCTTTCTGCGGAAACTGCCGCTGATATCCGTCGCCAGATTCTGGGGATCGTGTGATGAGCGAACATCTTTCAGCGCAGGAGCAGTTACGTAATCAGTCTGCCAGTGCCATTCTGGCGGGCGAGTTCGACGCGGATCAGGTGCTGCTGCCGTATCAGCGCCGGTGGATTGCGGACACGTCCCAGCTCAAGATTGCCGAGAAATCCCGTCGTACCGGCCTGACGTGGGCGGAAGCCGCCGAGGCGGCGCTCAGCGGGTCAATGTCGCCGGAGGCCGGGGGAACCGACACCTTTTATGTTGGTACCACCAAAGACATGGCGCGTGAGTTTATCGACGCCTGCGCCATGTGGGCTAAGGCATATAATCTCGCGGCCTCCGCGATTGGCGAGGAAGCGCTGGAGGATGACGACAAGGATATTCTGGTTTACGTCATCAACTTTGCCAGCGGCTTCAAAATCAAGGCGCTGTCGTCCAATCCCTCTAACCTGCGTGGTATGCAGGGTAATGTCATCATCGACGAAGCGGGATTTCAGAAAGACCTTGCAGCCGTGCTGAAAGCGGCGCTGGCGCTGACCATGTGGGGCTCAAAGGTCCGTTTGATCTCCACCCATAACGGCATTGAAAACCTGTTCAATACCATCATTACCGACAGCCGCGCGGGCAAAAAGCGTTACTCCGTTCACCGTATTGATATCGAGCTGGCCATCAGCGAGGGGCTGTATCGTCGTATCTGTCAGGTGACGAAAAAGCCCTGGTCACCGGATGCCGAGGCGGAGTGGCTGGCGAACCTCCTGAGCGATACCGCCACTGAAGAAGACGCCCGCGAAGAATACTACTGCGAGCCGAAGAACGGCGGCGGCACCTATCTGGCCCGCTCCATCCGTGAGCGTGCCGCGCGGGGATCCGGTCCCGTTCTGCGCTTTACCGGTACGACAGCTTTCAATGCCATGCCGGAAATCATCCGTGCGCTGGATATGCAGGAATGGCTGGATAAGGTGGTGTTGCCTGTGCTGAACACACTCCCGCAAAACCTCCGCCACTGCCTCGGCGAGGACTTTGCGCGGTCGGGTCACCTGACTGTCTTTGCGCCTATGACGGTCAACGATGACACCACCCGTACCGTGCCGTTCCTGGTCGAACTGGCCAATGTGCCCTACAAGCAACAGGAGCAGGCGCTGTTCTTTATCTGCGATCGGCTACCGCGCCGAGACGGTATCAAGCTCGATGGCCGGGGGAACGGTAACTATCTGGCTGAGCAGGCGGCGGAGAAGTACGGCGCAGAGGTGGAGGTGGTCATGCCTTCCGTCGCCCACTACCGCGAGAACATGCCGCGCTTCAAGGCGGCATTTGAGGATGATGAGCTGGTCCTTCCGAAGCATGAGGACGTTATCAGCGACCTCGGGCAGATTGTCGTTCAGCGCGGGGTGCCGGGAATTGATGACCGGGAGAATACCGGCAGCGATGGCCACAAGCGTCACGGCGACAGCGCGTATGCGATCTTCCTGGCATTTCTCGCCAGCAAAGAAGACTGCCAGCGCTACGAACTGCACCGGCTTAACACTCCCCAACAGCAGCGCAACAGCGACAGTCATCGTCAGTTGCGCATTACCCGTGGTCTTAAAAATCAGCGAGGACTGCTCTGATGTTAAAAAAACTTACCGGGGCCATTCGCAGCCTGTTGAGTCCATCAACAGGTGAGCCGGTCACCGTCAGTGAATCGGATATGAAACAGGCTGAAGCGCGGGCCGGGAGCGTCAGCGTCAGGCGACCCTCTCCGGGCATCAGCGTGGCGAGTACCTTATCCCCGGCCAGACTGGCCGGGGTGTTACGTAATGTGACCGAAGGCAATGCCAGCGACTACTTTATCCTGGCCGAAGAAATGGAAGAGCGTGACCTGCACTATTCCAGCGTGTTACGTACCCGCAAGCTGACCGTCGCCGGTATTCCTCCGGCAGTGGAAGCGGCGAGCGACGACGAGCATGATGTGATGCTGGCTGATGCCGTACGCGATCTGATTGAGCAGCCACAGATACCTGAGCTGCTGTTTGACCTGCTTGACGGGCTCGGCAAGGGCGTGGGTGTCTGCGAAATCCTCTGGGACACCCGTGATGGCTGGAAACCCCGCGACTATGAGTGGGTTGACCCGCGCTTCCTCAAAACTGACCGCGAAACCCAGCGCCAGTTTCGTCTGCTGACCGATGAACAGCCGGTTGATGGTATTCCGCTGACGCCGGGTAAATATGTCATTCACTTCCCCCGCCTCAAGTCCGGCCTGCCGCTGCGTAATGGTCTGGCCCGTCTGGTCGCGGTGATGTATATGCTCAAGTCCTTTACCGTCCGTGACTGGTGGGCGTTTGCCGAGAAGTTTGGCATACCCATCGTCGTCGGTAAGTACGGGAATAATGCCACCGATGAGCAGATTAAGACCCTCATCAATGCTATCGCCTCCATCGCCTCTGATGCCGGGTGTGCTATCCCTCAGAGTATGCAGCTTGATATGCAGGAGACGGCCAGCCGTAACGGCGGTGGTGCTCTCTTTAAAGAAATGGCTGAGTGGTGCGACGCCCAGACCAGTAAGGCCGTACTGGGGCAGACCATGACCACCGATGATGGCAGCTCGCGGTCTCAGGCCGACGTGCATGATCGGGTGCGAATGGATATTGCCCGCTGGGATGCCCGTCAGCTGGAGAACACCCTCAATGAGTTTCTGGTCCGTCCGTTTATTCAGTTCAACTACGGCCCGCAGGAAAAGTATCCGCGTGTGAAGCTGGCTATCAGCGAGCCGGAGGACCTCAAAGCCTTTGTCGATGCGCTTATCCCCCTGGTTGATCGTGGTTTGCGGGTGCAGGAATCAGAGGTCCGGGACAAGTTTGGTCTGGGTGAGCCGGAGACCGGCGCGGTAGTACTCTCGCCGTCCAACAGCTTCTCTGCCTTCAGCCCGGCACCGGCGCTCAACCGTGAGCAACTGGCGCTTAACCGCTCGCAGGACGATGCGATTGATGCGATGGTCAGCGAGGCGCTGAAGGACTGGGAGCAGACCGGCGATACATTTACCAGTCCGGTGCTGCAGCTGGCGAAAGACGCGGGGAGCTTTGAGGAGTTTCTGGCACGTCTGCCGGACCTGCAGAAGACGCTGGAACCTGCCGCGTTCGTCGAGCAGCTGGCGATGCTGAGCTTTAAGGCACGTGCACTGGGAGATGCGAACGATGGCTAAAGCTCCCGATATTATCCCCAAAGAGGCACTCGCCTGGCTGAAGTCGAAAAAGCTGACGCCGGGCTTCGATTATCGCGATGTCTGGAAGCAGGAGCACAGCATCGGTTTTACCGTGGCGAAGATGACGCAGCTCGACCTGCTCTCAGACGTCAAAGCGCTGGTCGAAGACGCGATGGCCAGCGGTCAGTCTTTCGCTGAATTCCGGGAGGTGCTGAAGCCTCTGCTGGTGAAGCGTGGATGGTGGGGTCAGCAGATGATGGATGACCCGCTGACAGGTGAGACAAAGACGGTGCAGCTCGGCAGCGATCGTCGTCTGCGCACCATCTACGATACCAACATGCGTACTGCCCGTAGTGCTGGTCAGTGGGAACGTATTCAGCGTACTAAACGCGCAATGCCCTATCTGCTCTATACGCTGGGTCCGTCACGCGAGCACCGCGCCGAGCACCTGAAATGGGCTGACCTCTGCCTGCCCGTTGACGACCCGTTCTGGCAGACACACATCGGCCCCAACGGCTGGGGCTGTAAATGCGGGGTTCGCCAGGTCAGCAAATACGAGTACGATCAGTTGCAGAAAAATGGTGTCCCGCGCAACGTGCAGCAGCTCGACGACAGCGGACAGCCAACCGGCCATGTTATCCGCCAGACCGTCCCGATCCGCACCGAAGCCCCGCCGGTCAAACGGGTGAAGTGGGTGAACAAGCGCACCGGCGAAGAGGAGATGGTGCCGGAAGGTATTGATCCGGGCTGGGACTACAATCCGGGCACGCGCCGACAGGCTGAACTTGAGCGCCAGCTGGCCGCGAAGCAAAGCGCCTTCGACAGTGATAACTAAACGCGGCGGTAATCCGCCTCAAACGCGCTCAGAGACTTTACCGGCATTTGTGGTACGATGATTCTCTGAAAATTTCTTAAACGCGCCACGGCGTTTTTGAACGGGGTTTGAACGGTATTCCCGCTGCGCTTGCCCGGCACTCTTCCTTTATATACAGGGAAAGCGGTTAATCCACTTTCTTCTCCCGCATCGCCGACACTGTCCGTCAGTTACCTTTAACGACGGACAGCACCATGCCAAAGCCTGCAACACAACTCGAATTTCTGGCCCTGTGCTTCGAGCTTCCCGACCTGTCGGATGCCAGCACGCCGCTGCCGGAATGGTTGCCGATGATCCCTGCGGGCACATTCACTGGCCGGGATGGCCGTATGTGGGTAAACGACAATCCGCAGGCCATTATTGCCACGTCCTTTCGTTACCCGACGTTGCCGTTTGATGCCGAACACTCCACCGAGCTGCTTGGGCCTAAAGGTGAAGAAGCTCCGGCTTATGCCTGGATTGATGCCATGCGCGTCAACGCCGACGGCAGCATTGACGGTCATATCGAATGGACGCCTGACGGCGAAGCGCTCGTTCGCGGTAAGAAGTACCGCTATTACAGTCCGGCTTTCCGTCATTTCCCTACCGGTCAGGTCTCGCATCTTTCCAGCGCTGGACTGACCAACAAACCCAACCTGTATTTACCCGCTCTTAACTCGGAGAACACCATGCCTTTACCTGTGCAGATTGCCACGGCACTGGGGCTGGCTGAGACCGCGTCGGTTGACGATGCCGTATCAGCGATCCAGACCATCAAGAACAGCGAACAGACCGCGCTGAACCGTGCTCAGAACCCGGACCTGTCAAAGTTCATCCCGCAGGAGACCTATCAACTGGCGCTGAACCGCGCTCAGACAGCGGAAGATCGTCTGAAGACACTGGATGAGAAGACGGCCACCGCGCTGGTTGACGATGCCGTAACCGCCGGGAAAGTCGCGCCCGCTAACCGCGATATGTATCTGGCCCTTTGCCGCAGTGAAGAAGGCCGTCAGCAGTTTGCCGAGTTCGTGAAAACTGCGCAGCCGCTGGTCAATCAGGACCCGTCCAAAGGTAAAGAGAACAAGGGGCAGCAGACCACGCTGACCGAAACCGAACTGGCGATGTGTCGCAGCATGGGTCTTACCCAGGAAGAGTTTCTCGCCGCTAAACCGAAACAGGAGCAATAAGAATGCCGCAACCGTCAGCAGAAATCCTGCACGCGCTCACCACCTCCCTGAGCGCAGCTTTCACCCGAGGTCTCGCAGGTGTGACTCCGCAGTACCTGCGCATTGCTACCGAAGTGCCGAGCGGCTCCGCGTCCAATACGTATGGCTGGCTTTCGGACTTACCGACCATCAAAGAGTGGGTCAGTGAGCGCCAGTTCGCGCAGTTGTCTCAGTACGGCTACACCATCGCCAACAAGACCTGGGAAAACTCGATCCGCGTCAAGCGGGAAAATATCGAAGACGACCAGATTGGCCAGTACAGCGTCATTGCGCAGGCGTTCGGTCAGCAGGTCGCCGAATTTCCTGACACGCTGAGCTTCCCGCTACTGGTTGCCGGTTTCTCCACGCTGTGTTTTGACGGCCAGAACTTCTTTGATACCGACCATCCAATGGCGGGTGGGACCTACAGCAACATTGTGGGTGATATCGCGACTGACAAAGGTGAGCCGTGGTTCCTGATTGATGAAAGTCAGGTGCTGAAACCCATCCTTTACCAGAAGCGCCGCGCCTTTAACTTCCAGGCACTGGATGACCTCAGCAGCGAACACACCTTCAAGAACAATGAGTTCCTGTATGGCGTGGATGGCCGTTGCAACGTCGGTTTTGGTTTCTGGCAGACCGCCTGCGGGTCCCGCGCACCGCTGACTGTCGCCAACTATGAAGCGGCGGTGAAGGTGCTACAGGGTATGAAGCGTGATTCCGGTTCGCCGCTGGGGATCCGTCCGACCACGCTGGTCGTGGGTCCGAACAACCGCGCAGCCGCGAAGAAGATCATCGACGCAATGCTGGTCGATGGCGGTAACTCCAACATCTATTACAAGGATGTGGAAATCGTCGACAGCCCGTTTATCACCACCCCGGCGTAATCGCCAGTCTGCGTTTTAAAACCGTTACAGCGGGCGTTAAACCCGCTGTAACCCACCTTTAAAGAGGATGGAACAGTGAGTGGAACGAAAGAAAAAGCAACGGGTAAGCAAGGCACTAAAGGTCGCGCTAGCAAGGTTTCAGCGCAGGAAGTGGCACAGGCTGATGCATCTGACCTGCCGGGAGCTGAACGGTCAGTCACACTGCCAGGGCATTACGTTGCGGTGGGTGCGTCCCCCGTCAGTGTGAAGCCTGGCGATGCTGGTGCGCCTCCGTCATCTGATGACGTCATTACCCTGACCGGGGACAACGTCAGCATTTCTGCGCCTGCGATTCACATTTCAGCGGAGCAACTTAATTCCGTACAGCGTGAATTACAGACAAACCTGCCCCCCGAAGGTCTGGCCGCCGGTGGCGGAAGTGAGAACCTTATCACCGCGTCCCCTGCAACCGATGATGTGGTGGTGCTGGAGGTTCGCGCCAGACATGAGCGCGGGTTCTGGCGCTGTGGTCGCTTCTGGCCACGCGAGCCGGTGCATGTGTTTGTCAGCGATGACCCCGATGGCGATAACGAGGCGAACGCGCTGGAGGGTGATGTGGTCGTGGAGTGCTTCATCAGTCATGAAACCGCCGAACGCCTTAAGGCTGAGCCCCATCTTGTAGTGACGGTCCTGAAGACGGTGGCGGAGAAAAGCTGATGGGAATTTACGTTACCCGCGATGACCTGCTGGCTGCGGACGGGTCGCTGGTCTGGAATATGGCCATCGACAAGGCAACGAACCAGCTCGACGAGACGAAGATAGCCACGGCCATCGAAGATGCCGACGCGGAGATCAACTCGTTTCTGTCGAAGCGCTATCAGCTCCCGCTGAACATCACCACCGTTCCGCGTCCGCTGCACCGGGTAGCCGTATCTATCGCCATTTACTGGCTGTCCGAGCGTGACAATCAGATCACCGACCTGATTCAGAAACGCTACGACAGCGCCATCCAGACCCTCAAGGAGATGGCGAACGGCACCCGTGACCTTGGTCTGCCGACCGACACGCCAGCCCCGGAGACCGATAACGGCAGGATGATTGTTGTCTCCAATAACAAACGCCTGTTCACCCGCAACAACCTCAAAGGGGTGCTGTGATGGGTATCGCCGTTGAGGTTATCGGCGCTGAAAAGCTGCAGCAGATGCGGCTGGCCATCGAGAAGCTCTCCGACAGTTCGCTGCAGCAGGAGCTGCTGGAGAGCATCGGAGCCGTCGTGGAGTCGCAGACCCGCCGCCGCATCAGTGACGAGAAAACCTCACCGGCTGGTGAGCGCTGGGAGGAATGGTCCGAGGGCTACCGTAAGACACGCAGCGGAAATCAGAGCCTCCTGCAGGGCAATGGCGATCTTCTCGACAGCATCCAGTACATCGTCGAACGTGGCCGGGTCCGCGTCGGTTCGCCGCTCAGTTACAGCGGCGTTCACCAGGACGGTTTTGCAGGTAGCGTCCCGGTCAGCGCCCACAAACGTCTCATTCATCAGGCGTTTGGCCGGGCGCTGAAGCATCCGGTCTGGCAGACCGTCGGTTCCCATAATCGCATGATGGATATTCCGCAGCGCGAGTACCTCGGGCTGTCCACTGCAAACAGTGATGAGCTGATGCACGTCATCGGCGACTTCTGGAAAGAGGTATTACCGTGAGTAATGAACGTCCGTCCCTGCTGACCACCGGCTCCACGGTCTCCGCCGCTGAGAACATCGTGGCGTGGCTGAAGCCGGAACTGCTGAACGAACCTCAGCAATACAAGCCTGACCGCGTCAGCGTCATCGAACGCCACATCGGCCAGTTCAGCACCCCGGCAGAGGTCAAAACCTACCTGACGGATCGTGATGGCTGCATCAGGCTGGCTGCGCTGCGGGTGCGCAATATCCGCGCTCAGGCAGGCGGCACCGTCGGCGATATCACCTGGGCGGCGTACGTCATGGCCACCGATGCATGGGGCTATACGCGCGACACTCGCTGCGAGGTACTGGTCGGAAAGCTGGTGCGCCGTATTGTCCAGCGCGGAGCCGCTAACGGTATGAAGGCTGAACGTCTGGCCACCTCCGTCGGCGCCGACAATATCTATTCCGGCGGGCTTAACGATCTGGGTCTGACCATGTGGGCCGTGACGTGGGAACAGGAGTTCCGCCTGGATGATGAAATTGACCTCGCCACCCTCCCGGACTTCCTGCGGCTGGGTGCAACACTGCAGGTCAGCGACGACACCGACCCCATTAAAGGCGTTATTAACGTAAGAGAGCCATAACGATGAAAAAACATATTAAGCCCGCCCGCGCGGGACTGCAGGTGCGTAAAGCCGATGGCCAGCACCTGAATCCCGAAGGGGAAGCGCTACCTGTAAGTGCATGGTGGCTGCGTCGCGAAGCCGAGGGTGACGTTGTTATCACCGATATCCAGGCTGAATCCGTAACCGAACCGGCGGAAGTCCGCCAGACCCGAACCGCAAAGGAGAAGTGATATGTCTTCACTGGGTGATATTCCTGCTGATATCCGCGTCCCGCTGGTGTACATCGATATTGATAATTCTCAGGCGCTCGAAAGCGCCCCGGCGCAGTCGCGCAAAATTATCGTCATCGGCCAGCAGAGTGCGACCGGCACCGCTGCCGTTCTGACGCAAAACCGCATCACCAGCGACGGCACTGCTGACCAGCTCTATGGTAAAGGCTCTATGCTGGCCGGGATGCTCAAGACCCTGCGTAAGGCCAACAGCTATACCGAAGTGTGGGCGATGGGCCTGGCTGATATTGCTGCCGGTGCTGCGGCGAAATCAGAACTGACCGTCACCGGCCCGGCCACCGCTGCGGGTACGCTGGTCCTGCTGGTGAACGGTATCTCGGTGCCGGTCGGTGTCAGCGCTGACGCGACTGCGGATGATATCGCTTCTGCCATCATTACCGCCGTCAACAAACTGCCTGACACGCAGGTCACAGCCGCACTGAAAGCGGACTCCACCACAATCGTCACCCTGACCACCAACTGGAAAGGCTCTACCGGCAATTCGATGGACGTCCGTCTCAACTACTACACCGGCGAGCAGACACCTGCTGGCGTTGCTGTTGCCCTGACCGCTTTCTCCGGCGGCACCGGCACCCCGGATATTGCGGCCGTCGTCGCGGCGCTGGGTGATGACTGGTACACCGATATTGTGTTCCCGTTCAACGATACGCAGAGCCTGAACACCATCCGGGATGAACTGCTCGAACGCTGGGGACCGCTCAAAATGATTGAGGCGCAGCTCTGGACGGCTTTCCGGGGCACCCATGCCGAAAGCGGCACCTTCGGAGAAACCCGCAATGACTGGCTGATTTCCTGCATCGGGACCAACATCGCACCGCAACCGCACTGGCTGTGGGCGGCATCCTACGGCGGTATAGCGTCATACTATCTGGCCAACGACCCGGCCCGTCCGCTGCAGACTCTGGTGCTGCCGGGCATCCTGCCGCCGGTCAAGACAGTGCGCTGGGATATGCCGGAGCGCAACCTGCTGCTGCATGACGGCATCGCCACCCATTACGTTGACGCCAGCGACAACGTCTGCATCGAGCGTGAAATCACTATGTACCGCGTCAACCAGTACGGCGACGCCGATACGTCGTACCTCGACGTGCAGTCACCAGCGACGCTGGGGCGTATCCGCTACGTCATCAAAAACCGGTTCACCAACCGCTATCCACGTCACAAGCTGGCCGGGGATGATGTGCTCGACCTGCTTGATCCGGGTCAGCCGGTGATGACACCGAAGATTGCCCGCGCCGAGCTGCTGGATATCGCACTGACTGAGCTGATTCCGGCAGGTCTGGTTGAGGACTTCGACGACTACAAAGACACGCTGGATGTGTATCTCGACGGCGACGATAAAAACCGCCTGAACTTCATCTGCCATCCGAACCTGGTTAATCAGCTGCGTGTGCTGGCCGGTCTTATCCAGTACAAACTTTAAGGAGTCACTATGAGCATTCTGGGTATGGCGGCCATTCGTGCTAACGGCCGTGAAATCAAAACCACGGGAAAATCCACCCTCAATCCGGGCGGTAAAACACGCACTCAGCATATGGGCGCCGGTAAGGTTTGGGGGCTGGCGGGCAAGATGGCGGGTCCCTCGATCCAGATGACCATTGCTGCGGCGGAGGATATGGACGTTGTCGAAATCAGTAACTGGGAGAACGTGACCATCATGTTTGAGGGCGATAACGGCCTGACTTACATGATGACCGGTGCGGCGACCGCTGAACCGGCCACGCTGGACGAAGACGCTGGCACCATCAGCGCCAACTTTATCGGCACCAAACTGGTGAAGGTATAAAGCATGGCACAGATGACACTGACGTTAATTCACGGCTATGTCACCGGTAAAGGTACTGACGATGAGATGCGGCATCGTACCGTTACCTTTCGCGAGCTGACCTCAAAAGACGTTATCGATGCTCAGCTGGAGGCCGAGCGCGTGGTTATCGGGGAGAACGGCAAGGCCGTGGCGTACTGCTCTGAAGTGCTGATGGGACTGGGTATGCTGCGGCGACAGATTGCCTCTGTGGGTGAGATTCCGGGGCCATTGTCCCTCAAGCAAATCTACGCCTTTCACCCAGAGGACCTGGAGTTACTCAGCAGTAAAGCAGCTGCTCTCGATGACCTGCTTTCGGAGACCGCGTCACGGGGGCGACCTGGTGCCGCTGGCGACGGCGCTGAGTAACCTTATCGTCAATCTTTCCCAACGTTTCGATATGTCCTACCTGCAGCAGTTGCCTCTCCGGCAGCTGCTGCGCCTGACAGAGCAGCTGAGGAAGCAATATGGCAAACCGCCTCACCACTGACATACTCATCAATCTGGCAGGTAACCTGACCGCCAAAGCCCGCCAGTATGGGGCCAACATGTCCGAGTTCGCCCGCACAAATCAGCGGGCAATGTCGGTTGTCAAGGCCACCACCGCTGCGGCTGGTCGAGGTCTGGATGCACTGGGCAATCGCTATACCACCATGATTGCCGGTTTTGCCGGTGGTGCCATGTTAAAAGACTTTGCTGCTACAGACCGCCGAATCACACGTATGGGACTGGCAGCGGAAAAAACCAAAAAAGAAATGTCCGAGATGTTTGGCGGTATGCAGGATGCTGCGATCAAGTTTCGTGTCGATGACAGCGAAGTGGTCAGCGCCATTGAGAAGGTCGGGACGGTTACAGGTGATATCGATTACGGCTATAAAAATCGAAATATCATAGCGCCGTCTATCGCAGCATCAGGTGCTGATGGCGAAAGTATCGGGGGACTCTTCTCACAGTTCACAAAGTTTAACCTGAGCAACGAGAAAGACACCCTGCAGGCAATGGATACACTCAATCAGCTTGGTAAAGAAGGTGCGTTTGAGCTGAAGGATATTGCTGAACGCGGCGTCAAAGCGTTCTCAATGTATGCCGCCGCAGGGGGAACGGGCGTACGGGGCGTGAAGGATGTCGGCGTGGCGCTGGAGAGCGCGGTCGATGCTACCGGTGATACGACCACGGCCTCTACTGCAGTCGAGAACCTGATTCGGGATCTGCAGCTTCCGAAGGTCGTGAAGGAGCTGCGCAGGAATGGCATAAATGTTTTCGGTAAAGACGGAAAAATGCGATCACTGCCAACACTGATGGAAGAGATTGCAAAAAAATCAGGGAATAAAGGAGCGGAAACCCAGAGCGCGCGCTTACTGGGGGCCGGATTTAATCAGGATAGCATCCTGTTGCTTAGCAGCGTGACGTCCGGTAAGGGTGCGGAGAACCTCAAACGCTATAACGGCGTAGTGGCCGATGGTCAGGGCATTATGAAAGATGCCGAGTATGCATCTAAAGATTTCACATCAGCAGTCACTGCACTAACCACCACCTGGAAAAAATTTGCAAACAGCAATCTTGCAAAACCAGTCCAGGAGCTGGCTGATGCAATTAATTCCGTTGACCAGGAAACCGTTCAGCACTGGCTGGAGATTGGTAAAAATATCGCCATCGCAGTCGGGGGGGTTATTGCCGCCCGCAAAGCGTTTCAGTTTGGTAAAGGCGTCTGGGATGTGCTTAATCCAAATAAAGGTAAGGGTATACCTAATGGTATCGCAGATGTATTCGGTTCAGGTGTAATGCCAGTTTATGTGACTAACTGGCCAGCAGGTGGGCTGGGCGGAACAGGTGAAGATAAGGTTAACGATCTTCTTGATACTGCCGCCGACCTTCCTGGTTGGCCTGGAATGCTTGCCCGCGGCGGGTTAATTGCCAGTAAGTTGATGGGGTTAACTGATATAGACCCTTTTTCGGACGAGGGGCGTGAAGAACTTCTTAAAAGGGTTCAGCAGAACAATGAGCGTTCAACTATGTGGGAGGATATCAAAAACTTTTTCACGTCTTCCTCGTCGTCACCTGCGGGTTACCAAGACCCGTCGCCGTGGGCTTCAATGCAGCCCCAGAACCAGCCCGGCTATCCGTTCCTGCAGCAACCTGAGTTGAAAGGCAGTATCGAGGTTTCCGTTAAAGATGATCGGGTTCAGGTGACCAGCGTTAAGGTCAATGCCCCCGGAGTCACCATGAGTGCATCCAGCGGTGTTCGTAATATGGAGCAGCAGTAATGGCCACTAAATGGGAAGACCTCCGCGATGCCTCTTTCCGGGGCGTTCCTTTCTTTTTCCGCGACGTCGAGGGGACTGGCGGTCGTCGGGCCATCCCTCACTCATACCCCAAAAAAGAGGTCGGCTGGACGGAAGACCACGGCGCGGTGCTGACTCAGCAGCAGATTAACGCGATCCTGCTCGGCAGTGACTACATCGACCAGATGAACCGCCTGCTGGCTTCGCTCAATACTGCTGGTCCCGGTGAACTGGTGCATCCGTGGTTCGGCGTGCAGAAGGTTCAGGTGGGCCGGGTCTCGCATCGCCTTTCTACCGAGGAAGGCGGGATTGCCTACGTTTCCTTTGAGGTGTACGAGGCTGGTGAACAGCTGTTTCCGTCCGGCACCGAAGACACCAGCGCCACCACCCTCAGCGTGGCGGATAAGGTCAAGGAAGCACTGGCCAGCGGTGATTATTTTGCGGCGCTCGATGGCGTCGGCAGCATGGTAGACACCCTGCTGGAGGATATGGAGGGCTTTGTCACCAGTCTGCCAACCCTGCCAGCAGCGCTCAGTGAATGGATGGACCGCCTCAACCGGTTTAAGGACCTCGCAGGTATTGTGGCCGCCGCTCCGGGTGAAATGATCCGCGATATCACCGGCCTCATCAGCGATATGAAGGACCTGGTCTCTGAGCCTCCGTTCGCCCTGCGGGTCTATGACCAGCTGCGCGACAAATGGGAAGGCGACCGTGCGGCGCAGTCTGCAACCAAATCCCTGGTCGATAACATCAGCGTGAACACCGATACCGGTTTTGCCAGTAGCGTCACCCCGGCATCGACGCCGGAGACCACGGCGGCGATGGAGACCAATATCGTTGACTTCCGGCGGCTGGTGATTATCTCCACGCTGGTCGCTCAGGCTGAAGCGGTGGCCACCGCGACCTTCGAGACCGGCCAGGATGCACAGAACACCGGCGACCAGCTGGCGGAGCGTCTCGGCGAGACCGCCGCAGAAGCCGTCGAAAGCGGCCTGCGTGAGCTGTGGCGATCCCTTCGCGAGCTGCGGTTCGCTGTGGTCAATGACGTGCGTATCCGCAGCATCCAGCTGCCGGAACTGCGCCGCGTCACGCCTGTCCGGACAGTGCCGGTGATGCTGCTGGCCTACCGCGAGACCGGCGACGCGGAGAACCGGGATGAGCTGGTGACCCGCAACCGGCTGCGTTATCCCTCCTTTATTACGCCTTCACAGACGATTGAGATCATCAGCAATGACTGAAGAGTTAACCCTGAACGTTGACGGCAAGGTCTGGGGCGGCTGGACGGACATGACTATTAACCGCTCACTGGAGTCTGTCGCGGGCGAGTTTGATCTGACCGTCACCGCCCAATGGTCATCTGCCGCGCCACGCTCCATCAAACCCGGTCAGTCCTGTACGGTCTCCATCGGCAGCGACCGCGTCATGACCGGCTACATCGACGACTTTATTCCCAGCTATGACTCGGAAAACGTCTCCCTGCGCGTGATGGGCCGCGACAAGACCGGCGATTTGGTGGACAGCTCGGTAGTCGATAAGTCCGGCCAGTGGAAAGGTCTGAAGCTGGAGCAGCTTGCGGCCACCATCTGCAAGCCCTACGGCATCGAGGTGGTCAACGAAACCGACACCGGCGAGGCGTTTGGCAGCATCACCCTGGAACAGGGTGAAACGGGCTTTGAACTGCTCGACCGTCTGGCCAAACAGCGCGGCGTTCTGGTGACCTCGGACGCTTACGGGCGGCTGGTCATCACCCGCGCTTCCACCCGGCGTGCGGGAGTAAGGCTCACCCTCGGCGACAATATTCTGGCCGCACGGGGGCGTTTCAGCTGGCGTGAGCGTGCCAGCCAGTACATCGTCAAGGGCTCTGCCAGTGCGGGCGGTGCGACGTGGGACGACCAGCCGGTGAAGATGGTCGGTGGACGCCAGACCGTTGTCAGTGACCCGGAGATCACCCGCTATCGTCCGAAGATTCTGGTCAACGAGGACAGCCTGACGGTCGGCGGTGCCAGTGCCCGTGGTGAGTGGCATAAGGCTTACGTGCTGGGCGAATCCAACACCACCGAAATCACTGTGGCGGGCTGGCGTGAAAACGGTGCTACAGGGCCGCTGTGGGATACTAACCGACTGGTGCCGGTGACCGATGAAATCCAGCAACTCGACGTCACCTGGCTGATTAAATCAGTGTCATTTATGGAAAGTGACAGCGGTCGTCTGACCGTACTGACACTGGCACCGCCTGAGTCGCTGGATATGCCCTCGCAGAAGGCGAAGAAGAAAGGCAAAAAAACATCCGTGGGGGTCACGTGGGACTAAAAGAAGCGAATTTCGGGCGTTCCTTTGCTGAGCTGGGCCGCCGCCTGCGCCTGATGGTGGACCGTGCGCTGGTACGCATCGTGACGGATAGCCTCGGTCGGCAGAACCTGCAGGTGCAGTCGCTGGCCGATGAGACCAATGACGACGTCGAGCGCTTCCAGAATTACGGGTTTTCCAGCGTTCCACCTGCGGGCTCTGAGGCGATAGTTGTCGCCGTGGGTGGACGTCGCGGCGGTCTGGTTGCCATCGCCGTCGAGGATAAAGGGAGCCGTCCCCGTGGCGGCGAAGAAGGCGACGTTATTCTTTATCATCAGGAAGGCCATATTATTCGTCTGAAAAAGAATGGCGTGATTGAAATAACAGGGAAGACGGTAAATGTAGTTGCCGAAGAGAGCTGTGACATTATCGGTAAACAGATAAATATCACCGGCCCCACTTCTTTCAGTGAAGATATCCAGGTTCAGGGAAAAAGTTTCCTCGACCATATTCATAAGGATGGTGACGGTGAAAACACGACTAAACCCTTATGACCATCAGAATAAACTGGCACCTGCCCGCTGGCGGCGACATCGAGATTGAACACAATGGCCTTTCGTTTGACGAGGGCCTTGTTTCTTTGGTGTATATCTGCCTGTTTACTGATGCTCGGGCCGATACCAGCGACGAAATACCCGACGGCACCGATGACCGTCGCGGCTGGTGCGGTAATTCCTTCAGCGATTTTGAATGGGGCTCAAAGCTCTGGCTGATTGACCGTGAAAAGCTGACCGAAGAGGTCAGGCTCCGCGCGGAGAATTACGCCCGTCTGGCCATGCAACCGTTATTACGTTACGGCTATGCGCGAAATGCGCAGGTCATTGCCACTATTCCCCGTATTAACTGGCTGGCATTAACCATTATTCTCACCCGCCCGGATAAAACCGAGTTAACCGTCGAAATAAAGAAACGCTGGGAGGCGGTAGAAAATGGCTACATTTAATGTCCCGACGCTCCGCCAGCTTATTCGCGCCGGTATTCAGGATTTAGAGATTGAACTCGACCAGGAATTACCGATTGTCGGCGTTGAACGTGCGTTAAATACGGCTTTCAGCGGCGCTTTACGCGACGTGTACGATTATCAGACGTGGATTAAAAACCAGATTATCCCGTCAGAGCAGTCCGCCGACGAAACCATCATTGATACCGCCCGCTATGAGGGGGTGATTCGTAAGGCCGCATCCTATGCCAGCGGCCCGGTCACCTTCACCGGCACCCGACCGCTGCCGCTCGATACGGAGATGCAGACGCAGGACGGCATACGCTACCACGTCACCGCCACAAACGACCCGTCAGCGGGCAAAATCACCGTCACCGTGCAGGCCGACGAAACGGGCCTCAGTGGCAACCTGACTGCGGGTGACGTCCTGACCCTCATTTCTCCGGTGGCCGGGGTTAACAGTGACGGCGTGGTGGCGGATGCCGGTATCTCCGGCGGCGCGGACGTCGAGTCCGTGGCCGAGCTGCTGACCCGCCTGCTGTACCGCAAACGTAACCCGCCCACCGGCGGCGCGTTGCATGATTACGTTATCTGGGCCACCGAACTGCCGGGCATCAGCCGGGCATGGGCCTTTGACTGCTGGCACGGGCTGGGTACGGTGGGCCTTGCGTGGGTCTACGACCAGCGCACTGACATTATCCCGACCGGCACCGACCGTGAAGCCATGCAGCAATACCTGTTCCGCCATCAGGACCCGGCGACCGGGACTTACGTTGGCAAGCCCGGCGGTATCGAGGTCTGGCCTATCCCGCTGACGCTCAAGCCGGTGCCGCTGACCATCCGCGTCATCCCCGACACTGCGGCTATCCGTTCTGCGGTCACCCTGAGCCTGCAGGCGCTGTTCCGTTCGGTCTCTCCGGGCGACACACTGCTGCTCTCCGCCATCCGTACGGCCATCGGCTCATCGACGGGCGTCACCGACTACGAGCTGGACCTCACCACCAATCAGGCCAGCGAGAACTATGAGCTGCTGACGCTGGGGGCAATCACATGGCGCATCGTGTAGAGGACTGGCAGGACGTCCTGCAGCAGCTGATGCCACGCGGTAAGGCATGGCCGCGCGACCAGACGGCGGCGCTGACGTCACTGCTCCGGGGCTTCAGTTCCCGCCTGCAGCTGGCGGAGGTGAACGCGGATTTGCTGGTCACCGAGATGCGCCCGGAGACCACCGACCTGTTGCTGGCCGACTGGGAAGATTATCTCGGTCTGCCGGACTGCAACGCCATCCCGGATGGCTTTGACCGCCGTCGTGACGCCGTGGTGGAGAAGTATCACCGCAAGGGCGGGCTGGCTACCTGGCAGATTGAACAGGCCGTGAAGGATGCGCTGGGCTTCACCATTCAGGTGACGGAAATCCTGCCGCATCACGTCATGCGCGACATCATGTATCCGATTTATTCGCACAAATACCGCTACCTGCTGCAGGTGACGGTCACGGATATGCCGATGATCCGCTTTCGCAGTATCAGCAACGTCCTGACGCCGTTAATCAGCCTGCAGGCGCAGATACTGGAATGTTTTTTACGTCGTTACCGGCTGGCCGGTCACGATTATGATTTTCTTTACGAGGTTTAATTATGTATCACCTGGATAATGCCTCCTCCGTTCCTGATATGCCCGCCATCAAGCCGGTATTATTTACCGAGCGCCGCTGGTTTACTGAAGGTGGCGACGGTATTCAGCCGAGGGCTTTGTTGAATAAATCGAACTTTTGCTGAGTTGAAGGATCAGATCACGCATCCTCC
>OGSG01000200.1_pt1 | contig 26332 bp, 44 predicted proteins | sample 1573841 | NCBI WGS metagenome assembly OGSG01 (sample SAMN03295849, study PRJEB24534) | human gut metagenome | isolation source: fecal sample 2 from infant 7 | host: Homo sapiens | place: USA: Pittsburgh, PA | collected 2014-07
TTGTTACCCTGATCCACCCGATCGCGATGGACGACGGTCTGCGTTTCGCAATCCGCGAAGGCGGCCGTACCGTTGGCGCGGGCGTGGTTGCTAAAGTTCTGGGCTAATTGCTACAGAATTGAAAAGGGCGCTTCGGCGCCCTTTTTTGTTTTATAAGGAAAAGTAGTTTGAAAACATTCGTGTCCTCAAAAGAAGCCCATTCTGCATCAGAAAACTCTACTCCAGTCTCGTTGTAATCGTAACTATTCTCATTTACACTCTGTGCATAAACTGAACGGGAGTCATCATGTACGTTTGTTTGTGTAACGGTATCAGCGATAAAAAAATACGGCAGGCGGTACGCCAGCACCATCCCCAGTCCTTCCAGCAGCTTCGTAAATTCATGCCGATTGGTAATCAGTGCGGCAAGTGTGTCCGTGCCGCGCGTGAAATTATGCAGGATGAACTGCTGCAGATTCCGGAATACCAGGAAATTGCGTAAGCGCAGATTTTGACTTCCTCGCCAGCCCATCTACGCTTCATGTAGTGGAAGCGGAGGGAAGCAAAATGAAAGGTGATATTAAGATAATAAATTATCTCAATAAATTATTGGGAAATGAGCTTGTCGCAATCAATCAGTACTTTCTCCATGCAAGAATGTTCAAAAACTGGGGCCTCATGCGCCTCAACGACGTTGAGTATCATGAATCCATTGATGAGATGAAGCACGCCGATATCTATATCGAGCGTATTCTCTTTCTTGAAGGTATCCCAAATCTTCAGGATCTTGGCAAGTTACACATTGGCGAAGACGTAGAAGAGATGCTGCGCTCCGATCTCAATCTTGAGATGGAAGGGGCGAAAGATCTGCGTGAAGCCATCGCCTATGCCGATTCAATTCATGACTACGTCAGCAGGGACATTATGATTAAAATCCTTGAAGACGAAGAGCATCACATTGACTGGCTGGAAACCGAACTGGATCTTATCGGTAAAATTGGCCTGCAGAATTACATCCAGTCCCAGATTAAAGAGCAGAGCTAACGTTCATAGAGTCAGTATCTGGAATGTGACGCCACTGCACACTAACCCCGCTATCGCCAGAAAGGGCCCAAAAGGTAGCGGGGTTTTACGTACGGGTGCTTTGCCTTTTATGTAATAAACTATCAATGCGGCCGCAAGCCCAAGTAAAGAAGCAATGGTAAGTAGAACACCAAGCAGTTGCCATCCGTGCCAGGCGCCAAGTGCACCCACAAATTTCATATCCCCATACCCCAACCCTTCATAACCACGCAGCCAACGATAAGCCCAGTAGAAAAAGCATAATGAAAGGTATCCGGCCAGCGCTCCGGTGACAGCATCCGCCAGATGCTGTGGTGCAAATATAAGCTGGTAAGAAAGCCCAATCCACAAGAGAGGGCAGGTAAGGTTGTCAGGTAGAAGACCGTCACGCACATCTTTTACCACCAGCCCTGCATTCAACAGCATATACGCTGAAATCCATATCGCGATCATTCTTCTTCCCTGAGTGCGCCTTCAATGAACTCATAACATACGCTTCCCGGAAGACACGCCAAACGGTGTTTATGCAACAATGCGCGTAGTTTCCATAAAAGAAATGAAGAGAATTGGCGTGATACACAGAATTGCGAGACAGTACGAAAGAATGTTTAATTTCTAATCAGCGCTTGCGTCAGCGCCAGATTTACGTATAATGCGCGGGCCTGTCATCAATGACGGCTGGTTCGATATGAACCCTGATAGCTTCTTTTTGGCTATCAAACAATGCCCCCAATCGGGGGGCTACGTAAGAACGATTACACTCTCCCATCAATCGTAATGGGTTCGAGGAGTAATCATTTTCGTCTATAAAATAATTGGAGCTCTGGTCTCATGCAGAACCAAAGAATCCGTATCCGCCTGAAAGCGTTTGATCATCGTCTGATCGATCAATCAACCGCGGAAATCGTCGAGACTGCTAAGCGCACTGGTGCGCAAGTCCGTGGTCCGATCCCGCTGCCGACCCGCAAAGAGCGCTTTACCGTTCTGATCTCCCCGCACGTTAACAAAGACGCGCGCGATCAGTACGAAATCCGCACTCACAAGCGTCTGGTTGACATCGTTGAGCCAACCGAGAAAACCGTTGATGCTCTGATGCGTCTGGATCTGGCTGCCGGTGTAGACGTGCAGATCAGCCTGGGTTAATCAGGTCATTGAGCGATTGAGAGGTTGAAACAATGATTGGTTTAGTCGGTAAAAAAGTGGGTATGACCCGCATCTTCACTGAAGAAGGCGTTTCTATCCCAGTAACCGTAATCGAAGTTGAAGCAAACCGCGTTACTCAGGTTAAAGACCTGGCTAACGACGGCTACCGCGCTGTGCAGGTTACCACTGGTGCTAAAAAAGCTAACCGTGTAACCAAGCCGGAAGCGGGTCACTTCGCTAAAGCTGGCGTAGAAGCTGGCCGTGGTCTGTGGGAATTCCGTCTCGCTGATGGCGAAGAATACACCGTAGGTCAGAGCATTAGCGTTGAGCTGTTTGCTGAAGTTAAAAAAGTTGACGTAACTGGCACCTCTAAAGGTAAAGGTTTCGCCGGTACCGTTAAGCGCTGGAACTTCCGTACCCAGGACGCTACCCACGGTAACTCCTTGTCTCACCGCGTTCCGGGTTCTATCGGTCAGAACCAGACTCCGGGCAAAGTGTTCAAAGGCAAGAAAATGGCAGGTCAGCTGGGTAACGAACGTGTAACCGTTCAGAGCCTGGACGTAGTACGTGTTGACGCTGAGCGCAACCTGCTGCTGGTTAAAGGTGCTGTCCCGGGTGCAACCGGTAGCGACCTGATCGTTAAACCAGCTGTGAAGGCGTGAGGAGATAGCAATGGAATTAGTACTGAAAGACGCGCAGAGCGCGCTGACTGTTTCCGAAACTACCTTCGGTCGTGATTTCAACGAAGCGCTGGTTCACCAGGTTGTTGTTGCTTATGCAGCCGGTGCGCGTCAGGGCACTCGTGCTCAGAAGACTCGTGCTGAAATCACTGGCTCCGGTAAAAAACCGTGGCGCCAGAAAGGTACCGGCCGTGCGCGTTCTGGTTCTATCAAGAGCCCGATCTGGCGTTCCGGTGGCGTGACCTTCGCTGCTCGTCCGCAGGACCACAGTCAAAAAGTTAACAAGAAGATGTACCGCGGCGCGCTGAAAAGCATCCTGTCCGAACTGGTACGTCAGGATCGTCTGATCGTTGTCGAGAAGTTCTCTGTAGAAGCGCCGAAAACCAAGCTGCTGGCACAGAAACTGAAAGACATGGCTCTGGAAGATGTGCTGATCATCACCGGTGAACTGGACGAAAACCTGTTCCTGGCCGCACGTAACCTGCACAAGGTTGACGTACGCGATGCTACAGGTATCGACCCGGTTAGCCTGATCGCCTTCGACAAAGTCGTAATGACTGCTGATGCTGTTAAGCAAGTTGAGGAGATGCTGGCATGATTCGTGAAGAACGTCTGCTGAAGGTGCTGCGCGCACCGCACGTTTCTGAAAAAGCGTCTACTGCGATGGAAAAAACCAACACCATCGTTCTCAAAGTTGCTAAAGACGCGACTAAAGCAGAAATCAAAGCTGCTGTGCAGAAACTGTTTGAAGTCGAAGTCGAAGTCGTTAACACCCTGGTAGTTAAAGGGAAAGTTAAACGTCACGGACAGCGTATCGGTCGTCGTAGCGACTGGAAAAAAGCTTACGTCACCCTGAAAGAAGGCCAGAATCTGGACTTCATCGGCGGCGCTGAGTAAGTCGGAGGAGTAATACAATGGCAGTTGTTAAATGTAAACCGACATCTCCGGGTCGTCGCCACGTAGTTAAAGTGGTTAACCCTGAGCTGCACAAGGGCAAACCTTTTGCTCCGTTGCTGGAAAAAAACAGCAAATCCGGTGGTCGTAACAACAATGGCCGTATCACCACTCGTCACATCGGTGGTGGTCACAAACAGGCCTACCGTATTGTTGACTTCAAACGCAACAAAGACGGTATCCCGGCAGTTGTTGAACGTCTTGAGTACGATCCGAACCGCTCCGCGAACATCGCGCTGGTTCTGTACAAAGACGGCGAGCGCCGTTACATCCTGGCCCCTAAAGGCCTGAAAGCTGGCGACCAGATTCAGTCTGGCGTTGATGCTGCAATCAAACCAGGTAACACCCTGCCGATGCGCAACATCCCGGTTGGTTCTACTGTTCACAACGTAGAAATGAAACCAGGTAAAGGCGGTCAGCTGGCGCGTTCTGCTGGTACCTATGTTCAGATCGTTGCTCGTGACGGTGCTTATGTCACCCTGCGTCTGCGTTCTGGCGAAATGCGTAAAGTGGAAGCTGACTGCCGCGCAACTCTGGGCGAAGTTGGTAACGCTGAGCATATGCTGCGCGTTCTGGGTAAAGCAGGTGCTGCACGCTGGCGTGGTGTTCGTCCGACCGTTCGCGGTACGGCGATGAACCCGGTGGATCACCCACATGGTGGTGGTGAAGGTCGTAACTTTGGTAAGCACCCGGTAACTCCGTGGGGCGTTCAGACCAAAGGTAAGAAGACCCGCAGCAACAAGCGTACTGATAAATTCATCGTACGTCGCCGTAGCAAATAATTTTAGAGGATAAGCCATGCCACGTTCTCTCAAGAAAGGTCCTTTTATTGACCTGCACTTGCTGAAGAAGGTAGAGAAAGCGGTGGAAAGCGGTGACAAGAAGCCCCTGCGCACTTGGTCCCGTCGTTCAACGATCTTTCCAAACATGATCGGTTTGACCATCGCTGTCCATAATGGTCGTCAGCACGTTCCAGTATTTGTTTCCGACGAAATGGTCGGTCACAAACTGGGTGAATTCGCACCGACTCGTACTTATCGCGGCCACGCTGCTGATAAAAAAGCGAAGAAGAAATAAGGTAGGAGGAAGAGATGGAAACTATCGCTAAACATCGCCATGCTCGTTCTTCTGCTCAGAAGGTTCGCCTGGTGGCTGACCTGATCCGCGGTAAGAAAGTGTCGCAGGCTCTGGATATTCTGACCTACACCAATAAGAAAGCGGCTGTATTGGTTAAGAAAGTCCTGGAATCTGCCATTGCTAACGCTGAACACAACGATGGCGCTGACATTGACGATCTGAAAGTTACGAAAATTTTCGTAGACGAAGGCCCGAGCATGAAGCGCATTATGCCGCGTGCAAAAGGTCGTGCAGATCGCATCCTGAAGCGCACCAGCCACATCACTGTGGTTGTGTCCGATCGCTGAGACTCTGGAGACTAGCAATGGGTCAGAAAGTACATCCTAATGGTATTCGCCTGGGTATTGTAAAACCATGGAACTCTACCTGGTTCGCGAACACCAAAGAATTCGCTGACAACCTGGACAGCGACTTTAAAGTTCGTCAGTACCTGAACAAGGAACTGGCTAAAGCGTCTGTATCTCGTATCGTTATCGAGCGTCCGGCTAAAAGCATTCGTGTGACCATTCACACTGCTCGCCCGGGTATCGTTATCGGTAAGAAAGGTGAAGACGTCGAAAAACTGCGTAAGGGCGTAGCGGACATCGCTGGCGTGCCTGCACAGATCAATATCGCCGAAGTTCGTAAACCTGAACTGGACGCAAAACTAGTTGCTGACAGCATCACTTCTCAGCTGGAACGTCGTGTTATGTTCCGTCGTGCTATGAAGCGTGCTGTACAGAACGCAATGCGTCTGGGCGCTAAAGGTATCAAAGTTGAAGTTAGCGGCCGTCTGGGCGGCGCTGAGATCGCACGTACCGAATGGTACCGTGAAGGTCGCGTTCCGCTGCACACTCTGCGCGCTGACATCGACTACAACACCTCCGAAGCGCACACCACTTACGGTGTAATCGGCGTTAAAGTGTGGATCTTCAAAGGTGAGATCCTTGGTGGTATGGCTGCTGTTGAACAACCGGAAAAACCGGCTGCTCAACCGAAAAAGCAGCAGCGTAAAGGCCGTAAATAAGGAGCGTCGCTGATGTTACAACCAAAGCGTACAAAATTCCGTAAAGTGCACAAAGGCCGCAACCGTGGTCTGGCGCAGGGTACGGATGTTAGCTTCGGCACTTACGGTCTTAAAGCTGTTGGCCGTGGTCGTCTGACTGCCCGTCAGATCGAAGCAGCACGTCGTGCAATGACCCGTGCAGTTAAGCGTCAGGGTAAGATCTGGATCCGTGTATTCCCGGACAAACCGATCACCGAGAAGCCGCTGGAAGTGCGTATGGGTAAAGGTAAAGGTAACGTGGAGTATTGGGTTGCCTTGATTCAGCCGGGTAAAGTCCTGTACGAAATGGACGGTGTGCCGGAAGAGCTGGCCCGTGAAGCATTCAAGCTGGCAGCAGCGAAACTGCCGATTAAAACCACCTTTGTAACTAAGACGGTGATGTAATGAAAGCAAAAGAGCTGCGTGAGAAGAGCGTTGAAGAGCTGAACACCGAGCTGCTGAACCTGCTGCGTGAGCAGTTCAACCTGCGTATGCAGGCTGCAAGTGGCCAGCTGCAACAGTCTCACCTGTTGAAGCAAGTGCGTCGTGATGTCGCACGCGTTAAGACTTTACTGACTGAGAAGGCGGGTGCGTAATGACCGATAAAATCCGTACTCTGCAAGGTCGCGTTGTTAGCGACAAAATGGAGAAATCCATTGTTGTTGCTATCGAACGTTTTGTGAAACACCCGATCTACGGTAAATTCATCAAGCGTACGACCAAACTGCACGTACATGACGAGAACAACGAATGCGGTATCGGTGACGTGGTTGAAATCCGCGAATGCCGTCCGCTGTCCAAGACTAAGTCCTGGACGCTGGTTCGCGTTGTAGAGAAAGCGGTTCTGTAATAGAGTAGCGCTCTCTAACAGAATAAACGGCTCAGCGATGAGCCGTTTATTTTTTCTACCCATATCCTGTGAGCGGTGTTATAATGCCGCGCCCTCGATTATGGGGATTTTTAACGACCTGAAGTTAGGTCCCGAAGTAGTAGTTGACATTAGCGGAGCACTGAAATGATCCAAGAACAGACTATGCTGAACGTCGCCGACAACTCCGGCGCGCGTCGCGTAATGTGTATCAAGGTTCTGGGTGGCTCGCACCGTCGCTACGCAGGCGTCGGCGATATCATCAAAATTACCATCAAGGAAGCAATTCCGCGCGGTAAAGTTAAAAAAGGTGATGTGCTGAAGGCGGTAGTGGTGCGCACCAAGAAGGGTGTTCGTCGCCCTGACGGTTCTGTCGTTCGCTTCGATGGCAATGCTTGTGTTCTTCTGAACAACAACAGCGAGCAGCCTATCGGTACGCGTATTTTTGGGCCGGTAACTCGTGAACTTCGTTCTGAGAAGTTTATGAAAATCATCTCTCTGGCACCAGAAGTACTCTAAGGAGCGAATCATGGCAGCGAAAATCCGTCGTGATGACGAAGTTATCGTGTTAACCGGTAAAGATAAAGGTAAACGCGGTAAAGTAAAAAATGTCCTGTCTTCCGGCAAGGTCATTGTTGAAGGTATCAACCTGGTTAAGAAACATCAGAAGCCGGTTCCGGCCCTGAACCAACCGGGTGGCATCGTTGAAAAAGAAGCTGCTATTCAGGTTTCTAACGTTGCAATCTTCAATGCGGCAACCGGCAAGGCTGACCGTGTAGGCTTTAGATTCGAAGACGGCAAAAAAGTCCGTTTCTTCAAGTCTAACAGCGAAACTATCAAGTAATTTGGAGTAGTACGATGGCGAAACTGCATGATTACTACAAAGACGAAGTAGTTAAAAAACTGATGACTCAGTTCAGCTACAATTCTGTCATGCAAGTCCCTCGGGTCGAGAAGATCACCCTGAACATGGGTGTTGGTGAAGCGATCGCTGACAAGAAACTGCTGGATAACGCAGCAGCTGACCTGGCAGCAATCTCCGGTCAAAAACCGCTGATCACCAAAGCACGCAAATCAGTTGCAGGCTTCAAAATCCGTCAGGGCTATCCGATCGGCTGTAAAGTAACTCTGCGTGGCGAACGCATGTGGGAGTTCTTTGAGCGCCTGATCACTATTGCTGTACCGCGTATTCGTGACTTCCGCGGCCTGTCCGCTAAGTCTTTCGACGGTCGTGGCAATTACAGCATGGGTGTCCGTGAGCAGATCATCTTCCCGGAAATCGACTATGACAAAGTCGATCGCGTTCGTGGTTTGGATATTACCATTACCACTACTGCGAAATCTGATGAAGAAGGCCGTGCTCTGCTGGCTGCCTTTGACTTCCCGTTCCGCAAGTAAGGTAGGGTTACTTCATGGCTAAGCAATCAATGAAAGCACGCGAAGTAAAGCGCGTAGCTTTAGCTGAAAAATACTTCGCTAAACGCGCTGAACTGAAAGCGATCATTTCTGATGTGAACGCTTCCGACGAAGATCGTTGGAATGCCGTTCTCAAGCTGCAGACTCTGCCGCGTGATTCCAGCCCGTCTCGTCAGCGTAACCGCTGCCGTCAAACTGGTCGTCCGCACGCTTTCCTGCGGAAGTTCGGGTTGAGCCGTATCAAGGTCCGTGAAGCCGCTATGCGCGGTGAAATCCCGGGTCTGAAAAAGGCTAGCTGGTAATTGTCACCAATTGAATCACGGGAGTAAAGACAGATGAGCATGCAAGATCCGATCGCGGATATGCTGACCCGTATCCGTAACGGTCAGGCCGCGAACAAAGCTGCGGTCACCATGCCTTCCTCCAAGCTGAAAGTGGCAATCGCCAACGTGCTGAAGGAAGAAGGTTTTATTGAAGATTTTAAAGTTGAAGGCGACACCAAGCCGGAACTGGAACTGACTCTTAAGTATTTCCAGGGTAAAGCTGTTGTAGAAAGCATTCAGCGTGTCAGCCGCCCAGGTCTGCGCATCTATAAGAAAAAAGATGAGCTGCCGAAAGTTATGGCCGGCCTGGGTATCGCGGTTATTTCTACCTCTAAAGGTGTTATGACTGATCGTGCAGCGCGCCAGGCTGGTCTTGGTGGCGAAATTATCTGCTACGTAGCCTAATCGGAGGAAAAAATGTCTCGTGTTGCTAAAGCACCGGTCGTTATTCCTGCCGGCGTTGATGTAAAACTCAACGGTCAGGTTATCACGATCAAAGGTAAAAACGGCGAGCTGACTCGTACTCTCAACGATGCTGTTGAAGTTAAACATGCAGATAATGCTCTGACTTTCGGTCCGCGTGATGGTTACGCAGACGGTTGGGCTCAGGCTGGTACCGCGCGTGCCCTGCTGAATTCAATGGTTATCGGTGTTACCGAAGGCTTCACTAAGAAGCTGCAGCTGGTTGGTGTAGGTTATCGTGCAGCGATCAAAGGGAACGTAGTAAACCTGTCTTTGGGTTTCTCACACCCTGTTGATCATCAGCTGCCTGCGGGTATCACTGCAGAATGTCCGTCTCAGACTGAAATCGTGCTGAAAGGCGCTGATAAACAGCTGATCGGCCAGGTTGCTGCTGACCTGCGCGCCTACCGTCGTCCTGAGCCTTACAAAGGCAAGGGTGTTCGTTACGCCGACGAAGTCGTGCGTACCAAAGAGGCTAAGAAGAAGTAAGGTAACACTATGGATAAGAAATCTGCTCGTATCCGTCGTGCGACCCGCGCACGTCGCAAGCTCAAAGAGCTTGGTGCGACCCGCCTGGTGGTACATCGTACCCCGCGTCATATTTACGCACAGGTAATCGCCCCGAACGGTTCTGAAGTTCTGGTAGCCGCTTCTACTGTAGAAAAAGCTATCGCTGAGCAACTGAAGTACACTGGAAACAAAGACGCCGCTGCTGCAGTTGGTAAAGCTGTTGCTGAGCGCGCGCTGGAAAAAGGCATCAAAGATGTTTCTTTTGACCGCTCTGGTTTCCAATATCATGGTCGTGTCCAGGCACTGGCAGATGCTGCCCGTGAAGCTGGCCTTCAGTTCTAAGGTAGAGGTGTAAGATGGCTCACATCGAAAAACAAGCTGGCGAACTGCAGGAAAAGCTGATCGCGGTAAACCGCGTATCTAAAACCGTAAAAGGTGGTCGTATCTTTAGCTTCACCGCTCTGACTGTAGTTGGTGATGGCAACGGCCGCGTTGGTTTTGGTTACGGTAAAGCACGCGAAGTTCCGGCAGCGATCCAGAAAGCGATGGAAAAAGCTCGTCGCAATATGATTAACGTCGCGCTGAACCACGGCACCCTGCAGCACCCGGTTAAAGGTGCTCACACGGGTTCTCGTGTATTCATGCAGCCGGCTTCCGAAGGTACCGGTATCATCGCCGGTGGTGCAATGCGCGCCGTTCTGGAAGTCGCTGGGGTTCATAACGTTCTGGCTAAAGCCTATGGTTCCACCAACCCGATCAACGTGGTTCGTGCAACTATTGATGGCCTGGAAAATATGAATTCTCCAGAAATGGTCGCTGCCAAGCGTGGTAAATCCGTTGAAGAAATTCTGGGGTAATTGACCATGGCAAAGACTATTAAAATCACTCAAACCCGCAGTGCAATCGGTCGTCTGCCGAAACACAAGGCAACGCTGCTTGGCCTGGGTCTGCGTCGTATTGGTCACACCGTTGAGCGCGAGGATACTCCTGCTGTTCGCGGTATGGTCAACGCGGTTTCCTTCATGGTTAAAGTTGAGGAGTAAGAGATGCGTTTAAATACTCTGTCTCCGGCCGAAGGCTCCAAAAAGGCGGGTAAACGCCTGGGTCGTGGTATCGGTTCTGGCCTCGGTAAAACCGGTGGTCGTGGTCACAAAGGTCAGAAATCTCGTTCTGGCGGTGGCGTACGTCGCGGTTTCGAGGGTGGTCAGATGCCTCTGTACCGTCGTCTGCCGAAATTCGGTTTCACTTCTCGTAAAGCAATGATCACTGCAGAAGTTCGTCTGTCTGATCTGGCTAAAGTAGAAGGCGACGTAGTAGACCTGAACACGCTGAAAGCGGCAAACATTATCGGCATCCAGATCGAATTCGCGAAAGTGATTCTGGCTGGTGAAGTTACTCGTCCGGTAACTGTTCGTGGCCTGCGTGTAACTAAAGGCGCTCGTGCTGCTATCGAAGCTGCTGGCGGTAAAATCGAGGAATAAGTAGCAGATGGCTAAACAACCGGGATTAGATTTTCAAAGTGCCAAAGGTGGCCTTGGCGAGCTGAAACGCAGACTGCTGTTTGTTATCGGTGCGCTGATTGTGTTCCGAATTGGCTCTTTTATTCCAATCCCTGGTATTGATGCCGCTGTACTTGCCAAACTGCTTGAGCAACAGCGTGGCACCATCATTGAAATGTTCAACATGTTCTCTGGTGGTGCTCTTAGCCGTGCTTCTATTTTCGCTCTGGGTATTATGCCGTATATTTCGGCCTCTATTATTATCCAGCTGTTGACCGTCGTTCACCCGACGCTGGCAGAAATGAAGAAAGAAGGGGAGTCTGGTCGTCGTAAGATCAGCCAGTACACCCGCTACGGTACTCTGGTGCTGGCAATATTTCAGTCGATCGGTATCGCTACCGGTCTGCCGAATATGCCTGGTATGCAAGGCCTGGTAATTAATCCGGGCTTTGCATTCTATTTCACCGCTGTTGTGAGTCTGGTTACCGGGACAATGTTCCTGATGTGGCTGGGCGAACAGATTACTGAACGCGGTATCGGTAACGGTATCTCAATCATAATCTTCGCTGGTATCGTTGCGGGACTTCCGCCGGCCATTGGCCATACCATCGAGCAAGCGCGGCAAGGCGACCTGCACTTCCTCCTGTTGCTGTTGGTTGCAGTATTAGTATTCGCAGTGACTTTCTTTGTTGTGTTTGTTGAGCGTGGTCAGCGCCGTATCGTCGTGAACTATGCGAAACGTCAGCAAGGTCGTCGTGTCTATGCTGCACAGAGCACACATTTACCGCTGAAAGTGAATATGGCGGGGGTAATCCCGGCAATCTTCGCTTCCAGTATTATTCTGTTCCCGGCGACCATCGCGTCATGGTTCGGGGGCGGTACTGGTTGGAACTGGCTGACAACAATTTCGCTGTATTTGCAGCCTGGGCAACCGCTTTATGTGTTACTCTATGCGTCTGCAATCATCTTCTTCTGTTTCTTCTACACGGCGTTGGTTTTCAATCCGCGTGAGACAGCAGATAACCTGAAGAAGTCCGGTGCATTTGTACCAGGAATTCGTCCGGGAGAACAAACGGCGAAGTATATCGATAAAGTAATGACACGCCTGACTCTGGTTGGCGCGCTGTATATTACTTTCATTTGCCTGATCCCGGAGTTCATGCGTGATGCAATGAAAGTTCCGTTCTATTTCGGTGGGACGTCCTTACTTATCGTTGTTGTTGTCATCATGGACTTTATGGCTCAAGTGCAAACTCTGATGATGTCTAGTCAGTATGAGTCTGCATTGAAGAAAGCGAACCTCAAAGGCTATGGCCGTTAATGGTCGCTTGAGAAGTTACGGAGAGTAAAAATGAAAGTTCGTGCTTCCGTCAAGAAATTATGCCGTAACTGCAAAATCGTTAAGCGTGATGGCGTCATCCGTGTGATTTGCAGTGCCGAGCCGAAGCATAAACAGCGTCAAGGCTGATTATCTCGCATATTTTTCTTGCAAAGTTGGGTTGAGCTGGCTAGATTAGCCAGCCAATCTTTTGTATGTCTGTGCGTTTCCATTTGAGTATCCTGAAAACGGGCTTTTCAGCATGGAACGTACATATTAAATAGTAGGAGTGCATAGTGGCCCGTATAGCAGGCATTAACATTCCTGATCATAAGCATGCCGTAATCGCATTAACTTCGATCTACGGTATCGGCAAAACCCGTTCTAAAGCTATCCTGGCTGCAGTGGGTTTCGCTGAAGATGTTAAGATCAGTGAGCTGTCTGAAGAACAAATCGACACGCTGCGTGACGAAGTTGCCAAATTTGTCGTTGAAGGTGATCTGCGCCGTGAAGTGAGTATGAGCATCAAGCGCCTGATGGATCTTGGTTGCTATCGCGGTTTGCGTCATCGTCGTGGTCTCCCGGTTCGCGGTCAGCGTACCAAGACCAACGCACGTACCCGTAAGGGTCCGCGCAAACCGATCAAGAAATAATCGGGGTGATTGAATAATGGCAAAGGCACCAGTTCGTGCACGTAAACGTGTAAGAAAACAAGTCTCTGACGGCGTGGCTCATATCCATGCTTCTTTCAACAACACCATCGTTACTATTACTGATCGTCAGGGTAACGCATTGGGTTGGGCAACAGCCGGTGGTTCCGGTTTCCGTGGTTCTCGCAAATCCACTCCGTTCGCAGCTCAGGTTGCAGCAGAGCGTTGCGCAGAAGCCGTGAAAGAATACGGTATCAAGAACCTGGAAGTTATGGTTAAGGGACCGGGTCCGGGCCGCGAATCTACTATTCGTGCTCTGAACGCCGCTGGTTTCCGCATCACTAATATTACTGATGTGACTCCGATCCCTCATAACGGTTGTCGTCCGCCGAAAAAACGTCGCGTATAACGCCCGTTTTTAGGAATGTTGGAGAAAGAAAATGGCAAGATATTTGGGTCCTAAGCTCAAGCTGAGCCGTCGCGAGGGCACAGACCTGTTCCTTAAGTCTGGTGTTCGCGCGATCGATACCAAGTGTAAAATTGAACAAGCTCCTGGCCAGCACGGTGCGCGTAAACCGCGTCTGTCTGACTATGGTGTGCAGTTGCGTGAAAAGCAAAAAGTTCGCCGTATCTACGGTGTGCTGGAGCGTCAGTTCCGTAACTACTATAAAGAAGCCGCGCGTCTGAAAGGCAACACCGGTGAAAACCTGTTGGCTCTGCTGGAAGGTCGTCTGGACAACGTTGTATACCGTATGGGCTTCGGCGCCACTCGTGCAGAAGCACGTCAGCTGGTTAGCCATAAAGCCATCATGGTAAACGGTCGTGTTGTTAACATCGCTTCTTACCAGGTTAGTCCGAACGACGTAGTCAGCGTTCGTGAGAAAGCGAAAAAGCAGTCTCGCGTGAAAGCCGCTCTGGAGCTGGCTGAGCAGCGTGAAAAGCCAACCTGGCTGGAAGTTGATGCTGGCAAGATGGAAGGTACCTTCAAGCGTAAGCCTGAGCGCACCGATCTGTCTGCGGACATTAACGAACACCTGATCGTCGAGCTTTACTCCAAGTAAAGCTTAGTACCAAAGAGAGGACACAATGCAGGGTTCTGTGACAGAGTTTCTAAAACCGCGCCTGGTAGATATCGAGCAAGTGAGTTCGACGCACGCCAAGGTGACCCTTGAGCCTTTAGAGCGTGGCTTTGGCCATACTCTGGGTAACGCACTGCGCCGTATTCTGCTCTCATCGATGCCGGGTTGCGCGGTGACCGAGGTTGAGATTGATGGTGTACTGCACGAGTACAGCACCAAAGAAGGCGTTCAGGAAGATATCCTGGAAATCCTGCTCAACCTGAAAGGGCTGGCGGTGAGAGTTCAGGGTAAAGATGAAGTCGTACTTACTCTGAATAAATCTGGCATTGGCCCTGTAACCGCAGCCGACATCACCCACGACGGTGATGTCGAAATCGTCAAGCCGCAGCACGTGATCTGCCACCTGACCGATGAAAACGCATCTATCAGTATGCGTATCAAAGTTCAGCGCGGTCGTGGTTATGTGCCGGCGTCTGCCCGAATTCATTCGGAAGAAGATGAGCGCCCAATCGGCCGTCTGTTGGTCGACGCTTGCTACAGCCCTGTAGAACGTATCGCCTACAATGTTGAAGCAGCGCGTGTAGAACAGCGTACCGACCTGGACAAGCTGGTCATCGAAATGGAAACCAACGGCACAATCGATCCTGAAGAGGCGATTCGTCGTGCGGCGACCATTCTGGCTGAACAACTTGAAGCTTTCGTTGACTTACGTGATGTACGTCAGCCGGAAGTTAAAGAAGAGAAACCAGAATTCGATCCGATCCTGCTGCGCCCTGTTGACGATCTGGAATTGACTGTCCGCTCTGCTAACTGCCTTAAAGCAGAAGCTATCCACTATATCGGTGATCTGGTACAGCGTACCGAGGTTGAGCTCCTTAAAACGCCTAACCTTGGTAAAAAATCTCTTACTGAGATTAAAGACGTGCTGGCTTCCCGTGGACTGTCTCTGGGCATGCGCCTGGAAAACTGGCCACCAGCAAGCATTGCTGACGAGTAACCGGATCACAGGTTAAGGTTTTACTGAGAAGGATAAGGTCATGCGCCATCGTAAGAGTGGTCGTCAACTGAACCGCAACAGCAGCCATCGCCAGGCTATGTTCCGCAACATGGCAGGTTCTCTGGTTCGTCATGAAATCATCAAGACGACCCTGCCGAAAGCGAAAGAGCTGCGTCGCGTAGTTGAGCCGCTGATTACTCTTGCCAAGACTGATAGCGTTGCTAATCGTCGTCTGGCATTCGCCCGCACTCGTGATAACGAGATCGTGGCAAAACTGTTTAACGAGCTGGGCCCGCGTTTCGCGAGCCGTGCCGGTGGTTACACTCGCATTCTGAAGTGTGGCTTCCGTGCTGGTGACAACGCTCCGATGGCATACATCGAGCTGGTTGATCGCGCCGAGCCGCAAGCAGAAGCAGCTGCAGAGTAATTTGCAGTGAAGTGAAAAAACCCGCCTCGGCGGGTTTTTTTATATCTGTTGTTCTTTGCGCCAATCACCTATGCTTCATTTTCATTCTTCTTTCTCATTCCCTGTCAGGAGGCCGCTATGTGGTTAATGGACCAGTGGGCTGAGCGCCATATTCTGGAAGCCCAACAAAAAGGCGAATTCGACAATCTACCCGGTACTGGCGAGCCGTTAGTGCTGGATGACGATTCACATCTTTCCCCGGAACTACGCGTGGGTTATCGACTGCTGAAAAATGCAGGCTTTCTTCCTCCCGAACTTGAGGCGCGCAAAGAAGCGTTGATGCTTAACGATTTGCTGGCGGAGATTAACGAGCAGCATCCGGATTACCACCATGTTTGTAAAAGACTGACGTTACTTGAACTGAAGTTAAAGCAGGCCGGGCTTAGCACCGACTTTTTACGTGGCAGTTATGCCCGCGCCGTCGCCAGTAAAATGGAGGAGCAATAATGTACCGTATCGGAGAGCTTGCTCGTCTGGCTGACGTCACGCCTGACACCGTGCGTTACTATGAAAAACAAAAGATGATGGAGCATGAAGTCCGCACCGAAGGTGGTTTCCGGCTCTATACAGAAAACGATTTGCGGCGCCTGCGCTTTATCAGACACGCGCGGCAGCTTGGCTTTACGCTCGAGGCGATACGTGAGCTGTTATCGATCCGTATCGATCCTGAGCATCATACTTGTCAGGAGTCCAAAAGCATTGTCCAGGCGCGCCTGAACGAAGTGGACAGCCGGATACAGGAATTACAAAACATGCGCGCTTCGCTGCAAAAACTGAATGACGCCTGTTGTGGCACTGCGCACAGCAGTGTTTATTGCTCGATTCTTGAGACCCTTGAGCAGGGTGCGAATGGAGAAAACGGCCAGCATTGATCTTTTTTCTGAGCAAGCCTACACTTGCCGCGAATTTACCATAGGAGCAATAAATGAACCGATACAAACATACGAAGGGGCAAATTCAGGATAACGCGATTGAGGCCCTGCTACATGATCCACTGTTTCGCCAGCGCGTTGAAAAGAATCAAAAAGGGAAAGGCAGCTATCAGCGTAAAGCGAAACACGGTAAGAGAGGTAACTGGGAGGCCAGTGGCAAACAAGCAAATCGCTTTTTTACCACTGGCCTTCTGCTTTCAGGAACGATTAAGGACGATGTTCGTTCTGTTGTTTCAGCAAATCACGGATTTCGGTGAGTAATACTTCTTCTTTGCTGGGGCCCGGCGCTTCCTTCGGTTTTTTCTGGTGTAATTTATTAATCACCTTAATGGCCAGGAAAATAGCAAAGGCAACGATGACAAAGTCGAATACGTTCTGAATAAACACGCCATAATGCATGATGACCGCCGGCGTATCGCCAACAGCAGGACGTAACGTCAAAGCGAATTGCTTAAAGTCGATACCCCCAATCAATAAGCCCAGCGGCGGCATAATGATATCGGCAACAAGTGATGAGACAATCTTACCGAAAGCCGCACCGATAATGACACCCACTGCCAAATCCACCACATTTCCGCGCATCGCGAATTCACGAAATTCTTTAAAAAAGCTCATTCTTCTACTCCCTGGATTTCAAAGCCTACCTAAGTCTAACAAAGGAAATATGATTTTCCATTTTCGCACCGCTTTGCCAATTACTTTTTAGCCATGAAAATAATGCGGATAATAGGGTGCAGAAATAATGATGGCGGCCGCAGCCGCCAGATAATTATAAAAAGAACGGGCTTGGCTGGAACAGGCGCTCAACATCCGTAACGAATTTTTTATCGGTCAGGAACATAATCACGTGATCGCCTTGCTCAATGCGTAAATTGTCATTGGCAATCATCACATCATTACCGCGCACGACGGCGCCAATGATAGTGCCTGGCGGCAGTTTAATATCATCAATGACCCGCCCGACAACCCTTGAGGTCGTTTCGTCGCCGTGCGCCACGGCTTCGATAGCTTCAGCCACACCGCGGCGTAGTGAGGATACGCTGACGATATCGGCTTTACGCACGTGGCCAAGCAGTGCAGAAATCGTGGCTTGCTGTGGCGAGATAGCAATGTCGATCACGCTTCCCTGAACAAGATCCACATAAGCGCGGCGCTGAATAAGCACCATGACTTTTTTAGCGCCCATACGTTTGGCAAGCATGGCGGACATAATATTCGCTTCGTCATCGTTCGTGACGGCGATAAAAAGATCAACCTGATCGATATGCTCTTCCGCGAGCAGTTCCTGATCCGACGCATCGCCATAAAAAACGATCGTATGCTGAAGTTTCTCGGCAAGTTCCGCGGCGCGTTGCTGATCGCGTTCGATAAGCTTAACGCTGTAGTCTTTTTCCAGCCGCTGCGCGAGCCCTGCGCCGATATTACCGCCGCCGACCAGCATGATGCGTTTATACGGCTTTTCAAGGCGCTGAAGTTCGCTCATTACGGCGCGGATATGCTGAGATGCGGCGATAAAAAAGACTTCATCGCCTGCTTCCACAATGGTCGATCCTTGCGGCCGGATCGGCCTATCGTGGCGAAAAATAGCGGCTACGCGGGTGTCGATATGCGGCATATGTTCGCGCATCGTTGACAATGCATTACCCACCAGCGGGCCGCCATAATAAGCTTTCACTACCGCGAGACTAACTTTACCTTCGGCGAAATTCACTACCTGCAACGCGCCCGGATATTCAATCAGCCGGTAAATATTATCAATGACCAGTTGCTCCGGGGCGATCAGATGGTCGATGGGCACGGCTTCAGGCGTGAACAGGCGCTCGGCATCCCGAACATAATCTGGTGCGCGGATACGTGCGATGCGGTTAGGCGTATTGAAAAGCGAATACGCTACCTGACAGGCAATCATATTAGTTTCATCTGAGCTCGTGACCGCAACCAGCATATCTGCGTCATCGGCACCGGCTTCACGCAGAACGCGTGGATGGGAGCCGTGTCCCTGCACAACGCGCAGGTCAAACTTATCCTGAAGGACGCGAAGGCGATCGCTGTTGGTATCGACAACGGTAATGTCGTTATTCTCGCCCACCAGGTTTTCCGCCAGGGTGCCGCCCACCTGACCGGCACCCAAAATGATAATTTTCATTGTTGTGCTTCACCCATGCGGGGCCGCCAGCGGGCCCGGTTACTTTTTAATTAGCTTAGCGTAAAAGAAGCCGTCGCCTTCGGTTGCGCCTGGTAGATTCTGAATGCCGGGCGTTTGTGTCGATCCCGTACCGTCCAGCTGCGCATCCGGCGTCCGGGATAAAAATGCCCGTATCTGTTCGCTGTTTTCTTCCGGCAAAACGGAACAGGTGGCATACAGCAATGTACCGCCCGGTTTCAGATGCGGCCAGATAGCGTCGAGAATTTCAGACTGTAATTGCGCCAGTTCATTGATATCAGAATCACGGCGCAGCCATTTGATATCCGGGTGGCGGCGGATAACGCCGGTGGCGGAGCAGGGCGCATCCAGCAGGATCCGGTCGAATTGCGTATCGCCGCACCAGGTTGATGGGAAGCGGCCATCGCCCACTTTAACGTCGGCTTTCATCTTCAGGCGTTTGAGGTTTTCATAGACGCGGGAAATACGCTGTGCGTCCACATCGACGGCCATTACGCTGGCCTGCGGCGCGGCTTCCAGAATATGCGTGGTTTTACCGCCAGGTGCAGCGCACAGATCGAGAATCGTCTCACCTTTTTGCGGCGCTAACAGCTCGACGCAGCCCTGTGCCGAGGCGTCCTGCACCGTAACCCAGCCCTGTTCAAAGCCAGGCAGCGCGCTCACAGGCGCCGGTGCATCAAGGCGTACGGCGTCTGGGAAACGCGGGTGGATATGCCCCGTCATTCCGTTTTCTTCCAGCAGCTTAAGCCATTCGTCGCGGGAATGATGTTGACGGTTGACGCGCAGCCACATCGGCGGCCGTTCGTTATTGGCTTCCACAACGGCTTGCCACTCTTGCGGCCAGGCGATTTGCAGTCTGTTCAGCAACCACATCGGGTGTAACCAGCGGGCATCCTGACCGGAAAATTCAGCCAGTAATTCATCTTGCTGACGCTGGAACTGACGCAGCACACCATTAATCAGCCCTTTAAACTGCATGCGCTTAATAGCGACTGCGCCTTCTACCGTTTCAGCCAGCGCCGCATGCGGCGGGATACGGGTATAAAGAAGCTGATACAAGCCCACCATAATCAGATAATGAATGGTGCGTTGCTTACCCGTCATCGGGCGTGACATCAGTTTATTGATAAGCCATTCGAGCTGCGAGAGCGTGCGAAGCACGCCGAAACAGAGCTCCTGCAAAAGCGCTTTGTCTTTATCAGAGACTTTATGCTGGAGCGGCGGCAGAACGGTACTGAGGGACTGGCCTTTTTCGACTACCTGTTCGATAGCCTGCGCCGCCAGACTGCGGAGATTAATGGATTTTTTCATAGCCACGGGCAGGTTAACCTGCGTCTGAAATAAAAAGGCCCGGAAAACCGGGCTGTTAATGCCGACACTCAGGCGAGAATGGCGCCTGGCGTAAACCACTCCCGGCGGGAGTTTAAAAGATCCTGTGCTGACATCGGTTTTTTACCGGCAGGCTGGAGTGATTCCAGATTGAGGATACCGTCCGTCGTCGCGACCTGGATACCCTGTTTACCGGCATCAAGGATGGTGCCAGGCGTTGCATGGCTCTGCTGATGGATAACTGACGCCTTCCAGACTTTGACAGGCTGCTCATCAATCATGAAAAAGCTGACCGGCCACGGGTTAAACGCACGAATACAGCGTTCAAGCTGAGCTGCAGAAAGCGTCCAGTCGAGGCGTGCCTCTTCTTTACTGAGCTTGTCCGCATACGTCGCCTGTGCATCATCCTGCTTTTCAGGAACCGCACGGCCTGCCGCAAGATCATCAAGCGTGGCGAGCAGCCCTTGTGGGCCCAGCTGTGCCAGCTTGTCATACAGCGAGGCGCTGGTGTCCTCATTGGTAATTGGGCAGGAAAGCTTACGCAGCATATCGCCGGTATCAAGTCCTTTGTCCATCTGCATGATAGTCACGCCGGTTTCGGCATCGCCCGCCCATAGTGAGCGCTGAATAGGTGCCGCACCGCGCCAGCGTGGCAGCAACGAGCCGTGTACGTTAATACAACCCAGGCGAGGCATGGCGAGCACCGCTTCCGGAAGGATCAAACCGTAAGCAACGACCACCATGACATCGGCATTCAGCGCGGCCACAAGCTCCTGACTTTCCGCAGAGCGCAGGGATTTCGGCTGAAAGACCGGAATGTCGTTTTCCTGTGCCAGCAATTTTACCGGCCCGGGCATCAGCTTTTTGCCACGGCCCGCCGGGCGGTCTGGCTGAGTGAACACGCCGACCACCTGGTGCGAAGAGGACAACAGCGCGTCGAGATGACGCGCTGCGAAATCCGGCGTACCGGCGAAAATAATGCGAAGTGACTCGGACACGTTATTCCCTGTCTTTATTTAACCTGCGGCTTTCGCCTTCATGCGATCCAGTTTTTCAACTTTCTGGCGAATACGCTGACGCTTCATCGGCGACAGATAATCGATAAACAATTTACCGACCAGATGATCCATTTCATGCTGAATGCAGATGGCCAGCAGGCCGTCGGCTTCCAGTTCAAACGGCTTCCCGTCGCGGTCAAGCGCGCGGATTTTGACTTTCTCGGCACGCGGTACAAAAGCGCGTTGTTCCGGGATAGACAGGCAACCTTCTTCGATGCCGGTTTCGCCGGACTGTTCGAGCAGCTCCGGGTTAATAAGCACCAGGCGCTCATCACGGTTTTCAGAAACATCAATCACGATAATGCGCTGATGAATATCCACCTGCGTTGCGGCAAGCCCAATGCCTTCTTCGGCGTACATCGTGTCGAACATATCATCAACGATACGCTGAATATCTGCATTAACTTCTTTAACCGGTTCAGCGACGATGCGAAGCCGCTCGTCCGGAATATGTAATACCTGCAAAACTGACATAAATTTCCAGAGCTGTATTCAAGAGTTGAAAGGATCTTACCTTCTATTCTAGACAAATCCCTCTTTGATTGACAGCATCAGCAAAGAATCACAGGGATTAGAGAATGGCGTCTGGCGGGGGATAGCGCGATGTCACCAACGGAGATTTGGTTACGCCTGATGGCGGTGTATAGCCTCGGTGGCGAAGTTATGGTTCGGGCTTTCCAGTGCCTGCAAAATATACCCGGCGATCCCACGGATGCCTTACAGCTGGCGGGGCTGAATAGTAAGCAACGGGCGCTCTTTTTTAATTATCCGCAGGCCAAGCTTGAGACGGCGCTGCGCTGGCTTGATATGCCGGAGCATCATCTGCTTACCGCGCTGTCGCCTGAATATCCCGTTGCTCTGCGCGCGATCGAGTGGTTTCCTGGTGCGTTGCTGGTGGCAGGCGATCCCAGGGCGCTGTCCCGCCCGCAACTGGCCGTCGTCGGGAGCCGTCATCATTCGTGGTATGGAGAACAATGGGGAAGCAAACTCTGCTATGCGCTGGCGGAAAGCGGCCTCGTCTTAACCAGCGGGCTTGCACTAGGCATAGACGCTGTTGCGCATCGCAGCGCGCTGAAGGCACAGGGAAAAACCATCGCGGTGCTGGGCAACGGTCTGGCCCAGGTTTATCCGGCGCGCCACCGTAAACTGGCGGAGGAGATCGTAGAACGGGGCGGGGCCCTGGTGTCCGAGTTTCCTTTTGAGGCGCAGCCGCGCCCGGCGCATTTCCCGAGACGTAATCGCATTATTAGTGGCTTAAGCGTTGGCGTGCTGGTGGTCGAGGCGGCCTTACGCAGCGGCTCGCTGGTCACGGCCCGGTGCGCGCTGGAACAAGGCCGGGAGGTTTTCGCGCTCCCTGGGCCTGTTGGTAATCCCGGTTGTGAAGGCCCGCACTGGCTGATTCAGCAAGGCGCTGTCGCCGTTACGCATCCTCAGGACATTATCGATTATTTACAAAATGAGCTGCCCTGGCTCACGACTGCGAATTATTCACCGGATCAAGAGGAAGGTGCATTGCCATTTCCCGAGCTGTTGGCTAACGTAGGAGATGAGGTTACACCTGTTGACGTCGTCGCTGAACGTGCCGGCCAACCTGTGCCATTGACGGTAGCCCAGCTACTCGAACTGGAGTTAGCAGGATGGATCGCAGCTGTACCCGGCGGCTATGTCCGAGTGAGGAGGGCAGGCCATGTTCGACGTACTAATGTATTTGTTTGAAACCTATATCCATAACGAAGCTGAGATGCGCGTTGACCAGGATAAGCTGACGCGGGACCTGACGGATGCGGGTTTTGATCAGGAAGATATCTTTAATGCGCTGTTATGGCTGGAAAAGCTGGCGGATTATCAGGATGGTCTTTCCGCGCCGATGCAACTGGCGTCGGATCCACTCTCGATGCGTATTTATACCGCAGAGGAGTGCCAGCGGCTGGACGCCAGCTGTCGGGGGTTCCTGCTGTTTCTGGAACAAATTCAGGTGCTGAATCTCGAAACTCGTGAAATGGTTATCGAACGCGTCATGGCGCTGGATACTGCCGAGTTTGATTTAGAAGATCTCAAGTGGGTCATCCTGATGGTGCTGTTTAACATCCCTGGATGTGAAAACGCCTATCAACAAATGGAAGAACTGCTCTTTGAAGTGAATGACGGTATGCTGCACTGATATTTTCAGCGCAGTGGTGAATTATGGCAAGGTCAGCACTCTTTTCAGTGCCCAAACACGAGCCCTGCCCAAAATGCGGGGCTGAACTTTTTATCCGTTCCGGGAAGCATGGTCCTTTCCTGGGATGTTCGCATTATCCTGAGTGTGATTACGTTCGCCCGCTGAAAAGCCAGGCGGACGGTCATATTGTCAAAGTGCTCGAAGGTCAGCAATGCCCGGCATGTGATGCGACGCTGGTGCTACGGCAGGGGCGTTTTGGGATGTTTATCGGCTGCAGCCGTTATCCTGAATGCGAACATACCGAGCAAATCGATAAACCTGACGAAACCGCATTGGGCTGCCCGCAGTGTAGCGACGGTCATCTGGTTCAGCGTCGGTCGCGTTTTGGCAAAACCTTCTATTCCTGCGATCGCTATCCGGAATGCCAGTTTGTGATTAATACCAGACCGGTGGCGGGCGAGTGCCCGGAATGCCATTATCCCCTCCTTACCGAAAAGAAAACCGCGCAGGGCATAAAACGCTTTTGCGCCAGTAAACAATGTGGAAAGCCGGTAACGGCGGAAAAAGACAGTGAAGAATAATCAGCCTGCGGACGCGATATCGTCTATCGTCGACGTCCTTAAAAAAGAACAAGTCATCGCTTATCCAACTGAAGCCGTATTTGGCGTCGGGTGCGATCCCGACAGCGAAACCGCTGTAAAACGCCTGCTTGAATTAAAGCAACGCCCGATGGAAAAAGGACTCATCCTGATTGCGGCGAATTTTGATCAACTTAAGCCTTATATAGATGATGCTGCGCTGACGCCCGAACAGCGAGAGGGCGTGTTCGCCCGCTGGCCGGGGCCAGTGACGTTTGTTTTCCCGGCGAAACCGTCGACGCCACGCTGGCTGACAGGCCGTTTTGACTCGCTCGCGGTGCGCGTCACGAATCATCCTCAGGTGATTGCGCTTTGCGAAGCCTTTGGCAAGCCGCTGGTTTCAACCAGCGCGAATCTCTCCGGCCTTGAGCCATGCCGCACGTCGCAGGAAGTGCTGGCGCAGTTCGGTGATGATTTTCCTGTGCTGCATGGCGCAACGGGCGGCCGACAAAATCCTTCCGAGATCCGTGATGCGCTGACGGGTGAACTTTTCCGACAGGGGTAACGCATGGAAACCTACGCTGTTTTTGGTAATCCTGTCTCGCACAGTAAATCGCCGTTTATTCACCAGCAGTTTGCGCAGCAGTTACAGATTGAGCATCCGTATGGCCGCGTGCTGGCACCGCTCGATGATTTTGTGAAGACGCTGGAGGACTTCTTCAGCGCAGGCGGTAAAGGCGCAAACGTGACGGTGCCTTTTAAAGAACAGGCGTTTGCTCGTGCCGATGAACTGACGGAAAGAGCGGCGCTTGCCGGTGCGGTTAATACGCTGAAACGGCTCGAAGATGGTCGTTTACTGGGCGACAATACGGATGGTGTTGGGCTTTTAAGCGATCTGGAACGTCTCGGTATGATCCAGCCGCGTTACCGGATCCTGCTGGTGGGCGCTGGCGGCGCAGCGCGGGGCGTCTTATTGCCTCTGCTGTCGCTGGATTGCGCGGTAACTATTACTAACCGCACTTTTGCCCGCGCGCAGGAACTCGCAACGCTCTTTAGTCATACCGGCAACGTTAACGCCGTCGCGCTTGCGGATCTGGCTGGCCATGAGTTCGATCTTATTATTAATGCCACTTCCAGTGGGATTCATGGCGAGATCCCGGCACTTCCGTCTTCTCTGCCCGGTAAAACAACGGCGTGCTATGACATGTTCTACCAGAAAGGGCTGACGCCATTCCTCTCATGGTGTCAGGCGCAGGGCGCAACGCAACTGGCTGACGGTATCGGGATGCTGGTGGGGCAGGCGGCGCACGCGGTTCTGCTCTGGCATGGCATCCTGCCGGATGTTGTGCCCGTTATTGATAAGCTCAGACAGGAGCTGGCGCAATGAATCAGGCGATTCAGTTCCCTGATCGCGAGCACTGGGATGAACAGCGGCAGGCCGTTTGTTTTCCGGCGCTGGTCAGTGGGATGGTGCTTACCTGTGCTATTGCGCAGCCTGTGCTGGTGGCTCGCTTTTCAGGCACTTCGCCCGAAGAATGGATAGCCGCTTTTCGTCAGCACCGTTGGGATCTGGAAGAAGAGGCTGAGCAGCTGATCGCTGCTCAGGCCGAAGACGATCAGGGTTGGGTCTGGCTCTCCTGAGCCAGATACTCATCTTTCCACTTCACATAGTTGTTCGCCGAGTAGCGCAGCCCTTCGCGCTCGGTATCTTTTAACGGGCGAATCTGTTTTACCGGGCTGCCGAGATAAAGATAGCCGCTTTCCAGACGCTTATTCTGCGGCACCAGACTTCCCGCCCCTATCATCACGTCATCTTCTATAACGGCACCGTCAAGCACGATCGAGCCCATACCGACCAGTACACGATTGCCAATAGTGCAGCCATGCAGCATCACTTTATGCCCAACGGTAACGTCTTCCCCAATCACCAGTGGATTACCCTCGGGGTTGTATGAAGATTTATGAGTCACGTGCAATACGCTGCCATCCTGAATATTGGTGCGCGTGCCAACCGCAACGTAATTAACGTCGCCCCGAATCACTACCAGCGGCCAGATGCCGACATCATCAGCCAGTCTCACATCGCCAATCACCACGCTTGAGCTATCGACCATCACGCGCTGGCCTGTGGTGGGAAAGGTATTTTTATAAGGACGTAACACAGAAGAAGACATAGTCGCCTCGGTTTCTTATCAATCGTAAGAAGACTTTGGTTGGATTCAGGCGGCTGTGCAAGCGCAAATGTGTTTGTTCGTTGAGCAGATCGCGCGGGATCGCAGCAATAAGAATGAAAAAACAGCAGTTGAAAGAAAAGATCGAAAAAAGGGTTGTGCTGAAAACTGAGATCCCTATAATGCGCCTCCATCGAGACGGCAATGTGAAGCACTTCACGAAATGGCCGGCGCGATGAGAGAAAAATCCTGAAATTAAGGGTTGACTCTGAAAGAGGAAAGCGTAATATACGCCACCTCGCGACAGCAGGCTGAATGCCGCGTCGCACCGCTCTTTAACAATTTATCAGACAATCTGTGTGGGCACTCGGG
>OGSG01000204.1_pt1 | contig 25780 bp, 24 predicted proteins | sample 1573841 | NCBI WGS metagenome assembly OGSG01 (sample SAMN03295849, study PRJEB24534) | human gut metagenome | isolation source: fecal sample 2 from infant 7 | host: Homo sapiens | place: USA: Pittsburgh, PA | collected 2014-07
ACGCGGCGTTCAGCCTGCTGTCGCGAGGTGGCGTATATTACGCTTTCCTCTTTCAAAGTCAAGCGTTTATTTTCGCTTTCCTCCGCCTGACGGGCCGGCTCGTTTGCCGTTGTGCCGTGTCAGTGGAGGCGCATTATAGGGAGTAATCAGAATCTGACAAGAGGAAATTTAAAAAAAGTTTCCAAGCGCGCTTTTTTTCACCATTTATCACGTAAAACCGCCATATAGCCTGTTATTTGCCGTTTTTTACATCAGATCATGCCCTGCAGTGGCATACTACTGCGCGAAGTAAAGCTGAAGGAATTGCCATTATGTCGTTACTGGCGCATCAACAGGCCGCTCAAAAGAACCTTTCTTATGTCCTGGCCGAGAAGCTGGCGCAACGCATCCTTAAAGGAGAGTTCAAGCCAGGCGATATTTTACCTGGCGAGATGGAGCTGGGTGAACAGTTCGGCGTGAGCCGCACGGCGGTAAGAGAAGCCGTTAAGACGCTGACGGCCAAAGGGCTGGTCTTACCGCGCCCGCGTATCGGCACGCGCGTGCTGCCTCAAAGCCAGTGGAACTTCCTCGATAAAGAACTGCTGACCTGGTGGATGGGCATCGAAACCTTCACCACGGTGGTTAATCACTTTCTGGTGATGCGTCACAGCCTTGAACCTCAGGCCTGCGCGCTGGCCGCGCTAAACGGTACTGAAGAACAAAAGCAGCGCTTCAGGAAAACCCTGGATGAGATGGCCGCGCTCCAGGTCTCTTTTAACCGCGAACGCTGGATAGAAACCGACATGGCCTATCATGAACAGATCTATGAAATGAGTGGCAATCCCTTTATGACCGCTTTCGCGAGTCTGTTCCGCTCCATCTATTACAATTATTTCACGTCGATAACGCACAACCAGGTTATCAAGCCTGACATTCATCAGGCGATTGCGGACGCTATTCTTTCTTCCCAAAGCGAAGAGGCCTATCGCGCCTGTCAGACGCTTTTGCAGGCGACCGCATCGCAGGAAAAATAACAACAGGATCCGCATGACTAAAAAAGCGCGCAGTATGGCGGGCCTGCCGTGGATAGCGGCAATGGCCTTCTTTATGCAGGCACTGGATGCCACTATCCTCAACACCGCCCTGCCGGCTATCGCTCAAAGTCTTAACCGCTCGCCGCTGGCGATGCAGTCTGCGATTATCAGCTACACCCTGACGGTCGCGATGTTAATTCCCGTCAGCGGCTGGCTGGCAGACCGCTTCGGCACCCGTCGCGTCTTTATGACCGCCGTCTCCCTGTTCACGCTGGGTTCGCTCGCCTGCGCCATGTCCGGCTCGCTGAGTGAGCTGGTCATCTTCCGCATTGTGCAGGGTATCGGCGGGGCCATGATGATGCCAGTGGCGCGCCTCGCGCTTCTGCGCGCCTATCCGCGCAGCGAACTTCTGCCGGTGCTGAATTTCGTGACGATGCCAGGCCTGGTCGGCCCGATTCTCGGGCCGCTGCTCGGCGGCGTGCTGGTCACCTGGGCGAGCTGGCACTGGATCTTCCTGATTAATATTCCAATAGGCGTCGCGGGTCTGTTCTACGCGCGCAAATACATGCCGAACTTCACCACGCCGCGCCGCCGCTTTGATATGCCCGGCTTCTTTCTGTTTGGCCTGAGCCTGGTGCTGTTCTCAAGCGGCATGGAATTGTTTGGCGAGCGTATCGTCTCGACGTGGATGGCCATTGCCGTTATTGCCGGTGGGTTATTGCTGATGATGGCTTATATCTGGCACGCCCGCCGACACAGCGCGCCGCTGATTTCGCTGTCTCTGTTCAGAACACGCACCTTTTCCGTTGGCATCGCCGGGAATATCGCTTCCCGTCTGGGCACCGGCTGCGTGCCGTTCCTCATGCCGCTGATGCTACAGGTGGGCTTTGGTTATCCGGCCTTTATCGCCGGTTGCATGATGGCCCCCACGGCGGTTGGGTCGATTATCGCGAAGTCTGGCGTGACGCAGGTGCTGCGCTGGTTTGGCTACCGAAAAACGCTGGTCGGCATCACGCTGTTTATCGGGCTGATGATTGCGCAGTTCTCACTGCAGTCACCGGATAATCAGGTCTGGCTGCTGATCCTGCCGCTGTTTGTGCTGGGGCTTGCGATGTCCACGCAGTTTACCGCGATGAATACCATTACGCTTGCAGATCTCACAGATGAAAGCGCCAGCGGCGGAAACAGTATGCTGGCCGTGACGCAACAGTTATCGATAAGTCTTGGGGTGGCGGTCAGCGCCGCGGTGCTGCGCTTCTATGAGGGGTTCGATAACGCCAACACCGTTGAGCAGTTCCACTACACCTTTATTACGATGGGCGTGATTACGGTGGTGTCATCGCTGGTCTTCATGCTGTTACGCCCGAAAGATGGCCGTAACCTCATAAAAGATCGCCACAAAGCCTAAGCGGAGCCGCGTACCATCAGCTCTGGCGTTAACTGCAAACGCTGCTGCTGAAGCTCCGGCTGCGCCATGCGATGAATGAGTACATCGATGGCCAGCTCGCCCAGCTCATCTTTGGGCTGATGAATGGTGGTCAGCGGCGGCGTCATATAGCTTGCGAGCTCGATATCGTCGTAGCCCACCAGCGCGATATCATGCGGAATGCGAAGGCCAGCCTGATAAAGCGCCTGGTAGGCACCGACCGCCATCGCGTCATTCCCCATAAATACCGCCTGCGGCGGCTCGGGCAGCGTCAGTAGCGACTGCATCGCCCGCAGGCCGCCCGCGAATTCGAAATCGCCGATCACCTCATATCCTTCCGTTACCGGAAGCCCCGCGCGTTGCATTGCGGCGCGGTATCCTTCAAGACGCAGGCGCGCCGGTGTTTTATCGAGCGGGCCAGTCACACAGGCGATGCGCGTATAGCCTTTGTCGATTAAATAACGCGTGGCGATATCGCCGCCTAAAAGCGAATTGTCCTGAATCACGTCGCTGCCGCCATCGAAAGGCGACCAGTCCATCATCACGGTCGGGATGGCCGGATAGCGCTTCATAATGGCGGGTGAAGGCTGATGCGTTTCGGTGCAGAGCAGCAGCAGCCCGTCGACGCGTTTTTGCAGTAGCGTCTCCAGATTACGGTTCATGCGCTGTTCATCGCCATCGGTATTACACAACACCAGGCTATAGCCGCGCTCGAAGCAGCTACGCTCCACGCCGCGCACCAGCTCAGAGAAAAAGGGGTTAGAACTTGCGGTGATCAGCATCCCGATGGTGCGGGTCTGGTTGAGCTTCAGGCTGCGCGCCAGCGCCGACGGCGCGTAATTCAGCGTTCTGATGGCCTCCTCCACCCGCAGACGGATAGCCTCACTCACAAAGCGATCTTTATTAATGACGTGAGAGACGGTGGAGGTGGAGACACCCGCAAGGCGGGCGACATCTTTCATTGTCGCCACGATGGTTTACCCCTGCGCCTGTAAGAAGGCGTCAATCTCATCGCGCCACGGCACAGAAGGCTGCGCGCCAGGGCGCGTCACGGCGATAGCCGCGGCCGCATGAGCAAAACGAATGGCTTCAAGCATCGGCGTGCCTTCCAGCAGCGCCGTCATCAGCGCGCCGTTAAAAGTATCGCCAGCGGCGATGGTATCGACGGCTTTGACGCGAAAGCCGGGCACGCGTTGCCCTTCGCTGTTAACGCTCAGCCACACGCCGCGGCTGCCGAGCGTAATAATGACCGTTTCAATGCCTTTTTGATGCAGCACCGCCGCGGCCTGCGCGGCACTCTCATCATCAGAGACTTTCACGCCCGTCAGTTTTTCCGCTTCAGTTTCATTGGGGGTAATGATATCCACCAGCGCCAGCAGATCGTCAGAAAGCGCGCGGGCAGGGGCCGGGTTAAGAATCATGGTGGTCTGATTTTCATGCGCAATGCGCGCGGCCGCGATAACGCTTTCTACCGGCGACTCCAGCTGCATCAGCAGCGCGCGGGCGTTGGCGATTTTCTCCCGCTGTTGGTTAACGCGCTCGGGCGTCAACGCCGCGTTCGCGCCAGCGTGAATGCCGATCACGTTTTCACCTTCGCCATTAACGAAAATCAGCGCCACGCCGGTCGATTCGCCCGCAACGGCGCTGACAGGCGCGACATCTATGTTGTCGAGTGAAAGCTGCTGGCGGATACGCTCGCCGATATCATCCTCACCCACACAGGCGATAAACGCGATATCCGCGCCGCTGCGCCCGGCCGCGACGGCCTGGTTGGCCCCTTTACCGCCGAACGCCACCTGATACTGGCTGCCGGTGACAGTCTCGCCCGGCGCGGGGAAGGCTTCAAGGTTAAGGATATGATCGGCATTGATACTGCCGAGAACGACGAGTTGGCCCGCGCTTTTCATAATGTGTATCCCTGTAAAAGCGCCACATCCTGTGGCGCGTTGCCCTGCTTTTCTTAATGTCGGTTTTATTTGATAACCAGCTTCAGGTCGACCGGGATGCGGGCGCGTACTTTCTCGCCTTTCAGCACTTTATCCGCGGTCTGAACGCCGATAACGCCGATCTGCTCCGGCTGCTGCGCTACGGTCGCGCTCATCTTACCATCCTGAACGGCTTTCACGCCGTCGGCAGTGCCGTCAAAGCCAACGACCATGACATCGGTTTTCCCGGCGGTTTGCAGCGCACGCAGCGCGCCCAGCGCCATTTCGTCGTTCTGCGCGAAGACCGCTTTCACATCAGGGTGCGCGGTCAGCAGGTTCTGCATCACGTTCAGACCTTTGGTACGGTCGAAATCCGCCGGCTGGCTGGCCAGCACGTTCAGCTTGTGCGCTTCTACCGCCTGTTTAAAGCCTTCGCCGCGCTCGCGAGCGGCAGAGGTGCCTGCGATGCCCTGCAACTCAATCACTTTCGCGCCGTCACCGGCCTGCTTGGCAATATAGTTACCGGCGATTTTACCGCCCGCGATGTTATCAGACGCGATATGGCTCACCACGTCGCCTTTCGACGCCATACGGTCGAGGGTAATTACCGGGATTTTCGCCTGGTTAGCCATCTTTACGGCGTTACCTACCGCGTCGGAATCGGTCGGGTTAATCAGCACCAGTTTGGTACCGCGCACGGTCAGATCCTGCACGTTCGCCAGCTCTTTCGCCGGGTTGTTCTGGGAATCCAGCACCACCAGCTCGTAACCCAGTTTTTCCGCTTCTTTCTGCGCGCCATCTTTCAGCGACACAAAGAACGGGTTGTTCAGCGTTGAAACCACCAGAGCAATCGTGTCTTTCGCCATCGCGTTGGCGCTGACGGTCGCGCTTAACGCCACGGCGGAAACCAGTGTAGCCAGCTTTTTCATATTCATAATCAGATGTCCTGTTGAGTAATGAGTTACTGCTTTTTGTTATCCACCAGCACCGCCAGCAAAATAACCACTGCTTTGACGATCATCTGGTAATAGGGAGAAACACCTAAGAGGTTCAGACTATTATTCAGGAAACCGAGGATCAGCGCGCCGATCAGCGTCCCAACAATGCGACCTTTACCACCGGCGAGGCTGGTGCCGCCGAGCACGACCGCCGCGATGGCGTCCAGTTCATAACCCGCGCCCGCCAGCGGCTGCGCCGAGGAGAGACGCGCCACTTCTATCACGCCCGCCAGCGACGCCAGCAGGCCCGATAGTGAATAAACGATAATTTTGATTTTATTAACGCTGATGCCGGAGAGACGCGTCGCCGCCTCGTTACCGCCCAGCGCATAGATATAGCGGCCCAGACGGGTGTGATGCAGCACATACCAGGTCACCAGGAACACCAGCGCCATGATCCACACCGGCGTCGGGACGCCCAGCGGGCGGCCAATACCGAACCAGCCAAACAGATCGGCGTTGTCATTAAACCCCGTACTGACCGGGCTGCCGTTGGTGTACTGAAGCGTCACCCCGCGCAGCAGCAGCATCATTACCAGCGTGGCGATAAACGCCTGTACGCGGCCCTTCGCCACAATCACGCCGGTCACCGCGCCGATGGCCGCGCCAAGCGCGAGGGCGGCAGCCACCGCCACCAGCGCGTTGACCTCAATGCCGACGAGCGAGGCGGCGACCGCCCCGGTTAGCGCCAGCAGGGAACCGACGGACAGATCGATACCCGAGGTAAGGATCACCAGCGTCATCCCGACCGCCATGATGGCGTTCACCGACGTCTGCTGGAGAATGTTCAGCATATTGTTAACGGTAAAGAAATTCGGGCTCAGGGTGGAGACAATCGCAATCAGCACCAGCAGGGCTATCAGCGACTTTTGCTCCATCAGCCACGCTTTTGTAAAAAAGCGACGAGTCGCAACGGTCTGGGTAGTCATACGTCTTTTACTCCTGGGTCACGCGATTGAGCTTGCCGACAGCCGCCGCCATCAGCAGTTCCTGGGTGGCCTGCTCGCGTGTGAATTCACCGCCGAGATGCCCTTCATGCATCACCATGATGCGATCGCTCATTCCCAGTACTTCCGGCATCTCAGACGAGACCAGAATGATGCTCAGCCCGTCGGCTTTGAACTGGTTAATGAGCTGATAAATCTCTTTTTTGGCGCCGACGTCCACGCCGCGGGTCGGCTCGTCGAGGATTAGCACTTTCGGGCGCGTCATGAGTCCGCGGGCAATCGCCACTTTCTGCTGGTTGCCGCCGGAAAGCAGGCCAATGGCCTGATCCATCGACGGCGTTTTAACATTAAAGAGACGAATAAAATCGCCTACCGCCTGCTGTTCATCTTTATGCTTCAGGCTGCCGACATCGCGGCTGAAATAGCGCAGCGCGGTCAGCGACATGTTCTCTTTTACCGACATGCCGAGCACCAGCCCGTCGCGTTTGCGGTCTTCGGAGATATAAACGATGCCGTTGGCAAGCCCGTCCTGCGGGGAGCGCGTCACTACCTCGCGGTTATCCAGCGTGACGCGACCACCGGTACGCGGCAGCGCGCCGTACAGCACTTTCATCAGTTCAGTACGGCCCGCGCCCATCAGCCCCGACACGCCGAGAATCTCTCCCTGACGCAGCGTAAAGCTCACGCCGTTGACGCCAGGGCCGCTCAGGTTGTCGACTTTCAGGCGGATCTCGCCCGGCGCTTTGTCGAGATGCGGGTATTGATCTTCAAGCTTGCGGCCCACCATCATTTCGATCAGCGTCTCTTCAGTCAGCGAGCTGACCTCACGCTCGGCGATAAACTGGCCATCGCGCATCACCGTCACGTCATCGCAGATCTCAAAAATCTCTTTCATGCGGTGAGAGATATAGACAATCCCGCAGCCCTGCGCTTTCAGCTCGCGAATGGCGCGAAACAGGGATTCGGTTTCGGTATCGGTCAGGGCATCGGTGGGTTCATCCATAATGATGACGCGCGATTCAAAGCTCAGCACTTTGGCGATTTCCACCATCTGCTGATCGCCTATCGACAGCTCGCCCACCAGCCGACGGCTGTTAAAGCGCAGGTTGAGCTTCGCCAGCAGTTTATCGGCTTCGGCGTACATCTTTTTCCAGTCGATTTTGCCGAAATGGCTGACAAACTCGCGCCCCAAAAAGATGTTTTCCGCAATCGAGAGCTGCGGGATCAGGTTCAGCTCCTGGTGAATGATACCGATACCGGCTTCCTGAGAAGCTTTCGGCCCGCTGAACGTGGTCTCCTGGCCAAGCCAGAGCAGCGAACCGGCGTCACGGGTATAGATGCCGGTCAGCACTTTCATCAGCGTGGATTTACCGGCGCCGTTTTCCCCCACCAGCGCCATCACGCGTCCGGCGTAGACATTCAGCGTCGCGCCGGAAAGCGCCTTAACGCCGGGGAAGGATTTATCAATGCCTTTGAGCTGGAGTAAAGGTTCCATGGCGGCCTCAGAACGTGACGCCGGCACAGAGAATGATATTCGCATACGGGGAACACTCCCCGCTGCGAATGACCGCCTGACTGTCTGCGGTTTTTAGTTTGAACTGTTCATGTGAAACATAGCGAACAGTGATGGTATTCCCCTGGTGCTGCTGCAGCCGCTCGATCTGCCCGAGCAACGTTTCGTGGAGCTGCGGATTATGCTGTTTAATCTCTTCTGCGAGGATCGCCGCTTCAACCTGCATTTCTTGCGTGACGACATTAACCACCTGTAAGAATCCCGGCACGCCCTGGGTCAGCGCGAGATCGATACGTTCAGTCGTGGACGGAATCGGCAGCCCGGCGTCACACACCACAACGGTATCCGTATGGCCAAGACGCGAGATGACGGATGAAATGCCGGAATGAAGAACGGTGCCTTTTTTCATTTTTTGCTCCATCAGCGAAACGTTTCGCTAACAGGGAGTGTATCCGGCGAAAAGAACAATAAACAAACACCACGTTGCGAAACTGTGATCGCCATCGAAACGTTTCGCTTAAGGAAAAACTGAGAAAAAAAGAGAGCGCGCCCATCAACAAAAAACGCCTCCCGGAGTTCGGAAGGCGTTTCGCTTAAGGATTAAATCTCGACCTGTGTTCCCAGCTCGATAACGCGGTTCGGCGGGATCTCGAACTGGTCTGGCGCGCGTAAGGCGTTGCGCTGTAAGAGGAGGAACAGCTTGCCGCGCAGGCGTAAATACCAAGGCCGTTTATCGCCGATGATGAGCGACTCGTGCGACATAAAGAAAGAGGTCTCCATCATCCGGCAGCTTAAGCCCTCAAGCCCACAGCGGTGGAAAATTTCTTCCACGTTCGGCGTTTCGCGCCAGCCGTAGCTCGCCACCACGCGCCAGAACGTCGGCGACAACTGTTCAAGCGTCACGCGTTTCACGTTATGGACATAAGGCGCGTCTTCGGTGCGCAGCGTCAGCAGGATCACGCGCTCATGCAGCACTTTGTTGTGCTTGAGGTTATGCAGCAGGGCGAACGGAATGACGTTCAGCGCGCGCGACATATAGACCGCAGTGCCCGGCACGCGAACCGGCGGCGATTTCTCAAGCGAGGTGATCATCGCGTCCAGCGAGTTGCCGTGCTCGTGCATGCGGCGCAGCAGGCGGAAGCGCTCGCTTTTCCAGGTCGTCATAATGATGAACATCACCAGACCCAGACTTAACGGCAGCCAGCCGCCGGAGAAGAGTTTCTCCAGGTTCGCCGAGAAAAGCGGTACGTCAACGCACAGAAACGCCGTCACCATCAGGCCCACCAGGATGCGGCTCCAGTGCCAGTTTTTGCGTGCGGCGGTCGCAAACAGAATTGAGGTGAGAACCATCGTACCGGTCACCGCGATGCCGTAAGCCGCCGCGAGATTACTGGAGTGCTCAAAGCTGACGATGACAATCACCACCGCAAAATAAAGCAGCCAGTTCACCACCGGAATATAGATCTGGCCCGATTCCATCTCCGAAGTGTGAATAATGCGCATCGGCGACAGATAGCCCAGACGCACCGCCTGGCGGGTGAGCGAGAAGACGCCGGAAATGACCGCCTGCGACGCGATAACCGTAGCGAGCGTCGCCAGAATCAGCATCGGGATCAGCGCCCAGTCGGGGGCTAACAAGAAGAAGGGGTTTTTGATGGCTTCGGGGGTTTTCAGCAGCAGCGCGCCCTGTCCAAAGTAGTTCAGCACCAGCGACGGCAACACCACCGAGAACCACGCCACACGGATTGGCAGCTTACCGAAATGCCCCATGTCGGCGTACAGCGCTTCAACGCCGGTGATAGACAGCACCACCGCGCCCAGCGCCGCAAAGGAAACCGCTTTATATTCCAGGAAGAAATGCACCGCCCAGGCTGGGTTCAGCGCCTGTAACACTTCTGGGTTGTTCATAATGCCGCGCGCGCCGAGCACCGCCAGAATCAAAAACCAGGCGAGCATAATCGGTGCGAAGAGTTTCCCCACCATGCCGGTACCGTGCTTCTGGATCATAAACAGCAGCGTCAGTACCACTATCGAGAGCGGAACGATATACGGGTCAAGCGACGGGGCTGCGATCTCCAGACCTTCAATGGCCGACATCACCGAAATCGCAGGTGTGATCACCACCTCGCCATAAAAGAAGCTGCCGCCGATAAGCCCCAGGATCACCAGCACCGACGTCATACGCGCCGAGGTATTGCGCCCGGCAAGCGACATCAGCGTCAGGATACCGCCTTCGCCGGCGTTGTCGGCGCGCATTACAAAGGTGAGGTATTTAAAAGAAACAACAAAAACCAACAGCCAGAAAATTAAAGAAAGAAAGCCAAAAACGGCGTCCCGCTCCACGCCAAACCCAAACTGGCCGGAAAGACACTCTCGTAATGTATAAAGCGGGCTGGTGCCGATATCACCGTACACCACCCCGATAGCCGCCAGCGTAATCGCAGGCAACGATTGCTTATTCTCAGTGCTCATAGACTAGTCTTCGTTGAAATCCCGTGTGCGCTTCGTCCCTTGGCCCACAAAAAGCGCACAGTATGCACGATTCGTTAAAAAATCGTACCCCTCAATCACCGAGTCTTTACCCAAATCAAGCCAAATAGATAATGGCATCAATCCATTATCAGCATGAATATGAAACGTCTATACTCGCACCAGAAACCAGGCGGCGTAGTCAGAATGCAGAGTAACTATTATGGCTCAACCCAATTTATTGGCGGAAAGAATTTCACGTCTCAGCGCAGCGCTGGAGAAAGGGCTGTTTGAACGCAGCCATGCCATCCGGATGTGCCTGCTGGCGGCGCTGAGCGGCGAGAGCGTGTTTCTGCTCGGCCCGCCAGGCATTGCGAAAAGCCTTATCGCCCGGCGGCTTAAATTCGCGTTTCAGCACGCGCGCGCATTTGAATACCTGATGACGCGCTTCTCCACGCCGGAAGAGGTCTTCGGGCCGCTCTCCATTCAGGCGCTAAAAGATGAAGGGCGTTATGAGCGTCTGACCGCAGGGTATCTGCCGGAGGCGGAAATCGTGTTTCTGGATGAGATCTGGAAAGCGGGCCCGGCGATTCTGAACACGCTGCTCACCGCCATTAACGAACGCCGCTTTCGTAACGGCGCGCATGAAGAAAAAATTCCAATGCGCCTGCTGGTGACGGCATCCAACGAGCTGCCCGAAGCAGACAGCAGCCTTGAGGCGCTCTATGACCGCATGCTGATTCGCCTGTGGCTCGACCGGGTGCAGGAGAAAAACAGCTTTCGCGCCATGCTGGTGAGCCAGCAGGATGAAAACGAAAATCCGGTGCCGCCAGGCTTGCAGGTGAGCGATGAAGAATATCAGCAGTGGCAGACCGGCATCGGCAACGTCAAACTGCCGGATACCGTCTTCGAGCTGATCTTCACCCTGCGCCAGCAGCTTGATGCGCTGCCGAACGCGCCCTATGTCTCAGACCGCCGCTGGAAGAAAGCCATTCGCCTGTTGCAGGCCAGCGCCTTTTTCAGCGGACGCGATGCCGTGGCGCCTATCGATCTGATCCTTTTGAAAGACTGCCTGTGGCACGACGCCAGCGCCATGACGTTAATGCAGCAGCAAATCGCGCAACTGATGACCTCACACGCGTGGGGCCAGTACGCGATGCTGAGCCGTCTTGGCGCTATCACCCAGCGCCGGATGCAGTTAGAACAGCAGCACAGCGATAAAACGGCGCTGCGCCTTGAGAAGCAGAGCGGCATGTTCAGCCGTCGTCCGCAATATCAGTTGCCCGCAAGCCTCACGGAGCCAACGCTGACGCTGCTGCTGCAAAAACCGCTGAAACTGCACGATATCGACGTTATCCATGTGACGTTCGCGCGCGAGGCGCTGGAGACGTGGCTGCAAAAAGGCGGCGAGATCCGCGGCAAGCTGAACGGCATCGGCTTTGCCCAGGCGCTGGATCTGGAAGTGGACGCGAGCCAGCATCTGGTGCTGCGCGACGTCAGCCTGCAGGGTACGCGCCTTTCGCTGCCGGGCGCGGCGTCTGCCAACGGGATGCCGGATGAAATCAAACAGCAGCTTGACGATCTGGATAACGAGTGGCACCAGCAGCATACGCGCTTTAGCGAACAGCAAAAATGCCTGTTCGTCGAAAGCGACTGGTTAGGACGCATCGAGGCCAGCCTTCAGGACGTCGGCGAGCAGATTAAACAGGCGCGCCAATGCTGACAGCGGATTCGCTGAACCTGATTCTGGCTATCAGCGAAGGCGAGCTGGTAGAAGAGATCGTCATTGCGCTGCTGGCGTCGCCGCAGCTGGCGGTCTTTTTCGAAAAGTTTCCCCGCCTGAAACATGCGCTGACCCAGGATATTCCGCGCTGGCGCGAACAGCTTAAAACCCGCCTTAAAGAAGCGCACGTGCCGCCAGAGCTGGAAGAAGAGGTGATCGGCTATCAGAAAAGCCAGTTGCTCTCCACCAGCCAGTTTATCGTTCAGCTGCCGCAAATCAGCGAATTGCTGCGGCGCGTCGGTTCCCCGTTTGCCGACCAGGCGCAGCGGCTTATCGCCGACAACCCGCATTTTACGCCCGCCCTGCATACGCTTTTTCTACAGCGCTGGCGGTTAAGCCTTGTCGTGCAGGCGACGTCGTTTAACCAGCAGTTGCTGGAGGAAGAACGCGAGCAACTGCTGAGCGAAGTGCAGGAGCGCATGACGCTGAGCGGCCAGCTTGAGCAGGTGCTGGTGGAGAACGAAGATTCCGCCGGTCGTCTGTGGGACATGAGCGACGGCAAACTGCGGCGCGGCGATTATCAGCTTATCGTGAAATATGGCGATTTCCTGGCCGACCAGCCGGAGCTGATGCAGCTTGCCGAACAGCTCGGCCGCTCGCGCGAAGCGAAATCGGTGCCGAAAAAAGAGGCGCCGCTGGAAACGTTCCGCACGCTGGTGCGTGAACCCGCCTCCGTGCCGGAACAGGTCGACGGCTTACAGCGCAGCGACGATATTCTGCGCCTGCTGCCGCCGGAGCTGGCGACGCTTGGCATTACCGAACTGGAATATGAGTTTTACCGGCGGCTGGTGGAAAAACAGTTGCTGACTTACCGGCTTCAGGGCGACGCGTGGCGTGAAAAAGTGATGCAGCGGCCAGTGACGCGCCAGGATTATGACGAACAGCCGCGCGGGCCGTTTATCGTCTGCGTGGATACGTCCGGCTCGATGGGCGGCTTTAACGAGCAGTGCGCCAAGGCGTTTTGTCTGGCGCTGATGCGCATTGCGCTGGCCGATAACCGCCGCTGTTTTATCATGCTGTTTTCGAGCGAAGTGGTGCGTTATGAGCTGTGCGGGCGCGACGGTATCGAACAGGCGATCCGCTTTCTGAGCCAGCGCTTTCGCGGCGGCACCGATCTGGCGAGCTGTTTTCGCGCCATTGCGGAAAAGCTACAGGGCGGCGAGTGGTTCGACGCCGACGCGGTGGTGGTGTCCGATTTTATCGCCCAGCGGCTGCCGGATGAGGTGGTCAACAAAGTAAAGGAGCTGCAACGCGTTCATCAGCACCGCTTTCACGCGGTGGCGATGTCCGCGCATGGCAAGCCCGGCATCATGCGCATTTTCGATCACATCTGGCGCTTTGATACCGGGATGCGCAGCCGTCTGGTGCGTCGTTTACGCCGCTGAATTACAGCAGCTCAGCGACGGTAGACTGCACCTGCTCCGGCCAGACGCCGCACTGCACCTGACCGATATGCGGCAGTTGCAGCAGCAGCATAGTGAGACGCGACTGACCGATCCCGCCGCCGATCGTCTGCGGCATTTCGCCGTTCAGCAGCGCCTGATGCCATTCCAGCGCCAGACGATCCTGATCGCCGGTGAGCGCCAGCTGGCGTTTAAGCGTGTCGGCATCGACACGGATGCCCATTGAGGAGATCTCGAATGCGTCTTCCAGTAGCGGGTTCCAGACGAGGATATCGCCGTTAAGTCCGGCAAAACCGCTTTCCGTCGGCGTGGTCCAGTCATCATAATCCGGCGCGCGCACGTCGTGGCGTTTGCCGTCGGCAAGTTTCCCGCCAATGCCAATCAGGAAGACCGCGCCCAGCTCTTTCGCAATCGTGCGCTCGCGCCCTTTGGCGTCCAGCTCCGGGAAGCGGCGCTGCAGCGTTTCGCTGTGCACAAAATGAATGGCGTCCGGCAGGAACGGCGTCAGCCCGAAGCGCTCCGCCGCCGCCAGCTCCGTTTCCTTAATCGCTGACCAGATGCTCTCCACTGTCTGCTTCAGCGTACCGAGATGGCGTTCGCCGTCGCCCATCACGCGCTCCCAGTCCCACTGATCCACATACACCGAGTGTACCGGAGAGAGACGGTCTTCATCGGGGCGCAGCGCTTTCATATGGGTATAAAGCCCTTCGCCCGCGCTGAAATCATGCTGGCCCAGCGTTTTGCGCTTCCATTTCGCGAGCGAGTGCACCACTTCAAACTGCGCCTGCGGCAGCGTTTTGACATTGACCTGCACCGCTTTTTCACAGCCGGAAAGGTTATCCTGCGTCCCGTCGCCGACGCGGCTTAAGATCGGTGCCTGCACTTCAAGCAGACCGAGTTTCTCCTCAAGCTGGCGGGAAAAATGGGCTTTCACAAAGCTAATCTGACGCTGGCGTGTGATGTAGGCGGTTTTCATTTTTTAGGGCTCCTGTACCTCTGTTGCTTTTGATTAAGCAATAAAAAAGCCCGCCAGTTCAATAATCATCAATAAAAAAGACCACACGCCTTTTAATCCGATAATATAGACGGCATGAAACTGACGATTACTGAATAAACATAAGGAAAACGTATGGAAAATTATCAGATCGATAATCTGGACCGCGGCATTCTGGAGGCATTAATGGCGAATGCGCGTACCGCCTATGCCGAACTCGCTAAACAGTTCGGCGTCAGTCCCGGCACGATTCATGTTCGTGTGGAAAAGATGAAGCAGGCAGGAATAATCACCGGCGCGCGTATCGATATCAGCCCGAAACAGCTTGGTTACGATGTGTGCTGCTTCATCGGCATTATTCTTAAGAGCGCAAAAGATTACCCGGCCGCGCTCGAAAAGCTGGAAAGCCTGGATGAAGTGACCGAGGCCTATTACACCACCGGCCACTACAGCATCTTTATTAAAGTGATGTGTCGTTCGATAGACGCATTACAACAGGTGCTTATCAACAAGATCCAAACAATTGATGAAATTCAGTCCACCGAGACGTTGATCTCGCTGCAAAACCCGATCATGCGTACTATCCGCCCATAAAGGGATTTTTTAATACCCATATTATCCACAGGTAGATCCCAGCCCCTGCACAGCGTACAATACGCGTCGTTTACTCAAGGCGGACATCCATGACAGACATTACCCTGATCAGTGGCAGCACTCTTGGCGGCGCGGAATATGTGGCGGAGCACCTGGCTGAAAAGCTGGAAGACGCCGGTTTTAGCACCGAAACGCTGCATGGCCCGCTTCTTGAGGATCTTAAGCCTGAAGGCACCTGGCTTATCGTGACGTCCACGCATGGCGCGGGCGATCTGCCGGACAATCTGCAACCTTTATATGATGAGCTTGCAGAACAGCGTCCGGATCTCAGCCAGGTTCGCTACGGCGCTATCGGTATCGGGAGCCGCGAATACGACACGTTTTGCGGGGCGATTGAAAAACTGGACGCGCTGTTAATCGAATGCGGCGCGAAACGCGTCGGCGAACCGCTTAAGATCAACATTCTCGATCATGATATTCCCGAAGATCCGGCTGAGGTGTGGCTCGGATCGTGGAAAAATTTACTCTGATCGGCGAAATGATCGCCATTCAGCTGTGGATAAAATAGCTTAAAAGCTTGGATCAACCCGTAGTTATCCAAGGTATAAGTGTTGTTCGCTTTTTGAGTTGTGTATAACCCTCATTTCTGATCCCAGCTTATACGGTCTGGGATCACCGATCATTCACAGCAAGCGATCCCGGATAACCTTTTGATCCCAAATGGGCGATCCGGGTTATCCACAAGGGATGTCGATCCTAATAAGAGATCATAATAAAACAGATCCTTTAGATAAAAGATCTTCTTTTTAATACCAACGATCCCGGCGCTTTCTCACCAGGCTAAAGTTGAGTAGAATCCACGCCCCGGGCTAGCTAACCCTCTTTCGCACAACCGCGAGGTCATACCAACATGTTTTATCCGGATCCTTTTGACGTCATTATCATTGGCGGGGGTCATGCAGGTACCGAGGCCGCAATGGCCGCTGCACGCATGGGTCAACAGACCCTGCTTTTGACACACAATATCGACACGCTCGGACAGATGTCCTGCAACCCGGCGATCGGCGGTATTGGTAAAGGACATCTGGTTAAGGAAGTGGATGCCCTCGGCGGGCTTATGGCGAAAGCGATCGACCAGGCGGGTATCCAGTTTAGGATACTAAACGCCAGCAAAGGTCCGGCCGTACGCGCCACCCGCGCTCAGGCGGATCGCGTGCTGTACAAGCAGGCTGTGCGTACCGCGCTGGAGAATCAGCCGAACCTGATGATCTTCCAGCAAGCCGTTGACGATCTGATCGTGGAAAACGATCGCGTTGTCGGTGCCGTCACGCAGATGGGCCTGAAATTCCGCGCGAAAGCGGTTGTCCTGACGGTCGGCACGTTCCTCGACGGCAAGATTCACATCGGGCTTGATAACTACAGCGGCGGCCGTGCGGGCGATCCGCCTTCCGTACCGCTGGCGCGTCGCCTGCGTGAACTGCCGCTGCGCGTCAGCCGTCTGAAAACCGGAACGCCGCCGCGTATTGACGCGCGCACCATCGATTTCAGCGTACTCGATCAGCAGCATGGCGATAACCCGATGCCGGTCTTCTCGTTCATGGGCTCGGCGGATCAGCATCCGCGTCAGGTGCCGTGCTACGTCACGCACACTAACGAGAAAACCCATGACGTGATCCGCAGTAACCTCGATCGCAGCCCGATGTACGCTGGGGTTATCGAAGGGATCGGTCCGCGCTATTGCCCCTCGATTGAAGATAAAGTGATGCGCTTCGCCGATCGCAACGCGCACCAGATTTTCCTGGAGCCGGAAGGGCTGACCAGCAACGAAATTTACCCGAACGGCATCTCCACCAGCCTGCCGTTCGATGTGCAGATGCAAATTGTCCGTTCCATGAAAGGGATGGAGAACGCGAAGATTGTTCGCCCGGGTTACGCGATTGAGTACGATTTCTTCGACCCGCGCGATCTGAAGCCGACGCTCGAAAGCAAATATATCCACGGGTTGTTCTTCGCAGGCCAGATCAACGGCACGACCGGTTACGAAGAGGCTGCCGCACAAGGCCTGCTGGCCGGTCTGAACGCAGGGCGCTACTCGGCGGAGAAAGAGGGCTGGGCGCCGGGACGCTCTCAGGCTTACCTTGGCGTGCTGGTGGATGACCTCTGTACGCTCGGCACCAAAGAGCCGTACCGCATGTTCACCTCGCGTGCCGAATATCGCCTGATGCTGCGCGAAGACAACGCTGATTTACGCCTGACCGAAGTTGGTCGCGAAATGGGACTGGTCGACGATGCGCGCTGGGCGCGCTTCAACGAGAAGCTTGAGAATATCGAACGCGAGCGCCAGCGCCTGAGAAGCACCTGGGTGACGCCGTCTACCGCCTCGGTGAAGGAAATCAACACGATGCTCACTGCGCCGCTCTCCCGTGAAGCCAGCGGTGAAGATCTGCTGCGTCGCCCGGAAATGACCTATGCTCAGTTGACGACGCTGTCGGCTTTCGCACCAGCACTGGATGACGCGCAGGCGGCCGAGCAGGTTGAAATTCAGGTGAAATACGAAGGCTATATCGCTCGTCAGCAGGATGAGATTGAAAAACAGCAGCGCAACGAAAACACGCTGCTGCCGGCGACGCTGGATTATCGCCAGGTGAATGGCCTCTCCAATGAGGTGATCGCCAAGCTCAACGATCATAAACCGGCATCGATTGGCCAGGCGTCCCGTATCTCCGGGATCACACCTGCCGCTATCTCGATTCTGCTGGTCTGGCTGAAGAAACAGGGGTTACTGCGCCGCAGTGCCTGAGTCAAAATGCTCTTCGGGCCAGCCTTGTCTGGCCCTTTTTATATGGAAAAATCGTCGTGCTGAATACACTGACCCGCCTGCTTGATGACGCAGGGATTACGCTGCCCGAACACCAGAAAGCGCAACTGGTGGCCTATGTCGATATGCTGAACAAGTGGAACAAGGCTTATAACCTCACTTCCGTACGCGACCCGAACGAGATGCTGGTGCGCCATATCATGGACAGCATCGTGGTGGAGCCGCACTTAAAAGGCACCCGTTTTATCGATGTCGGCACAGGCCCTGGCCTGCCGGGTATTCCGCTGGCGATTGTGCGTCCGGACAGCCATTTCACGCTGCTGGACAGTCTCGGCAAGCGCGTGCGTTTTTTGCGTCAGGTGCAACACGAGCTGAAACTCGACAACATCACGCCGGTTCAAAGCCGCGTTGAAGCCTTTCCTGCCGAGCCGTCGTTTGATGGCGTTATCAGCCGCGCATTTGCGTCGCTCTCGGATATGGTGAACTGGTGCCATCATCTGCCGGGAGAAGAAGGGCGTTTTTATGCTCTTAAAGGCCAGCGTCCGGATGATGAAATCAGCGCACTGCCGTCAGGTTTTGCTGTTGAAGAAATCGTCAGACTGTCTGTTCCGCGTCTCGACGGCGAACGCCATCTGGTTATCCTTAAAGCAAACAGAACTTAATATTTATCAAAAAAAGTAGAAATAAGGTGTCGGGATTGCGTCAGCAGAAAAAGAGGTATGGGGCATGATTACAACATCTTATTTCACTTTTTATTAACTTGTTTGCAGCTTAAGGATAACTAAGCATCATTTGCGCCAAATAGTAAATAGTCACTGATGAAAATATAAGGGCGCTATGCACAGGTATCTGTATGCTAATAGGGCGTAAATTGTTTCTCATAGATGTCAATGAAAGGTTTTAATCGTGTTTCGGGGTGTTTTAAAAAATTTTGGGTTTAAAGCGTCTTAAATTCAAAAGGTTATAAAACACGCATTCATAAAGGATCTGTCAAAGCTTGAGCAGAAATTGTTTAGAATGTGATCTCGTGCACGCTTTATTCGCAAGGTTTTCGCGCGATTTGCAGTTTTTACATTTGCTTTCAGATTTAAGAGAAACTTGAAAAAAACGCCTCCTGAAAATTATTTAAACATTTATTCACCTTTTGGCTACTTATAGTTTGAAATCACGTGCTCGCCCCGTATAATTTGAGCGCTTTTTGAGGCTTGACTCAGAGCGTCAAAGAACGTTTTATACGACACGCGTCATACCTCGAAGGGAGCAGTGGCAAAATGTCTGCGTCGCTTATGAGTAAAAAAGTGGCCCGCAAGCTCCTGCTCATCCAGTTCATCGCGGTTCTGGCGGCAGGATTGTTGTTTTGCCTTAAAGACCCTTTCTGGGGCTTCTCTGCGTTATGCGGAGGGCTGGCAGTGTGGCTGCCAAATGTGCTGTTTATGAATTTTGCCTGGCGTCATCAGGCGCATACACCCGCTAAAGGCCGCGTGGCCTGGTCTTTCGCCTTCGGCGAAGCGTTTAAGGTGATTGCGACCTTTACCCTGCTGGTGGTGGCGCTGGCGTGTTTGAAGGCGGTTTTCTTGCCGCTGATTGTGACGTGGGTTTCGGTGCTGGTTGTGCAGATACTGGCGCCAGCTGTAATTAACAACAAAGGGTAAGAGGCATCATGTCTGCAGGAGAAATCTCGACGCCGCAGGAGTACATAGGCCACCATCTGAATAACCTTCAGATTGACCTGCGTACCTTCTCGCTGGTGGATCCGCATAACCCCCCGGCCACCTTCTGGACGCTCAACATCGACTCGATGTTTTTCTCGGTGGTGCTGGGCCTGTTATTCCTGGTTCTGTTCCGTAAAGTCGCCAAACACGCGACCAGCGGCGTACCGGGCAAATTCCAGACCGCGGTAGAGCTGGTTATCGGCTTTGTGCATGGTAGCGTACAAGACATGTACCACGGCAAAAGCAAGCTCATTGCGCCGCTGGCCCTGACGATTTTCGTCTGGGTATTCCTGATGAACCTGATGGATTTGCTGCCTATCGACCTGCTGCCGTACATCGGCGAGCACGTATTTGGCTTGCCAGCCCTGCGCGTGGTGCCGTCTGCGGACGTGAACATCACCCTTTCCATGGCGCTTGGTGTATTTATCCTCATTCTTTTCTACAGCATCAAAATGAAAGGCGTTGGCGGCTTTACTAAAGAGCTGACGCTGCAGCCGTTCAATCACCCGGTATTTATTCCGATCAACCTGATTCTGGAAGGTGTGAGCCTGCTGTCCAAACCGGTTTCTCTCGGTCTGCGACTGTTCGGCAACATGTATGCCGGTGAGCTGATTTTCATTCTGATTGCTGGTCTGTTGCCGTGGTGGTCACAGTGGGTTCTGAATGTGCCTTGGGCCATTTTCCACATCCTGATTATTACGCTGCAAGCCTTCATCTTCATGGTTCTGACGATTGTCTATCTGTCGATGGCATCTGAAGAGCATTGATTTTTTACCAACACTACTACGTTTTAACTGAAACAAACTGGAGACTGTCATGGAAAACCTGAATATGGATCTGCTGTACATGGCTGCCGCTGTGATGATGGGTCTGGCGGCAATCGGTGCTGCGATCGGTATCGGCATCCTCGGGGGCAAATTCCTGGAAGGCGCTGCGCGTCAACCTGATCTGATTCCTCTGCTGCGTACTCAGTTCTTTATCGTTATGGGTCTGGTGGATGCTATCCCGATGATCGCTGTAGGTCTGGGTCTGTACGTGATGTTCGCTGTCGCGTAGTAAGCGTTGCTTTTATTTAAAGAGCAATATCAGAACGTTAACTAAATAGAGGCATTGTGCTGTGAATCTTAACGCAACAATCCTCGGCCAGGCCATCGCGTTTGTCCTGTTCGTTCTGTTCTGTATGAAGTATGTATGGCCGCCAATTATGGCTGCCATCGAAAAACGTCAGAAAGAAATTGCTGACGGTCTGTCTTCTGCAGAACGCGCTAAAAAGGATCTGGAGCTTGCACAGTCCAACGCGACCGACCAGCTGAAAAAAGCGAAAGCGGAAGCCCAGGTGATTATTGAGCAGGCGAACAAACGCCGCGCTCAGATCCTGGACGAAGCGAAAGCTGAAGCAGAGCAGGAACGTAACAAAATCGTGGCGCAGGCCCAGGCCGAAATCGAAGCCGAGCGTAAACGTGCCCGTGAAGAGCTGCGCAAGCAGGTTGCTATCCTGGCTGTTGCTGGCGCCGAGAAGATCATTGAACGTTCCGTGGATGAAGCTGCTAACAGCGACATCGTGAATAAACTGGTCGCTGAACTGTAAGGAGGGAGGGGCTGATGTCTGAATTTGTAACGGTAGCTCGCCCCTACGCCAAAGCAGCTTTTGACTTTGCCGTCGAACACCAAAGCCTCGACCGCTGGCAGGATATGCTGGCGTTTGCCGCTGAAGTGGCCAAAAACGAACAGATGGCTGAGCTTCTCTCTGGCGCCCTGGCGCCAGAAACGCTCGCTGAGTCGTTTATCGCAATCTGTGGTGACCAGTTAGACGCCAACGGCCAGAACCTGATTCGGGTAATGGCGGAAAACGGCCGTCTGAAGGTACTTCCTGATGTTCTTGAGCAGTTCATTCAGTTACGCGCAGCCCTTGAGGCTACTGTTGAAGTCGAAGTGACTTCCGCCAGCGCACTGAGCGATGAACAGCTTGCGAAAATCAGCGCCGCGATGGAAAAACGTCTGTCACGCAAAGTGAAGCTGAATTGCAAAATTGATAAGTCTGTAATGGCGGGCGTCATCATCCGTTCGGGTGATACGGTCATTGACGGCAGCGTGCGCGGCCGTCTTGAGCGCCTCGCAGACGTCTTGCAGTCTTAAGGGGACTGGAGCATGCAACTGAATTCCACCGAAATCAGCGAACTGATCAAGCAGCGCATTGCTCAGTTCAATGTTGTGAGTGAAGCTCACAACGAAGGTACTATTGTTTCTGTAAGTGACGGTGTTATCCGCATCCACGGCCTGGCCGATTGTATGCAGGGTGAGATGATTTCCCTGCCGGGTAACCGTTACGCTATCGCACTGAACCTGGAGCGCGACTCCGTTGGTGCAGTGGTTATGGGTCCGTACGCTGACCTCGCCGAAGGCATGAAGGTGAAATGTACTGGCCGTATTCTTGAAGTGCCGGTTGGCCGTGGCCTGCTGGGCCGTGTGGTTAACACCCTCGGCGCGCCGATCGATGGTAAAGGTCCGGTTGAACACGATGGCTTCTCGCCAATCGAAGTTATCGCACCGGGCGTAATCGATCGTCAGTCCGTAGACCAGCCTGTACAGACCGGTTATAAGTCCGTTGACGCCATGATCCCAATCGGTCGTGGTCAGCGTGAACTGATCATCGGCGACCGTCAGACCGGTAAAACCGCGATGGCTATCGACGCCATCATCAACCAGCGCGATTCCGGCATCAAATGCGTGTACGTGGCTATCGGCCAGAAAGCGTCCACCATTGCTAACGTGGTTCGTAAACTGGAAGAACACGGTGCGCTGTCCAACACCATCGTTGTGGTCGCGACCGCTTCTGAATCCGCTGCGCTGCAGTACCTGGCTCCGTATGCCGGTTGCGCGATGGGCGAATACTTCCGTGACCGCGGCGAAGACGCGCTGATCGTTTACGATGACCTGTCTAAACAGGCTGTCGCTTACCGTCAGGTTTCCCTGCTGCTCCGTCGTCCGCCGGGACGTGAAGCATTCCCGGGCGACGTGTTCTACCTCCACTCCCGTCTGCTGGAGCGCGCATCCCGTGTTAACGCGGAATACGTTGAGAACTTCACCAAAGGTGCAGTGAAAGGTAAAACCGGCTCTCTGACCGCACTGCCGATCATCGAAACCCAGGCGGGTGACGTTTCTGCGTTCGTTCCGACCAACGTAATTTCTATTACCGACGGTCAGATCTTCCTGGAAACCAACCTGTTTAACTCCGGTATTCGTCCGGCGGTTAACCCGGGTATCTCCGTATCGCGTGTGGGTGGTGCTGCTCAGACCAAGATCATCAAGAAACTGTCCGGTGGTATCCGTACCGCGCTGGCACAGTATCGTGAACTGGCGGCGTTCTCTCAGTTCGCCTCCGATCTGGACGAAGCTACCCGTAAGCAACTGAGCCACGGCCAGAAAGTAACTGAACTGCTTAAGCAGAAACAGTACGCGCCGATGTCCGTTGCACAGCAGGGCCTGGTCCTGTTCGCGGCGGAGCGCGGTTACCTCGAAGATGTGGAACTGGCGAAAATCGGTAGCTTCGAAGCCGCTCTGCTGGCTTACGTCGACCGTGATCACGCTCCGCTGATGCAAGAGATTAACCAGTCCGGTGGCTATAACGACGAAATCGAAGGCAAGCTGAAAGGCATCCTCGATTCCTTCAAAGCAACCCAATCCTGGTAACGTCTGGCGGCTTGCCTTAGGGCAGGCCGCAAGGCATTGAGGAGAAGCTCATGGCCGGCGCAAAAGAGATACGTAGTAAGATCGCAAGCGTCCAGAACACGCAAAAGATCACTAAAGCGATGGAGATGGTCGCCGCTTCCAAAATGCGTAAATCGCAGGATCGCATGGCGGCCAGCCGTCCTTATGCAGAAACCATGCGCAAAGTGATTGGTCACCTTGCAAACGGTAATCTGGAATATAAGCACCCTTACCTGGAAGAACGCGACGTTAAGCGCGTGGGCTACCTGGTGGTGTCGACTGACCGTGGTCTGTGCGGCGGCTTGAACATCAACCTGTTCAAGAAACTGCTGGCGGATATGAAAGCATGGTCCGATAAAGGCGTTCAGTGCGATATCGCAATGATCGGCTCTAAAGGCGTTTCTTTCTTCAATTCAGTGGGCGGCAACATTGTGGCGCAGGTCACCGGCATGGGGGATAACCCTTCCCTGTCCGATCTGATTGGCCCGGTTAAAGTGATGTTGCAGGCTTATGATGAAGGCCGTCTGGACAAGCTTTACGTTGTCAGCAACAAATTTATTAACACCATGTCTCAGGCTCCGACCATCACTCAGCTGCTGCCGCTGCCGGCATCAGAAGACGATGAGTTGAAGCACAAATCCTGGGATTACCTGTACGAACCCGATCCGAAGGCGCTGCTGGATACCCTGCTGCGTCGTTATGTCGAATCGCAGGTTTATCAGGGTGTGGTTGAAAACCTGGCCAGCGAGCAGGCCGCACGAATGGTGGCGATGAAAGCCGCAACCGATAATGGCGGCAGCCTGATTAAAGAGCTGCAGTTGGTGTACAACAAAGCTCGTCAGGCCAGCATTACTCAGGAACTCACCGAGATCGTCTCGGGGGCCGCCGCGGTTTAACCAGGTTATTTCGTAGAGGATTCAAGATGGCTACTGGAAAGATTGTCCAGGTAATCGGCGCCGTGGTGGACGTCGAGTTCCCTCAGGATGCTGTACCGAAAGTGTACGACGCCCTTGAGGTAACGAATGGTAATGAGCGTCTGGTGCTGGAAGTCCAGCAGCAGCTCGGCGGCGGTATCGTACGTACCATCGCGATGGGCTCTTCCGACGGTCTGCGTCGCGGTCTGCCTGTTGCAGACCTTGAGCACCCGATCGAAGTGCCGGTAGGTAAAGCGACGCTGGGTCGTATCATGAACGTCCTGGGTCAGCCTATCGACATGAAAGGCGACATCGGCGAAGAAGAGCGTTGGGCGATTCATCGCGCGGCGCCGTCCTATGAAGAGCTGTCCAGCTCTCAGGAACTGCTGGAAACCGGCATCAAAGTTATCGACCTGATGTGTCCGTTCGCGAAGGGCGGTAAAGTCGGTCTGTTCGGTGGTGCAGGTGTAGGTAAAACCGTAAACATGATGGAGCTTATTCGTAACATCGCGATTGAGCACTCCGGTTACTCCGTGTTTGCGGGCGTGGGCGAACGTACCCGTGAAGGTAACGACTTCTACCACGAAATGACCGACTCCAACGTACTGGATAAAGTATCCCTGGTGTACGGCCAGATGAACGAGCCGCCGGGAAACCGTCTGCGCGTTGCGCTGACCGGCCTGACCATGGCTGAGAAATTCCGTGACGAAGGTCGTGACGTTCTGCTGTTCGTCGACAACATCTACCGTTACACCCTGGCCGGTACTGAAGTATCCGCACTGCTGGGCCGTATGCCTTCAGCGGTAGGTTATCAGCCGACCCTGGCGGAAGAGATGGGTGTTCTGCAGGAGCGTATCACCTCCACTAAAACCGGTTCTATCACCTCCGTACAGGCGGTATACGTACCGGCGGATGACTTGACTGACCCGTCACCAGCCACCACCTTTGCGCACCTTGACGCAACTGTGGTACTGAGCCGTCAGATTGCTTCCCTGGGTATCTACCCGGCCGTTGACCCGCTGGATTCCACCAGCCGTCAGCTGGACCCGCTGGTAGTAGGCCAGGAGCACTACGACACCGCTCGCGGCGTACAGTCCATCCTGCAGCGTTACCAGGAGCTGAAAGACATCATCGCCATCCTCGGTATGGACGAGCTGTCTGAAGAAGACAAACTGGTTGTTGCTCGTGCTCGTAAAATTCAGCGTTTCCTGTCACAGCCGTTCTTCGTGGCAGAAGTGTTTACCGGCGCGCCGGGCAAATACGTATCGCTGAAAGACACCATCCGTGGCTTTAAAGGCATCATGGAAGGTGAATACGATCATCTGCCGGAGCAGGCGTTCTACATGGTTGGCTCCATTGATGAAGCCGTGGAAAAAGCCAAAAAACTTTAACGCCTTAATCGGAGGGTGACATGGCAATGACTTACCACCTGGATGTCGTCAGCGCAGAGAAACAGATGTTCTCTGGTCTGGTCGAGAAAATCCAGGTTACGGGTAGCGAAGGTGAACTGGGTATTTACCCGGGCCACGCGCCGCTGCTCACCGCCATTAAGCCTGGTATGAT
>OGSG01000219.1_pt1 | contig 22756 bp, 16 predicted proteins | sample 1573841 | NCBI WGS metagenome assembly OGSG01 (sample SAMN03295849, study PRJEB24534) | human gut metagenome | isolation source: fecal sample 2 from infant 7 | host: Homo sapiens | place: USA: Pittsburgh, PA | collected 2014-07
CGGCAATCGGTGCACGATGCCTGATGCGACGCTTGCGCGTCTTATCATGCCTACAACCGTTGCCGAACGTAGGCTGGATAAGGCGTTCACGCCGCATCCGGCAATTCTCTGCTCCTGATGAGGGCGCTAAATGCCGCGTGGCCTGGAATTACTGATTGCACAAACCATTTTGCAAGGCTTCGACGCTCAGTATGGTCGATTCCTCGAAGTGACTTCCGGGGCGCAGCAGCGTTTCGAACAGGCCGACTGGCATGCTGTCCAGCAGGCGATGAAAAACCGTATCCATCTTTACGATCATCACGTTGGTCTGGTCGTGGAGCAACTGCGCTGCATTACTAACGGCCAAAGTACGGACGCGGCATTTTTACTGCACGTTAAAGAGCATTACACGCGGCTGTTGCCGGATTACCCGCGCTTCGAGATTGCGGAGAGCTTTTTTAACTCCGTGTACTGTCGGTTATTTGACCACCGCTCGCTTACTCCCGAGCGGCTTTTTATCTTTAGCTCCCAGCCAGAGCGCCGCTTTCGTACCATTCCCCGCCCGCTGGCGAAAGACTTTCACCCCGATCACGGCTGGGAATCTCTGCTGATGCGCGTTATCAGCGACCTGCCGCTGCGCCTGCGCTGGCAGAATAAAAGCCGTGATATCAATTACATTATTCGCCATCTGACGGAAACGCTGGGGACAGACAACCTCGCGGAAAGTCATTTACAGGTGGCGAACGAACTGTTTTACCGCAATAAAGCCGCCTGGCTGGTAGGCAAACTGATCACGCCTTCCGGCACATTGCCATTTTTGCTGCCGATCCACCAGACGGACGACGGCGAGTTATTTATTGATACCTGCCTGACGACGACCGCCGAAGCGAGCATTGTTTTTGGCTTTGCGCGTTCTTATTTTATGGTTTATGCACCGCTGCCCGCAGCGCTGGTCGAGTGGCTACGGGAAATTCTGCCAGGTAAAACCACTGCTGAATTGTATATGGCTATCGGCTGCCAGAAGCACGCCAAAACCGAAAGCTACCGCGAATATCTCGTTTATCTACAGGGCTGTAATGAGCAGTTCATTGAAGCGCCGGGTATTCGTGGAATGGTGATGTTGGTATTTACGCTGCCGGGCTTTGATCGGGTATTCAAAGTCATCAAAGACAAGTTCGCGCCGCAGAAAGAGATGTCTGCCGCTCACGTTCGTGCCTGCTATCAACTGGTGAAAGAGCACGACCGTGTGGGCCGAATGGCGGACACCCAGGAGTTTGAAAACTTTGTGCTGGAGAAGCGGCATATTTCCCCGGCATTAATGGAATTACTGCTCCAGGAAGCAGCGGAAAAAATCACCGATCTTGGTGAGCAGATTGTAATTCGCCATCTCTATATCGAGCGGCGGATGGTGCCGCTCAATATCTGGCTGGAACAAGTGGAAGGTCAGCAGTTGCGCGACGCCATTGAAGAATACGGTAACGCTATTCGCCAGCTTGCCGCTGCTAACATTTTTCCTGGCGACATGCTGTTTAAAAACTTCGGTGTCACCCGTCACGGGCGTGTGGTTTTTTATGATTACGATGAAATTTGCTACATGACGGAAGTGAATTTCCGCGACATCCCGCCGCCGCGCTATCCGGAAGACGAACTTGCCAGCGAACCGTGGTACAGCGTCTCGCCGGGCGATGTTTTCCCGGAAGAGTTTCGCCACTGGCTATGCGCCGACCCGCGTATTGGTCCGCTGTTTGAAGAGATGCACGCCGACCTGTTCCGCGCTGATTACTGGCGCGCACTACAAAACCGCATACGTGAAGGGCATGTGGAAGATGTTTATGCGTATCGGCGCAGGCAAAGATTTAGCGTACGGTATGGGGAGATGCTTTTTTGAGTAAAGCTTCCATATAATTTTTCTCCGCAATGTATCGAGGGTTATCCGTAAAGCCAAAGCTTTCAGCCATCTTATTTAATGTATTAAGGATTAATTCAGCAATAACCCGGTGACCCAATTCAAAAGCCAACTCAAAGGCAGAGTATTTTTGTGGGGCTTTGTGTTGCCAAAAATCCATAATATCTTCAGCGGTAAATCCAAACAGGCGTGCATGGTTAGATAAAGCAAGATAAACCGTCTCTACAACATTTTGTTGTTTATGCTGTATCGCTGAAAACAAACCGGGATATTCATTAGGATTATTTGCCAGGAGGAGGGGCTTCATATTTTTTTTATCGAATTTAAACGTATTAAACAGAGTGGGTAATGCGTTAAAAATAGTATTAATAACGTTCATATGTCCACTATTATAGGCAGTCAACATTTCTGTTCTATGTAGTTCTGGCATTTTCTGGAGCTGAATCATCAGTTGCGTAAGTTGGTGATTCTGACCAATTGCCATTAGCAAATTCATCGTTGCTGGTGATAATGGAGGGGTTATTTCATCCACAGATCCTTTTAACATCAATAGCTGTTCTTTCGGAAGTGCTGGAATTATTGCAACAGATTGGTTAATAACATGATCATTTGACCATTTCAGGAGGCTATAATCTACATTCATAAAATCCATCAGAGAATAGTGTTTAATATCCTCTTTGCTTTCGCTCATAATTCTTATTTTATCGTTAGTTACATTAGGATCATAAACCGAAACCACGTAATGGGTACATCCTTCAGTTGTGTTCTTTATTCTTAGCCGGACCGTCAAAGCATGGTTATCCACCAGTAATATGGCTGCCATAACACTGATGCCATTTGATTCCATCTTGTCAAAATATGCTTTCATAACTAGCCCGAAATCACCGCAGGCAGCAACGCAACGCCCCTCAGGACGGCTGGAAACCAACGCCAAAGTCTGGTTTTTGCATTTTTTGTTGAAGTGCGTGAGAAATTTTTCAGCTGAAGAGTAATCATCTTGATGGGGTTTGTAATCAACATTCTGATAAATATCATTAATATATTGTGCAGCAATGTGTCGGCATACTATACGGTTTTGGGGTCGCCCCGGAAAATAACATTGACCATTAAGTTTAATTCTTGGGAATTCTTTTTCTTTTCTATCTGATTTTAGGTTTAATTCTTGTTTATCAAGAGTGTCTGAGCGTTGAGGTAAAATTTCCATTAGGTATTCTTCAAATATTGGGGCAATGGTTTGAGTAAGTGTCGTGTTTTCGTTTTTATTAATTATCGTAATTTCTTTCTTATCAGCTTGTAAGACGGACGTGGAAAATTTAATGACAAAATCCTTGTTGCTAAAGATATGACGACCATTTTGTCTACAGTTCTCTGAGAAGCTTTTTAATAGAGGCGTCGCCAGCTCCTTGCCAGAAAATTTATCCTCGAGTTCTTTATAAAACAATTCACTCAGGGTTTGGTGTTCATTTGTCTGGGCTGTATTATTAATATTTGCAGAGAAAGAACTACGAGGGATGCGAGTAATCATTTAAATATCTCATTGTTTATTGATGTCTTGAATTTTAACTATCAGAACAGTGAAAAAATTTAATATGATTACAACTAAAGAAATATCATAAATCGCTCAATCTCATAATGCAGCCGTAAAAGTTTCGGTGGAATGAGATCTTGCGATTTTGTTAATGATTAAGTGGTTTGATGTTTAAAAATAATGCTGAGTTAATAAAAGTGTGTGAAGTGTATGACATTAAGTTATTTTGGCGTCAATGCGATTAACAGACACCCTTATTCTATTGCCACTCAGGTATGATGGGCAGAATATTGCCTCTGCCCGCCAGAAAAAGTCAGCGCATTCCACCGTACGCCAGCGTCACTTCCTTCGCCGCTTTAATCACCATCGCGCCAAACTCGGTCACGCGGTCATCGGTAATACGTGAAATCGGTCCGGAAATTGAAATTGCGGCAAACGGTTCGCGGTGCTCATCGAAAATACACGCTGCAAGGCAACGTAGCCCCAGTGCATGTTCCTCATCGTCAAATGAATAACCCCGTTTGCGCGTTTGGGCGAGATCTTCTTTTAAATGCACAGGAGACACCAGCGTTGCGTGGGTATAGGCATGTAACCCTTTGCGGTGCAGCAGCTTCGTCACCTGTTCTTCGCTCAGTTGGGCTAAAAAGGCTTTACCCGCACCGGAAGCGTGCATCGGCAATTTACCGCCGATAGGCGCGGACATTCGCATCAGATGCGTACACTGTACCTGGTCGATAATAATCGCTTCGTGATCGCTTTGATCAAGCACCGCCATATTGACCGTTTCGCCAGACTCTTCCATTAAATTGCGCAGGATAGGGTGAACAATCGCTAACAAATTACGGCTCTGGAGAAAGCTGCTGCCGACCATAAAGGCATGTGCGCCGATTGCCCAATGTCCCAGTTCGCCGACCTGACGCACGAAACCCTGCTGTTGCATCGTGGTTAGCAGGCGGTGGGTCGTGGAATTGGGTAACCCGGCTTGTTGCGCCAGCTCTGTGAGTGCCACACTGCCATTGGATTCGGCAATCCACTCCAGTAATTTCAGGCCACGCGTTAAAGACTGAACCTGTCCAGTCGCTGGTGCGGTGGCAACGGCGGGTTTTCTGCCGCGTTTCGCGGGAATGGGTGCGACCATGACAGCCTCCTTTTTCTGTATCGTGGAAATCATTTTCATTTTTATTGTTAGCTAATGCAATAGTTGCTGAACTGATCCGATGAGTTAATGTTGAACAAATCTCATGTTGCGTGGTGGTCGCTTTTACCACAGATGCGTTTATGCCAGTATGGTTTGTTGAATTTTTATTAAATCTGGGTTGAGCGTGTCGGGAGCAAGTGTGAGCAGCAAAGTGGAACAACTGCGTGCGCAGTTAAATGAACGTATTCTGGTGCTGGACGGCGGTATGGGCACCATGATCCAGAGCTATCGACTGAACGAAGCCGATTTTCGTGGTGAACGCTTTGCCGACTGGCCATGCGATCTCAAAGGCAACAACGACCTGCTGGTGCTCAGCAAACCGGAAGTGATCGCCGCTATCCACAACGCCTACTTTGAAGCGGGCGCGGATATCATCGAAACCAACACCTTCAACTCCACGACCATTGCGATGGCGGATTACCAGATGGAATCCCTGTCGGCGGAAATCAACTTTGCGGCGGCGAAACTGGCGCGAGCTTGTGCTGATGAGTGGACCGCGCGCACGCCGGAGAAACCGCGCTACGTTGCCGGTGTTCTCGGCCCGACCAACCGCACGGCGTCTATTTCTCCGGACGTAAATGATCCGGCATTTCGTAATATCACTTTTGACGGGCTGGTGGCGGCTTATCGAGAGTCCACCAAAGCGCTGGTGGAAGGTGGCGCGGATCTGATCCTGATTGAAACCGTTTTCGACACCCTTAACGCCAAAGCGGCGGTTTTTGCGGTGAAAACGGAGTTTGAAGCGCTGGGCGTTGAGCTGCCGATTATGATCTCCGGCACCATCACCGACGCCTCCGGGCGCACGCTCTCCGGGCAGACCACCGAAGCATTTTACAACTCATTGCGCCACGCCGAAGCTCTGACCTTTGGCCTGAACTGTGCGCTGGGGCCCGATGAACTGCGCCAGTACGTGCAGGAGCTGTCACGGATTGCGGAATGCTACGTCACCGCGCACCCGAACGCCGGGCTACCCAACGCCTTTGGTGAGTACGATCTCGACGCCGACACGATGGCAAAACAGATACGTGAATGGGCGCAAGCGGGTTTTCTCAATATCGTCGGCGGCTGCTGTGGCACCACGCCACAACATATTGCAGCGATGAGTCGTGCAGTAGAAGGATTAGCGCCGCGCAAACTGCCGGAAATCCCCGTAGCCTGCCGTTTGTCCGGCCTGGAGCCGCTGAACATTGGCGAAGATAGCCTGTTTGTGAACGTGGGTGAACGCACCAACGTCACCGGTTCCGCTAAGTTCAAGCGCCTGATCAAAGAAGAGAAATACAGCGAGGCACTGGATGTGGCCCGCCAGCAGGTGGAAAACGGCGCGCAGATTATCGATATCAACATGGATGAAGGGATGCTCGACGCCGAAGCGGCGATGGTGCGTTTTCTCAATCTGATTGCCGGTGAACCGGATATCGCTCGCGTGCCGATTATGATCGACTCCTCAAAATGGGATGTCATTGAAAAAGGTCTGAAGTGTATCCAGGGCAAAGGCATTGTTAACTCTATCTCGATGAAAGAGGGCGTCGACGCCTTTATCCATCACGCGAAGCTCTTGCGTCGTTACGGTGCGGCAGTGGTGGTAATGGCCTTTGACGAACAGGGACAGGCCGATACCCGCGCACGGAAAATCGAGATTTGCCGTCGGGCGTACAAAATCCTCACCGAAGAGGTTGGCTTCCCGCCAGAAGATATCATCTTCGACCCGAACATCTTCGCGGTCGCAACCGGCATTGAAGAGCACAACAACTATGCGCAGGACTTTATCGGCGCCTGCGAAGACATCAAACGCGAACTGCCGCACGCGCTGATTTCCGGCGGCGTATCTAACGTTTCTTTCTCATTCCGTGGCAACGATCCGGTGCGCGAAGCCATTCACGCAGTGTTCCTCTACTACGCTATTCGCAATGGCATGGATATGGGGATCGTCAATGCCGGGCAGCTGGCGATTTACGACGACCTGCCCGCTGAACTGCGCGACGCGGTGGAAGATGTGATTCTTAATCGTCGCGATAATGGCACTGAGCGTTTACTGGAGCTTGCCGAGAAATATCGCGGCAGCAAAACCGACGACACCGCTAACGCCCAGCAGGCGGAGTGGCGCTCGTGGGAAGTGAATAAACGTCTGGAATACTCGCTGGTCAAAGGCATTACTGAGTTTATCGAGCAGGATACCGAAGAAGCCCGCCAGCAGGCTACGCGCCCGATTGAAGTGATTGAAGGCCCGTTGATGGACGGCATGAACGTGGTCGGCGATCTGTTTGGCGAAGGCAAAATGTTCCTGCCACAGGTGGTCAAATCGGCGCGCGTCATGAAACAGGCGGTGGCCTACCTCGAACCGTTTATTGAAGCCAGCAAAGAGCAGGGCAAAACCAACGGCAAGATGGTGATCGCCACCGTGAAGGGCGACGTCCACGACATCGGTAAAAATATCGTTGGTGTGGTGCTGCAATGTAACAACTACGAAATTGTCGATCTCGGCGTTATGGTGCCTGCGGAAAAAATTCTCCGTACCGCTAAAGAAGTGAATGCTGATCTGATTGGCCTTTCGGGGCTTATCACGCCGTCGCTGGACGAGATGGTTAACGTGGCGAAAGAGATGGAGCGTCAGGGCTTCACTATTCCGCTATTGATTGGCGGCGCGACGACCTCAAAAGCGCACACGGCGGTGAAAATCGAGCAGAACTACAGCGGCCCGACGGTGTATGTGCAGAATGCCTCGCGTACCGTTGGTGTGGTGGCGGCGCTGCTTTCCGATACCCAGCGTGATGATTTTGTCGCTCGTACCCGCAAGGAGTACGAAACCGTACGTATTCAGCACGGGCGCAAGAAACCGCGCACACCACCGGTCACGCTGGAAGCGGCGCGCGATAACGATTTCGCTTTTGACTGGCAGGCTTACACGCCGCCGGTGGCGCACCGTCTCGGCGTGCAGGAAGTCGAAGCCAGCATCGAAACGCTGCGTAATTACATCGACTGGACACCGTTCTTTATGACCTGGTCGCTGGCCGGGAAGTATCCGCGCATTCTGGAAGATGAAGTGGTGGGCGTTGAGGCGCAGCGGCTGTTTAAAGACGCCAACGACATGCTGGATAAATTAAGCGCCGAGAAAACGCTGAATCCGCGTGGCGTGGTGGGCCTGTTCCCGGCAAACCGTGTGGGCGATGACATTGAAATCTACCGTGACGAAACGCGTACCCATGTGATCAACGTCAGCCACCATCTGCGTCAACAGACCGAAAAAACAGGCTTCGCTAACTACTGTCTCGCTGACTTCGTTGCGCCGAAGCTTTCTGGTAAAGCAGATTACATCGGCGCATTTGCCGTGACTGGCGGGCTGGAAGAGGACGCACTGGCTGATGCCTTTGAAGCGCAGCACGATGATTACAACAAAATCATGGTGAAAGCGCTTGCCGACCGTTTAGCCGAAGCCTTTGCGGAGTATCTCCATGAGCGTGTGCGTAAAGTCTACTGGGGCTATGCGCCGAACGAGAACCTCAGCAACGAAGAGCTGATCCGCGAAAACTACCAGGGCATCCGTCCGGCACCGGGCTATCCGGCCTGCCCGGAACATACGGAAAAAGCCACCATCTGGGAGCTGCTGGAAGTGGAAAAACACACTGGCATGAAACTCACAGAATCTTTCGCCATGTGGCCCGGTGCATCGGTTTCGGGTTGGTACTTCAGCCACCCGGACAGCAAGTACTACGCTGTAGCACAAATTCAGCGCGATCAGGTTGAAGATTATGCCCGCCGTAAAGGTATGAGCGTTACCGAAGTTGAGCGCTGGCTGGCACCGAATCTGGGGTATGACGCGGACTGATTCACAAATCTGTCACTTTTCCTTACAACAAACAGGGCGCTCAATGAGTGCCCTGTCTCTTTATTAATATGAAACACTTATACTGGAAACAGGCTGGAATAATCTTAGCCGGAAAAACGAATGTCAAAAGGCACAGTAAAGATGCCAGTCAGCGTGTTTCCGGTCCTTTGGTCATTCAATTGCTTCAGGAACATATAACGATAAGGAGAACCTGAACTCGTGTTAACGCTGCTTCACCTGCTTTCTGCCGTCGCCCTGCTGGTCTGGGGGACTCATATTGTTCGAACCGGCGTAATGCGCGTCTTCGGCGCGCGTTTGCGTACTGTCCTTAGCCGGAGCGTCGAAAAAAAGCCGCTCGCCTTTTGCGCGGGGATCGGCGTTACCGCACTGGTACAGAGCAGTAATGCCACCACCATGCTGGTGACCTCGTTTGTCGCTCAGGATCTGGTAGCCCTCGCACCGGCTCTGGTCATTGTGCTGGGTGCAGATGTCGGGACGGCGCTAATGGCGCGTATTCTCACCTTCGACTTATCCTGGCTGTCACCGTTACTTATTTTTATCGGCGTGATTTTTTTCCTCGGACGCAAACAGTCACGCGCCGGGCAACTGGGCCGCGTCGGTATTGGTCTTGGGCTGATTTTGCTAGCGCTGGAGTTGATTGTGCAGGCCGTAACGCCGATCACCCAGGCAAACGGCGTTCAGGTGATCTTTGCCTCGCTGACCGGCGATATTCTGCTGGATGCGCTGATTGGCGCGATGTTCGCCATTATCAGCTACTCCAGCCTTGCTGCTGTACTGCTGACCGCGACTCTGACCGCCGCAGGCATTATCTCCTTCCCCGTGGCGCTCTGTCTGGTGATTGGTGCTAACCTCGGTTCCGGTCTGCTGGCAATGCTCAACAACAGTGCCGCCAATGCCGCAGCCCGCCGTGTCGCGCTGGGTAGTCTGCTGTTTAAGCTGGTGGGTAGCCTGATTATCCTGCCGTTTGTCCATTTGCTGGCAGAGACAATGGGGAAGTTGTCATTGCCAAAAGCGGAACTGGTGATCTATTTCCACGTCTTCTACAACCTTGTTCGTTGCCTGGTCATGCTGCCATTTGTTGACCCGATGGCACGGTTTTGCAAAACGATTATTCGCGATGAACCGGAACTGGATACCCAGCTACGGCCTAAACATCTGGATGTCAGCGCGCTGGATACGCCCACGCTTGCTCTGGCGAACGCCGCGCGCGAAACCCTGCGCATTGGCGACGCCATGGAACAGATGATGGAAGGGTTGAATAAAGTGATGCACGGTGAGCCACGGCAGGAGAAAGAGCTGCGTAAGCTGGCAGATGATATCAACGTTCTCTACACCGCCATTAAGCTGTATCTGGCGCGGATGCCAAAAGAAGAGCTGGCGGAGGAAGAGTCGCGCCGCTGGGCAGAGATCATCGAAATGTCGCTCAACCTTGAACAGGCCTCCGATATCGTCGAGCGCATGGGCAGCGAAATCGCTGACAAATCACTGGCAGCACGGCGGGCATTTTCGCTTGATGGGTTGAAGGAACTGGATGCGCTCTATGAGCAATTGCTCAGTAATTTAAAGCTGGCAATGTCGGTTTTCTTCTCTGGTGATGTTACCAGCGCCCGTCGTTTGCGCCGCAGCAAGCATCGCTTTCGCATTCTTAATCGCCGCTATTCCCACGCCCACGTCGATCGCCTGCATCAGCAAAACGTGCAGAGCATTGAAACCAGTTCGCTACATTTAGGCTTACTGGGAGATATGCAGCGTCTGAACTCGCTGTTTTGTTCGGTGGCTTACAGTGTGCTGGAACAGCCGGATGAAGATGAAGGACGGGACGAGTATTAATACCGTGACCCTGTAGGCCTGATAAGACGCGTAAAGCGTCGCATCAGGCACTATGAACAAGATGCCGGATCATGCATCCGGCAATTCACTTAAAAACGGTGACCCGCTTCCAGCGGAACCGCTTCTTCACCGGCCTTAAACACATAGGTGGTGTTCGGGCCACCCAGCGTTGCGTGACCTTTACTCACTGTGATCCAGTTACCTTCCGGTAGACCAATAATCGTCAGTTCTGGCGCGACGACCAGCAGTTCGCGAATACGCTGTTCACGGGTTTCACCTTTATGGCCTTCCGGCAGCGCGTTGGTGAAGTGCGGGTTGATTTGCAACGGGAACAGATTCAGCGCATCGAAACCTTGCGGATCGACAATCGGCATATCGTTGGTGGTACGAATGGTTGGGCAAGCAAGGTTAGCGCCTGCGCTCCAGCCAATATACAGTGCGCCACGTTTAACCACGTCAGTAATTGGTGCCAGCAGCCCGCGCTCGCGGCACTGTTTCAGCAACTGGAAAGTATTACCGCCGCCGACAATCACGATCTCAGCATTTTCAATCGCGGCAACGGGATCGACAACGCTATGAATACCGGTGACAGAAACACCCAGCGGAGCGAGAACCGCAGCCGTTTTCTCTGTGTAATCATCCCAGGTCTGCGTTACGCCAGCGAAAGGGATAAACACCGCTGAGCGGCGACCCTGCAACTGTTCAGCAATTAGCGGCAGTGCATGTTCCAGCCAGGCTTTACCCGGCAGCGTCGAGTTACTCAATAAAAGCAGTTCCATTACTTCTCCGGTTAGTAAGAAATCACGGAAGGAATGCTACCACTGCGAATTTAACCACTTACTGACATGGCTCACGATGTCGCACATTGCTTCTGGAAAGTGATTTGAGCAGGTAACGAATTCAAGCCAATGGAAATAACAAATAGTTCGCTCATGACTATTTTTTATCAACCCAAAGGTACGGTATATTCCGTTTTTTACAGGAGAATTTATGCTGCCCGACTCATCAGTCCGTTTAAATAAATACATCAGCGAAAGCGGAATTTGCTCACGCCGCGAAGCGGATCGCTATATCGAGCAAGGCAATGTGTTCCTTAATGGCAAGCGAGCCACCATTGGCGATCAGGTGAAACCCGGCGACATTGTGAAAGTAAACGGTCAGTTGATTGAGCCTCGGGAAGCCGAAAATTTGGTACTTATCGCCCTGAACAAGCCCGTCGGTATTGTCAGCACCACCGAAGATGGCGAGCGCGATAACATTGTCGATTTCGTTAACCACAGCAAACGCGTGTTCCCGATTGGCCGCCTGGATAAAGACTCCCAGGGGCTGATTTTCCTCACCAATCACGGCGATCTGGTGAATAAGATCCTCCGTGCGGGTAACGATCATGAGAAAGAGTATCTGGTGACGGTCGATAAACCGATTACCGATGAATTTATTCGTGGTATGGGGGCGGGGGTGCCAATCCTCGGGACAGTGACTAAAAAGTGTAAAGTCAAAAAAGAAGCGCCGTTTGTCTTCCGCATTACCCTGGTGCAGGGGCTGAACCGTCAGATCCGGCGCATGTGCGAGCATTTCGGCTATGAAGTGAAAAAGCTGGAACGTACGCGCATTATGAACGTCAGCTTAAACGGCATTCCGCTGGGGGAGTGGCGCGATTTAACCGACGATGAGTTAATCGACCTCTTTAAGCTCATCGAAAATTCCTCTTCCGAGGCAAAACCTAAAGCGAAGGCCAAACCGAAAACAGCGGGCATCAAACGTCCAGTCGTTAAGATGGAAAAAACGGCGGAAAAAGGCGGTCGCCCGGCGTCCAACGGTAAGCGTTTTACCTCGCCGGGGCGTAAAAAGAAGGGACGCTGATTAACGCCTCAGACTGATGAAAACGTCCAAAAAGAGCTCGGACAGTCCCCTCGCCCCTTCGGGAAAAGGGTTAGGGTGAGGGGAAGATTGTGTCCACACAGACGAGTGAAAATCTCAGGCGTTGATTGTTCATTAGCGCCTGCCGCGCGTCGACGTATTTGCTGACCAGCTAAATGACGCTTCAGGATCCGGTTTATAAGCCTGCTTTTTCTTCAATTGGCGGGCTTTTTTCGCTTCAGCCTCACGCTCGACCATTAATTTATCGATGTACTCTTTCTTAATGCTGTTGGTTTCGGAGTTGGTCAGTACGCGACCATGCGCAATCCGTGCCCGATCCAGCAGTGTTTTAAGTTCACGCTGCTCGCGTTCAGTCATCTCTTTTTGGGTAATACGGGGGAGTGCCATGATGGTGCCCTCAGTGAGCCAGAGAGTTCAGTGTACGGGAATTCGTTTGCGAGCAGAACTGATAATATTCATTTTGCCTTCTCTTAACTATTTATCTCTTTCGATAATTAATTAGAGATGCAGATAAAAAAATTAAAGGCAATTATTCTCGATAAAGACGTTGGTTAACAGAGTACAGGCTCGTTTATTGATAAGAATAGTGACAAGAAAATCAATACGGCCCGAAATATAGCTTCCAGGCCATACAGTATTTACTCAAACAAATTACTATGCAGTTTTTGCACCACCTGCTCGGCATCTTCGCCGGGCACCAGGAAGCACAGGTTATGGCTGGATGCGCCGTAACAAATCATGCGAATGTTGAACGGTTCCAGTACGCCGAATACCTCTTTGCCAACGCCGCAGGCTTTTGACAGGTCATTGCCAATCAACGCGACCAGCGCCAGACCTTCTTCCACCTCCACCCGGCACAGTGCGGAAAGCTCCATCAGCAGAGATTGCGTCAGCAACGTATCGCCAGTGGAGGTTGAACCGGTGGTATCAAGGGTTAATGCCACGCTCACTTCTGACGTGGTGATTAAGTCTACCGAAATATTATGCCGCGCGAGGATGCCGAAAACTTCCGCGAGGAAACCGCGAGAATGCAGCATATTCAGGCTGTGCAAAGTGAGCAGAGTCTGATTGCGACGAAGCGCCAGAGCGCGGAACAGCGGCGGATTTTCAGTTTTATTGCACACCAGCGTACCACCTGCGCGTGGGTCTTTGCTGGAGCCGACAAAGACCGGGATATCGCTGCGTACTGCGGGTAGCAACGTTGCCGGATGCAGTACTTTTGCACCAAAAGTTGCCATCTCTGCCGCTTCGGCAAACGCGATTTCATCAATGCGTTTTGCTGCGGAAACTACGCGTGGATCGGTGGTGTAGATGCCCGGGACGTCGGTCCAGATATCAACACGAGATGCGTGTAAAGCCTCCGCCAGCAAGGCTGCCGTATAATCGCTGCCTCCACGGCCAAGCGTCGTTGTACGACCTTTATTTTCGCTACCGATAAATCCCTGGGTGATCACTAAGCCTTCATTGAGGCGTGGGAGCAGCTGCAGCGCGGCCAGTTCCGCCAGCGCGGCTACATCTGGCTCTGCACGACCAAATCGGTCGTTGGTACGCATCACTTTACGTACATCAAACCACTGTGCCTGAACATCGCGTTCGCGCAGGATTTCGACAAACAGCAGGGTCGACATCAGCTCGCCGTGGCTGACCAGCTCATCTGTCAGCGCCGGAGACGTTGCCAGCGCCGCCGCTTCTGCCAGAACAGTAATGTTCTCCAGCAGACGTTCAATCTCTTCACGGATAACGTTCGGGTAACGCAGACGTTCCAGAATGGCAAACTGGATGTTGCGAATAGCGTCGAGTTTTTCGAATCGCTCGCCAGGTTCCAGCCCTTCCGCTAAAGCGACCAGCAGATTAGTGATACCAGCAGAAGCCGAGAGGACAACTAAACGCACGTTGGCATCAGAAAGCACAATATCAGCGCTGCGGTTCATGGCGTCAAAATCAGCTACGCTGGTACCGCCAAATTTGGAGACAACAATTTCAGACATAACTACCTCGTGTCAGGGGATCCATTTTCAGCCTTGGCACAAGGGAAGAGCGGAAGACGGGTGGGCGCAGAGCGATACTTCGCTACTATTTTCACCCAGAAGTGCTCCACCACTTGCGAAACGCCCGACTGCGAACGCTTCTGGTGACAACCCAGGGGATTCAGCCCCTGTAGCCGATGATGAACGTGGCCAGCCGTTCAATCACCTCGGCGATGCACCCCCTCAGGTGTTATCACAGGACTGGCTCCTCCAACACCGTTACTTGGGCAACGCGCCTCTTCTGGCCTGCGCTAGCGCAGGTAGTACATTTATAAATAAAGGGTGAGCGGGGCGGTTGTCAACGATGGGGTCATGCGGATTTTTCATCCACTCCTGGCGGTCAGTAGTTCGGCTAATAAATGCTTCACTGCGCTAAGGGTTTACACTCAACATTACGCTAACGGCACTAAAACCATCACATTTTTCTGTGACTGGCGCTACAATCTTCCAAAGTCACAATTCTCAAAATCAGAAGAGTATTGCTAATGAAAAACATCAATCCAACGCAGACCGCTGCCTGGCAGGCACTACAGAAACACTTCGATGAAATGAAAGACGTTACGATCGCCGATCTTTTTGCTAAAGACGGCGATCGTTTTTCTAAGTTCTCCGCAACCTTCGACGATCAGATGCTGGTGGATTACTCCAAAAACCGCATCACTGAAGAGACGCTGGCGAAATTACAGGATCTGGCGAAAGAGTGCGATCTGGCGGGCGCGATTAAGTCGATGTTCTCTGGCGAGAAGATCAACCGCACTGAAAACCGCGCCGTGCTGCACGTAGCGCTGCGTAACCGTAGCAATACCCCGATTTTGGTTGATGGCAAAGACGTAATGCCGGAAGTCAACGCGGTGCTGGAGAAGATGAAAACCTTCTCAGAAGCGATTATTTCCGGTGAGTGGAAAGGTTATACCGGCAAAGCAATCACTGACGTAGTGAACATCGGGATCGGCGGTTCTGACCTCGGCCCATACATGGTGACCGAAGCTCTGCGTCCGTACAAAAACCACCTGAACATGCACTTTGTTTCTAACGTCGATGGGACTCACATCGCGGAAGTGCTGAAAAAAGTAAACCCGGAAACCACGCTGTTCCTGGTAGCATCTAAAACCTTCACCACTCAGGAAACTATGACCAACGCCCATAGCGCGCGTGACTGGTTCCTGAAAGCGGCAGGTGATGAAAAACACGTTGCAAAACACTTTGCGGCGCTTTCCACCAATGCCAAAGCCGTTGGCGAGTTTGGTATTGATACTGCCAACATGTTCGAGTTCTGGGACTGGGTTGGCGGCCGTTACTCTTTGTGGTCAGCGATTGGCCTGTCGATTGTTCTCTCCATCGGCTTTGATAACTTCGTTGAACTGCTTTCCGGCGCACACGCGATGGACAAGCATTTCTCCACCACGCCTGCCGAGAAAAACCTGCCTGTACTGCTGGCGCTGATTGGCATCTGGTACAACAATTTCTTTGGTGCGGAAACTGAAGCGATTCTGCCGTATGACCAGTATATGCACCGTTTCGCGGCGTACTTCCAGCAGGGCAATATGGAGTCCAACGGTAAGTATGTTGACCGTAACGGTAACGTTGTGGATTACCAGACTGGCCCGATTATCTGGGGTGAACCAGGCACTAACGGTCAGCACGCGTTCTACCAGCTGATCCACCAGGGAACCAAAATGGTACCGTGCGATTTCATCGCTCCGGCTATCACCCATAACCCGCTCTCTGATCATCACCAGAAACTGCTGTCTAACTTCTTCGCCCAGACCGAAGCGCTGGCGTTTGGTAAATCCCGCGAAGTGGTTGAGCAGGAATATCGTGATCAGGGTAAAGATCCGGCAACGCTTGACTACGTGGTGCCGTTCAAAGTATTCGAAGGTAACCGCCCGACCAACTCCATCCTGCTGCGTGAAATCACTCCGTTCAGCCTGGGTGCGTTGATTGCGCTGTATGAGCACAAAATCTTTACTCAGGGCGTGATCCTGAACATCTTCACCTTCGACCAGTGGGGCGTGGAACTGGGTAAACAGCTGGCGAACCGTATTCTGCCAGAGCTGAAAGATGATAAAGAAATCAGCAGCCACGATAGCTCGACCAATGGTCTGATTAACCGCTATAAAGCGTGGCGCGGTTAATCATCGTCGATATGTAGGCCGGATAAGGCGTTCACGCCGCATCCGGCAACCGATGCCTGATGCGACGCGGTCGCGTCTTATCAGGCCTACAGGTCGATGCCGATATGTACATCGTATTCGGCAATTAATACATAGCACGATTGATTAAATAACCTTAATAACAATGCCGACGTTATGTCGGCATTTTTTTATCAGATAAATCCCCTTGTCTGTGATTTAACGGAAATCATACCATGAGGTTAATCCTAAAATAGATTTTTAATCGTTGTTTATTTCGGAAAATACGCAGATTAATTGCTTTTGTTTTTATTTTAAGTTTATGATTTTTATTGTTATTTAAATATAAGTTGAAACTTATATTTGATATTCATTCCAATTATCCTAAAACGCCATCGCTAATTCCCCGCGCCGTAATTCGCATGCTTTAGTTGTGTATACTCGATCCCGCCCGAAATGTTTTTGGGTAAATCTCCATTCATTCAATGAAGGGAAATTGTTATGAAAAAAGTTCTGTATGGCATTTTTGCCATATCTGCGCTTGCGGCGACTTCTGCGTGGGCTGCACCTGTACAGGTGGGCGAAGCGGCAGGGTCGGCAGCAACGTCGGTTTCGGCGGGGAGTTCCTCCGCGACCAGCGTCAGCACCGTAAGCTCGGCGGTGGGTGTCGCGCTCGCGGCAACCGGTGGCGGTGATGGTTCTAATACCGGGACCACCACAACCACGACCACCAGTACCCAGTAATAAAGTATGTATCCCCAAAATAATTTGAGTCATTGCATCTGTGGCTTGAAGTATGAAGGGATTTACCATAACCACACTCCGGTGTGGTTATTCTGCCCCTCTGGAGAAGAGTCGTGAAGCGACCTGCACTCATTCTTATCTGCCTGCTATTACAGGCCTGTTCAGCCACGACTAAAGAGCTGGGCAATTCACTGTGGGACAGTCTGTTCGGCCCGCCAGGCGTACAGCTGACGGATGATGATATTCAAAATATGCCCTACGCCAGCCAGTACATGCAGCTTAATGGCGGGCCGCAGTTATTTGTGGTGCTGGCCTTCGCTGAAGACGGACAACAAAAATGGGTCACTCAGGATCAGGCTACTCTCGTTACCCAACATGGCCGTCTGGTGAAGACTCTGCTCGGCGGCGACAACCTGATTGAAGTGAATAACCTTGCTGCCGACCCGCTGATTAAACCCGCACAAATCGTTGATGGCGCAAGCTGGACGCGCACGATGGGCTGGACCGAGTACCAGCAGGTACGCTACGCCACCGCACGCTCAGTCTTCAAATGGGATGGCACCGATACCGTCAAAGTCGGCAGCGATGAAACCCCGGTTCGCGTGCTGGACGAAGAAGTCTCCACCGACCAGGCGCGCTGGCATAACCGCTATTGGATCGACAGCGAAGGGCAAATTCGCCAGTCGGAACAGTATCTCGGCGCGGATTATTTTCCGGTGAAAACCACTCTCATCAAGGCGGCAAAACAATGATTAAACAAACTATTGTCGCGTTGCTTTTGAGTGTGGGAGCGTCATCGGTCTTCGCGGCAGGAACCGTCAAGGTGTTCAGCAATGGCAGCAGTGAGGCCAAAACGCTAACGGGCGCAGAGCATTTAATCGATCTGGTAGGCCAACCGCGGCTGGCAAACAGCTGGTGGCCCGGTGCGGTGATTAGCGAAGAGCTGGCAACGGCGGCAGCATTGCGTCAGCAGCAGGCGTTGCTGACACGGCTGGCAGAACAGGGCGCAGATTCCAGCGCCGACGATGCCGCTGCGATTAACGCCTTACGCCAGCAAATTCAGGCGTTGAAAGTGACGGGCAGGCAAAAAATCAATCTTGATCCCGATATCGTCCGCGTTGCCGAACGCGGTAACCCGCCGTTGCAGGGCAACTACACGCTGTGGGTCGGACCACCGCCGTCCACGGTCACGTTGTTCGGGCTTATCAGCCGTCCTGGCAAGCAGCCATTCACTCCAGGTCGCGACGTGGCGAGCTATCTCTCTGACCAGAGCCTGCTCAGCGGTGCGGATCGCAGCTACGCGTGGGTGGTTTACCCGGACGGACGCACGCAAAAAGCGCCGGTGGCTTACTGGAACAAGCGTCACGTAGAGCCGATGCCCGGCAGCATTATTTATGTTGGCCTCGCGGACTCCGTCTGGAGTGAGACGCCTGATGCCCTTAACGCCGACATTCTTCAGACTCTGACGCAGCGGATACCTCAATAATGAAAAAAAGACATCTGCTTAGCTTACTGGCGCTGGGCATTAGCACAGCTTGCTACGGCGAAACATATCCTGCGCCCATTGGTCCGTCGCAGTCGGATTTCGGTGGCGTAGGATTATTACAAACGCCCACCGCGCGTATGGCACGGGAAGGGGAGTTGAGTCTGAACTATCGCGATAACGATCAGTACCGTTATTACTCAGCTTCAGTGCAACTCTTCCCGTGGCTGGAAACAACGCTGCGCTACACCGACGTGCGCACCCGGCAGTACAGCAGCGTCGAAGCGTTCTCTGGCGATCAAACGTATAAAGATAAAGCCTTCGATCTCAAACTGCGTTTGTGGGAAGAGAGTTACTGGCTGCCGCAAGTGGCGGTTGGTGCGCGGGATATCGGCGGTACGGGGCTGTTTGATGCGGAATATCTTGTTGCCAGCAAAGCCTGGGGGCCGTTCGATTTTACGCTCGGCCTGGGCTGGGGATATTTGGGCACCAGCGGTAATGTGAAAAATCCGCTCTGTTCAGCCAGTGATAAATATTGCTATCGCGATAACAGCTACAAACAGGCGGGATCTATCGACGGTAGCCAGATGTTCCACGGTCCTGCCTCACTGTTTGGCGGCGTGGAATACCAGACGCCCTGGCAACCGCTGCGCCTGAAACTGGAGTATGAAGGCAATAATTATCAGCAGGATTTTGCCGGGAAGCTGGAGCAAAAAAGTAAGTTTAACGTCGGTGCGATTTATCGCGTTACCGATTGGGCCGACGTTAACCTTAGCTATGAACGTGGCAACACCTTTATGTTTGGCGTTACGTTGCGCACCAACTTTAACGATCTGCGCCCGTCTTACAACGATAACGCCCGCCCGCAATATCAACCGCAGCCGCAGGATGCCATTTTGCAGCATTCGGTGGTGGCGAATCAGTTAACGCTGTTGAAATACAATGCCGGACTTGCCGATCCACAGATCCAGGCGAAAGGCGATACGCTGTATGTTACCGGCGAGCAGGTGAAATATCGTGATTCGCGCGAAGGGATCATCCGTGCGAATCGGATCGTGATGAACGATCTGCCGGATGGGATCAAAACGATCCGCATTACGGAAAATCGCCTTAACATGCCGCAGGTGACGACGGAAACCGATGTCGCCAGCCTGAAAAATCATCTCGCCGGAGAGCCGTTGGGCCACGAAACGACGCTGGCGCAAAAACGCGTCGAGCCAGTGGTTCCGCAGTCCACCGAGCAGGGCTGGTATATCGACAAATCACGCTTTGATTTCCATATCGATCCGGTGCTGAACCAGTCGGTCGGTGGCCCGGAAAACTTTTACATGTATCAGCTGGGCGTGATGGGAACGGCAGATTTGTGGCTGACGGACCATCTGCTGACCACCGGCAGCCTGTTTGCAAATCTTGCCAACAACTACGACAAGTTTAACTACACTAATCCTCCGCAGGACTCGCACTTACCGCGCGTGCGTACCCATGTGCGCGAGTATGTGCAGAACGATGTCTATGTGAATAACCTGCAAGCCAACTACTTCCAGCATCTGGGCAACGGCTTCTACGGTCAGGTCTACGGTGGTTATCTCGAAACCATGTTTGGCGGTGCGGGGGCAGAAGTGTTGTATCGCCCGCTGGACAGCAACTGGGCGTTTGGTCTGGATGCCAACTACGTTAAACAGCGCGACTGGCGTAGTGCAAAAGATATGATGAAATTCACCGACTACAGCGTGAAAACCGGACATCTGACCGCCTACTGGACGCCATCTTTCGCTCAGGATGTGTTAGTTAAAGCCAGCGTCGGGCAGTATCTGGCAGGGGATAAAGGCGGCACGCTGGAGATCGCCAAACGCTTTGATAGCGGCGTGGTGGTGGGTGGCTATGCCACGATCACTAATGTTTCGAAAGAGGAGTACGGCGAAGGGGACTTCACCAAAGGCGTGTATGTCTCGGTACCGTTGGATCTCTTCTCGTCTGGCCCGACACGCAGCCGTGCGGCGATTGGCTGGACGCCGCTGACGCGTGACGGTGGTCAGCAACTTGGGCGTAAGTTCCAGTTGTATGACATGACCAGCGACCGTAGCGTCAATTTCCGCTAAGTCATGGGAAAGGTGCCAGTTTTCGCACTCACTGGCACCTTCATTCTTAATGGCCTGTCGAGCCATCAGGAACGCAGTTCACTCCCGGTTTGCGATCTGGTGTGTAAAGGCGAAAACATTCTGTCTTCCTGTCCGTCGATATCGGTTGCAGGTCTGGTTGCCTGAGCGACTGGGCCATCATTGGGCTGGAGACATTGCTTTGCGGTAGGTCGGCTTTATCAGCAGTACCGAGCGGACCAGCATAAGCAGGAAGAACAGAGACTGATAACATCAAAGCAGCAAAATAAGGCTTCATTTTTACCACCTTTATCAGGTTACGTTTCATTTGTTCCAGAGGAACATTGTCGATTTTTCGCGCATTGCTGGTGGCTGGGAATCACCTGAATGGGTGATTTTTGAATTACCGGCTTTGGTGCGGTTTGTCTTGCCGGATGCGCCGCCAGGCGCGGCTTATCCGGCCTACGGGTAGGTATATCCGGCTTTGGTGGAGGCGCGCTCCAAATCCAGGTTGAACAAAACATACACAAAAAATATAGATCTCCGTCACATTTTTGCGTTATACAGGAAGCTCGCCACTGTGAAGGAGGTACTGCTATGACGTCACTCTCTCGTCCGCGCGTGGAGTTTATCTCCACCATTTTGCAGACCGTACTCAATCTTGGCCTGCTGTGCCTCGGCCTGATTTTGGTTGTCTTCCTCGGCAAAGAAACGGTGCATCTGGCTGATGTGCTGTTCGCGCCAGAACAAACCAGCAAATATGAGCTGGTAGAAGGACTGGTGGTTTACTTTCTCTATTTCGAATTTATCGCGCTGATTGTGAAGTACTTTCAGTCCGGTTTTCACTTCCCGCTACGTTACTTTGTCTATATTGGGATCACCGCCATTGTGCGCTTGATCATCGTCGATCATAAATCGCCACTGGATGTGTTGATCTACTCGGCTGCGATCCTGTTACTGGTGATCACCCTGTGGCTGTGTAATTCGAAACGGCTGAAGCGGGAGTAAAAAGTCAGCACGCCGAAATGGCGCGGCGTGCTGGACAGGAAGATTACAGCGTAGCAGTTTGTTGTGTTTTCTTCGTTTCCGGTTCCCAGAGCGCTTCCAGCTCCTCAAGGGTTTTACCTTTGGTTTCCGGGACAAATTTCCACATAAACAGTGCTGCCAGAACGCCCATACAACCGTAAATCCAGTAGGAGAAACCGTTGTGGAAATGGGCCACCAGCCAGGAGTTTTTGTCCATCATCGGGAAGGTCCAGGAGACGAAGTAGTTCGCCAGCCACTGGGCCGCCACCGCGATTGCCAGCGCTTTACCACGAATAGCATTCGGGAAGATTTCCGACAGCAGTACCCAGCATACCGGACCCCAGGACATGGCAAAGGCGGCAACATAGAACAGCATCGACAGTAGCGCCACAATACCCGGTGCCTGAGTGTAAAACGCGGTACCGAGGCTAAACATACCGATTGCCATTCCGAGTGCGCCGATAATTTGCAGTGGCTTACGACCAAATTTATCCACCGTCATAATTGCCAGAACGGTGAAGGTGAGGTTGATAACTCCGACAATAATGGTCTGCAACAGCGCGATATCCGTGCTGGCCCCCAGCGTTTTGAACACTTCCGGCGCGTAGTACAGCACCACATTGATGCCGACAAATTGCTGGAAGATGGAGAGCATTACGCCGATTACAATCACGCCCACGCCAAACATCAGCAGACGACCACCGGTTTTGCGGCCATGATCCAGGGAGTGTTTAATTTCCTGTACTGTCTGAGTTGCAAGCGTGTTGCCCATAATTTTGCGCAGGATACCTTCCGCCTGTTCTTGCTTGCCGCGCGACATCAGCCAGCGAGGACTTTCTGGCACGGTATACAGCAGCATTAAGAACAGCAGTGCAGGGATACATTCCGAGGCAAACATATAACGCCAGCCGTCAGTATTCAGCCAGCTGGCATCACCGGAACGGGCAATAAAATAGTTTACGCAGTAAACTAAAAGTTGCCCGAAAATAATCGCAAACTGGTTAAAAGAGACCAGTTTCCCGCGAATATGGGCTTTGTTGAATAAATCGAACTTTTGCTGAGTTGAAGGATCAGATCACGTA
>OGSG01000226.1_pt1 | contig 21850 bp, 17 predicted proteins | sample 1573841 | NCBI WGS metagenome assembly OGSG01 (sample SAMN03295849, study PRJEB24534) | human gut metagenome | isolation source: fecal sample 2 from infant 7 | host: Homo sapiens | place: USA: Pittsburgh, PA | collected 2014-07
GTAAAATCGTGTTGAGGCCAACGCCCATAATGCGGGCGGTTGCCCGGCATCCAACGCCATTCATGGCCATATCAATGATTTTCTGGTGCGTACCGGGTTGAGAAGCGGTGTAAGTGAACTGCAGTTGCCATGTTTTACGGCAGTGAGAGCAGAGATAGCGCTGATGTCCGGCAGTGCTTTTGCCGTTACGCACCACCCCGTCAGTAGCTGAACAGGAGGGACAGCTGATAGAAACAGAAGCCACTGGAGCACCTCAAAAACACCATCATACACTAAATCAGTAAGTTGGCAGCATCACCGCGTACGTTTAGTGGCAAACGTAGTACGCTGGCGCTGGCTATCGCCGGTGTTACAGCAATGTCGGGCTTTATGGCAATGCCGGAGGCTCGCGCCGAAGGATTCATCGACGATTCAACCTTAACCGGCGGTATATATTACTGGCAGCGTGAACGCGACCGTAAAGATGTTACCGACGGCGACAAATACAAAACCAACCTTTCTCACTCCACCTGGAATGCCAACCTCGATTTTCAGTCCGGTTATGCTGCTGATATGTTCGGCCTTGATATTGCTGCGTTTACGGCGATTGAAATGGCGGAAAACGGCGACAGCTCCCACCCGAACGAAATCGCGTTTTCAAAAAGTAATAAAGCCTATGACGAAGACTGGTCCGGCGACAAAAGCGGTATAAGCCTGTATAAAGCTGCGGCCAAATTTAAATACGGTCCGGTTTGGGCGAGGGCAGGTTACATTCAGCCAACTGGTCAAACGCTGTTAGCGCCGCACTGGAGCTTTATGCCAGGTACTTATCAGGGGGCGGAAGCCGGGGCGAATTTTGATTACGGCGATGCTGGTGCGTTGAGTTTCTCCTACATGTGGACCAATGAATACAAAGCACCATGGCATCTGGAAATGGATGAGTTTTATCAGAACGATAAAACCACCAAAGTTGATTATCTGCACTCCCTTGGGGCGAAATACGACTTCAAAAATAACTTCGTACTGGAAGCAGCATTTGGTCAGGCGGAAGGGTATATCGATCAATATTTTGCCAAAGCCAGCTACAAATTTGATATCGCCGGTAGCCCGTTAACCACCAGCTACCAGTTCTACGGTACCCGCGATAAAGTTGACGATCGCAGCGTCAACGATCTTTATGACGGCACCGCCTGGCTGCAAGCGTTGACCTTTGGTTACCGGGCGGCTGACGTAGTGGATTTGCGCCTCGAAGGCACCTGGGTTAAGGCTGACGGTCAGCAGGGATACTTCCTGCAACGTATGACTCCAACCTACGCTTCCTCAAACGGTCGCCTGGATATCTGGTGGGATAACCGTTCTGACTTCAACGCCAACGGCGAAAAAGCGGTCTTCTTCGGTGCGATGTATGACCTGAAAAACTGGAATCTTCCAGGCTTCGCCATCGGCGCTTCCTACGTTTACGCATGGGATGCTAAACCTGCGACCTGGCAGAGCAATCCGGATGCGTACTACGACAAAAACCGGACTATTGAAGAGTCTGCCTACAGCCTGGATGCGGTCTACACCATTCAGGACGGTCGCGCCAAAGGCACGATGTTCAAACTGCACTTCACCGAATACGACAACCACTCCGACATCCCAAGCTGGGGCGGCGGTTACGGTAACATCTTCCAGGATGAGCGTGACGTGAAATTTATGGTAATCGCACCATTCACCATCTTCTGATGCACGACGCGGCAGGTTTTGTGCCTGCCGCACGTTTGAGGAATTTTCAATGAAAAAACTGATTCTCATCGCCATAATGGCATCGGGGCTGGTAGCTTGTGCGCAATCAACCGCGCCACAGGAAGACAGTCGTCTGAAAGAGGCATACAGCGCCTGTATCAACACCGCACAAGGTTCGCCAGAAAAAATTGAAGCCTGCCAGAGCGTGTTAAACGTGCTGAAGAAAGAGAAACAACATCAGCATTTTGCCGACCAGGAAAGTGTCCGCGTACTGGATTATCAGCAGTGTCTGCGTGCAACGCAAACCGGAAATGATCAGGCGGTGAAAGCCGATTGTGATAAAGTTTGGCAGGAAATTCGCAGTAATAACAAATAAGTGAGAGCTGTAACTCTCGCTTTTCTTATTTCCCTTGCATAAAAAAGCCAACCCGCAGGTTGGCTTTTTCTCATTCAGGCTGGCTTATTTGCCTTCGTGCGCATGTTCATCTTCGCGGCAATCGCCTTCGGCACAGTGACCGTAAAGATAGAGACTGTGGTTAGTCAGGCGAATGCCATGTTTTGCGGCAATTTCACGCTGACGCGCTTCGATGGAATCATCACTAAATTCGATAACCTTGCCGCAGTCGAGGCAGATCAGGTGATCGTGGTGATGTTGCTGTGTCAGTTCAAATACGGATTTACCGCCTTCAAAATTGTGGCGGGTGACGATACCAGCGTCGTCAAACTGGTTCAGTACGCGATATACCGTAGCCAGACCAATTTCTTCACCCATATCGATCAGACGTTTGTATAAATCTTCCGCACTGACGTGATGGTTGTCCGGCTCCTGAAGAACTTCCAGGATTTTTAAACGAGGAAGCGTTACTTTCAGGCCAGCTTTCTTTAGGGCGGTATTGTTATCAGTCATGCGGAATCTGTCCTGTTACTAAGCGGTTCACTTCATTAGAAGAAGTGACAGAATTTGCTCTTGAGATAATGCGTATCATTATAGAATTGCCACGCCTAAATGAAAACCACAAGTCCCTGGCAAATATTGTTAATAAAAACGTGGCACAGCTTACATTTACAACGGCAAGGCCACTTGAACACCGGGACATTGTACAGGTACAACAGCAAAAGTTACAAATTTGTAGCAATTATTTTGATTGGCATTATCTATTAATACGGCGTAGACATGAGTCTACGCCGCATCACATCAGGCATTGAGAATTTCGTCGAGATGCAACTCTTCAGAAATCTGTTTAACCCATTTTTCTACACGTTCAGCGGTCAGTTCCGGCTGACGGTCTTCGTCGATAGCCAGACCGACAAAGTGGTCGTCATCAGCCAGACCTTTTGATGCTTCGAAATGATAGCCCGCAGTTGGCCAGTGACCAACGATCGTTGCACCGCGCGGTTCAATGATGTCGCGGATGGTGCCCAATGCATCGCAGAAATATTCGGCGTAATCTTCCTGGTCACCACAACCAAACAGCGCAACCAGTTTGCCATTGAAATCAATCTCTTCGAGAGTCGGGAAGAAGTCATCCCAGTCACACTGCGCTTCGCCATAATACCAGGTTGGGATGCCCAGCAGCAGAATGTCATAAGCTTCCAGATCTTCTTTGCTGCTTTTTGCAATGTCATGGACATCGGCAACGTCTTTACCAAGCTGTTTTTGAATCATTTTTGCGATATTTTCGGTATTACCGGTGTCGCTGCCGAAAAAGATGCCAGTGATAGCCATGAGTGAAATAACCTCTTGAAACTTATTGAAATGGGGGTGGAAAATTGCCCACGGATAAAGGCAATCATAGCAGAACAGGCAGTCTTGCGGAATCAGCAAACGAGCAGGACTGCACACTGTGCTACATGAAAGTGGAAATTTAAACGATGCCCTGACTACGCAGCGCCGCCAGTTGCTGCATTAACATCTCTTCGATCAGTTCGCTACGGCTCATATTGCGCGATTCCGCCAGCTCGTTCAGCGCCTCGACAGCTTCCGCGTTCAGCTTCAGTTCGACACGCTTAAGGCCACGTACTTTGTCGCGTTTTAGCTGGTTGCGTTTATTAATACGCAGCTGTTCATCGCGCGAAAGCGGATTAGTTTTCGGTCGTCCCGGTCGACGCTCGTGCGCGAACAGATCTAATGTCGTACGGTCCGTTTGTTCTTTGGCCATGATCTTGGTGACTTCGGGGGAAACAATCAGCCAGGCCTCTGCCCGGATGGATAGCGCGCCATAATACATCAGCGCGATGAGTCACGCCAACGCCCACGCGCGGAAAGCGACGCGGACGCTGGGTTTTTAATCAGTTGCGTTAATCATTGAGATAGCGACGGATAGCGCGTAATACCGCATCCGGTTTTTCAGCATGGACCCAGTGACCCGCGCCTGCAATCACATGCGCCCGTGCCTGTGGAAATTGTGCCAGTAAATCATCACGGTACTGCTCGCTAACATACGGAGAATTGCCGCCAGGGATAAACAGGGCAGGGTGATCCCATGCCGGGATTTTCTCCCAACCCACAATATGCGGATACTGATCCCACAATACCGGCACGTTAAAGCGCCACTCCCCGTCAACAAAAGATTTCAACAGAAACTGAATCACCCCTTCTTCATTAAGATGCTGGCGCATTATTGCTGCTGCTTGCTGGCGAGTTTGTGCGTCCGATTCACTGACTGCGTTGATAGCCGAGAAAATCTCATCATGACGGCGTACGTGATAGTCGACCGGTGCGATATCGATCGCCACCAGTTTATCGATGCGATCGGGGGCCAGTGCAGTAAGTGCCATTACCGCTTTACCGCCCATGGAGTGACCGATAAATGTTGCTTTGTCGATCTGCAGTGCATCCAGGGTATCAACAAGATCCTGCGCCATCGTCGGGTAATTCATCACCGGATCTCTCGGTGAAAGACCGTGGTTACGCATATCAACCTGGATGATATTGTGATCATTTACCAGATCGCGAGCCAGTACGCCAAGGTTGTCGAGGCTGCCAAACAGACCATGGACAAGAACGATGGGAGAATTATTGTGCTGGTTTTGTGCAGTTTGCGCGCGGATATTCAATTTCATGGCAAAGTTCTTTTTTTCGCGTTGTCGGGTTAGGGTATTATGTTGACCATTGTGCCACAGGGCTGCAACAAATAAGGTTTATTCCGAGTTTTTCTGCAAGCCAGGCTTGACGCTATCCGCTGCCGGGATTTATTCATATACTCCTGGCGACTTGTATTCAGCTAAGACACTGCACTGGATTAAGATGAAAACGATTGAAGTTGATGATGAACTCTACAGCTATATTGCCAGCCACACTAAGCATATCGGCGAGAGCGCATCCGACATTTTACGGCGTATGTTGAAATTTTCCGCCGCATCACAGCCTGCTGCTCCGGTGACGAAAGAGGTTCGCGTTGCGTCACCTGCTATCGTCGAAGCGAAGCCGGTCAAAACGATTAAAGACAAGGTTCGCGCAATGCGTGAACTTCTGCTTTCGGACGAATACGCAGAGCAAAAGCGAGCGGTCAATCGCTTTATGCTGCTGTTGTCTACACTATATTCTCTTGACGCCCAGGCGTTTGCCGAAGCAACGGAATCGTTGCACGGTCGTACACGCGTTTACTTTGCGGCAGATGAACAAACGCTGCTGAAAAATGGTAATCAGACCAAGCCGAAACATGTGCCAGGCACGCCGTATTGGGTGATCACCAACACCAACACCGGCCGTAAATGCAGCATGATCGAACACATCATGCAGTCGATGCAATTCCCGGCGGAATTGATTGAGAAGGTTTGCGGAACTATCTAAAACGTTGCAGACAAAGGACAAAGCAATGGCAATCCACAATCGTGCAGGCCAACCTGCACAACAGAGTGATTTGATTAACGTCGCCCAACTGACGGCGCAATATTATGTACTGAAACCAGAAGCAGGGAATGCGGAGCACGCGGTGAAATTCGGTACTTCCGGTCACCGTGGCAGTGCAGCGCGCCACAGCTTTAACGAGCCGCACATTCTGGCGATCGCTCAGGCAATTGCTGAAGAACGTGCGAAAAACGGCATCACTGGCCCTTGCTATGTGGGTAAAGATACTCACGCCCTGTCCGAGCCTGCGTTCATTTCCGTACTGGAAGTGCTGGCAGCGAACGGCGTTGATGTCATTGTGCAGGAAAACAATGGCTTCACTCCAACGCCTGCCGTTTCCAATGCCATCCTGGTTCACAATAAAAAAGGTGGCCCGCTGGCAGACGGTATCGTGATTACACCGTCCCATAACCCGCCGGAAGATGGTGGTATCAAGTACAATCCGCCAAATGGTGGCCCGGCTGATACCAACGTCACCAAAGTGGTGGAAGACAGGGCCAACGCACTGCTGGCCGATGGCCTGAAAGGCGTGAAGCGTATCTCCCTCGACGAAGCGATGGCATCCGGTCATGTGAAAGAGCAGGATCTGGTGCAGCCGTTCGTGGAAGGGCTGGCCGATATCGTTGATATGGCGGCGATTCAGAAAGCGGGCCTGACGCTTGGCGTTGATCCGCTGGGCGGTTCCGGTATCGAATACTGGAAGCGTATTGGCGAGTATTACAACCTCAACCTGACTATCGTTAACGATCAGGTCGATCAAACCTTCCGCTTTATGCACCTTGATAAAGACGGCGCGATCCGTATGGACTGCTCCTCCGAGTGTGCGATGGCGGGCCTGCTGGCACTGCGTGATAAGTTCGAGCTGGCGTTTGCTAACGACCCGGATTATGACCGTCACGGTATCGTCACTCCGGCAGGTTTGATGAATCCGAACCACTACCTGGCGGTGGCGATCAATTACCTGTTCCAGCATCGTCCGCAGTGGGGCAAAGATGTTGCCGTTGGTAAAACGCTGGTTTCTTCTGCGATGATCGACCGTGTGGTCAATGACTTGGGTCGTAAGCTGGTAGAAGTCCCGGTAGGTTTCAAATGGTTTGTTGATGGTCTGTTCGACGGCAGCTTCGGCTTTGGCGGCGAAGAGAGCGCAGGGGCTTCCTTCCTGCGTTTCGACGGCACGCCGTGGTCCACCGACAAAGACGGCATCATCATGTGTCTGCTGGCGGCGGAAATCACCGCTGTCACCGGTAAGAACCCGCAGGAACACTACAACGAACTGGCAAAACGCTTTGGTGCGCCGAGCTACAACCGTTTGCAGGCAGCTGCGACTTCCGCACAAAAAGCGGCGCTGTCTAAGCTGTCTCCGGAAATGGTGAGCGCCAGCACCCTGGCAGGTGACCCGATCACCGCGCGCCTGACTGCTGCTCCGGGCAACGGTGCTTCTATTGGCGGTCTGAAAGTGATGACTGACAACGGCTGGTTCGCCGCGCGTCCGTCAGGCACGGAAGACGCATATAAGATCTACTGCGAAAGCTTCCTCGGTGAAGAACATCGCAAGCAGATCGAGAAAGAAGCGGTTGAGATTGTTAGCGAAGTTCTGAAAAACGCGTAAACACATTAAATAAGAAAAAGGGCGGTCGGAAGATCGCCCTTTTTTACGTATGACAAACACAGAATTGCCTGATGCGCTACGCTTATCAGGCCTACGAGGATGGTGCAATATATTGAATTTACGCGATTTTGTAGGCCGGATAAGGCGTTCACGCCGCATCCGGCAAAAACAACGAACACTTTGTCAACAAACTGAGTAGCTCAAGGAAATCCCAATGAAGACCAACAGGAGTCTGGTCGTCATAGTGTCACTAATTACCGCCACATTACTGCTGACTGCATGCGCCCAACCTGAACAATCATCATTAGCTGGCGACTGGTTACTGACCCCTAAAGATAAAACCAGAGGATTAACGGGTAGCATTGCGGTAAATATTGCACCTTCCCGGTGTAAGACAAATTGCCGTGGTGATAACTTACCTGATAATACCCGCCGCTGGCAGTTGTCAGGCGGGAACGAAAAAGAACTTACTTATCTTCATAATATGTCAGCACAAGAAAAGGTCGGTTTAAATCCCGGTTGGCAATGCTACACCTCATTTTTTATGCGGGTTTGCCAGGGCAAGCCCGGCACTCGACCGATAGTCAATGAGGATTATGTCAGCGAAAGCGGATTTTTTGGCTCGATGATGCATGTCGGGATTATTGAGTTACGACGCTGCCAGTCAGAAAATTGCCAGCAAGAATTGAAAGCGATAAATACACATTAAAATAGTGAGTCCGGAAATGAAACCCGGACCTGAACATGTCTTATTGCGTGAATGTTTCTTTCATTTGATACTGCATTTCCCAGAGTTCAGTAAGCGAAATAACTTTTCTTGTTCTTGCTTCTTCACTTTGTACCCATAAGAAAGGGTAGAACGTGAAGGCTTCCGTTGCCGATAATTTTATTACGTCTTCTCGCCATTGCTGCCATCGTACATTTTCATAGAAGGTATCTAAATCACCGGATAATGCCCACTGAAGAAACTCAGAATATCCAACTTCCAGACTTTCCCAATTCAGAGTATCTGGCGCAAAATAATAAACGCAGCCAGTATCTTCCCCAAGATCGCCACCATTAAGAGCAAAAATTCCCCCTGCGACATCGTCAGCGATGGGTAAAGCCCGCACGCCTGCGAATTCAGGGCGTTGTGTCCAACTTACTGGATCTCGTGGCAACCGGGGGTGACCAGATCCTGCTATGCGTAACCAACCATTATCAATCAGCAGACCTCCGGAGCCATAGACAAGCGCACCCATTGGTGATTTTGTTGTCACCTGTAATTGATAAAGTGCGGTTTCGGCTAAATCTTTATTAACCGGTAAGAGTTCGGTATGGTTTGTGGCGTCTTTTAACCAGTTCTGGATTATTGGCCAGGCTGAATCTTCAGTATTTACTAACTGATTCATTTCACGCATCGCTACTTGCTCCTTGTGTGCTACGGTGTCATTTATGATGAGGAATTGTATGGAACATTTTTTAAATATTAAGTTCCTTATATTTGAATAAAAAATGACTTTATCCATACATTGCCACTTTTTTCAAAGCATAAACCGATACCCAATACCGGTTTCAGTAATAAAATGGCGAGGCCGGGCCGGATCCTGTTCCAGTTTTTGTCGCAGATGCCCCATATAATTACGCAAATAGTTGCTGTGTTCGATCGCGTTTAGACCCTACATCTGCCGGATGCGGCATAAATAACGAACTATTTGCCAACAAACAGAAAGGGCGATCATTCAATCGCCCTTTTTTACTTTGTTTTATTAACCGTGTTTATTTTTCAGTTCAAAGCGTGGTGATACCAGACCATACAGTGTCCAACCAAGGAAGGTCACGATGGAACCGTACAGCATGGCTTCTTCCCCGGATGAGTACAGCGCATAGAAACTGTACATCGCGCCAACAAAAGCAACAAAGTTTGCAACTTTCGCTTTTGAGGGGGGCACATTAGCGACCTTCTGAATAATGACTAATGCCGCCATTGACAGAATATACGGAATGATATTGGTCACCACGGCCAGGTTAACCAGCACGTTGAACTGACTGTTTAGCGACGGGCTAATCGTCATCAGCGCCAACCCGCTCTGGATAATCACAATGGTCAACATTCCCTGCACCGGTGCATCCACTTTGGTTACACGGGAGAAAATTTTAGGGAAGTAGCCTTCATCAGATGAAGATTTAAACACCTGGGCAATGGTGAACTGCCAGCCAAGTAGCGAACCGCAGCAGGACATCACCATCAGCGCCATAATGACTTTACCCACTTCCGGCGTGAACATCTGCGCGAAGGCCAGACCAAATGGTGCCGTTGAATTTGCCAGCTCCATATTTGGCACAATCCCGGCAATCACGTTGGTGGAGACGATATAAATCACCGCCGCACCTAACGTACCGCCGAGTACCGCGATTGGCACATTACGTTCCGGGTTTTCCACTACATCAGTATTTGCACACGCAGACTCCAGACCAAGAAAAGCCCACAGCGTCATAGCGATGGAAGAACCTACCGCACTGAAGAACGGTGCATGATGCGGATTCCAGGAATCAACGTACAGCGTCGGGCTAAACCAGAACCAGCCAATAATGCACAGACCGACGACCGGAATAATGACCCCCCACACGGTAATGCTACTGATTTGCCCGGTAATGCGCGCACCACCAAAGTTAGCCACGGTACAAATCCACAGCACCCCGATGGTCGCAAGACCAATCTGCACTGGCGACAAACTCGCGCCGAGCAGTTCGGTGCCGTAACCAACCGCCGAAATAGCAATCGCGACGTTAGCAATCAGCAGTGAGACGCCGTAGGTATAGTTCGCCATAAAGTTACCGGATTTACCGAAAGCATACTCGGCATAACCGCCCATACCGCCTGATTTACGGCTGAACATACCGCATTTTGCGAATGCCCATGCCAGTGCCATTGAGCCTACGGCTGTCACCAGCCAGGAGATAATTGAGATTGTCCCGACTTCGGCAAGCTTTGTCGGCAGCATGATGATACCGGAGCCCATCATGTTGACCATCGTCAGTATGGTTAACTGAACGACGCCCATTTTGTTCGATTTAGCCTGACTCATAATTTTTCCCCTTTCAACAGGGTGCTTTGCGCATCACGAGGCTTGATGACATAGCACCAAACTTGCTTACGACCATCATGTTCTTCGATATAGACACCCTGCAGCTCCGGTGCAAAACCTGGCAGCAGGTTGATCCCTTCTTCCAGAGCGCTGAAGTAACGCAGAACAGCACCACCCCAGATTTCACCCGGAACAACACACAGCACACCCGGAGGATAAGGAAGCGCACCTTCGGCAGCGATACGGCCTTCTGCATCCGGCAGACGAACCAGTTCCACTTCACCGCGTAAATAGGCGTAGTTGGCTTCTTGCGGATTCATGCTGACGCGTGGGAAGTGCTCCTTACGGAACATCTCTTTTTGCAGTTGTTTCACGTTGTGGCGGGCATACAAATCATGCATTTCCTGACACAACTGACGCAGGGTATAACCGGCGTAGCGCTCTTCATGCTGTTTGTAGATGGAAGGTAGCACTTCTGCTAATGGCGCGTCGGACTCAAGCAGTTTTTCGAAGCGTACCAGCAGGGCAACAAGTTGCTGAAGTTTGGCCATATCTTCTGCCGGAGTCAGCAGGAAGAGGATGGAGTTAAGATCGCATTTTTCCGGCACTACGCCATTTTCGCGTAGGAAGTTAGCAAGAATCGTCGCGGGTACACCGAACGCTTCATATTCGCCGTTACGTGCATCAATACCTGGGGTTGTCAGCAACAGTTTGCATGGATCGACAAAGTATTGATTCTCTGCATAGCCTTCAAAAGAATGCCAGTGTTCCCCTGGTACAAACTGGAAGAAGCGCAGATCAACCGCAATTTGCGCTGTTTCATACGACTGCCAGGGTTTACCATCCACCAGTTCAGGTACGAACGGACGAATATGCTGACAGTTATCGAGGATCAGTTTGCGGGCATTAATGCCATTTACCACACAATCCATCCACATATTACGACCGCTGACACCTTCATGCATTTTGGCGTTGATATCCAGTGCGGCAAACAGCGGATAGAACGGGCTGGTGGAGGCGTGCATCATAAAGGCGTTGTTCATGCGTTTGTGCGGTACATAACGCTGTTGCCCTTTGATGTGGCTGTCTTTTTTATGAATTTGTGAAGTCTGAGAAAAACCAGCCTGTTGTTTATGCACAGATTGCGTAACCAGAATACCCGGATCGTTCTCATTAAGATCCAGCAACAGCGGCGAACAGTCCGCCATCATCGGAATAAACTGTTCATAGCCGACCCATGCTGAGTCAAACAGGATGTAGTCACACAGATGACCAATTTTATCCACCACCTGGCGGGCGTTATAAATCGTACCGTCGTAGGTGCCTAACTGAATCACAGCGAGGCGGAAAGGACGAGCCTCTTTTGCCCGCTGCGGTGCGACTTCCGCGATCAGCTCACGCAGGTAACTTTCTTCAAAACAGTGCGCATCAATGCCACCGATAAAGCCATACGGGTTACGTGCCGTTTCCAGATAAACCGGTGTTGCACCAGCCTGTAGCAACGCTCCGTGGTGGTTAGATTTGTGGTTATTGCGGTCAAACAGCACCAGATCACCCGGTGTTAGCAGGGCGTTTAAAACCACTTTGTTAGAAGATGAAGTGCCATTTAAAACGAAGTAGGTTTTATCGGCATTAAACACTTTTGCCGCATGTTGCTGTGCAATGCATGGCGCGCCTTCGTGAATCAGCAGATCGCCCATCGCTACGTCGGCGTTGCACAAGTCGGCACGGAACAGCGCCTCACCAAAGTATTCCACAAACTGATTCCCCGCCGGATGGCGACGGAAAAATTCGCCGCCCTGATGACCAGGGCAATCAAACGCGCTGTTACCTTGATTGACATAATCGACCAGTGCGCGGAAGAAAGGTGGGCGCAGTTGAGTTTCATAATGGCTGGCAGCGGTTTCTAACTGGCGACCATAAAATTCTTTACGTGCTTCGCTAGGTTCGAAGACACCAGAAATACGTGAAAGATATTCTGCTGGTATACGTTCTTCATTTTCCGTTGCAATAAAAACAGGAATGCCATAGCCAGTAGCGTCTATTTCATCGAGTTTTCCACGTTCCACATCATTGACCGATAAAATAATGGCGGCAACGTCAATATAATTACTTTCGTCAATATTCACGCATGTACGATGAGTGGAAAAACAATCCGGGCAAGAACGACTAACGGCAATTTTTAATTCTGACATTTTGTTCATCTCTTTATTTCAGGTAATAGCAGGTCCTCAATTTCTCAAAGGAGAAATCGATCACGCCGGAAAAAAAGCAAAGCTCCACCGCTGATAAATAAATCAGTAGTTTGCTTTTTGCAGATGCAATAACCCAGACCAGCCCGGTAACTGGCTATACTCGTCATCCTTCAAGTTGCATATGCTGCGACTCGAATTATTTAGAGTTTAAAAGGGTTAGCAGTATATGAGCACCGAGGAATACAGGTATTAACCTGTAATGCTTAAAGTCAGGGAGACCTGTACGCTGGGGTGCCCTTTAGTCAGAAGACTAGCGGGCATTAAAGAAATGAAAGTCAAAACTATTACGATGGGCAAACTTCATGATATGGGTTGTCCGCCTTATATGAGGCATTAAGCGGTTATTATTTTCCATTTACCTTTACCTCTTGCTGTGTCAGTTGAAGGTAGAGTTATTCTATCCATGAAATGGCTATAATCTGTGAAGAAGATCAACAAAAAACGATCATACCCCGGATAATAAATCATTAATTATGAATAGCGCCATATTAGACGCTGTTTTGTTATTTAAATGTTGTAATTTTGTGTTTTATATTTGCGTTAAGAAATTAAACCTGCCAAATAATAATATTTGGTGCAGGTTTAATAATAAATTAATCACTATTTAAGCGAATTTATTGAATAACAATTCAAAGCATAAACCGATACCCAATACCGGTTTCAGTAATGAAATGGCGTGGGCGGGCGGGATCCTGTTCCAGTTTTTGTCGCAGATGTCCCATATAAATACGCAAATAGTGACTGTGTTCGACCGCGTTTGGCCCCCACACCTGGTTAAGGAGCTGGCGCTGGGTGAGTACTTTTCCGGCATTGTTGAGCAGCACCGCCAGCAGGCGGAACTCAATTGGTGTGAGATGCACCTCTTCCTCACCCCGGTGAATCACGCGGGCGGCTAAATCGACGGTAACATCGGAAAATTTCACCAGCGGATCGGGTGCGGTGGTGGCAGAGTGGCGGCGTAATGCGACGCGCAGACGGGCCTGCAATTCGCCAATGCCAAACGGCTTACTCAGATAATCATCCGCTCCGGCATCCAGCGCGGCGATTTTGTCGCTCTCTTCGCTGCGTGCGGAAAGCACAATCACCGGCACCGCACTCCACTGGCGCAGGTCGCGGATAAACTCAATCCCATCACCATCGGGCAGGCCGAGATCGAGAATAATCAAATCTGGCTTACGGGTAGCCGCTTCCAGCAAGCCGCGTTGCAGCGTTTCGGCCTCATAGACGCGCATCCCGTCGCCCTCCAGCGCCGTGCGCAGAAAGCGACGAATAGCCTGTTCATCTTCAACAATCAGAACGTTTGTCACATATCCTCATGAAATTCTTCAAGTTCAGGGGCAGTTTGCTGGGGAAGTGTAACACGAAAACAGGCACCACCTTCCGGTCGGTTGAACGCGGTAATAGTGCCCCCGTGTACATCCACTATCGCCCGACAAATTGCCAGTCCAAGCCCTACCCCCGGTACTGCCGACTCTTTATTCCCGCGAGCAAACTTATCAAATATCGTCTGCTCCTGGCCTGGCGGAAGACCGGGGCCGTTATCCCAGACATCCAGTTGTAGATTTTCGCCCTCAACGTGGGCATCGATACCAATTTCGGCCTGCGCACCCGCATATTTCACCGCGTTCTCCAGCAGATTAATCAGCACCCGTTCAAAGAGTGGCCCGTCAACGTGGATTAAGGTCAGCGGTTCTGGCAGAGAAAGATTGATGGGCGACGATAAACCCGGTTCCAGCATTTGCAGCGCGCTGCCGACCACTTCTTCCAGCGTTAACCACTCTTTCTTCAAATTAAAGCCGCCGGACTGAATTCGCGCCATATCCAGTAGATTATTCACCAGTCGGGTAGTGTTCAGCACGTGCTGACGGATCTCGCTGGCCTGGCGGGCGTGGGGCGATCCTTCGCTTGCCAGATCGAGCGTTAAGATTTCTGCCTGACCGAACAATACCGTGAGCGGAGTGCGTAAATCATGCGAAAGCGCCGCCAGCAGGGCGTTGCGGATCTGTTCACGTTCGCTTGCCATCCGCGCCTGTTCTTCGCTGGCGGTTAGCGTCAGCCGCTCAAGCGCATTGGCGACTAACAGCGTAAACGTCTCCAGCAGGCGCTGCTGCTCCGGAATCATCAACTGACGCAGATTCCCCGGTTCCACCACCACCAGTCCGTAGGTTTTCTCGCCGCTTTTTAACGGCAAAATTTGGTACGGTACACCGGGTAACGTGTCGGTGCCCGCACCCGCAGGCAGGCCTTTATCAAAACTCCACTGCGCGATGGCATCGTCCCACGGCGTCATTCCTTGCGGATGTGTTAACGGCTGCAATTTACCGTTGTCATCGGGCAACAACACCTGACTGCGGGCATGAAACGTGGAGGCAATAAATTGTTCGCTGGTGGCGGCGATGTCCTGCGGACTGCGGCCCACCGCCAGAGCTTTCGACATTTCATATAAGTGCCGTGTGCGTTGCTCGCGGTAACGGGCTACCCGCGCCTGATAACGCACACCCGCAGTAAGGTTCCCGATCACCAGCCCGACGGTTAACATCACCGCGAAGGTCAGCAGATATTGCACATCAGAGACGGCGAGCGTGCCGCGTGGGGCGATAAAAAAGAGATCGAAACTCACCACATTAATGACGGTAGCAACCACCGAAGGCCAGCGTCCATAAAATAGCGCCACCACCACCACGCCAAGCAGATACAGCATCACCAGGTTGGCGGCATCAAACGCCATCAGCCACTGCATGGCAATTAAGGTGATAACGGCGCATAACGCGGCGGCAACCACGCATCCCTGAATCTGTACCCGCCACTTGTCTTTAAAAGAGCGGCTATCCGGCGCGTTGTTAATCGTGCGGGCGGGTGGTTCATCAAGCGCGACCAGCACCTGATCGAGATCGGGGGCGATGCGCGCCAGTCGGTCAGCAAACGTTTCCCGACGCCACCAGCGGCGCGAGGCTGGGCGACCGAGAATAATCTTGCCGAGATTATGTTCACGGGCATAACGCACTACCGCTTTCTCTTCCGCTGGATCAGAAAGTGTTGCCGTCTCCGCGCCCAGCTCCTGCGCCAGACGTAAGGCGCTGAGAATTGCCCGACGTTTTTTCTCCGGTAAGCGATGCAGGGCAGGGGTTTCAACATACACCGCGTGCCAGACGCTCCCCAGCCGTGACGCCAGCCGCGCCGCCGCGCGGACCAGTTTTTCGCTGCCGGTGTTATGGCCGATGCATAAAAGGATCGCGTCGCGCGTGTGCCAGACTTTCTCTTCGCCAGGATGCCCCCGCCAGGCGCGCATTTGCTCATCAACGCGATCGGCAGTACGGCGCAGTGCCAGTTCGCGCAGGGCGATCAGATTGCCTTTGCGGAAAAAATGTTCAATGGCGCGCTCCGCCTGCCCGGCAATATAGACTTTGCCTTCTTTCAGCCGCTGGCGCAGATCGTCCGGGGGCAAGTCCACCAGCACCACGTCGTCGGCGGCATCGAAAAAAGGATCGGGCACGGTTTCCCGTACCTGAATTCCGGTGACGCCGCTGACCACATCATTCAGGCTTTCCAGATGTTGAACGTTGACGGTAGTAAAAACATCAATGCCTGCTTCCAGCAGCTCTTCAATATCCTGCCAGCGTTTGGGATGACGAGAACCAGGCGCATTACTGTGCGCCAGTTCGTCCATTAAGATCAGCGCCGGACGGCGGGCGAGGGCGGCATCGAGATCAAACTCGCTGATATGCCGCCCACGGTACGCCAGGCGTTTTGGCGGCAGAACAGCCAGCTCTTCCAGCATGGCGGCGGTATCTTTCCGCCCGTGGGTTTCTACCACGCCAACCACAATATCCAGCCCTTGCGTCCGCAGTCGCTGTGCTTCTGCCAGCATCGCCCAGGTCTTCCCGACGCCTGCACAGGCACCGAAGAAAACTTTCAGCTTCCCCCGATGCGGCGCGGCAGTTTGTTCCAGCAGACGATCGGGGTCGGGACGTAAGGGTTCGTTATTCATCAAGTTTATCCAGCGCCAGATTGAGTTCAACAATGTTGACGACCGGCTGGCCGATATATTTCACCAGCGGTTGTTGGCTGTATTTTGCGATCAGTTGCGTGAGCTGTTCAACGCTGAGATTACGCGCTTTCGCCACGCGTGGGATTTGCCAGGCCGCCGCTTGCGGGGTGATATTATTGTCCAGCCCGCTTGCCGATGCCGTCACCAGTTCAACCGGAACGCTCGCGCTGGCATCCGGGTTAGCGGCCCGTAATGCAGCAACGCGTGCGGCTATTAGTTTATCCAGCTCAGGGTTACTGACTGCCAGATTGCTCCCGCCAGAAGCCTGTGGATTATAGGGCATTTCTGCCGTTGCCGACGGGCGACCATGAAAATAGCCGTTGCCGGTAAAATTCTGCCCGATTAATGCCGAGCCACGCACCGTATCACCTTCACGGATCAACGAACCGTTGGCCTGCCAGGGAAACCACCATTGCCCCAGCGCGGTGGTCAGCAGCGGGTAAACACCGCCAGTAATCAATAACAGAAAGATAAATGTCGATAATGCCGGACGTAATCCACTCATGGTAAACCTCACACCAGACCGCAAACGGTCAGCAGTAAATCAATGACTTTGATACCAATAAACGGCACCAGCAGCCCACCCAGACCGTAAATCCATAAGTTACGGCGCAACATGGCAGAAGCGGTAAGCGGTTTATAACTCACGCCTTTTAACGCCAGGGGAATCAAAAAGACGATAATCAAGGCGTTGAAAATGACCGCACTGAGAATGGCGGAGTCGGGCGAATGCAGGCGCATGATGTTCAGCGCATTTAACTGCGGATACGTTGCCGCGAACGCCGCCGGAATAATGGCGAAGTATTTCGCCACATCGTTGGCAATACTGAAGGTGGTCAGCGAGCCACGGGTCATCAGCATCTGTTTGCCAATATGCACCACCTCAATCAACTTGGTCGGGTTAGAGTCGAGATCCACCATATTGCCCGCTTCTTTCGCCGCCTGAGTACCGGAGTTCATCGCTACCGCGACATCTGCCTGCGCCAGCGCCGGAGCATCATTGGTGCCGTCGCCGGTCATCGCCACCAAACGGCCTTCCGCCTGATACTGACGAATCAATGCCAGCTTGGCCTCCGGTGTCGCTTCGGCGAGAAAATCATCGACGCCCGCTTCCGCAGCAATGGCGGCGGCAGTCAGACGGTTATCGCCGGTAATCATCACCGTTTTAATGCCCATTTTGCGCAGCTGGGCGAAGCGCTCTTTAATACCGCCTTTGACGATATCTTTCAGCGCAATAACGCCCAGCACACGAGAACCTTCCACCACCACCAGCGGCGTGGCTCCCTGACGCGCAACCTGATCGACTTTTTGATCAACATCGGCAGGGAAGTGACCGCCGTTAGCCTCAACATGGCGGCGAATGGCATCGACAGAACCTTTACGGATCATGCGGTTGTCGATGTTGATCCCGCTCATCCGGCTTTGCGCAGTAAACGGTACAAAGGTGGCATGGAGCGACTGCACATCGCGCTCGCGCAGGTTAAAACGCTGCTTGGCGAGGATCACAATACTGCGGCCTTCCGGCGTTTCATCAGCCAGCGAAGCCAGTTGTGCGGCGTCAGCCAGCGTTTTTTCATCCACGCCCTGCGCGGGGATAAACTCCGACGCCTGACGGTTACCGAGTGTGATGGTGCCGGTTTTATCCAGTAGCAGAACGTCAACGTCACCTGCCGCTTCAACTGCACGTCCGCTGGTGGCAATCACATTCGCGCCCAGCATCCGGCTCATCCCGGCGACGCCGATCGCTGACAACAGGCCGCCAATAGTGGTTGGGATCAGACAGACCAGCAGCGCCACCAGTACCGTTACGCTGACTGCATTACCGCCCCACGCGGAAAACGGCCACAGCGTGGCGGTTGCCAGTAAAAAGACGATAGTCAGGGCAATCAGCAGGATGGTCAGGGCAATCTCGTTCGGCGTTTTACGTCGCTGTGCGCCTTCCACCATCGCGATCATCCGATCCAGAAATGTCTCGCCGGGGTTAACGCTACACTCAATCACCAGCCAGTCAGAAAGAATACGCGTGCCGCCGGTGACGGAGGCAAAATCGCCGCCGGATTCACGGATCACCGGTGCCGATTCCCCGGTGATGGCGCTTTCATCGACCGATGCGCCGCCTTCAATGACTTCACCATCGCAGGGGATAATATCGCCAGCTTCTACCAGCACGATGTCACCTTTACGCAGTTGATCGGCAGGAACTTTGTCTGCCACAGCGCCATATTTCGGTTCGCGCAGCTTGCGAGCAAAAGCGGTTTTTTTCACCCCTTTCAGACTGTTGGCCTGCGCTTTACTGCGGCCTTCTGCCAGCGCCTCGGCGAAATTAGCGAACAGTACGGTGATCCACAGCCAACCGCTAATGGCCGCGCTAAACAGCGCATTGCCGGGCATCGCACCGCTTGCCATCGCGATGCTAATACAGGTGGTCAGCAGACTGCCGATCCAGACGATAAACATCACCGGATTGCGCCATTGCGCCTGCGGGTTTAATTTTTTCACCGCTTCTTTCAGCGCCTGAACGACAAGTGTTGGTTCGAATAGCGCCAGTTGTTTACGACTCATATTCAGTGCTCACTCAATATCATCAGGAGAGATATTCCGCCACCGGACCAAGCGCCAGGGCAGGGATAAAGGTCAGTGCGCCAACCAGCAACACGGTGCCGATTAACAGGCCAACAAACAGCGGGCCGTGCGTTGGCAGCGTGCCGGAGCTGGCGGCTTGGCTCTTTTTACTCACCAGCGAACCGGCAATTGCCATCACCGGGATAATCACCCCGAAGCGACCGACAAACATGCAGAACGCCAGTAAACAGTTCCAGAACGGAGAGTTGGCGCTTAATCCGGCAAAGGCGCTGCCGTTGTTGTTAGCGGCGGATGACACGGCGTACAGCACTTCGCTAAAACCATGCGGGCCAGGGTTGAGCATGGCGCTACGTCCGGCGTCGGTCATCATCGCCAACGCCGCGCCCATCAGCACCAGCGTCGGGGTAACCAGAATTGCCAGTGCAGTCAGTTTCATCTCGCGTACGTCGATTTTTTTACCCAGATATTCCGGTGTACGACCAATCATCAGCCCGGCAATAAACACCGCCAGCAGGACAAACAGCATCATGCCGTAAAGACCAGAACCGACACCGCCGAACACCACTTCACCAATTTGCATCAGCCACATCGGCACCATGCCACCGAGAGCGGTAAACGAATCATGCATCGCAATCACCGCGCCACAGGAAGCCGCCGTCGTCACGACCGCAAACAGGCTACTGACCAGCACGCCGAAACGGCTCTCTTTACCTTCCATATTGATGCTGCTGTCCGTGCCCAGTGCCAGCAGATGAGGATTACCCTGAACTTCTGCCCACATCACCACGCCTACGCAGATGACAAAAATCACTGACATCGCCCACAGCAACATGCGCCCCTGGCGGCGATCGCCCGTCACTTCACCAAAGGCAAAGCACAGCGCCGTTGGGATCAAGAAGATCGCCAGCATCTGCACGAAGTTGGTCAGTGCGGTTGGGTTTTCAAACGGATGCGACGAGTTGGCATTAAAGAAGCCACCGCCGTTAGTACCGAGCATCTTGATCGCTTCCTGAGAAGCTACAGGCCCCATGGGTAACAGCTGTTGCGCTCCTTCAACGGTATTCACAGCCTGATAAGGCAGAAAGTTTTGCAGCGCACCTTGTTGAATAAAAAACAGTGCAATCAACAACGCCACAGGGACTAGCACCCATAACGTGATGCGTAGCAGATCGACCCAGGCATTCCCGAGCGTGCTCATGCTCTGGCGGGTAAACGCACGGATGAGGGCAAAAATCACCGCAATCCCGCTGGCGGCAGAAAGAAAGTTTTGCACCGTTAAGCCCGCCATCTGGCTGAAATAGCTCAACGTGGTTTCACCGCTATAAGATTGCCAGTTGGTATTGGTGACAAAGCTGACGGCGGTATTCAGCGCCAGATCCCACGACAGCCCTGGCAACTGCTGTGGATTAAGCGGCAGATAGTGCTGACCGAGCAACATAAAAAACAGCACCGCCAGCCCCAGCATGTTCAGGCCGAGAATGGCACAAAGATATTGCTTCCAGTTCATCTCACGGTCAGAGACGCCAAGTGCGCGAAAAAGTACGCGCTCAACGCCCGTTGTACCGGGAAGAGGAATGTCATTAATCAGCCGCGCCAGCCCGCTGCCTAAAGGACGCGCCAGCACCATTAACACCAGTAAAAACGTGGCGATCAGTAAGAACCCTTGCGCAGCCATCAGAACGCCTCCGCATTGATCAGGGCATAAACCAGATAACCCAGTAATAAAAACACCAGCAATACGCCGGTTATCACGCCTGCACTCACAGTGCACCTCCAGTGGCCTAAAAGTGATACCGGAAGGGTAGAATTCTGGCTGCAAAGATTTCGCAAAAATCTGCGGGCGGGGTGTAAAAAAAGTATAAAAATGGCAAAAGCCATGATTTAACTAATGTTTAGTATTAATTTAACTTTTGTGTAACTTAATTACAGGATGAATGTAAATAAACCATCAATAAGCAAAAATAAGTGGTCGGATGAGTAGTAAAATTACACAAAAGGCGGTACTATTTTCATCAGATAAACAAATTCATTTTTCCGGTGCCATTCACCGGGTAGATACAAAAGGGGGAGAAAAGTATGGAACTCTACAGAGAATATCCTGCATGGCTTATCTTTTTACGCCGTACTTATGCGGTTGCAGCGGGCGTTCTGGCGCTGCCTTTCATGCTTTTCTGGAAAGACCGCGCCCGCTTTTACAGCTACCTGCATCGCGTCTGGTCGAAAACCAGCGATAAACCGGTGTGGATGGATCAGGCCGAAAAGGCAACTGGTGATTTTTATTGATTGCTGAGTTTTGAATACATTGAAAACCGCCAGCGGAAACGCTGGCGGTTTTTTGTATCAGGAAGATGTTCAGAGGAATATTTAGACATCGTTATACCAATCGAAACATATATTCATGAAATATATATAAATATTTTCCTAATTGTTCTTATCTGACAGATATCTCACTTAAGGCTTTCTTATAAATCTGTAGGGTTTCGCCTGTCAGCAGACAAATAACCCGATAAAACAAGGATGAGCAGATGAGCGGAAAACCGGCGGCGCGTCAGGGCGACATGACGCAGTATGGCGGTAGCATTGTCCAGGGTTCAGCCGGGGTACGCATCGGTGCCCCCACCGGCGTGGCCTGTTCGGTGTGCCCCGGCGGGGTGACGTCCGGCCATCCGGTCAATCCGCTGCTCGGTGCAAAGGTCCTTCCCGGTGAAACCGACATCGCCCTGCCCGGCCCGC